>VFQN01000959.1_pt1 | contig 51091 bp, 64 predicted proteins | sample 3512371 | NCBI WGS metagenome assembly VFQN01 (sample SAMN10412370, study PRJNA504923) | tailings metagenome | isolation source: Replicate 2 from Balatoc abandoned mine | place: Philippines: Itogon, Benguet | collected 2017-08-28
GGCCTTGGCTTGTGGGGCCTGGGGTGTGTGCCAGGTGTGGGAGGCCAGCCTGCTCCGGGGTAGGGAGCTCATTGCGTGTTGGCCCTGCGGCCGCTGTACTTGTGTCGCGCGCGGCACCCTGGCTTGCTGTTCGAAACAAGGCGACGAATGCTTCGTTCATGTATTGGCTGTGATCGTAGGACTGAGTGTCGGAAGGAACTGTTATGCACGTGTACTGCATGAGCTGGTGTCGAAGTTGTGGCGATCGTGACGCCTCTTGGCACGCCTTCATCGGTGGCAACACCCTCTTGCACATGCTTACTTGCGACCACGTTCGAAGTGGTTACGGCTTGCAGGATAGCATAGATTCTTGGCAGCGCCTGCCGAAGACGTTTGCGAACCAAACCGCATGCCGGGGCCGCAGTGCTGGCTGAAACGCCAGAGGTGTGCAGAAGGAGGTGCCGCAAGGCACCCCACGGAGGGTGTGGACTGACGTGGTCTTCTGTTACTAAGGACAGGCTATGATGCATTAAGCATCTGTAGTTGGCGTTGTTCTCATCCGCAAAGAATGCCATGCGCAATACTGCTGGCTACACCCTTAGGTATGGCCACAGTTAGCATGTGACGAACAAAGCGTGTCCCAGCGCGCAACAGGCAGGGAGTCAATAGGCCTGGATGTAAGTGCCCCGGGCGGTGTTTGCCCGTCCTAGCGTCCCTGTGTCAGTCCCTGTGTTTGCCCGTCGCACAAGTAGCTCTACAGAACCACACACAGGCCAGGTGACCAGGTGGTTGTGCAGCTGACTGTAAGGAATGTACACGTGTGCACATGCTATGGTAAGACGGACATCCGGGCAGGTGACGTGGACGTGTCGCCTTTCACCACAGCCTTCGGGAACCCCGTCCGAGACGGTTGTGGCTTGTGGGCTTCGCGTTGCGGAGCAGCAGGCAGTCAGCCAGTCAGTGCTGCACGGCGAGAGATTCTCCATGATTCTCCCCATCTGCAAGTGCATCGAGCCACGAGCCGTTGGCTCGACGGGGGAGTCCACCACCAACCGCTCGACCCAGTCCCAGGCACCGCCCACGCGCCCAGGCCGGTATGGGCCGCACAACTCACGACAAGCCTCAGGCAACTCACACTTAGCCTGAGGCACCACACTCAAGCTCAATTGGGTGGTGGCTTGTGTGACTCTGCACAGGTGCACGACTGTATCATCACGCAATTGCGACGTGTGGCTGGTCCGCACATGCAAATGCACTAGGTGACCGGTAAGCACGACGGGCAAGTTTGCCTGGTATGGTGAAGACAATGGCACATAACGCAGTCCACGCACGCATCCGCACGCCGTGGAACAGGTGGCAGTACACGATCAAAACTCCTCCACCTCCACATCTGCGGCCGTGTCCTTCCCGGCCTTGCCCGAGCCACCGCCTCCCTGCTGACCCGCTGCCCCCTCCGCCCCCTCCGCCTCCGCCCGCAGACGCTCCAGGATGCGCTGTGCCGCCGCCGAGGGGACAGCAGCGGCCGCAGAGCCGTCCATCCCAGGGTCCGGGCCTGCGGGTACGGGGCACAACGTGGGCGTTGAAGTACACAAGAGGACTGGGAATGGCGGCACGGCAAGGCAACACCATAGGCTGTGCTGTGCTCTCAATCGGGACAACTACGTACATAACGCAATACTGTATGCGACCGGCCCGCCCCGGATGGCGGCTGACATCGTGTTTTGGAGTGCCACACACCTCTCCCGCCACCACGCTTGCCCGCCGCCGCCGCCGCCACCGCCGCCGCCGCTGCCGCGCCGCCCTTCGCCGCCGCCTCCTTTCTCCCCGCCCCTTCCTCCCCCCTCCGCCCCCCGTCCCCCTCCTCCTCCCCCGCGTAGTCCCGTTCCAGCTGCAGCCGGATGCGCAACGCCTGCAGCAGGCTCATCCACGCCACCGCGCCCGCCCTCAACCGCTTCGCCGCCGCCGCCGCGTTCCTGGCCTCCTCCCGCTCCAGGTAGGCCATGGTCACCAGCTCCGCCACCTCCTCGCACACCACCACGCCCTCGATCTGCGGCACCATGCGCCCGCCCTGCACTCCGAAACCAACCAGCCCCGGCGCGTAGTCTATCTCAAGCTGCCTGCACAGCCCGCCCAGCCCCGGCCCCAGGTTGATGTGCACGGTGCCGATGGGCAGCCGAGGCACCAGCGGCGGGCACTCCACGTTGCCGCGCTCGTTCTTGGGCACCACGCCGCCCACCGCGACCGGCGGGTGCCACTCGTCCGTCTGCCACCTGCCGTACAGGTTGATGGTGGGCGAGCCGTCCGCCCCAGGGGCGGCGGCGCCGCCCTGATGAGAGGGGACAGGAACGCAGCGGCAAGCAAGTGGGTTAAGCGTAAGTGGTCGCAAGGGCTGCTGCAAGCGGCAGCCGTCTTAAGGCACGGGCGGCAGCAGACACAGCAGCCATGCGCCCTGGCTTCAAGGTGACGCACGGGAAAATGACCCCACGCACCCACCGCCCCTAGCCGCACCCACCCACCTCCAGGGCCATGAGCTCCTCGTCCTCCTCCTCCCCGTCCTGCTGCTGCCCGCCCGCGGCGCCCTTCTTGCCCCGCCCGCCGCCCCGCCCGCCCGCCGGCGCGCTGGCCGACCGCCGCGCTCCTCCTCCCCCTCCCCCCGCCCCAACGCCCCCTTGCGGCCCCACGGCCCGCTTCTTAACCACCTTGGCGGGGGAGGCCAGCTCGCCGTCGCGCACCTGCGTGGGTGCATGGGGTTAGGCGGGCGGGTGGGCGGGTGGGGCAATCGTGCGGTGCAGGGCGCAGGTGTTGGATGGCTGGGAGGCCTGGAACCCTGGCACGCCTTCCTCGACTGCCGTACCAGTGTAAAAGGACACGCAAAGGACAACCAAGCCTCGCTTCCCCACGCCTGAGCCCCTTCCCCTTCGCCGGCCTTAGCACTCGGCACTCGGGCCCAGCCCACCTGCCTGCCCTCCCTGCGCCACCTCTCCACGGTGTGCAGCACGCTGAGGTGCTGTCGGGGGTAGTAGGGCTCGCCGCGGTGCAGCCCCAGCGGCGCGGTGCCGGGGCGCAGGGCCTGCGGGCAGGACGGTGATGGGTGTGACGGGTGCCCCAGTACGGTATGCAAAACAGGCGACTTGACGACAAGGCGTGCGACCGACTACGCCCAACACCACAAAGCCACAGGGCATACTTGAGGGCCTGTGGCAGAAGCGGGGCCATACGCTGAATGTCAGTTGGACAGCGCACGGCTAGATGTCTGAGCCGTCTCACCTCGTACTTGCCGATGTGCCGCTTCAGCACGTACAGCGGGTGCGCCTTGAAGCCCTCTATGGAGGTGGGCAAGCCCTGCAGCTGGGACAGCTGCCGGTGGGCCAGCTCCGCGTCTTCGCGCGCAGCACGCAGCGCGGCGGGCGTGGCGGCGGCGGCGGCGGTGGTAGCAGGACCCGCACCAGGGGCGGCGGGTGGGGCGGCGGGAGGAGCCGAGGGCCCAGCGGAACCCCCATTCCCCGCCCCTGCGCGCGGCCCCTGCGGGTGCTGGATCTCCCCCCGCTGGTGCGACAACCGGGCGTCGATTATGCGAGCAACCCCTTTTCGTCGCTGCTGCTGCTGCTGCTGCTGTCCTTGTGGGTCTCTGTCTGCCCCGTTTGTGCTCCCTCCCGCTGCTGAACCGCTCCCGGGCGCGGCCCCCGGCCCCGGGACCTCCACCACGTCATCATCAGCGTCATCACCCGCCCCTGGGGGCTCCCCTGCCGCGGCCGACCCCCCAGCGCCCGAGCTTACCGCTGGCCCCGTCACAGCGGCCCCTGGCTTGGCCGCTGCTTGCCCGTCCTGCTGCTGCTTCTGCTGCTGCCCCCTGCCCTCCAGCTTGGCCACCGTGTCAGCCCACCACGACTCGTCCCGGTTGCGCTGCGCCGCCAGCGCATTTGCCATGTACCTGTCAACACAGCAAATCGCACTGAATTACGGGTGCACTGCCCTTAAGCTGCAGGCTCACATTGTTACACACACAATCCCGCATGCTCTAAATCCGAGCTCACTCCTTCAGTTGGTATGATTGCTACGGCCCGAGGCCCGTGGCCCCTCAGTGACCTTTGCTACCCGCTACCTTGCCTGGGAAAACCACATGCACCACTGAAGTCGTAGGCAGCACGGTTGCCCACAACACGCTCGGTCATCTGCGTAGGTGGTCAGCATAGCCGGGGCCTTGTGCTAGGCACGCCCCGCCGCCCTTGCCCCTCCCAACCCTCACCTGTTGGTCACGTCCCGCAGCTGCCCGCCCTCCGCCGCCACCACGTAGCACACGGGGCCGCCGGGGCGGTGTGTGGCGCTGTCCACCAGCTCGGGCCTGGCGGGGTGTCGGGATGAGGGCGCGAGGGTGAGAGTGCGAGGGTGCCAAGAACACAACGGTAAGCGGCTATGAATCCGTACCATCTGGACTTAAGAACAGCTACAACTGCCCTTGGCTTTGCCCTGGGAACGGCATGAGAACACCGGTCCTCCCTCCTCCTCCATCCCCGCCCTAGCCGTAGGTCTGCACCTGCTCGCGGCCGCCTGCAACCCCCACACCCCTGGCTCCTGCCTGCCCACCGTGTGCATTGCACGTCAACACTGCCCCATCCGCCCCTGGCCCTGCCCCGCCTGCGCCTGCCACCGCCCGCACCTCCTCCCCTCCGTACTCCTTACGGTGTGTATCCAACGCACCGCTCCCCCCTCTCCCGATCCTCCCCACGCCTCCCCGCGCTTCACGTCGTCCCCGCCCCTCCCCCCACCTGTCCACTACCCCAGCGCCGCCGCCCCCACCCCCACCCCTGCCCCACCTGTCGACGTATCCGTTGACCACGTCCACGTGCACCCAGCGGCCCCGCGCCGCGCAGCCGCAGTACACCTCGGCCCAGCAGCTCACCACCACCTCGGGACGCGTGCTCATGGCCGCGCCGGCAAGGCCGCTGGACCCCCCGGAGGCGGCCTTGGCGTCGGGGCCGGTGGCGGTGCTGGTGCCGCCGCCCGCGCTGGTGCGCACCGATGGGGTCGTGGCGGCGCCTTTCTGCGGGGCGGCATGGGGGAAGGTGCAGCACGCAAGGGTGGGTGTGGGGGCAAAGGGAGGAACAATGTGGCGGAGCTTGTGCAGTCCGTGGGAATGACAACACGGAGGGCGCAGTTCGCTAAAATGTCTTGCATCAAAAGGAATGGCGTTCGTGAGGCCGCCAATAGCTACCTAGCCCGTTGTTAAATATCTTTTGTTTCTGCAAGCCCTACCAACTTTGCATGCTTCCGTGATATCCGAGGCGCACCTGCCGGCCCTTCGCCGTAGTGCTCCCCTCCCCAGCGCCGCCTCCCGCCGCGCCCCCCTTCCCGCCGCCCGCCGCCTTTCCGCCTGTCGCTCCCGCCGCCGCTGCCTTGGCCGCCGCCGCTGCTGCCTCCATTTGCGAGGTCAGCATGGCTAGCTGCAGCTGCCGCTCGAACTCGTCTTCACCACGGTTTGAACTGGGGAAGGGATGACAGCATGAGGAGTGAGAGAAGAGAGATGCGCAGTAAAAAGAGAAGCCGTGACAAGACTTGGGCAGGTTGGCGGTATGCATGAAACGCTTGGGCAGTCCCGGGGTGTGCAGGTCTGTTAATTGAATGTGAGCGACAATATGAGAGCATGAGTGCGCCACACAAGGCAGACAGACAACAGCAGGCAGCTGCCGACGCATCCCACCAAGCGCAAGCGCAACACGAGTGCACTCTTGCGACGTGGCTGATGGCCGATACTGTCTCCCGGAGGCAGCAGCAGTGCAGCAGCCACGACCCACTCACGCGGCACGCGGAGCTGCCTGCTGCGGTTCCTGCGCCGCCGCCTGCTCGCCGCCCCCGTTGGCAGCCGCCTCGCCCGCCTTCTTCCTCTTCCTTCCACCCTCACCCCCTGCCCCGCCGAGCTCCGTGCGCGAGCTAGCCGCCCTTTGTGTCCCCATCCCCGTCCCCGTCCCCGCCGCTGTCTCCAGCTCCTCTCCCTCCCCCGCATCTACCGCCCCACGCTTCCTCCCGCCCCTTCCCCTTCCTCCCCCTCTCCCCCCCGCCCCCGGCAGACCCACCGCCGCCGCCAGCTGCGCCGCCTTGCTGCTCCCTCGGCCCCTCCCTCTCCCCCTCCCCCTGCTCCCTCCACTCCCCCCACTCCCCATCATCGCCATAGCTGCCTCCCCCGGGAGGACATCCCCTGCTTCCAGGTCCAGTGGCGCCTTGCCGCTCGTCCGTACGACCGCCGGCCGCGCCCGCCATGGGTGCAGCGGCACGGCATCTAGCAGCCGTACGACACGTGCCGCCGCGCCCTGCGCCCGCACCAGCGCCACGAACAGCGCCACCAGCCACTCCACGGTGCCCGACTGGGTGCGGGCGGAACGCAGCAGCTGGGCAGGTGGAGAATGGTTGGATGAGAGTGTAAGATCAACAGCAAAGGAAGGTGGCTTTACTGTGAAATGCAGAAAACGATTTGCGAGCGGAGCCAGGGTGGCGTCTTGCTTTGCCAAAGAGATGCCGCTGGCCACATGACACGGCACCCGGAGCAGGGTTGACCTCTCTTAATAGCACAACGTGGAAAACGCGCTCAAGTGTTGCAGGTACATGCCTGGTCGGCGTGCAAACGGCCCGTGGCGCTGCCTATTTGCCAGCCCCTCCTAAGCCACCCAATCCTTTCCCACAAGCCACACCTTCCCCCTACCCACCACCCGGCCCCCACCTGCAGGTCCAGCGGCTCCCTGCCCCTGCCCGCCACCACGTCCGGCGGCAGCACCGCGAAGGCGCCCCGGAACCAGCCCGCCAGCGGCAGCAGTCCGTTGATGGCCCGCTGCGCGCCCTCTGGGCAGCCCACGTTGCGCAGCGCGGCAGAGGCCGGCAGCAGCGACAGCGTGGTGGCCTGCGGGCGGGCGCCAGGCGAACAGGGACAGGGAGTTAGGACGTGTGCTACGAAAACATCTTCATTACCAGTACGTATGGCAGGGGTGGAGCGGAGGGCTTTACACGTACGAGGCACAAGGCTGTGCGTGCTGTGTCGCACCTGCACCTCGGGGCTGCACGCCGCCCCGTCCAGCGCCAGGGCACGTGCCGCCAGGCACAGCACGTGGCTGCGGTGCACGGCGGCGGCGCGCTCGCGCTCTGCCTTGGTGATGGCGCGACCGCGGCGCCGCTTGCCGCCGGGGCCTGGGGCGGAGTGGTGAGAGGCCACGTGGCGGTCAGGTGCGGGTGGGATAAAGTTGCAGGTTGTAGGTGGCGTCAAAGCGTCTAGAGTGTGCGGGTGCACGCGCCATGAGCAGGGAAATGCTGCCGGTGAAACGGTTTAATTTGTGGGAGTGCCAATGTAGATGGGTTGTATGCGCAGCACTGCGGTTGGTGTTGCATGGCTGTGAGTATCGGGGCTGCAGGAGTGCGGGCCCCAACACCCAGGCTGCTCATCAAGACCGTGTAACCCAAGTGGGCTTGGTTTCCTCACCCTCATCCTCTATAGTGAACTCGATGCCGCGCGGCCCCGCTTGCGTTCCGTCACGCTGGCCGTCTGGCTCATCGACGCAGAGGACATCCCAGTCGTCCTCTTCCACCTCCTCCCATTCATAGTCCTCCGCTTTGCCATATGCCATGTCACACTACAAGGTCAGCTTTATGAGGTTACTTGATAACAGGACGGTCTAGGCTTACTTCCCGCGCACAGGGCCTAGCACGGAGCCATTCGCGGTTATGGCACATTAACTCGTTACGTTCACAACTATTGGGACAGTATGGCGATGTGCTCACAGCTGCATGCAATAGTGCCACCCTTTCAATGTGCCACCCTCGTAATGCTGTGCGTGCTGAGCACACCCCTTTCGTGGCATGGAGGCACGCTTTGGCCACGGCTCGCTCCTTTACGGCAAGTGCATGGAAGAGGCAGCCGACCAGGAACTCGGCGCTCGTCTGGCCTGGTGCTGGTGCTCGGCGCGTGGCTTGACCTGGATCAGGTGACCTTGCTGGGGCGCAAGCGACTCCATGTCGTGCACTCGAAGGGCTCTCAGCGAGAGCTCAGTGTCTCCAGTGCAAGCTTTGTGCCTGCGCTCTTCTCGACATGCAGTCTTTCGTTCTACGGATGTGCTTGATACTCTTGTGCGCTTATGGCCCTTTGGACCTTAGACATCGGGAGGGGGTTCCACGCTGGCGGGGTCTCTCCGTAAGGTGGCCCTCGCAGGCACCCTGACATCGGGAGGGGGTTCCACGCTGGCGGGGTCTCTCCGTAAGGTGGCCCTCGCAGGCACCCTGCACTGTCGTTTACAGCAAGGGAGTGCAAGGTGCTGGAATTACAAGTACTTGACACCAGTGCAGCACAGTCTTGGTGGATACCCTCTGGCTGCTTAGCGCCTGAGGGGCTCCGTCCTCCGTGGGCTCCGTCCAGAGCTGCTCCAGAGCAGCATGGTGCCACTCGTTTGCACGACCTGGCACGACACTACGACGGCACAAGGAACCGCCATTGCCGCAGCGTTCAGCATTTACAGCAAATTTTAGTGTACCACGTTATACCATATAGCTGCCACTGCATACTGGTAGAGCAAGTGGCTGACAGCCAAGCGCACTGGTTACTCATGTTGTGCGACGCCGCGAGTCTTTGAAGCGTAAAGCCTCGATCAATCTGTAATTATTTTGCAGAGCACACATGCAGCTCTAGGCAACTTGGGGCTTACCGTGACGAGGACATGCAGGGCCCCATTTGCCTGTCCTACTCGGATTCCATGGGCCACACCGTAGTCATGGGTTGAAAGTAGATTATAATAGCTCGTAAGGTTGACAAGCGCGCATGGATGCAGAAAACCGTCCGGCAGCGGTGCCGAATGCGGTTGGGCACCAAGGGCAGCCGTGGAATGCAACGCCTGCCGACACGGCGGGAGATGCTCTTATGCCCTGGATGGACCCCAATCGGCATGTGGACCCGGCGGACTTTGCGCCAGCTGCCTCCCAGCCTTCCGCCGACTCGCATGGCATCGTTGACATCCCTGCGTCAGCGGTGGTGCTGGTTGAGATGCCAGATGGCTCCACGGAGGTGAGGGTGGCTGCATCACCACCACAACATACTGCACTTCATTGCAAAGGTGTGCTAGTGGGCTGTCAACGTTGTACCCTTAGCCTTCCCGGCAGCGCACACGGCATGTGTCACTGGTGCCACCCACGCGCCACTGCGCTGCGTGCTGCTTATGCTGCCTGCATCCGCTGTGGTGGCTGCCGCTGCCACCACAATGTATGTTGCACTAATGCGTCGTCACGCAGGTCGGCATCGACACGGAGCAGGTGCCTCCGCCCCGGCTGGGCGGCAGGCGGCGCAAGCTAAGGCAGCAGGCGCAGCTGGAGGCGGAGGCGCAGCACGGTGCGTGTGGGGCAGCAGGGGGCTGAGGTGCGGCTGCAGCCGGGTCCAGGCGGCCGCAGCCCAGCAGCTTTCCCCACGCAGCGGTTGGGCCGCAGTGCTGATGCGGCACACTTTGCAGCGCCCGACCAGGGCTTTCACGTGGTCGTTGGCTCGCTGTTTTAGCTTACCCTGCTAATATAAGTTCGACCTTCATAATATCAACCAGTAGGAACTGAGTTCAAAGGGCTTGGGTGTCACCAGACGCCGGCTTGGCCCCTAACGACCCGTGCCCCGCCCCCCGCCCCACCCCTGCCCCTTTCCTGCAGCCGCCGTGGCGCTGCGCCACATGCAGGCGGAGCAGTACCGCGTGACGGTGCTGCGGCGCCGCCGCCTGCTGTACATGCTGCTGCTGGGTGGGTGCGTGCGTGCGGCCGGACATGCATCACTGTTACCCTGGTGTGGCATCTCGACTTGTGGTTCTACTGGGACCACGGTGGCCGTAGCGCCATAGTCGCTGGCTATGCGACGCCACGTCGGCTCCCCGGCTCTACTGTCCCGCTTGGTGGACTCCACGGTGTTGCCACGCCCACGTAACAAGGACCATTCAACGGCACCACGCCCGCGAAGCTGATCCGCCCCATACAACCATGCCCCCACACCCTGCGCCCCACCCCCAGTTGCTGATCTGATGTTCTTCGGCGGCTGTCTGGTGTACCGGCTGGCAACCAACACGGCGCTGAAGAACGCACGACGCACGGGCTTCGGAACCAGCGGCCAGGTGGTCATATGGTGGCTCAAGCCGAAAGGTGGGCACATTGACGTGACTGGCTGGCTGGCTGGCGCAACCGGAACAGAGGTTGCAGCAGCGCAAGGCTTCTATCCTTTGCGGGTCCGATTGAAAAGAACATGGTGTTACCTCGCTACTGCTGCGCCTCTGCGCGCAATACGTCTTACCTTGCCAGCTCTGCCCTGACCTTGCGCGGCGCAGACCTGTCACTGGAGGAGATGGCGTTCGCCCTGGTCATCGACTTCATCGGCCTCATGGGTGAGCAGTGCAGGGGTGGGCAGCCTGGCACGGTCTCTTGGTCTGCAGCTGCCAACCCATCCCACACGCGTCTGTGGCTTAGACACGCAGGCGTTCGACGTTGTGTCCCACGCCTTGCGAACCTCGTCACGCTGAGCGTCGTTGAGCGTCTAGCCTCAGGCAGTCCTGCCTGGCTGACATGCGCTTGGCCGCCGTGGCGCCACAGCCCTCCTGGCACCCTCCCTTGCCTCCCTTAGACCTCCTCCCTGGCTTTACCCTTCCTCCTCTCCCCTGGCCCTCCTCCTTGGCAGCTGGTCTCCACGACAAGACCCAGGTCGTCAGCCTCTTCGTCGTGCTGCAGGTAGGGCAGCGTACTCGGGGCTAGCCCACGTGGTTTCCAGTCCATGCAGTACTGCCTCGTGCGTTCGGGCCCGCCAGTGCGGCCCTTAAGAGTGCTGGACGTGACACGCTGCTGGTCGGCTGGAAACAGCGCGGCATGGGGGTTATGCCGCCAGAGGCTGATTGCTGCAGAGGCCACGGCACGCCGTACTGCTTGACGCTGTGCTTGCTGCAATCCTGCTGGTCTCAAACCCTGACACGTGCTGCGCTCCTCCCTCGCACCCCCAGGTCATCTCCACGGTGCTGCTGTCGCTCAGCGGCTTCTCGCTGTTCCTGCTGTACCGCGTGGTGCAGCTGCTGGTGGCCCTGCTGATGCGGGCCGCCATAGCCACCTACCTGGTGAGAAGCTTGGGCGAGGCTGGTACGAACCTTGGTATAGGATCATATGGATTGCAATTGTAGCGGGTATGATAGTTAGCGGGAAGGGGAGGGCTGGGGGCTGGGAAGGGGGGAAGGCAGGATGAGATACAAAGCGAGCGGAGCAGGCACTTCGCACTGTTTCAGACATGGGGCATGCTCGCTTCACTACTGTCAGGTAGTGTCAGCAGCTGCGTAGTCATCCGTTCGTGTCCTTTCCATGTGCGCCGCAGACGCTGAGCTACGCGGGAGGCGACTACTCCGACCGTAAGTGCAGTGCAAAGGAGAGCGTAACAACCTTGTAGCTTACCGCCAGTGGGATATATGCTCCCAGTTCCTGTCTGCTTGCTTGACATGGCGTCGCCCACCTGCCGCGCTCCTCCCATGCTGGCATGTTGCACCGTACTAGCACAGCCCTCGCGGTTGCTGCCCCGGGCCCATTCTGCGGCCGTTCTGTCGCAGCGTCCCGCCACGTCCCAGCTTGCGTGCCTTGCCTGCCTCCACCAGCCCACCGCATGAACCCTGACCTGCAGGCCGCACCACCATATTCTCCGGCCTCATCAGCGTGTGGCGCACCATGGGGGGCTTCGTCACCATCCTGTGCGGCAGCTGGGGCGAGGCAGAGACCGTGCCCCGCGCACAGCCGGGGGCGCCGGGCACGACCGGAATGGGGGCCACGCCGGTTGCCGTGGGAGGCGCCGGGGCGGGGGCCGCGCCTCCCGTTAGTCAGCAGCAGGCGGCTGGTGCTGCGGTGGCAGGCAGCGGGGGTCCACGAGGGGCTGACGCTGGGCCAAGCGGCGGGGTTGCGGCTAGCATGGTAGGGAGCCTGCTTGGTTTCTTTGGGGTCGACGGGCGAAGCAGGGACGCCGCTCAAGCGGGCGGGGCGGCTGGGGTGGCCCCGGCGCGGGAGTCGGCGGATGTGGGGGCGGCCGAGGAGGAGCCCCTATCCCGTGAGGCGTACCTGCAGCAGCTGCGTGCCATGCTGCTGCGGCACCGCCAGCAGCTGGAGCTGCAGGTGCAGCGGCGGCAGCAGCAGCTGCAGCAGCAACACATGCAGCAGGAGGGGCAGGAGGGGCAAGGGCAGCAGGGGGAGGCAGGAGCTCGGGAGCAAAGCAGATCGAGCAGGAGCGAAGCGGTCATGCACGGGCAGGTCGTGCTGAGAGGCGGGGATGGCACCGCCACCCCTGCTGGTGCCATGCCACCAGCTGCTGGCGCTAATGCACCGTGTGCTGCTGCTGCTGCACGTGATCACTCAGCTGTTGCGGCCCGGACGCCAGCAGCGGCCGCAATTGCAGCTGCTGCCGCTGCTGCTGGCACGTCCAGTGCCGCTCCCAGGGCGGCTGCAGGCCTGGGTGACGGTGACGCGGACGAGAGGCCGTACCGTGGCACAGGCAGCATGGTGCGGGCTGGTGCGGCTTCGGAGGCTGCTGGCACTGCAGTGGCGCCCGTGGATATGGGCCACGGACCTGGCTCAGGGTACGCTGCCGGAGAAGCTGGTGTGTTCAGAGGCGGCGGGTACCATGTCAATGGCACAAGCGGCATGTCCCCAACCGCGGCGAGCGTGGCTGCCGTGCATCAGACACCTCCAGCATCCATACAGCTGGCGGCCGTCTGCGGCAGGGCAGCTGCCGCCAGCGGATCGGGTGCTTCAGCTCTGTCGGCAGCCGGCGTTCTTGGCGGTGGTGCTGCACATCACCGGCACGGGGCACAGGAGGGGCACCGGCAGGGTGCTCCCTCAGAAGCAGCCCACCAGCAGCTGCAGCCGCAACCGCAGCACAGTGGTTACACTCCCCTTGGGTCGCCAGCCCCCAACAGCTTGTACTGGAGCCCAGTAGCACAGCGACAGAACCAGGACAACGGCGGCCTCATGGCGTCGCACGTGACGGCAGTTGGTGGTGTTGATATGCCACCTGTTTCTGTTACTCCTGCAGCGCACCTCAACGAGGCGGTGCCGTACCCAGCCACCCCACGGGGCGGGGCAGTGGGGACGGCTGCCTCGCCCGCCCCTTCCACGCCGCCCGCACGGTCGCGGAGGGAGGCTGCCGCAGTGCCTGGAGCTGGAGTAGGGGCGATGCTGTTCGGCAACATATTTGGCGGCCGGCGGCGCGACGATGCCAACAGTCCGGCGGCCAAGGCAAAAGGAAAAGGCACACCAACCTCATTGCAGGCGTCCGGTAGGTGGGGGCAATTGAGACAAGAAGGATATGGTGGCCTTCAGGGCTTCAGCATGTACGGTACACCAAAGCCCTTGCCGACGTGGCTCCTTCAAGTGCATTGTTGCTTGTGTCCGGCATGCATAACAAGCAAGTGTCGATTGCCTTCTTCATGTGTGCCACGCAGGTTATTCCGTGACGCCGACACCTCAGGGACAGTCCGCTGGGCCCTGGGCACAGGGTAACGTTACGCCACCCTCCGCCACCAGCTCCACGCCTGCGGCGCTGGGGCAGCCACTCGCCGGCGTCCGCGCCGCCGCCGCCGTACAGCCGCTGCCCGACATGCACACCAACCCGGTGTACGGCAGCACGCCCGTCCTCTCGCTGTGCGGCAACGAGCCCACCCCCGGCCTCTCCACGGCTGCTACTGCTGCTGCTGCGACAACCGCCGGAGCCAGCACGGCCCCTGCCGCTCCCCCGCAGCCGCCTGCACCGCTGTTGGCCCTCTCCACCGGCGCCGTGGGTCGAGGCCTGACCGGCGGGTGGGCAGGCGAGGCAGGGCACGCCGCTGCCGTACCCCACAATGCAGTGGCAACGGCGTTGTCGTCGCCCGCTGGTTTCGTGCACGCTAACGGTGCCGGTTCCCGCACCGGAGGCCGCGGTGGCTACGCGGCGCCTGCCGTTTCCGTCCCGGAGGTGCCGGGCGCTGCTGCGGCTCCGGCTGGAGCGCGTGCTGATGCCGCCACGGGGCAACATGGCACCGGGCAGCACGGCAGCACAGCGAATGCCAGTGCCGCTGCCTCGACCCTACCGCTTTTATCCTTGCAACCTTACACGCCAGCTGCTCCGTTGCATCGGCCAGTCGCCCAGCTGCAGCAGCAGCAGCCGCCGCTGCCGGCTCCTGCTGTGGATGTGGCCATCATGTCCGCTGCCATCCAGGAGGCCCGGCTCGTGGCCGAGCGGCTCAGGCTACAGGTGCAGCAGAAGGGAGCACCCGGTACCGGTGTGCTGCAGCAACAGCAGCAAAACCCATCTCTTCAGCCACAACCACCCCAGCTGCCACCGCAGGACCTGTCCCCGTTTCCGGTGCTCCTGCGCGAGTGCTCCCAGGGGTCCAGCGAGACGCCCGCCGAGACCCTGGCGGCGGTGGCGGCGGCCGCGCGGTCGCCGCTGCGGCACAGCTCGCTGTCGCGCGGCTCCACGGCGGCCTTCGAGACAGCCGCGGGGGTGAAGGCCGCCTGTGGGTCGGTCGACGGCAGCCCTGGCATGTGTGTTGCTTCTGCGGAGGCAGCACCCGCGAGTGTGTCCAAGGGGCAGGAGGTCGGGAGGGGAAGCCGTGCGCCGGCAGGGCTGCAAGCTGGGCCAGAGGGGGACAGCCAGTCTCCGGGTGCAGCTGCGCGGAGAGTAACGCAGCAGAAGGAGCAGCAGCAGCAGCAGCAACAGGGCCTCACCAGGCCGCAGCAACTTAGTGCGGCCATCGAGGCGCTCCAGGCGCTGCAGGCACAGCTGCAGGCGCGGCAGGAGGCGGCGGCAGCCCCAGGCGGCGGCGCCGGGTCTGGCGGCGGTGGTGGTGGTGGCGGCGGTGGTGGGTTGGCGGCGGCGGAGGAGCTGCGGCGGCAGCTGCTGCAGGAGCGGCAGCGGCTGGAGGCGCTGCTGCGCGGAGCCGCATGAGGGTATGGGGAAGCAGAGCGAGCGGCTGCGGACTGGTTTTGGTTGCTGGTGGAGGCAGGTGTGGGCGGCAGGGTGGCAGTTGTCTAGGTGAGGAGCGGGTGCGTTATGTGGAGCGGCGAGGCAGAGGGAAGTGGTAGGAGTCAGGGAGGGCAGCACTGCCACTAGTGTGTAGTACTACTGTAACATTGAGTGGAGACGTGCTTGCGCGCGCGCATGTGGATTGAATAAAGTGCTGGTCAGTCCCAGCGGCAACCGAGTTGAGAGATGCATGAGAAGCATTGCTGGTCGCAGGCAAGTAGGCATGGCAGGTGTGGTAGGTGGGTGACCGCGCCTGCTTGCTTATTTGCATACGGTAATCGGTGTCGTAATGTAGAAACGTGAGCTGTGCTTATTGCTCCGCAATCCTCGTAACTACCGGTATGTGTGACGGATTGCGCGCCGCATTTGTGCCAAGAAGGATAGTTACCACGAATGCAAGTTCGTTTTGGGGGGCTGGTATGCAGTCGTTGTGTTGTTAGATCCATGTGGTCCTTATCGTGTGCTTGGTGCTCAAGTGCGCCTCGCCGTGTGATCCAGCGCTGCACTGTGGGCAAGAGCCTCTTGGGCCGTGTGTTGGCGCTCGCACTCTGGCGGGTAGCAACTGGTGGTAACGTGTGACCAATTGTCACAATCAAGGGGTGCAACATATGTATGTCTGACCAGCTGACCTGCACCCGAGGCAACGCACTTGGGGTGTAACCCAGGGCAACTGTCGACGCCATGCCCTTGATGTTGTCTTTACAGGAACCAACTCACAACATTATTATTGAAGTGGTCCAGAATGTACCCTGTGCAGACAGCCACGCCACGCCCGGGCAACTTTGACTCCGCCCGGGAGCAAGCCACCCCAGCAAGACGTCATACTGTGCACGACGAAATCCAAACCGCGCCTGGGGTAGGCTGCCATAGAGCACTAACACGAGCACTGCGCCACTGACCCCTTGCCTCCGTGCGGCCGGGCTGGTGGCACACCCAGGTTCAGCGAGTGTCAGTATGGTTGCCCAACCCAAACCACCACCAGGTGATGCATACCGGCACGCGCAAGGCGGCCTGGTGTGACCGTCAAAACCACCATTGCAGCAAAGTCATGCTTTGCACACCGCGCCTATGTTGCGGTGTTGCGTATGCACAAGCCACACTCTTACTGAATGTCCTGATAATGCATCTGGTACCCTGTCGACTACCGGCGGAGACAGTGCTTGCCCCAACATCACTGAGATGCCAGCATCAGGAAAGCACAAGCAACACACATCGGAGCTTCACAGATGTACCATGCTGCAAGGGTAATGCGTCAGAAGGTCCGCAGGCCGCCCCAACGCAGCGTGTGGCTTGCCGTACAGGGCCGGCAGCCGCTGGTGTGCATTGCAGTTGGTCCATGTGGAGCAGTGCCGCTTCACCAGCCCACCATGCGCTTGACCATGAACCCGTACCCAGCAGGCATTAGAGCCCTCGTCTATACGGAGCTATCTCCTTCGCGGCAACGCCGCCAGCTGCTGCCAGAAGATCAATGTCACGAGGAGGAAGAATCCCACCTGCACCTCCCGCCTCAGCATCAGCAGCAAGCCCAGCCCCTGGCACCAGGTGTACAACCCCAATCCGCCGCACGCGGCCAGCATGGGCAGGGCTGCCAGCTGTCTTTGCCCCGCGTCGTCTACGGGGCTGAACAGTACCAGTCCCACGAGCCCAGCCAGAACCAATCCGCCGCTGACGACCAGGTGGCCGATGCCGTGAGGGCAGGCATCACCGTCCTCCGCGCTCGCCGACAGGCGCGAAACCAGGTCTTTCTGGGCACATGCATTCAGTCTCTGAGTGCATAGCATCATGCCAATCGCCACGCTCAGCCATGCGGCGAACAGTTTGGGGTCCTTGTTCCGTGGGCCTCTGTCCGGTGGCTCTAGGTTCAGGAAGAACATCGGGGCTACAATGTTGACAAAATACTAATAGTGGGGGCGTCGCGTAGGTTGAGTTTAAGGTCGTTGGCGAAGGGACAGCACACGACGAAACGGTCTGATTCTGGTTCGCGGTGGACCTGTCTTGGCCAGGGAGTGTTTCAGTAGAAGCGTTAAGCAGCTATGGAAGGAAGGCTGTAAGTCCAGGGTTAGTTATGTTTCGGAGCGACGCGCGGGAATTCCATCAACTGCACATTACCGACTTGAGGCCACCTGGGCACAGCTCCTTGCACAAATAGACTACCTGTAGCATGTTATGAAGCATGGCTTGGCCATGGAAGTTGGGAGCAGCGGTCTGCAGTGGCTTGCGCATGTGTTCGCCTCGCCACCAGCCTGGCCCTCGGATCTACCCTTAAGCACAGCTTACGAGAACTATAAGCTCTTAAACCGTGTCCAAGACACAACACCCTTGGTTGCGGGCGGGGAACCGGCGACCACAGAACCCATCCCGCAAGCCCTCCCTCACGAGCAACATGACACCGTACGCGAACCCCAGCAGAAAAGCAGGTTACCATTTTACTTTTGTGGCGCGGGGAAGCAAGAACGCGCTGGCCGACCTCAACCCCATGTGGGCCAGGCACCTGCCCCAGCTACGGCGCCTGGCGGCATCTGCAACCCCAACGACGCGGCCGCGGAGCGTGCCCAAGCAAGGTCCAACCAGCATGCGTTGTCCCACCGCGGTGTGAGCCCACGTCAGGCGGAGGCGTCAGGGGCCAGCAGTAGTCCAGCGGATCTGCAGAGAAAGGTGCAGGTGCAGGCGCAGCCTGGAGCACAGGAAGGGCCATCTGGGTCAGGGTCCCTGTGCGCAGGGATGGGCGCCCCTGACCTTATCTTTGACGGGATCAATGCCTTATGCGCAGCTGAACCCGGCATTTGTGCTACTGATGCAGCGCCCGGGGTGCTGGGGCTGGGTGCGGGGCACGAGGCCAGGGCCTGGAAGGCCGCGGGCGAGCCGGCCCACATCGGGGCGCCCAGGGCCGTCCGGCCAGGTACGGCAGCTGCGGCCATCGCAGAGAGGAGGCGGGAGCAGGGGCAACAAAGGGAACAGCAGCGGGAGGCTTCAGCACAACAGCCCCAGCAGCAGCAACAGCACGAGCAGCAGTATGCGGATGAGCAGCAGGAGCAGAGCCATGTGCAGCAGGTGCAGTCAACCCCCAGGCCACCGCTCAACAGCGGCGGGCAGCTCATGTCATCATCCAAGACGCAGCTCCAAGCACAACAGCAGGACATCGACAGCCGGCAGCAACAGCAGCAGCAGGAGCACGGCACCGCAAGCCGAACACCCCCGGTGGCGGGCCGCGGCGCGCCTCACAGCGGCGACAGAGTGGCCCGGGTCGCGGGCTGCACATCTGTGACCCCCAGCCCCGGCCCTGCGCACGGCCACAGCCCCAGCCCAATCCCAGCCCCTGCCCTGGCCAATCATTCCGCGGACCTTACCCCCATGCCCAGGGCCGAGGCACCCACGCCCACGCCCACGCCCTGCCCAACCAGGGCGGGAACCCACGCCGCTGCCCGTGCGCTGCCACGTGCCGCCGCGCAGCTCACCTCGCCCCGGCCGACAGCATGCCCTCCGCCGCAGCGCCAACACGACGCGAGCGTTCCGTATGGGGCCCCCGGCTGCGGCTCTGGGCTCCCGTTCCACAGCGCGCACGCCTCTGGCTCCGGGCCGCAAGCTACTCCTGTCCAGTGGAGTCATGAGCAGCAGCAACGAGCCGGGGGGATCGCATGGGGGCGACCCCCAGGGCATAGCTCTGCGGCTCATGGTCAACGCAATGGTGGCGGCGCAGCCAAGCAGCACCCAGCTGGCACGCCTGCCGGCGCGGCTTCGGGAACTGGGCCCGGCCAGCAGCAACAGCTTCGTCCGCATGATCCTGACAGCGGTGGGGAAGCCCGAACGTCGGGGCACCGTGGGAGCGAGGGCAGCGATGGGCGGCGGGTACGGCCACGGCTGGATGGTGGCCAGGCGCGAGAGCAACCGTCGCACGACCCGCCGCAGCACGCACATACGCACCAGGGGCCGCCTCAACAGCAGGAGTCCGACCAGCAGTGGCAGGATCAGCAGCAGCAACAGTACCAACAGCAGCACCGGCATCAGCACGCGGACCAGCAACTACACCAACAACAGCACCAGCAGCACACGAACGGCAAATGGGATGCTGTCCCGAACTCAAAGCAGCTGCATCGGCAGAGCTACCATCAGGAACAGCAGGCGCAGCAACACAGCAGTTGGCAGCGGCGACAACTTTCGCAGCAGCCACAGCACCAACAGCAACAGCAGCTGCAGGGTGTGGATGCACCGGCACATCCCATGGGGCCTAGGTGCGGTGGCGGCGTCCCAGTTCCTGGGGCCCCTAGTCCAGACTCGGAGGCAGGGGATGCCGAGGAAGCCTGCGACCTGCCCCTGCTGCAGCGCTGGCAGCGGCAGAAGCAGCGCAAGAAGCTGCCGGAAGCTGATGCCGGTGGCAATGCAGCACCAGCAGCAGGCAGCAACACGCCCGCTGGTAGCATGGGTTGCACAGCAGGAGCAGTACCACGGTTGCAGCAGCAGCAGCAGCAGCAGCAGCCAACAGAGCTGCAAAGGGCCCAACAACACGCACTGCACGAGCTGCAGCACCAGCACCAGCATCGACAGCTCCAGCCGCAACTTGGGGAGGGAGGTGCATTGGGAGGGCGACAGACTCCAGGGGCGTCGTGGGGCCCACAGGCACCAAGGGCAGGCATTACAGGCGGGGCAGCAGGGGGCACGCCGCGGGCTGCAGGGGCGGCGGCGGCGGCGGCGATGGCGGCGCCTCGGCCTGCGCCCTGTGACACCATGTGGCATGAGCTGGCGGGGGACGACGGCGACGAGGACGTGCCCCTGGGGCAACGCGCTAGGAGCCTGTCCGCTCGACATGCCCACCAGCCACACCACAGCCATGGCCGTACTCCACAGGAACAGGGACAGGGACAGGAACAGCAGTACAAACACCCGGAGAGGCAGCAGCAGCGTCCCAGCTCTGGTGCTCGTGCCAATGTGCAACGTAAGGGCCCCATAGCAACAACCCCGCGGGGCCACACGCCGGCGACCCCAGCGTCCGCGGCAACTCCGCAACAAACCCCGCAACGCACGGCGGCTGGGACGCCAAAGCGCCAGCCGCCGACGACGCCGGCGTCGACCGAAAGGTCGGACCGACGCGCGGTGCTGCTAGCAGAGCACGGCGGCGGTGGCGGCGGAGAGTGCGGCGGGGAAGACGGCGGGCGGCGGTGGGCGTGGCTGGCGGCGGAGCGGCGGGACGCCCAGGGGAGACCTCCAGGTGCGCTACCAGGCCTTGGAATAAAATGGTAGAGTGCATGAACAGTGCCAGGTTAATATGAACAGTGAGGCACCTCGCGCGCCTGGCTCGGAGGGGCCGAGGGGGCCTGGCGGCGGAGTGGCGAAGGCGTGCGGGGAGGTGCCATTGAGGCCCTCGCACTGACGTGTTGGGGCACGGGCGTCGCAGGCATGCATCAGATCACTAAGGCAACGCATACCATAAGACCAGAAGAGCTGCTGTGAAGACAGTGCCTGTCCTGCCTTTCTACTAGGTGCCTGTCCGCGCTGCAACCCGTGCGGCCTCGCCCCTTTCCCGCCAGGCCACCCCGACTACGACCCCACCACGCTGCTGGTGCCCCAGGCGGCCCTGGCGGCCATGACGCCCTTCGGCCGCCAGTTCTGGGCGCTCAAGGCGCGCGCCATGGACGTGGTGCTGTTCGTGCGCAGCGGCTCCTTCTACAACCTGTTCGGTGGGGCGGGGCGGGAGGCTGGGTACATGCGCAGAGGCTACGTTGTGACAAGCCGAAGGGGCAACGAGCACCAACCTTTGGGCTTCTTTGTCGTCTCTTTCGCCGCGCCTACGGAAGTACCACGACCCTTCTGGGGCCAGCGGTCAGTTGTGTAGACCCTGAGCGTCACTGTTAATTGTGTGGAGGGTAGTGAATAGAAAGCCGACGTGTGACACAGCGGAGTGCCGATGCAGGCGGATTGAAGCCATGAGTAATTAGCTGTGTCGCACGAGGGCCCGCAAGCGTTGGTCGAGACGGCGGCACGGCCGCACCCTCACACTCCCCCCTTGCAGACGTGGACGCTGACGTGGGTCTGCGCGTGGGGCTCGACCTGTCCGGCACCCGCACCGCCAACATGTGGAAGGTGGGCCGATGGTTGGGTGCCGGGCACGAAGCGGTGATCGGGGGCTGGTGCAATGCGTGTTCAGGAGAGGGCCGCGTATGCAGCTGCTTCGCTGCTCCGCCGATTTGTCTTGGCAGTTCGGCAGTCAGGGTTCCAGAGTGCAGCGCGCTGAGACCTATCCAACCATCCACTTCAAGACCCCATCCCATGGGACCCATGCGGCCTGGCCTCCGCACTATCCGTGTGAGGCGTGCGTCGCCGCACCTGCCTGCCTGCCGCTGCCCGCTGCCTGCTACCACCAGGTGGGCTGCACGCGCGACGCCTTCCCCTCCTGGGCCACCAAGGTGCTGGCGCTGGGCTACAGCGTGGGCCGGGTGGAGGAGGTGCGCGGGCCGGCGCGGGCGGCAGCAGCCAAGGGCGGCAGCAGCAACAACGGCGGCAGCGGGCTGCTGCAGCGGCGGCTGGTGCGCATCTACACGCCCGGCACCGCCGTGGACGCCTACCTCCCACAGGTGCCGTGCAGTGCGGTTAGGTGGGGTGCTGCAGGGCAGGATCTGAAGCGGTGCCTCCTTTATGGCCGCGGCTGCAGTCTTCGTTTTAGGCGTCATGTAGACTTGCGCCGCCCACGGCTAGCCCACGTCGATAGGGTGGTTGCGTACTCCCGCATGCGCTGCTCTTCATGCAACAACGAGGTGTTCCATTGGTTGCCTTCCTTCCCTTGTCGTCCTTGCCAACTGCTGCAGCTGCGTTATCATCCTCACAACACAGTGCCACAACTAATGCGCTGCCCACGTCTACCCGCATGCAGGCCGATGGCCCCAGCCCCCACACCCCGCACGGCACGCGCTCGTTCCTGTCGCTGGTGGAGGCGCCCGGGGGCGTGCTGGGCTGCTGCCTGGTGGACTGCTCGTTGGGCCGCGTGGCGCTGGGCACACTGCTGGCGGACCCGGGGGCGGGCGCGGGGGCGGGCGCGGGGCGCACCGCGCTCAGCACCCTGCTGCTCAGGTGGGATGGCGCGGGGCTGTGGGGCTGAGAAGGTTGTACACTCCGTGTGTTCGGCGCCCTGTGCGTGTGCAGCTGCGTGCTCGCGTGCGTTCCTGGGTCTGAGATGATTTAGGCACCCATCGGGCTACCATCTAGGACCAGTCAGAACGCAACTCGAGGCCCCGAGATCAACGCTGCGTCAATATGGCTGTGTTAGTGACAGCAATCCCTGTCCGAGCATGGGTCCAACCTAACGCGACTACTTTGGCACCCTTGCTCGCCCTCATTCTAAAACCCCCGCTAGGCACTGCCCCTCCGAGGTGGTCACCGTCCGCGGCAGCCTGTCCCCTGCCACCGCCGCGGCTATCGCCCGGCACGCACACGTGCTAACGGGCGGTGGCGCCTCCGCCTCCGCCTCCGCCGGCCCCATCAAGCTGGTCCCCATGACGCTGCCACCATCTTCATCGGCCACTCACAGCACCTCACCGCAGCAGGGGCAGGGGCAAGGTCAAAAAAAGCGCCCGTCATCGGCTGCCAGCTGCGGCTTCGCTGTGCTAACCTACAACACAATCGACAACGGGGCAAGCGACGCGGCCCCGCCGGGCAGGGGTCCACCGCCCGGCCTTCAGGAGCGCTTTTGCAACGCGCGCTGCGAGTCTGTGGTCATGAATGTAATCGTGCAGCAGCTAGAAGCCTCATTCGGTGGTAGCCCCCAAGCTGATCAGCGGCACCACCAGCATGCACGTGGTGGCGGCGGTACGGCTGACAGCGCAGATTGTGGCGGGCGTGCCATGGACTTTGCCAAGGCGCTGTGGCGGGCGGCCGGCGGGCGCGCGGCGGCGCTGCATGCGGCTGCGGTGGCAGTGGCGCACCTGGTCCGCTGCAGCGGCGGCGTGCTGCGTGAGGCGCTGGGCGGCGGGGCGGCGGTGGTGGAGCGGCTGCAGGGCGACGTGGGCGGCGAGGGTGAGCCGCCGGTGCCACGTGTCCGACCAACACGACGGGCCGCACATGCCCGTTGCAGCACTAGTTGGTGCGTGTGAGGCAGCTGCACCAGGTGCCAGGCGGCGCAGGGCAGTGGCAAGCCTGTTGTAGCTGGTGGTTCTTGATCAATTGCATGCCGTCCATGCTTATTGTCCGTCCCTACGGCCCGCAGATCCTGCAGACGGACCCGCCGCTGCGGCCGCTGCCTCGGCTCCCGCCTCCACGCCCGCCCCCCGCCACCTGCTGCTGGACGACAGGGCGCTGCTTACCCTGGAGCTGGTAGAGGCCGAAGGCGGTCCGGGGGCCGGCGGCGGGGCCCAGGGATGCAGCGCCCAGGGCTCGGAGGCGGGCAGCCTGCTGCAGCTGCTGGACCGCACGGCTTCGCCCGCGGGCCGCCGTCGCGTGCGGGACTGGATCTGCAGGCGCGTGTCATGGCGCCCTTGCGCTTCACTGCTACTTGCCCGGTGCAGCGCAAGTCACCAAGATAATTGCGGGTAGCCCAACATCTGGTTTTGCCACGGACAAGTACGGATGGAACATGCCAGGTTACTTCCTTACATCGCCTGCCTCGCCTGGCCGCCGCCCCGCTGCTGGTGTTCATGGTGGCCCCCCTGCAGGCCGCTGTGCCTATCCGCGGCCGTGGAGGAGCGGCTGGGGGTGGTGGAGCTGCTCATGGCGCGGCCGGAGGCAGGGGAGGTGCTGCAGGGGGCGCTGGCGGGGCTGCCGGACGTGGAGCGGCTGCTGCCGCGCGCAGCGCAGCTGTTCGCAGCGGTGGGATGCGGGGTGGGGTGAACGGGGAAAGGGGAGGGCGCCAGATACAGCGTTGCGTGCCGCGCGGGTGCTGTTGGCGCCAGGTACTTAGTTATGGGCTGAGCACGGCAGTTCTTGAGTGAGGGGGCAACCGACTTGGGTAACTGTAACGGCTGCTTACCGACAACGACAAGGTGACGGCACCGTGAACGGAAGCGTGTCTGCGCGAACCTGCTGTTCATATTCACCACGGCATCGTAGTCCACCCTCCGACCTTCCCTGTCCTGCCTCCCTGTTGCTGCTGCAGGCCGGTGCAAGCCGCCCACCGTCCTCCGGCGTTGCGGCTGGCGGCGAAGGCCGAGACGGCGGCGGCGCGGCGGGCGCTGCTGCCGAGGACGATCCCTGCGACGCGTCCTGGGCGGTGGGCGCCGGGCGGCAGCGGTGGCAGCACGCGGCGCGGCTGGTGGAGGGGCTGATGGGGCTGGTGGCGGCGGTGGGCGCGCTGCGCAAGGACCTGGCGGTAAGGCTGAGGGGCCCGCGGATTATGGCACGCATTCTGTGCACGCTGCGTTATCGGGGCGTCGTTTCACCGACGCAAAGGGTGCTCCAAATCCCGCTGCAGCTGTGTTCAAGCATTTCATTGTGTCAATCCCAATTTTCACGTTGGCGCATCGCTCCGCAGGAGTCAGGCCACCCCACCGCCACGTCCCTGCCCCCCATCCGCCGGGCGGTGGTGGCGGCGGCCCGCTCCGTGGGCCCGCTGCGGCAGCTGAGCGGCACGCTGTTCCCGCCGGCGGGCAGCGCGGAGGCGGAGGCGCAGGCGGCGGCAGCGGCGGAGGCGGAAGCGGAGTCGGGCGATCACCAGCTGCACCCCGTGCCAGGTGGGGCCGCCGATGCAACGGCACCGGATACAGGAGAGGATATATGCATAGCGCATGTCATCCGCATTGGAGACACTCTTATGGCTGCACCGGGGTGCATTTAGCGTGTAATGTCTTGGCAGCATTACACATCAGCCATAGCTGCTGCACGATATAAGCACTGCGTTCGCATTGGCTTGCACATACATGGAGGGTGTTGGTCAAACGCAGTGCAGTAGTACAAGGGTACCTCTTGGGACACGTGTCTGGTCTCCGCGCTCTGCAGGGAGCCACGCTGGGTACGATGTCGCGGTGGCGGAGGTGCGGCAGCAGCAGGCGGCGTGGGAGGATGTGCTGCAGGCGGAGAGGCGGCGGCTGGGCTGTGGCGCAGCGGCAGGCGCAGCAGTACCGACGCCGGCGGCGCGCGGCCGGGGCGCTAAGCAGCAGCAGCAACAGCAGCTGCTGTCTCGTGCTGGGGAGGTGGTGGATGAGGAGCAGGGGGCGTGCCGCTGGCCCGAGGAGACGTGGCCGGCACTGGCTGCCACGGTGGGTTTCCACGCATACACGCCCTTTGTTGTGCCTTTCACTTCTTTCTGCTTTGTTGCTGCTGCTGCTGCTGCTGCTGCTGCTGCTGCTGTTAGCTCAGTCGAAGATTATCACGTACAGCAGGGGACGTGTGTGCGTATGTGCGCCACTCCTTTAGGCAAAGAATGCCAACAACGATATGGTCCATACTCATGTGCACCAAGCGGGTTCCGCTGTCACTCCCTGTAGGGTCACCAACACCTTCCGTCGCATCCCAGCCCGCCCGGGACCCTGGTGACCGCTTCGCCCGCCCTGGCGGCAATCGGCCGCCGGCTGGCGGCAGCGCGGCGAGAGGCGGGCCGCCAGTGCGCCGCCGCCCTGTCGGAGGCGGCTGCCGCCTTCGCGGCGGCGTACGGCGATTTCCTGCGGCTGGCGGAGGCGGCAGCGGCCCTGGACGTGCTGGCGGGGTGGGCCGTAGCCACGCACCCCTCGCAGGCACCCCCGGGTAGGTGCTGAACAGAATTTCCTGCTCTTTCCAACATCCCAGAGCCCCTTTGTGATTTCCACTTGCATCGACTAGACCTGGCAGCTACAGGCTTTTGCTTGTTACACTGTGGCACGGCCCTCCTATCCGCTGCAGGCTGCACCCTTTGTCGTCCCGTGTTCCTAAGCGCAGCACCCGCCGGGCCCGCACCGGCGCCACCCGAGGGCTGCCGGCCAGGGGCCCCAGGGGAGGAGGGTGGCGCTGCTGCTGCTGCAGCCGCTGCCCCCGAGCTGGTGCTGGAGGGGCTGTGGCACCCGCTGCTGGCGCTGTCGGCCGTGGCACACGGTGGGCGGTGCAGGAGATACAAGTACCGGTACCAGGACCCTGTGCCTTGTCACACGACTAGCCCATAGTGTATGCATACGTTTCTGCAAGCCCTTTACATTACAGCGAGCGTCCCAAGCAGTGCGCTTCTTCCATTGTGACCTGGCGAGTCCAAACATGCTGCCCCGGCCTACTGCACCGTGTGCCCCCTGTAGTCACCCCCAACGACCTGGCGCTGGGCGGCGTCGGGGGGACCTCCCCTGCTGGTGCACCTGCCGGCGCCCCCGCCCCCGCGCGGCCCCCCGCGCTGCTGCTGACGGGCGCCAACATGGGCGGCAAGAGCACGCTGCTGCGCGCTGCCGCCGTGGCGGTGGTGATGGCGCAGCTGGGCTGCTACGTGCCTGCCAGGGCGGCGCGGCTGGACCCCGTGGACCGCATCTTCACGCGCATGGGTGAGGCGAGGGGTGATTGGGAGCCAGCAGGAGGGTGGCTGGGAGCCAGCAAGGGAGCGTTTTGGGGCCAGCAGGGGGGCATTACGTCTTGCCTGGGACCGTCGAGACTCAAGTCCCAGACTGGGAGCGTGATGCAAACGCGACCAAGTGGCTAGGGCATCAGCGGTTGCATAGAGAGGAGACCCATAGCTGTTGTAGCCCAAGCTGCTTAGTAAGCACCAGTATCACACTGTGGCACGCCAGCTGCCTCTGAGCATGCAAGATATCGCTCCAGCCCAGTCCCATCCTCGCACGGTCCCAATCCTCGCGGAGTAGCGCACAACACTTTGAACCTGAGTAGCAAGGATTCAACTGATAGTAGGCTGTCGACCTGTGGCTCTCCCACACGACCCCACCTGCGCAGACGCGCACCATCGCATCATACTGACTAGTAAGGAGTCCTGAACCGCTGGGCTGTAGTCACAAGGTCCTCCCCCTCATTCTCCATCCCCGCCCAGGCGCACACGACCGCATCATGCTAGGCGAGAGCACCTTCCAGGTGGAGATGGCGGAGGCCGCGGCGGGCCTGGCGCAAGCCACGCGGGGCTCCCTGCTTGTGCTGGACGAGCTGGGCAGGGGTACGGCAACGTACGACGGCCAGGCGGTGGCGGGCGCCGTGCTGGAGCACCTGGCCACGCGCCTGAGGTGCAGGTGGGTGGTTGTGCGCGCAGGCTGCATGCAGGTATTGCGCACCGCAATGGTACGGCAAGGCCGCCGGTTGTGCCCTTTCTGTGTAACAGCAAAAGCAAGTACCCATGAGAGCAGGATGCGTTGAAGGGGGGACAAGGCACGCAAGTAACGACGGAGTGTGTGAAGGGTGTTATCTTGAAGTGTTCCCTATAATGCAGGACGCTTTTCGCCACGCACTATCATGGGCTTGCGGAGGAGGCCGAGGAAGCGGGCCGTGCCCACCGTGGCGGCGGCTGCGGTGAAGGCGCAGGCGGCGGCCAGGACGGGGCCGGGGGCGGCCGTTCCCGCGCCCGGCTGCTGTCTGGCTGCGTGCACGTTGCCCACATGGCCAGCACCGTGTCCCCCAGCGGCGGCTTCGTGCCGCTGCACGCACTGCGCCCGGGGCCGGCGCCGCACGGCAGCTGCGGCCTGCAGGTGGGCTGCTGCCGGGCCGTGCGCACCTGGGCTTGCTTACCTGGCAGGGCGTGGTGCCTCATTCATGACTGGGTGGTTGTTGTACTGCTGTGTTGTACCCCTGCGCTTGCGCGGTTCCCGGCCATTCAGTACCTCACGCGTGCGCCCGCTCCTGTCTGCCCAGATTGCCGCCCTGGCGGGCTTGCCGCCGCAGCTCCTGTGCCGCGCACAGCAGGTGGCGGACGTCTTTGTGCAGCAGCAGCAACGGCAGCAGCAGCAGCACGGGCGACAACAGAGCTTGCAAGGCGAGCAGGTGGCCCGGGAACAGGAGGAGGAGGACCCTGGGGCAGCGCCGCACGCACATAGCGGTGCTCAGGCGGAGGCGGAGGCGCAGCGCAAGGAGCTGCTGAGGCGGGTGGCGAACGTGCGGGGCCTGTTGCTGTCCGCACACCGGCACCAGCAGCAGCTGGCACGCCAACAGCAGGTGGCAGGGGCAGGGGCAGGGGCGCAGCCGCACATGGTGCCGCAGTGGAGCTGGCCGCCTCTGAATGCGCTGGGGGAGTTGTGGTGGAGTCTGCGGCAGGACATGAAAGGGGGTAGCTAAGCGTATCCACAGCTGTGGCCAGGAGGCGTGGCACGCCTGGGTTAGCGGCAAGGGTCGTGAGTGCTAGCAGGCTAGTGTAGCGCCAGGCGGGGACAGGGAGGTCAGCTGTGTACATGCACCCATCTGGGGAAATCACTGCTTGGCTGACCGTTGTGTATGACCGAATAGCATGTGCGGTTATTAGCTAGCATTGCTTTTTGTGGAACTCTTTCCTGTCGTTGTTCAGTTCTGTCAAGCAGTGTACGCAACTGTGGGCGCCAGGGGAAGGGATTTCCCACATCATGCACCTCATGTTACTGTGGGCGCTGACAGCGGGTGTTGCTAGTACATGCTTACGGATGCTGCCGTCTCAATGTAGGCAGTCATGGTCGCCCCTGGTGTTGCAGCCACGTGCAACCGGAGGGGAGGGGCGGAGACTGGAAAGCTGCATGCAGCCGAGTAGCTGTGCAGCTACTGAAGGCGTGTGGGGCAATACGCACATGATCCGGTGGCCAGGGGTGCGGCGTGCCGTGTGGGGACAAACCTGACCTACGCGAAGCTATGGGGGCCCTGTGTTAGATGCCTTCATATGACTCTACCTCGACTCCTCGAGGCCTTCACCCCTCAGCTCGCCCCCTTGCCAACGAAGAGGCTGGTCTCTACACGCGCACTCCAGAACAAGACGGGACCGGGCACCAGGCGCAGGGAACCACAATCTGCCCTGCTCCCGTGCTCGGCTGCTCGCCCACCCGGCATATACTTGAAGTGGACAACAGTGAGGTGCAGAGGGAGAACAAGGCGTGCAGCGGAGGGCCCAGCTGCACCTAGAAGGTAAGCGGTCCGAGGACTGCAGCAGGTGCCCGCTTGGTCGTTGGTGGTTGGTCTTTGCGCTGACGTTCCAAGCAGTCTAGCATACTTGCGGCATCACGCTCACCCTGTTTACTACCTCGCCTTCCCTCCTTACTGCTGCTGGCACCTCAGGGCAGCACGATGACCTAGTTAGCTTGTGACCATGAGTTGACTACACACTTGCACCTGTGATTTACAGCGAGCACGATGTCATCGAAGACAAAGGACCTGAAGGACCTTGGCGCGGACGTGGTAAGGTTCCTGGGCTCCTTGGCGCCGCTGAGGATTCTGAAATATGACTATTAGTCCTGGACAACCCCGCTGGTGATAATATGCGTACAAATTACTCTATCTATAGTATTGCAGCAGCACTAATAGGCAGTGCATAAGTAGGATTGTGCGTCAGGGTACTGATCTTGTTGCCCTGTGCGACTGCAGCTCGCCAAGTTCAGAAGTAAGCGAGCAACACATAAGGCTGCCAGTGCAAGTGCTGGCAAAACAGCGGCAAGCTCCGACGGGCCCCTGAAGGTGCGTCCCTGTTGCGCTTCGCTGTCCCTGTTGCGTTTCTTACAGTGGAGCCGCCTGATTGATGGGTCACTAAACCCACTTAACAGGTGAATGGATCCTCAAGCTTTGCCGCTACACCGGTCAGCAGAACCGTAAGTGGTGTCACAGGACAGCGAGGGTGGGCTAGCGTAGCAGCTCGAGGCCCTTGAGGAACCCGACCCACTGTGCCACACCCCCCACGCAGAACTCCGTCTCGCTCTCACGCTCAAGCGTGGATGTCCTCACATACGGCACTAATCAAACTGCGGCGATCAGTGGCAATGGAGAGGCAAGCAATGTCCCAGAGCCTGGGCCCGTGCGGGTTTCCGCTGGCGGCAGCGTACCCGACGGCCATGCGGCCGTTTCCCTCAGCGTTGACTCCAGGGTGGAATCAGTGTCTCTAAAGGACTCAAGCGTGGCCGATGCTGCTCCAGAGGCCTCGACGAGCGTCTCTGGGCTCAAGGACAGCCAGCCACCGCCGCCGGTGAGCCCAGCTGCCTTGACAGGGACACCAGGGCCAGCAGCTGCAGCCTCCCAGCCGCAGGACGACTTCGTCCTGCCGGTTCCCCCAGAACCATCTCATGCACCGCCGCAGCAGCCCGAACAAGCACCCACTCCTGCAGAGGCCCACGTCAGCCATGACGCACTGCTCGCCCAGGAGGCCGCCGCTGCTGCTGCCACTACCACTGCCGCCGACCCCGCGGCCATCGCTGTCCTGGCAGCGCAGCACGAGGCTCGCCTGCTGGAGCTCCAGTCAGACGTTGAGCGTCTGCGTGCAGAGGTGGTGGACGTTGGCGCCAGCAAGGCCGAGCTGCAGGCCCATGTGGACACGCTGTCTGCGGAGCGCGAGGCCCTGGAGCGGCACGTGCAGGAGCTGCGTGGGCAGCTGGAGGCGCAGGGCCGTGCGCACGCTGAGGCTGCGGCGGCTGCCGCGCAGGCGGCCAGCAGCGCTAGTGCGGACGCGGCGGAGGCTGCGGCGGCGCAGCGGGAGGCGCAAGCGGCCATGGCTGCAGAGCTGGAGGAGCTGCGGGACTTGCAGCGCAGGACAAAGGAGGTGGGGTGTGGGTTTGCGTGGGTTGGTCAGGGCTACCGTGCAATGGCGGCAGGGCTTTAATGGCGGGTCGCTGCACGCGAGGAATGGTCTCCATATGGTAAAGGCCTTAGCGTGCACGGGCAGCTACCGGGCATGTGACTGTGAGGGCCACCGTGACCTAGCCTGTGCCGGGTCCTTGGAACAGGAGCTGGGCCACTGGGAGTCGCTCCACGCCGAGCTGCGGGCGCAGCTGGACGCCAAGGACGCGGAGCTGCAGCAGGCTGTGGCGCGCGCGGCAGAGCTGGAGGCCATCAAGGAGCAGCTGGGCGGCGAGGACGTGGGCGCGGTGGTGGCGCGCGCGGCGCAGGTGGGCGCGGGCGAAATTGATGGGCCGGGGTCAGGCGCGGCAGTAGGCGCAGGCGTTCAACGGGACGGAGGTTGCCGCACCTCTTACATGGTCGTCCTGGGGTGATGTCAAGGAAGTCCGATTTGAGCACCTCACATACCAAGCGCCAGGCTCATGGGGTGGTGTGCCATGTTGTCCCTTGCCCAGGCCTCTGTGCTTGAGGCCAAGTACGAGAAGCTGAAGGAGGAGGGCAAGGTGCGGTTCGACAAGCTCAAGGAGCAGAGCAACAACCGCAAGGCGGAGCTCGCGGAGGCGAGGCAACAGGTGCGGCTTCTGCGGCATTGGGGTTATGCTATCTCTGCAACGCCATGTACAGCCTGTAATGTAGGTACAGCACTGGTCTCACCTCTAGCTGTGTGTCTGATTGCCTCCTGTGCTTTTGCACACATGGCTCTGAGGCAGCATGTTATTGTGTTGTTTGCACGCAGCTGACGGCTCTGGCCCAGGAGAAGGCGCAGCTGGCGGAGGCCAAGGCGGCCCTTGAGGAGGCGCTGCAGTCGGGGGCAGCGGGGGCGGAGAGCAGCGCGGCGCAGGTGGTGCAGCTTAGCGGCTCGCTGGCGGAGCTGCAGCAGGAGCTTGCGGCAGTAATGTTAGAGCGGGACGAGCTGCTTCCCCTGCGGGAAGCTGCCGAGAAGCTGGAGGACGTGGAGGGGCGGGTGGAGGGGCTGCAGGAAGCTGTCGCGATGGCGCAGGCCAGTGCGGCTGCGGCTCAGCAGGCGGCAGAAGAGGAGCGGGGCCTGCGGGCTGCTGCGGAGGCGGCTCTGGCGGCTGCGGAGGATCAGCACAAGGAGGCGCTGGCCCGCGTGACGCAGCTGGAGGGAGAGCTGGAGGCAGCACGCAGGGCAGCAGCGGAGGAGCTGGAAGCTGCGCGCGCAGCTGCCAAGCAGGAGGTCGGGGCTGTCAGCAAGGCTGAGCGCGATGAGCGCGAGAGGCTGGAGGAGAGGCTTCGGCAGTTGGAGCCGTTGGAAGCGGAGTGCGCTGCGCTGCGCGCGGCGGCGGAAGAGGTGCAGGCGCGTGCGGCGGAGCAGGAACAGCAGCTGCGGGACGAGGTGGAGCGGCTGCGGCAGGAGTGCGAGGCGCAGCGGCAGCAGCTGCAGGGTGGAGACGCGGTGGCAGAGGGACTGCGGCAAGAGCTGGAGCAGCTGCGGGCGGAGCTGGCGGGCAAGGCGGATGCGTTGACCTCGGCTGCTGCTGCTGCAGCGGCAGAGGCTGAGGCGCAGCAGCAGGAGCACGAGACGGCGCTCGCAGCGGCCCAGGCCCGCGCAGCTGAGGTGGAAGCGGAGCTAGCTCGCGTAACGGAGGAGCTAAGCAAGGAGCGCGCGAGCCTTGCCAAGGGCAAGGCCGCTTTTAAGAAGAGCAAGGAGGAGAACGCACGGCTCAAGGAGGAGGTGGCCAAGGCCAAGGAGGAGCTGCTGGCTGCACAGGCAGTTGCTGCGGGTGCGGAGGAGGCGTCGCGGGCTGCTGCCGAGGCGGCGGAGGCCCGGAGGGCGGTGGAGGCGCTTCAGGAGCGGCTGGATGACTCACGGGCGCAGGTGTCCGCGCTGCGCACCGAGCTGGAGGTGGGTTGCAACGTGGGAGACACCAGTCAGTCTCATCGAGCGTCCGTCGAACGATAGGGCTCCCGAGACGACACTCTGTTTGTGGCTTTGCAGGCGTCCGTATTATCCGTAAGTTTAACTTCGCGGCTGTGCTTTTTGAGTGAGCTCGCTGTTTTTGCCCTGACCTCGCAGGAGCAATGCAACACCATGGAGGAATTGCGTACTCGCATCGCCAGCCTTGAATCAGACAACGAGCAGCTGCAGCAGCAGTACAGCGAGGGCATGGACTCGCAGGACCAGATGGAGGCCAAGCTGGTGCAGCAGGCGGCCGAGCTCAGCACCCTGAGGGAGCAGCTGGCTGAGGCACGGGAGGCTGCGGAGGCACGGGAGCGGGAGTTGCAGGAGCAGGTGGAGGCGGTGCAGCGGCAGCTGACGGAGGCGCGTGCGCTGGCTGAGGCCCGGGCCGAGGAGCTGGAGGCGGCGCAGCAGGCGGCGGAGGAGGCTCAGGCCGCGTACCGCATGGCCAGCGAGCAGGTGGTCGTGGAGGTGCAGCAGCTGGAGGCGGCCCAGGCGGAGGCGGCGGAGGCTCGGAGGGCCGCAGCAGAGGCAGAGGACCGTGCAGGTGTGCTGGCGGAGCAGCTTGCCAGCCTGGGGGCCAGGTTGGATGCGTTGGGCCGGGAGCTGGAGGCCAGCAAGGAGGCGGACAGCCGGGCGACTGAGGAGCTGCGGGAGAGCCTGGCAGCGGCTGAGACGGCGAGGGCAGAGCTGCAGGCGAAGTATGAGGCGTTGGCCGAGCAGCTGTCTGACGCACGAGAGGCAGCGGAGACTGCCCAACAGTCAGCCGAGGAGGAAAAGCAGCAGCTGGTGCAGCAACTGGAGGATGCGCAGAGGCAGCTAGAGGAGGCGCGGGCGGACGCCGAGGCGGCGGCGGTGGCCGCCGCCGCAGCAGCGCAGGGCCAGGAGCAGGGGGCCAAGGTCGAGGCTCTGGAGGCTCGCGTGCAGGAGCTGGAGGCCAAGCTGGCGGAGCAGAACGGGCGCATGGCGACGGCCAAGACGCAGTTTGGCAAGCTCAAAGAGGAGAAGGCTAAGTTGAAGGAGAAGGTCGCTGAGCTGACGGCGCAGCTGGAGGCGGCAAGTGCTGAGAAGGCTGCTCTGGAGGCCGCGCAGGTTGGTGGCTCCATCAGCAGTTCTGCGCGGCATGCATGTACGCTGCAAGCAGCTGCTATATCTCTACCTCCTGAACGTGTACCTGCACATGCCGCACCTTGGACCAGAGCATCGCACTATGTCCTCGTGCGCATCTGCTGATCACGCCCTGTGACCCGTTCCCCCCTGCTGCTACCCTGTTGTACTCTTGTACATTGTTGATCTCCCCATTTCCGATACTGACAGCATGACACACACGGGCCCCGCAGGCCGACGCAAGTGGCAGCGCAGCGGCTGAGATCGAGCAGGTGCAGGAGCGGTGCGCTGAGCTGATGACTGAGCGCGACGAGCTCTCGTCGCGCGTAGGCGAGCTGCAGGAGGCGGCCGAGGGCACGGCAGCTCGCCTGGCCGAGGCCGAGGCGCGGGCCCACGAGGCGGCGACCACGGCAGCCGCCGCCAAGGAGGAGGCGGAGCGGGCCGCTGAGCGCGCTGCCGCGCTGGAGGCGCAGCTGCTGCGGCTGCAGGAGGGCCAGGCGGCGCTGCAAGGGGAGATGTCTGACGCGCAGCAGTCGTGGGAGGAGGAAGTTGGGTTATTGAGGGAGAAGCTTGAGTCCAGCAAGGACCAGGTTGCAGCGCTGCGGGAGGCGTTGGAGGAGCAGCAGCAGGCGGGGGAGGCGGCAGTAGCCAAGGCAGTCGCGGAGGTGGAGGAGGCGCTGGGTAAGCAGCTGGCGGCGGCGGAGGCTCGGGTGTCGGAGCTTGAGGGGCAGTTGGAGGCCTCGACGAGAAGGCTGTCCGAGGCTTCTGAGTCGGCTGGGGGCCCTGTGCAGGAGCTCCAGCAGCAGCTGGCGGAGGCACGGGAGGCTGCTGAAGCACGGGAGCGGGAACTGCAGGAGCAGGTAGAGCCAGTGCAGCGGCAGCTAGCGGAGGCGCGTGCGCTGGCTGAGGCCCGGGCCGAGGAGCTGGAGGCGGCGCAACAAGCGGCGGAGGAGGCCCAGGCCGCGTATCGCATGGCCAGCGAGCAATTGGCCGCGGAGGTGCAGCAGCTGGAGGCGGCCAAGGCGGAGGCAGAGGGTGCTGCAGCACGGGCAGAGGCGCTTGCTGAGCAGCTCCGCAGTAAGGAGGAGGAGCTGGAGCAGCAGGCCCTGCAGGTGCAGCTGCTTCGTGAGCAGCTATCCGAAGTGCAGGCTCAGCAGGAGATCAATGGCGGGGCAGTTGGCAAACTTGACGCAGACCTGGAGCTCTCTGAGCTGCGTCAGCGGGTAGCGGAACTGGAGCAGGGTGCTGCGGCTGCCAGCGCGGAGCTCGAGCAGGAGGTTGCTAGGCGGGCGGAGCTTGAGAGTGCGCTTGCGGCGGCTGAGGCACGCTGCTCAGAGCTTGCTGTGCAAGCTGCTGCGCCCACCGCTGCGGACCTGCGGGCCCTCGCATCCCCGGGTGCCGCGGTGGACCGGGCGGTCGACGCCATCGTGGCGGAGGCTGAGCGCGAAGAGCTGGCCAGGCGATTGCATGAGGCGGAGGCGCGGGCTGACGCGCTTACTGCGGACGTGGAGAGGCTCCAGCAGCAGCTGCAGGCTGCCAGTGGTGCAGCAGCAGCACAGCAGCTGCCCCAGGAGCCGGAGCCCGTGCAGGAGGAGCAGCGGGTGGAAGAGTCGCAGTCAGATCCGGCTGCGGTGCCTCGGTCAACCAGCTTTACCTTGGGTTTGGCGACAGCTGGGTCCGGGTGGGACAACGCTGGCGATTGGGGCGAGGTAGAGGCTGCCATTGAAGCAGCAGAGGGTGCTGGTGCCGCACTGGGCGAGTCCGGCGCCGGGCAACAACTGTCTGCAGCTCCCGCACCCGAGGTGCAGCAGCAGCCGCAGGTTCACCAACAGCAGCCTGGCTACAGTGCAGATACGGCTGCCCTGGAGGAGGCCCTGGCGGCTGCCCGCGCCCAGGCGTCCCAGCTGGAGGACCGGGTGCGGGAGCTGGAGGCGCAGCTGGACGAGGTGTCTGCCATGGCCATGGAGGCGGAGGACGCCAAGGACAGAGCAGAGGTGCTGGACCAGGCGTGCAGGACGCTGCGGGCCCAGGCAGCGGAGGCGGCGCAGCAGGCCGCAGAGGCGCAGCAGGCCCTGCGGGAGGCGCAGCAGCAGCTGGAGGAGGCGCAGCAGCAGATTGGGGACCCCCAGGTGCGCCTGCAGGAGGCCGAGGCACAGGTGGACGGGGTCCATGCACGCGCCGATGATGAGGCGCAGACGGAGCTGGTGGCGGCGGTGGCGGCAGCGGCGGAGGCCAGGGCAGCAGCTGTGGAGGCAGGCGCAGAGGCGGAGGCCTTGAGGCAGCAGGTGGAGAGGCTGCAGGCGGAGCTGCAGGATGCGATGGGGAGGGCGGCGCGTGCGGAGGAGGCGCAGCATGCCAGCGTAGAGTCAGCGTTGCAGGCAGCGCAGCAGCAGGTGGAGGAGAGCGCAAACCGTGCGGCGCAGGCTGAGGCTGAGGCGGCGGCGCTCGCCGAGCAGCTTGAAGTGGCCCGGGCAGGCGAATTGGAGCGGGTTGGTGAGCTGCAGCAGCGCTTGGAGCAGGAGGCGGAGCGGCGGCGGCTGTTGGAAGCCGAGCTGGAGGCGGCGCAGCAGCAACTGCTGGAGAGTGGCGGCAGAGCGGCGGAGGCGGAGGCCGCCGCGGCTGCACTTCAGGAGCAACTAGCAGCTGCCCGCGTGGGCGAGTCGGAACACATGGCTGACCTGCACGTACGGCTGGAGAGAGCGGCGGAGGAGGCCGAGGCGGCGAGGCTGGCGGCGGCAGCGGCCAGTGACGAGCTAGAGGGGCTTCGGGCGCAGGCGGCGGCGCTGGAGGCTGAGGTTGAGCGGTTGCGGGGTGACGCGGCCTCGGCGGCGGAGCGGGAAGGTGCGTTGACGATGGAGCTGCAGGCGGCGCGGGAAGCGCGGGCGCAGCTGTCGGAGCAGGTAGAGGCGCTGCAAGAGGCGCGGGCGGGTCTGCAGGAGCAGTTGGAGGTGTCCGAGGCGGCCCGGGAGGTGCTGGAGGAGGGCATGGCGGGGCTGCGAGAGCACGTGGGGCAGCTGCAGCGGGCAGCGGCGGAGGCGGAGGAGGCGCGGGCGGGGCTGCTGGCCGAGGTGCAGCGGCTGGGGGCGGAGGCAGCGCGGGTGGCGGAGCTGGAGGGGCAGCTGCAGGAGGCGGCATCAGAGGGGCAGCGGCTTGAGGAGGCGCTTGCTGCGGCCCGGGGCAGTGGCGCGGCGGCGGCGGACGCGGAGGCGGAGCTGGAGGGCCTGCGGGACCGCTGTGCTGCGCTGGAGGCGAGTCGGGGATTAGGCCTGCAGTTGCTGAAGCGTGTCGTGCCCGCTTCGAACGTATGATATGTACAACCAGTTTCCTATCTGCCGCATGCCTGAGAGCGCTTTGCCGTGCCATACCTGACATCATGTTTTACCGCTGTGTTCAAATTACCCCGCAGTCTGAGGCTGCGCGTGCGGTCGCGGAGGCTGCCTCCCTGCGCTCCGTGAACGAGGAGCTGGAGGGCCGCTGCCTGGGGCTGGACGCGCTGAGCGGCCAGCAGGGCGAGCAGCTCCAGCGCCAGGCGCAGCAGCTGCAGCAGCAGGCGGAACAGCTGCAGCAGCTTGGAGAGCGACTGCAGCAGCAGGACCAGCAACTCCAGCGCTTGCAGGTGGGCAGGCATGAGGTCACCTGTTGCGGCGAGCAGGAGGGGCCGTGGGAGCTCTCCTGGCAACCGCCGCGTTTGCTTCTTATGTTTCGCTCGAGAGCTGGGGCATGGTGGTACCTGTCGCCTTGTGACAAAGTTAATTGGGGTGCCTTTGCTGCGTGGGTGTGCACCAGCGACGCGTAAGTGCACATTCCATCCTCAAGACTCGAACCCTGTGCAGGAACACAACCGCGCGCTGCAAGAGGAGGTGTTGGAGGCATCCGAGGCTGCGCAGGGTCAGGCGGAGGCCGCCGCTGCCGTGGCAGAGCTCCGCCAGCAGCTGGACGCCGCCGCGCAGCGCGCCTCGGCCGCCGAGCAGCAGCTGCAGCAGCAGGCGGCCCAGCAGCAGCAAGAGGCGCAGCAGCAGCTGCAGCACGCCCAGCACGAGCTTCAGCGGCTGCAGCACGAGCTGCAGGAGGCTCGCCAGGCGCAGGCCTCCTCGCACCAAGGCGGTCAGGAGCTCGCGCACCTGCAGCAGCATTTGCAGCAACAGGCAGCGGAGCTGCATCACATGCGGTCCGCGCACGAAACCCTGCTGGCGCAGCACGCTGCTGCCGCGGCGGAAGTGGAGCGGCTGCGGCAGGTGGCAGCGGCTGCGGGGGCGGCGTCGCAGCTGCAGTCCCCCACGCAGCAACAGCAACAGGCGGCAGGGCAGCAGGTGGCCGAGCTCAAGCGGCAAGTTGGAGAGCTGCAGGCAGAACGGGTGTCACTTGTGACCAGGTGTGTTCGCAAGAGCAAAACCTGGTCATGCGATGTGAGCACTGAGCCAGAGATCTCAAACTGCCTTGGCCAACCGGTTCTACACCACGGTCAACACACTACTATCTGGAGTGTTGCGCGTGGTGTAGGGCGCACGGGGCTGGTGCCACTCGTCCGCGCTTCGTTCCTTCCCAACAAATCCACCTGGCTTCATCTCACACCCTCATCTGACCTGCGTGCGCACCGCTTTCCGTCTACACAGGGCCAACCAGGCCGAGGGCCTGGCGGCGGAGGTGGAGTCCCTGCGCCAGGCGCGCAGCCAGCTGGAGGTCGCGCTGCGGGCCGAGCAGCGCCGCGCGCAGGAGTGGTACGCGCAGGCCTCGGCCGCGGCGGCGGCGGCGGCGGGCGGCGCGGCGGTGGTGCCCCCCGGCGGCGGCCCCAGCGGCAGCAGCCCCAGTCGCTCCGCCGCCGCCGCCGACAAGAAGCGGGACGAGGTGGCGGTGTCGGGAGTGTACGACCCGGAGAGCGCCGTGCTGCAGGTGGGACACGGCCTTGGACACGTGCGCCAGGCGACTTTCGTGGCATTTGTAGTTGGGACACCTTACGTCCGGAGCGCATGAACAGCCATGGCATTGGCATACGGTATCACTCAGGGGGCGAGCGCAGCATCTAAACTCTCACAATGGTATCCATTCAAAAACCGTCTCCGTTTGTATGTTGGCCACAGCTGGCCACGTATAACTGCGAAGGGGAAGCCATGCATCTTGGTCGGACCCATTTACGTTGGCGGTAACGGAGCACGGCAGCCGAGCCGATGCCTTGCAGGCTCCTGCTGCTGTTTCCCGATGCGTACGTCGGTCGCCTCCTATTTGTCGACAATGCCTCTGTGCCTACCCCACCCCAGGGCGCCTCCACCACCTTCCAGCCGCTGTCAGGCCTGCTCCGCGGCAACTGCCCCCCCGCCGCCTCCAACGCGCTGCTGGCCGCCGCCCACCTGCACGACAAGGCCACCGTGGCGCTGTATTGCAGGCCCACCGCCCGCCTGCTGTTCAGCGCCTACATCCTGCTGCTGCACATCCTGGTGCTGCTGTAAGGACCGGGCGGGATGCGGCGCGTGGGTGGGTTTGCGGGTGCTTCGTGTGCGGGTGGTGCGGATTTTAATGAGCGTGCCAGATGTCGGCGGTCTAGTGGTTCAAGCGCGGTAGGCAGACAGTTGGTGATACGGTAGTGGGAGTACCGGTACGGAGCGTTTTCGGCATCTGTGCATGTGTGTAGCGTATGCAGTTGCGTGGACAAAAAAGCCTGTGCATGTGTGTGCTGTTGCATGAGAGAAGCAGTCTGCATGTATGCCGATGTCCCATTCCTGCTTTGCCCACCTTGGCTGCTCGTGCGAGCCGGCAGACCATGGGACCAAGTGGGAGGCGTGGCGCACATCCTACCGTGTAGAAGGAAGCGGGGACAACATCCGTACTAGCAAACAGCTGGTGATGCAGGGTGATGTGCAAATTGTAGGCGCTGGTGCGCATATGCAGAGTACAGTCCTGGTTTGCTATTATGGCCTCAGTTGAAGGCCCAACAGCAGGAAGGACCGTGTCACCACAGGCGTGCCCATTTCACAGGGTGCCCCGCACGACCAGACCTGTCCGTCCGGACATGCGCCCTCCCTGCGCCGCGTAGCACACGCGGTGTGCTTCACACACTCCTCGACTGTGTATCAATGACCTTGCTTGTATGATTTGGTCGTGCTGGGTGCTGAGGCGTACCTGTTGCGTTTTTGCAGATGCAAAAGATGTGCAGCGTGTATAATCACATGAGCTGCTCCAGCAGTCACTGTAGTTCCTCTAGGCCTGCCGGTACACGCGTCAGCAGCAGGTCAGCACCGTCGTTAAGAACCCTAAAAGCATAATTGAATAAAGAACCTTCCATGAGCTAAGCCACAAGGCATAACTGTGCGTTGAGCGGTGCAGTACAGAGTGAGGCGTGAGGGGAACCCTAAACTTCGCTGATGCGAATTGCGCGTTAGGTTGATTGCAGCACAGCAAATTGAAACTTCACTTAAAAAATATTTGTCGATCAAGTTGGTGCACACTTTGTTCGTTTTGTCGGCGACGAGGTCACATTTCGTACTTTTGACTGGGGTTTTGGTTCCTCAGCAGTCTGCGGTGCCCGCGCTGATGAACTCATTTACCTGCCCCAAAATCGACTTGCTTCAGCACTTCTTCTTCCCCCTGCCTAACACATTTTGTTAGTACGCTGAACAACAGCAGCATATGCCAGAGGACTGGCCCTTGACCGTCGGAGCGGGTGCGCACAAGGCTCCTTGCTCACACATTGGCTATCTTTGGCCATCCCGCAGTAGGAGAGGAAACCAGCATCTATCCGGGCGAACACACCAGCCCGTTCTCACCAGTTGTGCCCGCCAGAAAGCGTCTCGGACTAAGGCAGTTTGCAGCAGAATCAGCAGTATACATGTGATGCTGGGAGCACTTCGTCGCCTGGAACCGTTTCGTTTGCAACAGGCCCGAATTCCTTGGCCTTGGCCTCTGCGTCGCCGCTTCAATCGCACAGTAAGTAGCTTCTGCGCTTATCTTGTACACAAAGATAGGCAATCCAACAAGCGACTGGATGCCATGCCTGCCTCCTCCGCAAGGTCCGTTGGTCGAACCGCCCCTCGAAACCTTCGCTCCACAATCGCAGAAGCCCCTTCGCTTTGACTTGGGATGCATACTACATATTGATGTTCTGTTGTGCCCCCAGGCTCCCTACGAAACTCTGTCGCCGCTTGGCACTCAAGAGCACACTTCCCGCGCCATCGCACTGTAGCCGAAATGCCCAGGGCGGGCAACACAACAGGATGGATAACGTGATCAAACATATGCCTTTTATTCTTGCACTGCGCTCTGTGGCCAGGTCGCCTGCTGTGGGCATCAGCACCCCCGGACCCACGCGGGTCGGTGCGTGCCGGACCGAGGTGGAACCCCAGGCCGAGTAGATGGATTGCCATGAGAACTATGAGTACATCCGCACCATCGGAGAAGGGGCTTACGGAAGCGTATGGCTATCTCGGAAGCGAGACGGCACCCGGGTGGCAATCAAGGTGCGTATTTGCAACTGTGCTGCCTTGGTGGTTGAGGGCTAAGCACAGTGGGGAGCGGGGAGGGGCAGGCACTGGGGGAGGGGAGGTAGCCGGCTGAGCTACGGGAATATGAGGTGCTTGGGCCCATAATCTCTCATAATCTCTGATGTAGCGCCACGCTGTCCGTGCAACCAGGTGTTCAAGCAAGCCCATGAAGACGCAAAGGTATGGAGCATGTATGAGCAGCGGCGTCTAAGGGGAAGAAGGGCAACTGTAGTAAACATGGACGTGAACACTTCTGTTCCACCGCATGCTAATTGCGCATGTTACTTGCGGGCATTGCGTGACGGTAGAAGCCGAGCACGTGCTGTTCGTGCAAGTGTCCGTCCATGTGCCGGGGGTTTCATGTGCGGACCACAGCATCATGCCGCCTCCCCGTCGGCCCTGTGCCCCACACCCGCTGGTGTCCTTGCTTCCCCATCTTGCAACCAGCATGTCGTGCCACACGTGCCCTGTGCGCCCTGCAGGTCCGCGCGCTGGCCAAGCGCGAGGCCCTGGTGCTGCAGTCGCTGTGCCACGTCAACGTGGTGCGGCTGCTGGACGCCTTCAAGTCCAAGACGGGGCGCGTGTACCTGGTGGGTCGTGTCCTCCGTTCCCGTCCGTATTCACCAGTATCACCCTGTGCGGGCCACGCGTACCTTGCGTGTCTCGGCCTCCGCCCGTCAATGTCATGATGGCACTGTTTATACGGCGTGTACGGTATGAAAGATTTCCAGTTCTAGACGGGACGCGTGCATGTAGTGCTCTCGCCTTCATGTGGAATATCCTAGGTGGGTCGGGACTTGCGTAGCCGGTGTGCGGCGGAGCAAAGGTACCGTATTGCTGCTGTGCTCCGTGGTTGCCAAATTATGGCTGCTGGTAGGAGACGTGGCGCTTGTGGATGTAGGCCTGGTGGTGGTGGTGGCGAAAACCATAGCACTGCATAGGTTTGCCTGATTCGATCTCAGCAACCGCCATGCACTGTGGGCCGGCCACGGCACGCGGCTCCCTCGCCAAAGGCATCCAACGTTTGCGCCAGGCTAGCTCGCATGCATCCGGAAACTGTAGCTGCACAACCGCTGTGCGTCCCTGCCCCACTGTGTCCCACCCACGCCCGCGGCCCCCGTTCCCCTCCAGGTGTTCGAGTACGTGGAGTACAACGCCTGCGCCGAGCTGGACCGCTACCCCTTCGGCCTGCCCCCACGGTGCACCAAGCTGGTCGCGTGGCAGCTGCTGCAGGCGGTGGCGTACCTGCACGACAAGAGGGTGGGTCACAGGGGGCGGCCAAAGGCGCGAGTCGCGCAGGGCGGGCGGCTGATTGGGCCGGGAAAGTACTGGTGGGGCGTGCGGCCATGCCTCAAACTTCAGCGCCTGACTTGCAGCACGAATAAGTGGCACTATCGTGTGTTTGTGTCCGGCGTGTGCAGGTGGTGCACCGCGACATCAAGCCCGCCAACATCCTGCTGACGGGCGTGGGGGTGGTCAAGCTGTGCGACTTCGGCTTCGCGCGCTTCACGCGGTGCGGGCCGCGCGACGAGCAGCAGCTGAGCACATACATGGTCACGCGCTGGTACCGGGCGCCAGGTGGGTGAACGCGGGGGTAAACGGGGCGGTGGGAAGGACAGGAAACGGAAGGGGCAGCGGGTGTCTCGGGCGTGCGTGCGGGGCGTAGGGCTACAGCAGTCTGCTTGAGCAGGGCGGCCGGGGGCAGCACAGGGACACGGACGGCTGCTTGTTTCCCTGTTGGAGTGCCGAGAGTCGTACCAAACTGCATGGCGGCGAATCTGTTGATGCAGTTGGTGCGTGGATGTGCTCCCGTCCACGGAAGCCAGCCATTCTGCTACGGGCCCTCGCCGCATCATCTACATCAGCAAAGTGCTGTGACGCGAACGCCCTCGACGCACCTGACTTCCTACCTCCACCCGCACCTTGCTCCCTTGCCCCACACCACCGCAGAGGTACTCGTCAGCGCCGTGTACGGCCCCAGCGCCGACGTGTGGTCCCTGGGCTGCACGCTGGCGGAGCTGGCCACCGGCAGGGTGCTGTTCCCAGGTGGGCCCTAGCTCTACTGGGTGGCACGTGTAGGGTTAGAAGACATTGCATTCGGAGCCGCACGCGGCAGCCGAGACGGGCAGCCGCCCCAAGCCAACAAGTGCAATTAGCCACGGATGCTGCTAACAGCCACCAATGGGTGCAATCTGCAAGGGGCCCTTTTACGCCGGAAATTGCCCTATCTAGTTCCTGAACCCATTAGCAAAGGCGTTGACACGGCCTCTGCAATGTGCTCCTGCAGGCAAGTCCACGGCCGACCAGCTGTGGCGCATCCAGCGCTGCGTGGGGCCCCTGGCGCCGCGCCACACCGCCCGCTTCGCAGCCGACCCCCGCCTGGCGGGCACCACGGTGCCGGCGCCGCACTGCCCCCTGCGGCAGCGCCTGCCGGACGTGGAGCCGCAGCTGCTGGCGCTGGTGGAGGCCTGCCTCCGCCCCGACCCCGCACACCGACCCACGGTTCGGGAGCTGCTCGCCATGCCGTACTTCGCCGACGTGCCTGCCATCCTGCCTGGCACGCCGCTGGCGGGCCTGTACGGCAGCGTGCCGGCCGGGGCGGCGGCGGCGGCGCCGCCGAGGGCAGGGAGGGCGCATGCAGTTACGCGGACAGGAGCTGCTGGGCACACGCACTCGCCGCTGCCGTCGCCCCAGCAGCCGCAACAGCAGCAGCAGCTGGTGCTTGAGCAAAGCGCTGCCGGGGCCCAGAGGTCAGGTCCTGACGCCGACGGGCGTGGCAATGGCGGAGGCAGGGCCACGTCCACAGGCCCCTCGCCGCCCGTGTCTGCTGCACCGTCGGTGCCAGCGTCCGAGCCCCTTTCCTTGCCCTCCTCCGCGCCTACCACCGGCGGTCCGCAACAAGGGCAGCAGCTGGCTGCGGTTGCACCATCCACACCTGCAACTCCAGCTCCACCCGCTGCTGTTGCAGCTGCTGCTCCCCATCCCGTGCGTGCCTCCGGTGCCCTGGGGCTCATGCCTGACCGGGCGTCTCACGTCCTGGACATCCCGCGCGCACACGGTCCGGTTGCTGGCGTCCCAGAAGACGGCGTCGCTGTGCGCCCCGCGTCCCTGGGTGCGCCCACCCTGACCGCCCTAAGGGATAAGGGGATGCCGGTGTTCGCCAAGCTCTCTGGGGACCTCCCGTGGCACCTGGCCGCGGCGTGCATCTCAAACGACTCTGCGTACGAGCAGGGACGTGGAGGCGGCAGTGTGGCTGAAAGTGGCAGCGACCGGCTGCACGTACCTTCATCAATGCCGGTCGGCAAGCAGCAGCAGCTGCAGAAAGCGGGCGGCGGGGTGGTGGTGGGCCAACAGCTTACTGGCGTCGTGCGAGGACGGGCAGACGAGAGCGGTCCGGCGTGCTTGACTGTCACCGGGGAGTCCGTTGGAGTCACTGGACAGGGTGGGGGTGACGTTGGTGTGGCACCTCGGGCGGCAGCGGGCAGCGGGGGAACCGCCTCACCCCACCTGCCACCGCCGGCAGCAGCAGCCAGCGAGGTGCATGCGCCCGGAGGAGGCGCCGGGCCGGCGGTACATCCGACCGGGGCCGTTGGGTTGGCTATGGTATCGATATCAGCCGCTGCTGGGGCTGGTCGCGTTGCTCAGCATCCCCGGCTGCAGCCTGCGCAGCAGGAGCAACCACCCCCTGCTGGCGTGTCCGGCGGAACAGGGAGCCGCAGCGGGGGCACCAGCAGCAGCAGTGCGGGGCGGCCCCTGCTCCCACCAGCGCAGTCCGCACCTGCTCCCGTCCCACGGGCACTGGGGCTGCTGGTCGCTCACCAGCCGGTGGCACGTGTGTGGCACGGCGTCGCAGACCAGGGGCCGTCGGGATGGCTCTACCGCGGCAGCAACGCCTCAGCGGCCGCCGCCACAGCCGTAAGCCCCTTGCACGCCGCCCACGGGGCACACACCGGCCACCAAGACTTGGCGTGCAGCGGCGCAGTCGCGGATCGCGGCAGCAGCCGGGGCGGGAGCAGCAACAGCAACAGTTGCAACATCCTGAGCTCCTCCTGGGGTGGCGGCGGCAGCGTCGGTGGTGGTGGTGGTAGTCATGGCTGTGGCGGGGGCCGTCCGAATTGGTGCAACACAGGCCTTGCGGAAGACAGCTCAACCAGCACAGCTGCGGCAACCCTTGCCACAGCATGCGCCCTGACGTCCACAGACGCACCCGGGTCTTCCACCGCGTTCTCACGCACCCCCAAGAGCCACAGCGACACCGGCCTGCTGCAGCTTAACACCCAAACAGAAGCTGTGCCAGCAGCAGCACCCACGATCGTGTCGTACGGCAGCCGTGTCAGCGGCGGCTCCGGCCGGCAGGGCTACCGTACGGCACGCGAGCGGCGTAACGGCGGCGGCCGCAACAGTGACGGCTGCAGTCGCGGCGGTGGCGGAGGCAGTGCTGCCGCAGGCATGACGGCGCCGCTGGCGCTCCACACCACCCGCTGGCCGCTGCCCACCATCTTCAGCGCCACGGGCTACATCGACGCCCCCGCGCCGTCCTCTCCCGGCCCTGACTCCAACGACTCCTTGCTCGCCGGCTGTGCGGAAGCCCAACCCGATCAGCTGTCCGCCCACCCCTGCCCCCAGATGCCGCCCGCCGCGCCGCCGGGGCTCTACTACATCACCGCCGCTGCCGCCGCGGCGGACGGCAACGCCACCTCACCCCCTCCGCTTCTCCCCGAGCCGCCTTCCTGGCCCTTAACCAACATCTCGCAGTCCACAAGCTCAGAATCGAACAGCGGAAATTTCGCCTGTGCCTCCGTCTCCCGCCACCAGCTCCCGCTTCATCAGCCGCAGAACCCCTCTGCAGCCTCCACCTCCGCCCCCGCCTCCTCCGACGCACCCCACAGCGGCCGCCTCTCCAACGCTAGCCTCCCCCTTGCCGATTCCCCCTCCCTGCATAACGCACCTCCGATGCCTTGCTACAGAGGCATCGCACCGCCCCACCGCCGGCCAGCCCCCGGGGAGTCCCGCCCCTGGGCCCCTTCCCCTAACGGCTTCAACTCAGACTCCCTCTACCTCCTGCTCGACAGAACCTCAGCGGTCGGCGGCGGCAGCGGCCACGACCACGCCCACGTCCCGGTGGCTAGGCAGCTGCCCTTCACCAACTTATACCGCCCAGCGCCACCCACCCCAAGCGACGGCGTTGCCATCCATAGCACCACCGGTGCCACAATCAACACCCAGCCAGCGCGCAACGTGTGGAGCTGGTCGGGCGCAGGTAGGGGCGCAGGGGCGGGCCCTGCTGCTGGTGCTGCCCTCCTGTACACCAGCGGTGGCGGCAGTGTGGGCGACAGTGGTGGTGGTGCTGGTACGCCGACGGTGCAGCCAGCTGCCAGCAACCGCTCCCGCACTCCCGGCCCCCTGCAGCACAGTGGGCTTGCTGGCACAGGTGCAGGAGCCACACGCAGTACGGTAGGGGGTGCGGGTGCGGCATGGGTCGCGGGTACGACAGTGTCGTACGACGGGGGGCTGCTGTCGCTTGGCCGGGGGCAGCTGCCCGGGGGCCTGCCCACTGCTGTTGCCGGCGGCGAACCGCCGAGGGCGCCTGCGCAGCCGCAGCGCAGCAGCAGCCCGCGCCAGAACCACAACCGCCGGGATACCTACCGCAACCACCAGGGCGGTTTGGTGTCTTTGGGGAGCTCGGAATCGCTGGCGGCAATGGTCGCGGCGGGCGTGCAGCTGACGCCCGCGGACGCGGCGCTGTGCTCCTCGAATGCGACCACGAGCCTGGCAGGCAACAACAGCCTGTTGGTGAGCGGCGCTGCTGCTCAGGGGCTGGCGCTGCAGCGCATCTCGCGCTCAACAGGGGGCGACCGGAACCAGCAGCAGCAGCAGGCGGGGGCCGGGGGCGGCAGGGAGCAGGAGCGCCGGGGCTTGGCTACGGGCATCGCTGTGCCAGGTGCACCTGTGGACGGTGCCGGCCTGCAGCAGCAGCAGCAGCAGCAGCAGCAGGCCGGCACGGAGAGTCAGGCTGCGGCGGCGGCGGCCGAACAGGCCGGGAGCGGCTCGGTGGTGGGGCGTGGGGGAGGCGATTGGGGCGGAGGGTGCGTCCCGGCGGGGCGGCTGCTGTCCCGGCCGCGTGGCGGTACGGATGGGGGAGGGCAGCGTGGGGCTGATGGGGGCGTGGAGGCGGCGGGGAGCGCTGGGGAGGGCAAGGAGGAGGGGAAGCGGGCGAAAGGCGGGGTGTCGAGCATGTGGAGGAAGATGGAGGCGTTTGTGCGGAGCCTTGGGTCGTGAGGTCTGGTGGGCGGTGGGCGTGTGAGTGGATAGGCTGGGCAGGAGGGGATTGGTGCATGCAGGGTGGCCAGCAGGGGCTCGGGTGCTGTGTACTATGCGGGGGTGTGAGGGCAGCAGGAGGGCACTTCGTAAGAGGCGGCGGAAGGGTTTCGGAAGTGAGCATTATAGTCTAGTGCAGGGCACGAGCTACGCTTCGCAGTGGCGGAGAGCACATGTATGCTGAGAGCACCTGTGTGGTGTGCGAGCGCTGGTGCCGTGGTGATGGGCGACGGCGGCCGTCGTGTCACGTGCTGCTCTTGTCCATGTCACCCAGGGCCCTTTGAAGGGGTTGCATGGCTACAGGGGTGTTTAGGAAAGCCAAGAAAGGGCGACGTTGAACATTTATGGCGTCTGCTTGACGGCTGCTGAAGCTGGTGGCCAGGGTTTGGCGTTCTTCACAATAAGCTGGCGTGTGGACTAACCGCAGCTGGGACTATTTATGCATGCCTCCAATTGCCGTATTCATGTCGCATGGCATGCAGAGCCACCTGCCACTTGCTCATGTGTGGGTGCAGCTGGATAGCTCTTGACGTGTTAGCGACGCATGCCTGTGAACAAGTTGCGGGTTTTACACAGGCTTGGGTGGACGGAGCGTGCAAGGCAGGCAGGGTTGCACGGCACGCAGGCATTAGGGAAACCGCCATTGCCTCTAGCGGCCTGTACTGCTCTTCAGCACCAGGGGCCTGTTGCACTTGGTACCGTGCCGCTGCTGTGATCTCCCGTGGTGTTTGGGATTGAAGAGCGCGAATAAAGATTGTCCTCCCCGCCGAGCAATTGCGAATAGTGGTTCGTGTGGATACATCTATTTATGACATTGCTGCGTGCTAAGGTACTCGTGCCCACTGGTGCCCCTCAGTATGGCTCGCGGTAGGCCCTGTTGGCCTCCCCTTGCTGCTGTTGGCCCTTAGTCGTAGGCACTGCAATGCCAACAGCAGCTGTGCGACACAAGAGGCTTGAACCTGAACCTGCTCGAGCGCTGACTCTGCTGCCCACAATGGGCGTACGGAGTGTATTCGTAGGGCGTGTACCAGTAGGTTGCGAAGCGTGCGTGTGGTGGGGTGTCTGAATTGGAGGATCTCCCTGAACCTTAGAGTTCATGAGGAATGTTGACTCTGCCAAAGCCCTCGAGTTGGGTCCTGCTGCAGTGACTGGCAGTGTTTCTTAGTGTTGCTGATGAACCCGTGGTCCTTGCCTTGACCCGCGGCGCCGTGCTTGCCGTACTCCCAGCCAAAGTGCGTGGCTGCGTACCGCGGCCATATTCATGCGCGGTGTGTTGTACATCCACAGCGGGGCGAGGTGTGTGGACAGGACGCAGACTAGGATGTGTGCTGCGGCCTGTACGGCATCTGCCTTGTGTTATGAGAGTGAGCGCGACACAAGGACGCGCACATTGTGCATTACCGGTAGTGTTACACGTGCACGGCACGATGCCCTCGCTCGCACCTGGTTCGGCTGGTGGTTGCTTTGCTTTCTTAGCAATCGCTAGCGAACCAGCAATGGAAGAGAACTTGGATTGATACATGCATGCTCGACGATGCTGGAATAAGGCGCTAATTCGGCCAATGCTTGCGCGACGTACCTTTCGTACCGTGGTCCGCCTAGCAGGGCTGCTGCCACCTGCTGCCAGCCACCATCATTATGGGCTGGCCTCGCTTTGATATTATTGTTGAGGACTACTAATCACCTGAGATGAAGCTGTTGTTGTAATAGGAGTGCAAAACGCTGTGTGGTGTCTGGTGCAGGCGCGCGGCAATCTGAGGCGTACTGCGTACCAGGGGCTGCGCTGGGTAAAACCGGTGTGGCTGCTACCGTGCTACGCTGTTGTGTGGGGTGGCGTTTCCAGGGGCCCTCCTTGCCCCATTCCATGCATGATGGACAATGGTCATTAGGTGTGTAAGGTTTTACAGTTCAAGTCCATTTCCAAAGCCCAACCTCGCCCGTCGCAGAAGAGAAACAGGGCTGGTCCCGGCCATCAGGGACGGGGTTTCCCGGCCCTCTCGCTGTACGGTTAGGAACATCACCTCCTGAAATGTGCAGCCCACAGAGAAGGGCCCTCAAGTCCTCGCTACCTCAACCTGGTTCCGCCCACCACACCAGTGTTATCGAGCATGGGAGCACACCGTGTACGAGCCTACCGTGTCTCGGTAGCCGGTAGCCACTGTCCAATCCGTCCTTGCCTACCATACAAAACTCCGCCCCTCTGGAGCCATGCATGTCCATTACTGGTCGGCGACACGCACGAGGGTCAGTGCATGCGAAGAGTTGCTATGTGCAGGGCTCTTGCTTTGGTGCAACGTGCTGCGGGCCGACCGTAACACAGGTGGCGCCATTTGCTGCCCCTCGCCCCAAACCATGCAGTTCCAGCACGGATTTCCCGCGGGGCATGGTTGTAGTACGTCTTGCGTCGGCACTGGTCGGCATCAAACGCCTACCAAGCACAAGCACTGCAGTGCATTCCACCCACGACAACAGGTATGAACGAAGGTCCTGAGGCCCATGTTCTAAATCTTTGCCCACCATCTCCCCAGTGCAGCTGTCGGCCACAGGCACCGCGCCGCACATGCAGGGGCACTGATCCCGTCACCCCTGGGCTGCTGCACCCAGCCGGGGCAGGCGGCGAGGGTGTCCATGCACAGGGGAACTGTAGCCTCAAGACCTGGAAGTTGTGCGGGTCCATGTCGGTGGCATGTAAGTCGCGTGTGCTGCAACAGCGCAGTAGCACCCCAGCCAGCAACTGATGGATGCCGCCAGTACATACGGTGCCGTACTGTCTGTGAACTTCCAGCCAGCCGCCCCCAACTGCCTAACTTGTCATGCTAGGTGGCGTAAGCGGTGCAGGCCTGGAGTCCGGTGCAGGCAGCCACATGAACATCGTTACCCGTGCATAGAGGGTACAGTAACGTGCTTTTCAATCCCTCACACCCTGCCCCTGGGGGCGCCACGCTGCGCTCACATGCGTTCGCCACAGGCAGTGCCAGCAGCAGGTCCACAAGGCGCACGAGGCACATAACCAGCCCCCCTGCCACCAGCCCCGCTGGCGGCCGTGCCGGGCAGGCTCGCAGCCGTGTGCGCGCCCCCTGGTTTCCGCTGCAGCCCACGGCCGCTGGACGCAGCATGGTGGCCCCGTGTGGAAGGAGAGGTGCTGTGTAGCGGTGTATAGGGCAACATGCGCCGCGGTCAAACACCATGGCAGGAGATGAAATTCTGTAATGTGCTGACCGCTCAAAAGGATTCAACGCTTCGGTATTGGTAAGCACAAGCTAGCACGTGGCCGGGGTAATCCTGCGCACCGCAGCTACGGCGGCCAGCACTTTGCATCTTTTACCGGTAAGCCTTAATGTCCTTTAGCTGTCACCTGACGAGGTCCTGCCAACAAGCGCGTAAGGGTCGTGACCAGGTTTCGTCAGCAAGGCCGTCGTGCGTTGTGCTCTGGTCCTGGCAGCGTGGTGGGCAGGCGGTGCTCATGCGGAGACCCATGGGCCTTGTCTCCTGCATTCACCAGTAAATGCGCATTTCATCATAATAATGCATGCGCAACCCCCCGTAACGCGAGCGCTGGAATGCGGGGGGCTGGAAGGGTTACAGTTACAGTTACAGACCCCAATGGGGCACGTCCGGAGAGCCAGGGGGGCC
>VFQN01000960.1_pt1 | contig 50967 bp, 75 predicted proteins | sample 3512371 | NCBI WGS metagenome assembly VFQN01 (sample SAMN10412370, study PRJNA504923) | tailings metagenome | isolation source: Replicate 2 from Balatoc abandoned mine | place: Philippines: Itogon, Benguet | collected 2017-08-28
TGGGCGGGACGCCGGTTGGCACACCGCCAGTGGGGCCCGGGGGAGAGGGACTGGGTGGGCTGCGTGGGCTGCGGGGCGGGCGGGGGCTGGGCGGGACGCCGGTTGGCACACCGCCAGTGGGGCCCGGGGGAGAGGGACTGGGAGGATGTGGGCTTGGAGGGTATGGGCTGGGAGGCTTGTTATTGTTGTTGGGCGGCGGGTGGTAGTTGTTGTTGTTGGGCGGCGGGTATTTGTTGTTGTTGTTGGGCGGCGGGTATTTGTTGTTGTTGTTGGGCGGCGGGTAGTTGTTGTTGTCCGGGGAAGGGTACTTTTCTGGCGGCGGAGGGTTCGCCATGGCACCTGTGTGTGGCAGGGCGGTGTGCATGTATGTGTGTTAGCAGCCACCCGTCAGCATGTGGCGCAGGCGCCAGTGGCACGCACACACCAACCAGGACCGTCAGAAACTTCGTGCTTCCGAAGCAACCATGCTTTATGCTTGATGCTCAGCGCGACCAGTGCAGACGTCCCCGTGGTCCCCAGGAGGTCGTTGCCTTTCTAGGAGCGACCCATCTCGCTTCATCCCCGCATGCTCACATAAACCTGCTACCATGTGCAACCCTACCGTATGGCGCACTGCGAGTGGCCAGCAGCAGCACCAAGGCCAAGTCCGTGCACGCAAAAGGCCGTTCCTTCCCAGTGCTAAGGTTTTGGGTGCTCATCCTACCATGGTCCATGAGGCGTACGTGCACCAGCACCTAACACTCCCGCACGTGGAAAGCCGCCCCACGGCCACTAGGGCGCATGGCCCAGGCTCACCTCCGGCCAACAGCAACGCCATTGCCATTAGCAGCGCTCCTCGGAATGGTGCTGCCATGTCTGCCGAAGCAGTATCAACCGTAGGGCTGCAAGTCCCAACCCGCCTGCTCCGAACCTATGCAGCACCGGCGGTAGCTTCTTGATGCCTATACAGGGTGGAGTAAAGCGTCAGATTTGTAAGGCGGGGGGCCTTCGGTAGCTACTGATCAGAGTAAGAGCTGGGACGCGCTTTTTGTACCCACCGAGCGCTGCTGTGCTGTCCCAACACGTCGCCTAACACTGCAGCAGTGTTCTATGAGCGGCCGCAGTAGCAACCCCGTCTATGGCTGAGATAACGCCCCGTTTGCATTATATACTTACTTGTCAGCTCGGGTATCGGGGTTGTTCCGAGAACGGGCGCACTGGACGGGTGAACGGAGCTCGGGGGGACGATCTGGGGCCGACCCAAGACGGCTCCGGCCTCGTTGGGACGACGGTTGGCGAATAACCACGGACCGTCCGACGAACCGCGCGTCCAGCATAACGTTATCAGACACGAATAATAGGAGCTGGTGTGAAGATGCGGCCTGTAGACGGATTATAGCAAGAGGGCATTTGGTGCGTTAGCAGTCTGCGGAGCGCCCTCCTGCCGCGGCCCTGTCAGGCACGCACGGTGTGACACCTGCCAAGGGGTCAGCCATGGCCGCCGCAAGCGTAAGCTCTGAGGCCGTACCAGCACTGTGTAACAGGTATTCATAGTTGCTGCAAGCTAGTCCAGATGCCTGGAAGTGGACGTGGAGAAAGGGGTGCACATGGGTCTGACCTGGGTCTGACACCCCAGCGCGGCGGCGTCCCTCCCCCGGCAGGGCCCTGGGCTTTCGGGGCCCCCTGCTGCCAGGGCGCTGTGCATTTGCGAAGGGGTATCCCTCCTTCACGGCGCCCTCCTAAACCTCCTGTTTAGCCACGATAGCAGCAGCTTCAGTGCTTGGGCTGCTGTCGGGATCCAGCTGTAGCAATGAGGGCGTCTGCAAGGAAGACTCCCCTGGTTGTGAGACCTACTGTGTTTGCACCACGTCCTGAAGCCGCTGGAAAGCTTGGTTTCCAGTTGGGGCCCCCACATTACGTACTCAAGGCGTATTCAGGTAGGCCTCGGCATGTTGACTGCTGTACCGTATACAACAGGGGAGCGCCCCCTGTATGCTGGCAAGGGAGGCCCTGGGGTTGACTGGGGCTTGGCAGCCTTGGCCACGCCGTGCACTTGCGGAAAGCCCCACTATCTGCATGCTGATTTGCATACAGCTGGCTGCAGTGGATTCAGAGTACCGGTGGCCCGTATGGCCCGGAGCGTGGTATCCGATTGCCCGGTGGCACGACACCTGCCGGGTGCTGCAACGCTGAAGGTCATAGCGCTATGATCTTGCCTGTATGTAAGTTTAACAAGCCCTACGGTGAGCAAACCATGACCTAATCGCTTGGAAAACCTGGATCCTGCCGTGGGTCAAAAAGCGGCTCGGCTTCGACCATCTGAGCCCATTGCACGGCAAGCTGCATATGTAATTTGTATAGCGACTGTTGTATTGGGTAATCAGTTGCTGACTGTCCTGGATGGACGACCAACGGGTCGCTGGCCTAAGACGACGACCAGTGCTCTGGGCACAGGAGCGCACTGCAGTTCCATATCATACAACATCCGAAAAATTGAATTTTATGTTATGAAGGTGCCCTGTCAAGACGCGCTGGTGGTGATGCATGCCGCATGTTTAAAAGGGCGTTCAGTAGAATGGAACCACTGGATCCAAATCCAACAGGGCAACTGCGCAATTTGCGTTCACTGGCCGGCCAGCTTTGTGTAGCCGAACCTAGAGTTAAACAGTATTGTTACTATTGTGGCCAATAGCGTCCTGAGCCAGCGCTGCTAGACTGCGCTGGAAACCTTTCAAGACTGCGCGACAGAACCGCTTGCGGCTCGCGCAATAACGATTCAGCGCTGGTCGTCGCATGGCTTACAAGCAGTCCAGCTCACTTGGAGAGCCTATGCAGCGCTAGGAAGCTCACGCTTCACCAAGTTTGAGTGCAATCAAACGCAAATAATATGGGGGCCACAGCCAGGCGCGCCGTTCTGACGGCGATCATTCTTGCGGTTACATCATTATATGGAGTTGACTCTCAAGGTGGGAGGCTGGGCCGAGGGCGATCGCCCCGGAAGACGCCGAGTGCCTGGTCCAGTGCAGGGCCTCCCTTGTTTGCACAGGGCCTGGTGAACGAACCATGTCGCTACCCAGCCCAACGAAAGGCTTATAAATCCTATTGCTTTGTAGGCGCGAGCGCTCAGACAGCGACAAGCTTCTGGCACTCCAGGTCGCCCCCGGCCCGCCCGGCCCCCCCCCCCCCCCAACCCAATCGGCCCCCCCCCTTTCCCCCCCCGCCCCCCCCCCCCCCCCCCCCCCCTCCCCCCCCCCCACGCCCCCCACCCAAGCCCCGGTCCCCTCCCCGGCCCCCTCCCCGCTCCCCACCGCCCCCACGCCCTCCTCCCTTCAAACGCTCCCCATCCCCTCCCCGTCCCCCACGCTCACCCCGTGTCCCTTCCTTGCCCCGCCCCCCGCCCCGCCGGCCCCCGCCTCCCCCACAAACCACCCCATCACCCCCTCCGCCCAGCCCTGCACCCTCCGCCCGCTCGCCTTCCCCCGTGCGGCTAAACCAGCGCACCGCGCCACCTTGGTCCCCATGGGCTCCTCGCTCACCTCGAACGCCCATCGCACCCCGCGCCCCACGAACCCCCGGTGCACCTCGTTCTCCGCGGTCCCCTAGCGCACCCCGCGCCCCTCGGAGCCCCAGTACACCCCTGGCCCCGGCAAGGCACCTCTCCCCGCCTCCCCCACCCCGCCAGTCCCCACCGCCTCCCCCACGGTGGCCCAACTCCCCCCCGGCCCCGTCCAAGAAGCTCGGCTCCCCCCCTCCGCCCCTTCGTGAGGACCCAAGGAGCGGTCAGGGCGAGCTGGACGGTGAGGGCCTGGGAGTACTGCTCCGTCACGCAGTTTGGACACTGCTTCCAACCGCCCTCACGCATTGCCTGTGTTGGCACTTATCACCTGCACTGTGAGCGGTGCGCATCGCTGTGCGCCATTGGGGCTGCAACGTGCCTATCCGTGGCGCCGTATACGTGCTGCCTGTAAATAGTACTGTCCCCTCTACGGGCCACTGGTAATAGAAACACCACAAGATCTATAATAAGAATAATTAATGCGGTGATGTTACCGTGCAGGCGGCAACTGTCCCGATGCGTGGGAGACCCTGGCTGCCACCAACGCTTACCGCAACGACCACCAGGCCCCTGACGTGGTGTGGAGCGAGCGGCTTGCCGAGGCGGCGCAGCGCTGGGCGCAGCAGCTGGCGGAGCAGAACCCCTGCGTCCTGGAGCACCAGGACGGCTACTTTGGGGAGAACCTGTACATGTGAGTGTACCGCTGTGCATTAGAATGTGGGGTTGGGGTAGAAGGGAGGCCGAGGCCGAATAGGCAGTGGTAGGTGCGCCGGTGCACGTTTGTGTAGTGTGCTTGAGAGTTCGCAGGCGGTGGCGATGTGCGCTGAAGTGCCTTAACCACCTTGGGCTGAGGGGAAACGTGTATGTGTGCATCGGGCAGCTAGTGATGTACTATGATGCACTGCTGTGCTTTAGGCAATTCGGTAGCTGTGTGGACTAGCTAGAGAGCAGTGCCTGTGGTGGTCCGGGTGAGCTTCAACTACTTGGGCGCGAGCTCTATGCGATGGTGGACGCTGAAGCAACTGACGGGCCGCTGCCTTTCCGTGTTGCTCTGTGCAGGCAATCGAGCTACCCGCAGCCGGACCACACGTGTGCCAGGGCTGTGGATATGTGGTACCGGGAAGGTGAGGGCCCCGAGTGTTGGCTTAACGTGGGTTAAGCCAGGAACCACTCGATTGGCACGTCAAGCCAGCACAAGAGGCCTCAGCGGCGCTGGCAGCTTTGCCTCACAGTCATGCTCCGGTCCCACACTTCCAACGCCTGCACAAGTGCACATGTCGGCCGCTGCGCACTGCTGGCCAGCTAACTCGCTGCGCCTTTTTGCAACCCCCAACAGCACCCTGACCGCACCCCATCCGCTGCCTGTTACGCTACTGCCACTGCAGTACGGAACTACAACTTCAACACGCAGTTCCCCTTTAGCACCAACTACGGGTCCGGCCAAATGATATGTAAGTGTCTGCGCACTGCCTTGCAGTGCCTGCGCGTAGTGGCCACTTGGTCCGGGACAGCGCAGTCAGCTGGCTGCAATTTGCCCATCCCCATCCAACTAGCACCACACCTAGACCCTGCCCACACCTAGACTCTGCCAACCGGTCTCCCAACTTCCACCGACGGCGCTGCGTACACAGGGGCTTTGGCAACTGCAACTGAGCCATGTGCCTGCCGTCCTCATGCATGCCCCACTCCCTGTCCCTGCAGCGCATTTCACGCAGCTGGTGTGGAAGGACACTCAATCCATGGGCTGCGGCATTGGCTACTCCACCTACAACTGGAACGGGCTGCAGGCCGCCTGCAAGGTGGTGGCCTGCCGCTATCTGCCGCCCGGCAACATCATGAACGAGCGGCTATACATCACCAACGGTGAGCAGGAAAGGCGCCGGTTCGCATATGAGTTGTTGCTGTGTAGGCGCTCTGGTTGTGCCGTGTGTCACCAGTACCGGTACCGGGTCCTGCCTCGTACTGCAATGGATTTAGCCTGGCGCTTCTGGTTAGGTTGGATTTAAGCCCTGACCTGTGATGCCTTGCCTTTCCTGCCATTCCCAACCCCGCAGTCTTGCCGAAGAAGTAAATGGTTGCTCCACCACTGTTGGACGTCACGTCATCTTGTATATACTGTTGGACTGAGCGCAAGGCTGCATGCATGGGGCATTGGGTATACTTGCGGCTGAATATACCGCAGTAGCGGAGCCAGTTGGAGAGGCTGGCAGCTACAAGGGCTGGGCTTGTGCATGGTAGAAGGCGCCTGGCCGCTTACCCTGACTGACGGGCATGTAGGCTAATCCACGCGTGCGCGACATTGTTGCACAATTTTTGGCGCGTGCGTTACTGCGCTGCTGTACTGCCGCCTCGGGCAGTGTATGTATTGTTGAGATGGACTTCACAGGCGTCGTTCCTCGGTGGGTCTGCACCTCGCTGGTGCTGTGTGGCCGAAAGCCATGTTGCGCTGGTGTGGCATGCCCTGGTGTGGAACTCGTGCGACGTGTGTCTAAGCATGGAGGAGCATGGAGCGGCTTTGTTTCGCTCCGCAAGGAGCACTTATGCCGAAAGTACCTCTGCCTTAATTTGTGGGAGAGGAGTGCCTAGAGTGAGGCTACTGGCGCCCCGGCGCCGTGCATTATGTACTGTAGGATTAGACGGGCTTACTGCCGGCGCCCTTGACGCCAGTTGATCTGTGACACGAGGAGTTATGCGGTAGCTCAGAGCAGCTGGGTAGCTTGCTGTTGCATCGGTTTCCATTTTTTGCGAGCGAGCACCTCGTGTGGGAGCGGCCAGGCGGCTGTGTCACAAGCTGTAGACTGCTTGTGTGGAGTCCGTGGCTGCGGACAAACATCGAGTGGTCTTTTGCAAGAATTGTGCTAAGCTGCATTTACTGCGAGGCGTATGGCCTGTGGAGGGCTGCCCAGCCCATGGCTAGGCGAAATACTTGCTGATGATGGACGAACGGGGGGCAACTGGTAACGCACTGCAAGGGTATTGGTTGGTTATGGTTGTGGTGGTGCAAGTCGTCATGGTAGTGGCGGACAGAGGCCGGGATGCTTGTGCTGGAGCGACCCTTTCATGTTTGTTGTGCCTGGTGTTGTTGCTGGCTGACTGACCTGGCCTCAGTTGTGTTGACGGCTGGTATGCTCTGGAGGGCGGTGGAAAGCACGCGCGCATAGAGCTATTGATTTTAGCACCCTAGTAGGACCGAGGTGTGTGTGCTAGCCACGCGGGTTGCCTTGTAGGACCTGCATAATTGCGCACACTCTCATAATACATTAGCCACCGCTTGGACCGGCTTGGACAAAACAGGCTGTCGTCTCGGGGCGATGCTTGCTGATACGAAGTTGTGTGTCGTCTCAGGGCGTTGCTTCGACGCAGGAGGATGACGGGCACGAACTTTTCTCGACGCAATAAGCAGTGAGTTGGGACACCCCGACACAACTGGACGCGAACATTCATAGTCTGTAAGCAGAGATGAGCATGGTACTGTGTAAGTATTGTACGTGGTGTCACGCCCGGTACGGGTCCCAGCATGTACTGGACCTCCGGCGTGGACCACTGGTTCGGACGGACACACTATTGTTGAGCGTTTGAATACGGTGCCTAATGGCAATGGCGTACCAGGGCATCAGGGGTGAGGGCCTGCTCCTCATCTTCCGTTGGGTCAGGTTACCAGCATGTAATGCTGAGTTGGGTACCGCACGTCCTGCGTCCACTCCTGTCAACCACGTTCCACGTATGCCTCAAGCGTTGTACCGGCAGCATCTTCGGTCGCCTGGTGCTGCGCACGACAGAAAACCGCGCCTTGCTACAACTAGTGCTCACGTGGCACCAGGGGCCTCCCTGTGCAGTGGTGGTTATGATCACCCTCAAATTCAGCCACTGCCTAGTGCCAGCTGGCGCGCAAAAGTACCAAGGGAGTAAGCCCGACCAAAGCCAAGGCACGTGCCTAGATACCGCATACGGTAATGCAGGGCACACACTTGCTCATACCGAGCACAGGCGACAAGCTGCGGTCCACCATGACCACCGGCAGAATACAATGCAGCTCGACACAACCCGCCAAGCACCTGCCCTACACTTAAGCCAGCCTAAACCATACTTCCGCCACTCCTCCCATTGTCTCATCCTCCCACCGCCCCCACAATCGCCGCCGCCCGCCCGTCTCCCTGCCTCCCCACCTCCACGTCCCTCCGCCACTGCCCCTCCCCTTGCCTTCCCGCCCCCCGCGGCCCCCCCGGCCCCGCCCCCATCCCCGGCCCCGCCCCCATCCCCGGCCCCGCCCCTATTCCCGGCCCCGCCCCCATCCCCGGCCCCGCCCCCAATCCCGGCCCCGCCCCAGCCTCCCCACCAAAACCAGAACCCGCCCCCGCCCCCATGCCCGGCCCCACACCCACGCCGCTGCTCACACCGCCCCTCGGCCTGTACGACGTGTACCCGCTGTCGTCCTCCGATCCATCATCGTAGTAGTCGTCCTCCTCGTCCAGGTCCCAGTCGTGGTCCTCCAGCAGGTGCTGGGGCACGTACAGGTCCAGCAGCGGCGGCGGCGGCACGCCCATCCCCATGCCCATGGCCCCAGGCGGAGGCGGCTGCGGCAGCGGCACCGCACCGCCGGCGAAGCCGGCACCGGGGGGCCCGGCGGCCGCGGCCGGCGACAGCTGCTGCGGCTGCATGGCTGGCTGCCGCTGCAGCTGCTGCTGCGTCGACGGCGGGAGCTGCTGCTGCTGCTGCTGCGTCAACGGCAGTGGCTGCTGCTGCTGCACCATCATGGGGTTGCGGTTGCGGCGGACGGCTTCCGTCAGCTGCGCGTACACGGCGCGCGGCTGCATGGCCTGCGTGGGGACGGTGGGCACGTGTAACGGTGTGACGTGCTGGTCGCAGGGGGAGCGACAACCGGTGTACTGAGCATGACTACACGACGGTCATTCCTGGCTAGCCAGGAATGATGTACCGTGGCCGTATCATTGCATCCCTATACTGCCTTCGCACTAGCACTGCCCACACCACATTCGCCAGTCCGTGGCACGTGGCACAGCCCCACCTCCGCCCCCCATCGCTACGCACTGCCGTACAGCGTCCGTACGCCTGTTCCCCATGCCGCCCTGTGACCTACCTGCACCGCCCACATGACGTCCGCCAGCTGCCGGGGCGTGAACTCGTGGCTGCGGTTGGACACCATGTCGCAGCCAAGGTCGAACAGCGCCTCGTGCCGTACACGCATGCGCGCCAGGGAGGGCAGCATGAGGGACACCTCGTGTGGCGTCAGCTCCTCTGCCCGCCGTACAGCCATACGGGCCAAGGTGTAGAACAGCTTACGGCTGCCGTACCCGGCGCGGGCGAACGACGCCATGAGAACAGCGACCTGGGGGAACGGGCGGAGTTTGGGAGAGTAACGGTTGGTGGGGAGCATTCAACGGCCGCCAAGACGTGGTGTTCACGACGACAAGGACACCCTGTACGTACGGTAGTGGCATGGGCACGGCCAATCCTGGACAACGGACACCACGGCGGGGCTCAGTAGCCCCACAGCTGTCACACCCTGAGCACGTCAGTGCGACAGAGCTTGTGCGCACCTGCAGGATGCTGATGGACCATCGCGTGTGATTGGTGCCCGGCGCCCTGCCCACTGCATTAGCACTGATGCGTTACCATGCAACCACCTCTTGGTTTCATCCAACCCGAAACGCACCTGCGGTATGCTGGTGGACCATCGCGTGTTGGGGCCGGTGCGGCCGTGCAGGAAGCACGTGGCTAGGTGCCGGTACAGCGCGTGGGGTGAGCCTGGGTCAAGCACGAGCACTGGCGCCAGTGCGCGCGCGCGTGCGCGCTCTGCCTCCGCCGCGTGCATGGCCTGCGTGGGTATTGGCTGCAGCCGCACCGGTGCAGGTGCCGGGGCGGTGGCCGCCCCCGCTGTGGCTGTCCCTCCTTGACCATAGCCGAGGCTTCGGCTAGGGCTGCCGTGCTGCGGTTGCCCATGGGACGGAAGCTCCACGGACTGAGCCTCCAGCGCCCGCCCTTCCTCCTCTGTGTGCTGCGGACCCCGCCCCTGAGTCCCCAACTGCCCAGCGCCCCCCTCCTCTCCCTCCTCCTCCTCCTGGTCCTGCCCCTCCGCATGCGCTGGCCGTCTCGGGCCCCGCCGCCGCCCTCCCCGCGCCTCCGCCGGCCCCCCGGGCCCAGCGCCCTCCCTGTCCCTTGCCCTGTTCTCCGCCCCCACCGCGTACTGCTGCTCCTCCGTCAGCGTCCACCCCAGTTGCGACATGGCCCACACCACGTTGACCAGCTCCTGCGGGGACCCCAGCGTCAGGTCCCTCGTCACGATGGCCTTGCTGGCGGCCGCCAGGAACGCCTTGTGCCGCAGGCCCATCACCCCCAGGGCCCACAGCACGCGACCCGTGGGTCGCGCCCCGGCCGTGGACAGCAGCGGCCCGTACGCCTCCACTGCGCGGGGTGCGAGGTACCCCGGGGGCAGCCCCGCCCTGGCCCACGCCCACATGAGGCTGGCGATGGTGTCGGGCTCGGGGGGCATCGGTCGACTCAGCACCGCGGCTCGCAGCGCATCGAACAGCACCGGCAGCGCATGGCCCGAGGCCGCGAACCCAAATGCCATGTTGGCCAGGTCGGTGGTGCTGGCGTCGGGCACCGTCCGGGGGGGCTCCTTGGACCCCTCCGCGTCCCCCTCCTCTGCCTGGGGCTGCAAGGCACGTGGCATGCTGCTGCCCCACAGCCGCGGCGCCACGCCCTGTGTCCCTGCCTCCATCTGCGCCTGCCGCTCTGCTGCCCCCTGCATGAGCGCCGCCAGGGTAAGCCGCTGCAGCGCCACCCACAGCCGCTCGTCCCTGGGGCACAGCACCGCCAGCGCGCGCACGGTGCGCGCAAACAGCGGGGGCTCCAGGGCCGCGACGGTTGCCAGCTTGCTGGACCGCACGCGCATCAGCTCGAAGACCAGCATGCGCGTCAGCGAGTCGCACCGCTCGCCCGTGTTGTAGGTCCAGCTGAGCACCACCACCAGGCGGCACAGGTGGAAGCCCAGCACCTGCCGCGTCGCCCGCTGCGTCATGTGGTCCGAGAGCGCGTGCACTATGGCCACGAAGTCGACCCGCTGGTAGCCCAGGCCCTCAATGTAGTTGGCTGCGCGGGCTTCCGCTTCGGCCGCCTTCTCCTCCGCTCCCAGGGTCGCCGGGGGCGTGGGATCGTGGTCCGCGGACAGGTGGCGGGTGCTAGAGGACGCCATGGCTGCGATTGCTTTGGGGTAGAGGAGCGTGGCGAGCCGGGTGATGACGAGGGCGGTCAGGCGGGGGCTCCAGATGGCGGTTTTGTGGCGGTTGTCGCGGTAGAGGCGCGCGAGGTCGGGCACCGTGGGGGCCTCGCGGATTTGGTAGGCCAGGCGGCGCCAGGGGACGTTCGGGACGCCGCCTGGGAGAAGGTCGCGCTCCGCGCGGCGCCATATGTTCTCGCGCTTCTTTGAGGCGTGGGCGGCGACGCAGCGCTGGCTGGTGCTGGTGCTGGTGCTGCTGTGGGTGTGGGTGTGGGTGGGAGCCCTGGTGGGGCAGGGGCTGCTACAGAGTGCGCCGCTGGGCAGCAAGTTTATTGACGTCAAGCGGTGCTGAAGGATAGAAGGGGAAGGGAGGGAAGGGAAGGGGAGGGGAGGGGAGGGGAGAGGCAGCGGGTTTCAGGGGAGGTGAGCTCAAGTTGGAGGGCCCTGGGTGAACGCTCGGAGAGGGTGGAGGGGTAGGCTGGCTTGCAGCGACGCATGGGCATAGACCACAGAGCTTCAATTCTACAAGCTGTTCATAGCGCTCAGAGGTCAGTTCCTCACCTCGCTGGCGCTGCGCGAACGCGTGCAGCTCGCACGAGGCTGCGTGCATGGTGCTCTCGACCTGCTGGGGAAATTAGTTTCGCGCTGATTACAGCCGAATGGTCGACAAGCGTCAAGACATGGGGCGAGCACATATTGTCCCGTGCCCTCACCGATAGTTCGCCCCAAACGCCAATTGCACGTCGTCGCCCAACGCGTGCTGCCTGGGCAGGTGGCCTGCAGGCATTTTGGGTCCCAACATGACCTTGACATATACCTAGCCGACTGGGATGCATTGCTCATGGCACGGCTGGGCTAACTATCTCACCCCTGAGCATTGCCGCCAGCCCGCACGTCAGTGCGCAGCTCTATGTCACTCTATACACTGTAATGTTCAAAGTCATTTTGGTTGATGAGAAAGGCTAGCGTGATTGATCCCGCAAGCGTACAAGCAAGTTGTTTGTCAAGCTTGTCTGCAAGTGTATGATTACTGCAACGTGACTTAGAACTTGTATACAATGTCAGATAGCGTGGATCTACCCGAAAAAGCACCCAAACTACTTTGCGCAGCACGCCCGTACTACAAGACCTGCCAGGTTTGACGCTGTGCTGCCGTTGCTATATTCATTTATCCGGATAATGATTTTAGATAGTTGTTAATGAACTCGGAGTCGACGAAGCGCATTGAGCCTTTCATCCTTTCAAAAGCGCGGGACTGCCCCTGACAGCGCCAAACCAAGCTGCCGACAATCGGCACCTTTTCTTGTACCTTACATACGTACTCAGCAGACGCGTCTGAGCGACCTACGGCTCTCCTGGGCATGTGTTCAGGGCCTTTGTGACGTAAGGGTTCCCTGCTCGCGGGTGCCCGCCTCGCGGCAATTGGAAGATGCGTGGCATTTCACTGGACTCAGACGTTGAGGAAACGCCTGATCGCCCGCTTCAACGGCGCAAAGCTGCACGAGCTCGGTAGGTCCAGTTGGGAGACCCCAGTGACATGCCACGGCAGATGTTGTTCACCAGTGGCTTCAGCCCAGCAACGACTGTAATGCGCTTGTTGACGCACTCCAATGATACTCCACCTCATTCCAAAGGGAGGCCAGTGCTGCGGTCGCTGGGCACCCACGGGAGCTCAAGGCAACAGGTGGCGTTGTGGCTGCCCCCCAACCAGAGACGGGTGAGGGTACACAGTGGAAGGCCAGCAAAGCCACTTCAAATCATTTACAGTGACCACCAAGCAATGGCACGTCGCGCATTGGCATAGACGGCAGTAGGTCACCTGTGGCGTAGCCCGCTGCCTCCCAACTGGTACGCCTTTATGCAGCGTCCCCACCATGCAGCCGGTCGCATGCCGCGCAGGAGCTGCAACCGTAACACACGCCGGCGGCCGCGCTGGCAACGACACCGAAGTCGGCTCGCCACAGCGAGGAAGAAATCCAGCTCCTGCACCTGTGACCGCGGGGTTGGCAGCTGACGTTGCGACTCCAAAGCCGCAAAAGCGACCTCACAGCGTAGAGGCAGACCCGAAAGAACCTGCGGCTCATGCCCGTGTCGCTGGCGTGCTCCCAGCCACTGGCGCTCCTCCGGCCGCTGCAGCCGACGCCTCCGTGAAGATTCCAGCAGGAAAGGATGCGCCACAAGCGCCAATTGTGGAGACCCAGGAGCTAGCACACACCATAGTTACCCAGCAGGAAGGGCCAGGCGCAGGGGCAGGGACGGGGCCGGGAGTGGAGGAGGCGGGCGGTGCAGCAGCTGCTGGCGTGGGCGCGGGCGCCAAGAGGCCGGTGCAGACTAAGCTGAGCTTCTTCGCCCCGCATGTTCGGCGGAAGGGTGCTGACAAGCAGGAGCAGGGCGGTGGCGAAGGCGCCCGTGCAGCAGCAGACGCCGCGCGCGGCCCCGAAGCAGCGGTGGTGGCCATTGCACAGGCGGCGGAGGTGCCCTGTCAGGAAACCGTTGCTGCCAGCGATGCCGTGCGGGGTGCCAGCGTTGAGGGGACTGGGCAAGATGACTTGCACAGCGCAGGCGGCGGCGCTGGAGGTGTTCCTGTCACCAAGGATGCTGCTCCAGGGCCGGGCATCGCACCTGGGGCAGCCCGCGCTCCCGAGGGGCCTGCTGCGGGCCCGGAGGGAGATGGCGCAGGGCCGGCTGCGAAGGGCACCCACCAGCCAGCCCCCGCTGCTGCCCCTGTCGTGGCCCCTCCTGCCGCGCCGGGGGCCATCCGCGCCAGGCGCCAGGCGCTCCTGCCTGGGGCCCGTCCACCGCCAGCCCCAGCACCTGTGGCGCCTGCCGCTGGTGCAGCAGCAGCAGCAGCACAAGGAGCAGCTGCTGATAATACGCCGGCTCCCTGTGAGGCGCATGAGGCGGCGGCGGCCGAGGAGGGCGCTGGCCGCGGCAGGGGGCGGGGCCGGGGGCGCGGGCGGGGCCGGGGGCGGGGCAGGGGGCTGGGCGCGGAGGCCCTGGCCTCTGCAGCTGAGGCGGCGCATGGGTCTATAGAAGCTGGCATGCTGGCGGAGACAACTGCTGCGGTGGTAGGAGAATGCGCTGGCGAGGGACTGGTTGGTGGGGAGCCAGCTGCAGCTGCAGCACCGGCAGATGGAGCAGGTGGTGCAGCTGTCGGCGATGCAGCAGGCAGCGGCGCGGCCGCTGCTCCTGGCTTGTCTGCCCCTGTTGCGGAAGGTGCCCCTGCTGCGGAAGGTGCCCTTGCTGCTGCACCGGCACCTTCCAACTCCGTAATCTCCGTCACACCGGTGTCCGATGACGAGGACGACCTCGTGCAGGTCGTGAGCACCACCGCCCCGGCAGCCACCCCAGCGGGCACTCCCCCTAAGCCGTCGCGCAACGGCAGGGCTGCCGCCGCTGCTACTGCCGCGGCCGCCAAAGCGGGCCCCGCTGCCAACGGCGAGGACGACAACGACGCGGTCGACATCTCCAGCGGCAGTGACTCTGACTTGGATGACACGCCGGAACGGCCGCGGCCGCGGCGCCGCCAGCCCGGATCCGCTGCCGCCAGTCCGTCACGCCGCGGGAGAGGACGGGGCCGCGGCAGGGGCCGTGGGACGGCGGCTGACGCCGACGGCGGCAGCGCGGACGGTGGCGGCAGGGCCGGCGGGGGGCGCGGCAGGGGCCGAGGGCGGGGTAGGGGCCGCGGCGCGGAGGCCGAGGGTGCAGCACCAGCCAGGGGGGGCGGTGGTGGTGCTCCGGCGAAGGCTCGCGCGCATGAGTCGGAGGAGGACGGCAAGGAGAAGGAGAACAGGGTGCCGGTGGCTGGGGCCGGTGCGAGTCCATCGAGGCAGAGGCAGGGCGCGGGGGCCTCTGGGGCTGTGGCTGGGGGGACAGCTGGTGAGGTGCCGGCGGGTGCCGGGGGCAAGGGCGCTGCGGCTGGGGTGGCGGGTGCAGGTGGGAGGCCTGTGAACGAGATGTTCTTGTCGGTTGCGGAAAGGAAGCAGCTGCAGAAGCAGCGGCAGCAGGCGGAAGCGGAGGCCAAGGCAAAGGCGGAGGAGGAGCAGCGGCAGCGGGAAGCAGCGGAGGCAGCAGCCAAGGAGGCGAAGGAGGCTCAGAAGCGGGAGGCGGAGGCGGCAAAGCGGGCTGCGCAGGAGCAGGGGAAGGGGAGGGGCAGCGGTGCTGAGGGCGGCGGAGAGGGGGGCGCTGCTGCGCCTGTGATCGACCTGTCCGGGTCTGATGCTGCGAAGGTGGTGCCTGTCAATCCCTTCTTCCGGGTGCGCAAGCGGGCTGACCCGCCGGCAGGTGAGCACCCTTTGCCCCGTCTGTGGATGGCAGGGGTTTTGACTGCACGTCCATGCTTCCAGCCTTAGCTACCTACACACGGGGTGGGAGTGATGCACGAATGACCACCTAACTAGCCTAGCCCAGTATTTCACACTGCAGTACACCTTTCGCAGCACGCTGCACTGCCCACCAACCCACTTCCCTAACGGCGCACCGCACAGAGGCGTACGGATTAGCTCCTGACCGAGGTGGCTCAGGCGCACCCGCTTTTTCAAACAAGTAAGCCACTGACATTAAGCATGACACCCCGCCCCCGCCACCCACCGCAGGCACAGACGACGGCGCAGCCCCCAAGCGCCAGGCCCTGGCGGGCGGCGTTGCAGGAGACCTGCCGCCGGGCCACGTGCACCGCCTGACCGCGCCCATGGCGCCCGTGCATGTACGGCAGCTGGGGGCGGGCGCGCTGTGCACGCAGGGCTCCCCTGCACGCAAAGACGTCGTCGTCGAAGGCGGCGCACAAACAGCACGCAGCGGTGGTGGTGTGGGCTTGCGGGCGCCTGCCGTGGCTGTGGCGGGGCTCTTGCAGCCGCAGCAGCAGGCGGGCGGGACTTGCAGCGGCACCCCCGTCCCAAACGGTCCGCACTCTCTGCGCTTCAGCCTCAGCCGCCTCACGGCCGAGCAGCTCGCCTCCGCCTCCCTGGAACAGCACTCCCAGCCCAAGGCATCAGGGGCCTCCGCTGCCGCAGGTCGGGGCAGGTCCGCCACCCCACCCTTGGCTGCCGAGTCCGCAGCCGCGCAACCCACAGCAGCGGCAGGGGGTGGCGCAGAGCCGACAGCCCCGCCCCCGCTGCTGTGCGAGCTTGCAGACTACCTGGCAGCGGCGCAGCGGGAGGCGGAGGGACGTGGCGAGGACGAGGAGGTAGGTTCAGATGCAAGAGGTGGCAGTTGTGGCTGCATGGCTTTGCTTCAGTCCGGCTTACAGTGTTTGAGGCCGGTTGCATTGAAGCCGAGGCGTTGTTGAGCAGGTCCCTTTCCGCAACCTCCTGCGCTACGACAGGTGCTTGCAACCGCGCCCTGTGCTCGCCTCATCCTCACCTACAGTCTCTGGCTTCTGTAGCCCATACAAAATCGCATACTAGGCGTAAGTCTGCCCTGACCTCCTTCGCGTCTGCTTTTGTTGCCTTGCAGCTACTGGACCTGCCGACGAGGGAGGACCTCCTGCGACAGCTCACAGGGGAGCTGCACCGCCGGCGCAGCAGAGCGCAGGCAGCAATCGGGGCCAAGGCGGCAGGGCCAGATGCGGGGCCTGCAGCCAACGGCGGGATTGGGACTGGTGCTGGGATGCAGAGCGGGACGGCGGTGCCGCAACAGCAGCAGCAGCCGTCGGAGCTGTGGTGCGAGGCGCAGCAGCCCCTGAGCGCCGCGGAGGTGTGCGGCAACGCGCCGCAGGTGGGTGCTGATATGGGAGGATGTTGTGGGGAGTGCGGCACATAGGGCAGGCGGCGGTGAACGCCGCCAGCCGGACGCCCCGATGTTTTGGCCTTCCCGTTGTGTGCTTTCCCGATGCGACGTCGGCTCGCTTAGGCCTATTCCTTATAGGGAAGGAAGGGAACCTAGCTTCGTGTGCGCACAGTACGTAACCGGCGGTGTGTATCTCCGCGCAGCCGTCCGACCATCTCTGCTGATAGCCTGATCACATGCCTTTATACTTCCTTGGCCCCACCCGTGTAGGTCGGCCGCCTACGGGAGTGGCTGGGTCAGTGGCGCGACCTTATACACGCCGAGGGACAGCGCGGGCAGGAGGGAGGTAAGGAGTGCCAGACCGCTGCAGTACAAGAAGACACTGCCGTCTGCACACCGTATATGCCGTACGCATGCGCAGCTTTGGTGAAAGTAGCTGTGCTCACACGAAGCCTGTATCCTTTTGCATGCTCTGCGTGGCCTATCCATGTAAGCCCTCCCATTCTGTCCCCGCGGCGTATCAGGCGCTGCGCGGCACGGCGGTACGGCAGCTCGTCCAGCCCCGTCGTACAGCGGCTACGCCACAGACGACACCGACTTTGTGCCCTCCGTGGGCGGCAGGGGCGGGCGGAGGGGCTGCGGGGCGGACAGCCCGTGCAGCTCAGCACGCGGCGGCGGGGCGGAGCACCGAGGTGCGTGCGTACGAAGCACACCGGTTCCGGGGCCTCGCTGGGGGTTGTTGAGATTGTTGACAACCTTCAGTTGATGCGACCCCTGCGCAGGGCCAGCGGAGGGGGCAGGCTGAAGCGGGGAGCGCAACCACACAAACACCGCCGCCGTGTACCGTTGCACTCGATGATCGCTGGCATCCCGCCAGGCCTGCCCACAGCGCTGCTGCAGACCGGGCCACACACCAGCACACGCCGCTGATGTGCGCAATGCTGACCGCCTGCCCACCTGCGCCCTCTTGCCTTCCCTCCTGTGCCAGGCCTGCCCACTGCGCTGGTGCTGCGTGGCCCGCCCGGCGTGGGCAAGACCGCGTCCGCCTACGCGGTGGCTGCGGAGCTGGGCTTCCGCGTGCTGGAGGTCAACCCGGGGGCCGACCGCAGCGGGCCCCAGCTGCGGGCGCTGGTGGGGGAGGCGACGCAGAGCAGGTGGGCGCGTGGCCGGCAGGGCCGCTCTGCCCTGTTGGGCATGCGCATGAGTGTGAGAAACGGTGTTCTGCGGGGACGCGGATGTAAAGTTAGCTTTGGCAAGTGCGTCACGTTGGTGGTGCCTTTCGTCGGCAAAACTGCGAGCCCCTGGCGGAGGTCTGGGGTGGGAGGCCATGCAGAGCGGTTCAGAGCGGAAAACATACGTAAGGGCCTGAGCAGCAAGCTGCACGTGTGCCTGTCCATTTCCCTTGCCTTCTGAGCCTTATTGTCGAACGTCGTGTTGCCGTCTTCAGGCGATTGGCGCGCGGCGGCTCGGCAACGCAGCAAGCACCGCCGACGGGTGTGGGCAAGGCGGAGGCGGCCGAGGCGGGCAGTCCCGCACGGGGGCTGGCGGGGGGTGGTCGCGGCAGGGGCCGGGGGCGCGGAGGCGGCGGCGGCCGCCGCCCGGCAGCGCGCATCCTTGGTGAGTCTAGCACAAAGGAATAACGGCATGCCAGGTCGGAAGCACTGTTTCTTGTCACTGAGTTCTTGTTCATCCCGCGTCATGTTGTGTTCCTACGAAAGAGCGAACGCTCGCTGCGCGTGCTTGTGCCATTGCGGACCGCAGGCTCGGACGACGAGTCCCTCTCGTCCTCCCCGGCATCCTCACTGTCACCCTCGCCCGTCAAGCGCCGCCGCGGCGGGGGCCGGGGAGGCCGCGGCGCCGCCATCGCTGCCACCGCCGCCGTCGCGCACCCCGCCGGCCGCGGCGGCGCTGCCGCAGCGGCGGCGCGCCTCTTCGGCCGCGGTGCCGCGCCCGCCGCGGCGGCGGCGCCTGCTGCTGACCCTGCGGTGGCGAGCGCAGCCGCCGCGGTGGGCGGCGGCGGTGGCAGCGGCGCCGCTGGCGGCATGACGCTGATGCTGTTTGACGAGGCCGACGTGTTGGCGGACGAGGACAGGGGCTTCCTGTCAACCCTGGGCGGCATCATCCAAGAGTCCAAGGCAAGGGCCCCATCCCAAACCACAGCGCAGCCACAGTGCTGCAATTTATAGCCCAATCTTGCCCAAACTTTTGACCTGGTCTCGAGAGCAAGGACCCGTCTTTGACTTCGCTGGCGGTTTGCCCCTGCCCCTCTGCAGCGGCCCATCCTGCTGACGGTTGGCAACGGGCCCCTGCCGGCCGGACTGCTGTCCCTGGAGCTAAACGTGCTGGACTTCGCAGCCGCCGCCGAGGCTGATGTGCTGCGTACGGTGGTGCTGACGACGCTGGCCTGCGGGGGCAAACGCCTGGGGGCCGGCGGGGACGCGGGGGCAGCGGGAGCAGGGGCACAAGGCAAGCAGCTGCCGCAGCTGCTGCAGCTGGTGCGAGGTTGCGGGGGGGACCTTCGACGGTCGCTGCTGGCTGCTCAGTTCTGGGCGGGTGCGGACGGAGGGCCAGAGGGTGAAGGGCGTGGCAAGGGCGAGGAAGGTGAGGGGTTGGTGGCTTTTGCTGAGCAGGCGGAGACGGTGGCGGCGGTGGCGGGAAGCGTTACAAGTGGTGGCGGCGTGGATGCGGCGGCGGCGTACGGAACGTGCGTGGGGGTGCTGGTGGGCTGCCGGCGCGCGCTGGACGGGGTGGCTGGCGTCAGCGCTGAGTCTACACTGCCGCAGCAACAGCAGCAGCAGCAGGAGGGAGGGGGCTTGGAGGGTGCGGCGGGGTCGACTAAGGAGGGGGGTAGCAGCCCTTTGTTGCGGCTGTCGCAGCGGCTTGGCGGCTTCCTGGAGTTGCACCTGCCAGCGGCGGTTCACCTCCCCAGCCGTCAGGCCTCCGCACACACGGCCCAGGCAGGGGCAGCAGGCGCCGCCGGCACCTCGCACCCCCCGCGCTCAGGTGCTCCTGCTGCAGGGCCAGACCCAAGTGCATCTGGCAGCCTGCCAGGGGAGTCCTCTGTGGGGCCCCATGCCGACCTGGTGACCCATGGGTCACTGTCCCACCCGGTGTCCAGGCAGGACGCCTGGCTCCGGTACCACGGGTCGCAGGCGGCTGTCAGGGAGCAGCAGCTGGCGGCACGCTGGGAGCAGCTGGCGCTGGAGAGGGCCCTGGCCCTGGCGGCTAAGCGGGCGGCTGCACGGGGCAAGCAGCAGCAGAACCAGCTGCAACAGCAGCACATGGCAGTACGGCAGTTGGCGGAGATGGAGGACATGGAGCAGACGGAACTCACCGGGACGGAGGACGGCGGGGCTGGGGAGCAGGCTGGTGGGGACGAGCAGGCGGCTGGGGGTGAGCAGCGGACGGAGAGCGATGGAGGGGTTGAGGCAAGCGAGGAGGAGCAGGAGGAGGAGGAGGCAGCGACCGGGAGCGCTGAGGTGAAGCTTCAGGAGCAGCAGCAGACGCATGTGCAGCTAGGGGGCAAGCGGCGGGCGGAGGGGGAGGTGAGCCCGGGGATGCAGGAGGCCGTGGGGGCGCCAGGGGCGGAAGGGGAGGCTGCCGCGGCCCCCGCCAAGCGCTCTCGGCTGTCGCTGCACAGCGGTCCAAGCAGCACAGCCGTGTGCACGCAGGCTGCAGCTGTTGAGGGAGCGGGCGGTGAGCTCGGGGCCGGGGCGTCCGAGTCCGCAGAGCCAACGCAGCCCCCAGGCGCCATTGATACAGCGCCAACGGGGGCCCCGCCCTCCTCTCAGCAGGTGGAGCCCCCCGAGCTGCCCGACGCCCTGCCCCCATCCCCCGCCTCCTTCGACCCGGTGGTGGTCCACGCCCTCACGGCCCTACAGCACCCAGGCCCGCAGCAACAGGGCAACCCTGCCAGCCCACCGCGCCTGTCGCCCGTGCAAGCCTCTGTCGTACACAGCTGCCGTACGCAGGCTGCCCTGGCGGAGGCGTACGACAGGCTGTCGGCCCTGGACGTCCTGGCGGCGCCACGGGACGTGTACGCCCCCGTGGCGGGCGCCCGCGCCGCGTCGCACCACCTTGCGTACGCGTGCGTCCGGCCAATGGGCCTGGGGACGAACATGAGGCTATCGCCTCCGGAGTCCCTGACCCACGCTACATTCGCCGAGTCTGGTAGCACCCCTGCCATGGGTTGTGGTAGCGCTGCTTGGGTGGTGGCGGATGCGCTGACCGGTTCAGAGGACGTGAGCGGGCCGAGGCTGGGCCTGGAGGCGCTCGACATAGAGTCTGGCGGCCAGGGCAGCGGGGAGCCCGCCGGACCCGTGGGTCGCTGCGCCGCCGCCGCCGCCGCCCGCTGCCTTGCCCACATCGCCGCCGCCGACACGGCGCCATCCCCCGTCCGGCCAACGTCCCCTGAGTACGACAGCATGGTGGATCCGTCGTACCTGGCTGCTGTACACGGCGCGCTGCTGGCGGTGACGCCGGGATGCGGCGCGTGCGGGGCGGCGGAGGCGTTGGACCGGGTGGCGGCGCTGGCCGCGATCAGTCGGTCGGAGGCGGCGCGGAAGGCGGCAGCGGCGCGGATGGAGGGCAGGGTACGACGTGTGGCGCCCTTCCGGCACTACCTGGCGGATGAGGTCGCCGTGGGGGTGCTGGGAGTGGCGGAGCAGCTGGCGCTATATCAGCTGGGCACAGCGCTGGGGCTGAAGGCGGGGCCGGGGGGTGGTGTGGGTGGTGCGAGAGTTGGTGTGGAGGGGCTCGGTATGCAGGAGCTGCGGGGGCGAGGTGCTAGGTGAAAGGCATAGCAGGGACAGGGGCGTTGTGGCGCATGGCCGGGCTTAGCCTAAGGTAGGGCTGGACATGAGGGATAGGTGGTGACGAGACAGAAGTGTGAGAAGCGGGCGAGCATGTAGGGCATAGCCTGTGGGTGTCCTCATGTGCCCGGGGCTGGGTGGCGGAGGGTAGTCCGGTGGTGCTCCTCGCCGTACACAAGACAGAGCAATAGCTACTCGTTCACTGTTGTGCAAAGGTGTAGAGGCAGGTTCATTTCATGTTGACGGATGAGAGGCAAAGCAACTGGCGCAGAGAGACTCGGGCGACCAACTAACTGCCTGAGCTACCTGAGCACGGTTTCGTGCGGTGGTGGTGTCGTGGCGCAGAACAAGGGAGGCCCCCGGTACCCAACCTTCGAACAAAACTGATGCTTGGACGACAAATGGCTGATTCCGCATTGGTGCTTGTCACCCTCAGGCCGTTGCTCGGCCGCTGTGATTGTCATGGGCGCAAGTTGGCGGTTCCACGTCATCTGTGTTACAAGTGTCCTCCAGCGGTTCGGCTCTTCGGCACACCGTTCCCCACGCAGAGCCACGTTTGTGGTGCATGTATGTAAGGATTTACAGTTTTGGTCCCCTTCCAGAGCCCAGCCCAGTCCCGCTCGGGAAACAGAGCTGGTCCCGGCAATCAAGGACGGTGCATGTCCGTATGCCTCTGAGGATATACCCATGCAGAGTCAAAACGGCTCAAGACCTCGCAGTCAATGCAGGCCAGCCCCTGCAGCCAACAACCCCTGTCAGGGAAGCTTCCCCTGGTCCGTGTGCCAACCCACTGCAGGCCGTCTGCTTGTCAAAGTAGCATCGTCAACCCAGCGTACGGACAAGCGGTGCAGCACTACGCTCGCACTCATGCGACACCCACGTAACACGTACACGCGAAATGCCGCGCCTGGACGACCCCTGTGCCGTCACATATCTCGTTACCGTGCGCCACACTGCCAAGGCATACACCACGCAAACGATCGCGACGACTAGTAGACAAAACACAAGACAGAGAGTTGGGCTAGGACACAAGACGGCAAAGCACCGCTCCCAGACGCCAACCTCCACACAATTCCGCGCCACACTGCACCACCACAGCACAAACACAGTCCGAGCACAGCGCGTCCACATCATCATCGTATCCGCTTGATCGGCATGAAGCCGCCGCGCCCCATGACCCCGTCCCTGTCCCCAAACGGCCGCTTGAACCCACCCATCCCCATGCCCATCCCCATGCCTCCCCCCATGCCCGGCGGCCCCCGCCCGCGGCCCCGGAACCCACCTGGCCCCATGTCGAACCCGCCCCTCCTGCCCCCGAACCCACCGGGCCCCATGCCCATGCCTGCACCCCCCGGGCCCACACTGAGCGGCAGCCCTGCGTCCCGTTCTAGCTCCGTGACACGGGCACGCAGCGCGAACAGCTCCCGCTGCAGCTCCTCGGCTTCGTCCTCCATCACCTGAGGCAGGAAAGCAGCAGCACGGGGCACAAAGCATTGAAGGGTGAGTGGGTGGAAGCCACCAAGGTGCAAGCTGTCCCGGCTGGCCCTCCATATCCCTCCGTAGCCTCATGCGGTGCTTGGGAGGGCCCTCCCCATCCCACCGGCAACCTGACACTGCTTCTGACAGAGGTCCGCACCTGGCAGTGGTCCTCCAGCTCCGCAAAGGCCGCACGCATCTCCGCCGCCGCGCCGCGCGCCGCCGCTGCTGCCGCCTCCGCCAGGTGCGCCTTGCCCTCCGCCAGCTCCCGGCCCATCTCCTCGTTCTCCTCCTGCGGGCCGAAAGCAACGGAAAAAGTTCAACAGTGTAAGTTCCACCGTGTCTCCTGGCAGCAAGTGTTAGCACTCCAGAAGACCCACACGCTCTTGCATGGCACTCGCAACATTTCTCCCGCCTAGCACAAAAGCCACACGCATGCCTGCTATGGAAGCGCTCGCAAAAGACTGGTGGCCCCTGCCCATTAGCCATAGCCCGCCAATCCCACCCACCTGCAGGCTCCTGCACTTGGCCATGAGCTGCCTCCCGACCTTGCTCTCCTGCGTGAACGTCACCGCCGCCAGCTCCTCCCGCGCCGTGGCCAGCTCCCCCTGCACCGCCTCCAGCTCGCCCTTGAGTCGCGCAAACTCCCTGAAAGCACGCACGCAGTCGCACAACATTTATTAGACAAAGTACAACAAATAACCCCTTTCCCGGCCAGCGCTCACACCTTCACCTAATCTGCCAACGTGCAGCTTACCACCCCCACGCCCAGCTGCCCCTATGCCCCTATCGCCTTATGCCCCAGTGGCCCCGAACCCCGCTCCCCCAGACCCCGGCGGGCAGCTGCCACGACACGCCCTGCAACCCCGTCCCCTTGCCCGTGCCCCCATGTCCCAGCTGGCGCCCACCTGGCCACCGCCGGGTCCAGCATCAGCTGCCGCAGCTGCACCACGCTGGGGTCGGCTGCTGCCGCTGCTGCGGACAGCTCCCGGCGTAGCTCCAGCGCCTCAGCCGAGCGGTCGGCCAGCTGCATCTGCAGCGCGATCTCGCGGCGGCGCAACCGCCGCAGCTCGTCCTGCACAGAACCGGGGCGGACGTGTTGAGGCGTGAGCAGGGTCATGATGACGTCCATGTGAGAGGAGTAGCTTGAACGATGGCGACCAGCGGTCGGCGCAGCAGCCGGAGTAGCTCGTCCTCGGAAGAACCGTGGCGGTAGCGGGAGTGAGGGCAGGTAAGGGGAAGTCGCAGTCATGCGGTTGAGGAGGTCCGTGCCGTGCCGTGCGTGCCGTGTGCACAGGCAACGGATGGCAGAGGACGGGTGAGTGGGGGCGTGCGGCCCGTGCTGTGGTCTCATCAGCTGGGGCTACGCTGGCGGGGCAGCATACATGGCGTCATATGGCGCAGCTGGAGCCCCTGCGGCGGCAACGCGAGGCGCCATGGCAGCTGCTGTTAACGCGTGCACAGGTCTTCCAGTTGCCGGTACAAGGCTGCTTGCGGAGGCACAGCAGCTTCCCCGGCAGCCTGTGCCCAGCCGCAGGCCCTTGGAGGTGACACGTCGCCGCGAGGGCGCCATCGGCAGGCGGCACGCAGCTGCGTCGGCAACGTGTTGCCGCTGCACCCCAGCGTCAGGCCAAGCGATTGGCACTGCACCGACCATGTCAGACGGCTCTGAAGTCGGCAGGCTCGTAGAGGGCCCTGCTGACAGCATGGCAACCCCGGTCACTGGCATGAGGTGCGGAGACGTGGGGCTGACCGTTTACTGCGGACTGGTACGGGGTAGGGAGTAAGCAGTCTGGGGGCAGCGAAGGCTCGCGCGCACGCCGAGTTCGTTGCAGTAAGCCTTACTCTCGTCGTGTTCCACCAACGGCACAACACACTCGCGCAATCAGTTGCCACCGTCCTGAAGCTACGTGACAGCATTGTACCGCTCACCCAAGCCACAAGGCGGAGCCAAGCGCATATCAGCGACACAGGAAGACGCCCAATACCAGTCTTAAACCACCTAACACGCAATGCACAAATTGGTCCAGTCATGCAATCTGTCCAATGCCCGGGCATAGTTTATCGCGCTTGTTCCGTTTGTTTGGTAGCGGTTTTGTCTAAGACTACATCTGTTGTTGTGCCACGCAGCCGTATGCACCAGCACTTCTGCCGACCGGCCGGCAACAGGCAACGCCCCATGCATCGAGTGTAGGTGCAGCAGTGGCGTGCCAATGGCACCGGCTTGGCACGAGTTACCATACATGCTGCCATGCCGAGACTTCTCCGGCTAACCAGCACCAGCCTCGCACGAACGCAACTCCGCAAAAACCTAAAGCACAGGGTCTGCACCCAGTCAGCCGCGGTTGCCACAGCGGATCGCATCTTGGCCCATGTGCAGCGACGCCGCACGCAAGCCATCCGATGACCACCAGACGCTGCCGCGACGCGCTTCCGCGAGATTACCACAGGAAACCCCCTCTCACTACCCACCCCGTCTTGAGACTCCTCCCCAGCCCTCCCCAGGCCCGCTCCCGACCCTTCGACCCACCAGCCTATGACCGCAAGCTGGCCCGCAGGGCCAGCGCTCGAGGCTGCTGAGAGGCTCTGGCCTCCCTTGCGCTGCCCACAGGCACACACCCCTCGTCGCTTTCCGTCCACCCCGCGTCGCACCTGGGCGCTGGACTCTGACGCTTTAAGCCGCCGCACGCTCTCCAGCACTGTGTGGATGTCAGGGTCCCGTCCCGCCGCCGCTCCTGCTCCCGCTGCTGTCCCTCCTGGAAGCCCCAGGATCCCAGCCACCTCCTTGAACGCGTTGCGCCATCGATCCTGCTGTGGGTCCGCTGCCTTGCGGTCCTGCATGAGAGGGGCAAAGGGAGGTGCAAGGAGCAGGTGCATTAGAAGGCAGAAGCTTTGCGCAGAGAGGTTGATATCTGGAATGGAACAATCTGGCTTGTAATGAGAAGACAAGCAGGGCGGCGCGCTGAGCTGCCACCACCAGAACAGGACCCCACGCCACCTACCCTTCCATCACCGTTCTCTTGCGCTGCGTCCGAAAATAGGTCCCTGCACACGCAGACGGGCATGAAGGTTGACTCCAAGACACAACCTGCATGAGTAATACGGAGGGGGGGCAGTCTAGGTTGACCTGATGCTCACCTTGCTGAGGGGATCGCCCCGGCTGCCAAGGAAGCTTTTGCGCCTAGCGGGTCTCCACCATCACTAGCCTGCACATAGTTGCCTCGGTGAGTACCCAGTCGATGTTCAGGACTGCCAAACGCTTTCATCTGAGCTGGCTGAGCCCACCTGCCCAGGCAAATAGTCAGAGGCGGGGTCGTCTCCATAATCCACACCCGCATCGCCCCCGTAAAGGTCGTCGCCTCCATAAAGATCGTCCTGAGTATGTTAAAAGTTTGCGGGTGTCAAAGACAGCAACATTCACTAGGGACTCTTCGCCCGGGAAGCAGCTTGTACGTTGCTGACCTCCATGCCTAAACGTGAGCAGAGCAGTGTCTAACGACAATGTTATGCGCTTATGTCATGCTGGTTAAGCTTGGTAGGACTAGATCAGAGCGTTTTCGGTCACTCGCTCGGTATCCCGAAATGGAGCTCAGTCAGGGTCTTACAGTACAGCGCAAATGGATACAAGGTCAATAGCAACGGACCTCACTGCATCTCCTGTTTCGGTGTGACTCGAGCGGAAAGTCAGCCGCCCGCATGAAGAGCTGCATGGGGACTTTCAGTTGTTTGCGGCACAGGTCCTGCTCGTTCGCTGCCACCTAGCATGTCAAGCTACTGATCAATGATTTAGTCGCTACTTTCCTGCACTGCTGTTGCGACGGGCCCTACAATGACCTCCGCGGTCGTGCCACCCCTATTCCAAGGGGTGGCGAAGGATTCCGCGGGCTATAAGCTGCTGGCGTCTATGGGCTGGAGGGAAGGAGAAGGCCTGGTGCGTGTCGCGGGGCGCTCGCGCTGCGCCGCAGTGTCAACGACGGCGGCGACGGATGGTGACCCTTTTGGTTGTTACGGCTTGTAGGGCGCGAACAAGCAGGGCATCAAAGAACATGTGAAAGTCAAGAAGAAGCACGACGCCATGGGTGTGGGCGCGGTAAGCAGGTCGGCCGAAGACGAGCGGAACGCCATGGCCAGGGTTCCATGCTACATGCCTACCCTGCTCACTTCGACCACGTCCACTTCCTTAGGCCGAGAACGCCCACTCTCTACGAGACTGGACGACTGGCATGGTCAGCTTTGATCGCATCTTGGCTAACTTGAAGGAGGTGACAGCCAGTCGCCCTGCTGCAGACGACAGCGCGAGCAGCAGCGACGAAGAGGAGGAGCGCCCCACCAAGGCTTCGGCCTCGAAACCCAAGGCAAGTGCCCTGTTACCTTCCAACTGGCTTCCCACACAATGAAACCTCCCATGTTACAGCCAGGAAGGCCCACCTGCGCTTCAGGCTACTGCTTGCCGGGTTGCGAGCCTACAACCTAACGTCTCCTTGCCCCCTGGCATTGCCCGCCCGCCTTACGCCTCTCCGCCGCTGCCCTGTACTGACGCATTACAGGGCAAGGCTGAAAAGAAGAACAAGAACAAGCGGAAACGGCAACAGTCATCCTCGCCGTCCTCTTCGTCCTCAGACTCCGATGCAGCCGGCACGAGCAGCGGTAGCAGCAGCAGCAGCGACGATGACGAGGGCAAGACAAACGGCTCGGTCAAACGAGTCAAGCTTGCCTCTCACGTCGGGCGGTACTCGAAACGCGAGCGCGCCAAGTTTGTCAAAAACTACAGCGCGTCGGACCTGGACGCCATCCTGGGAGGGCCAGCAAAGCAGGCGGCAGCGGAGGAGGAGGCGGCGGAGGCGGCGGACGCGGGCGCTGACCCCCTGGGTTTCATGCCCGCCTTGAACCTGGTGGAGGTGCGGGCAGCTGCTCGGGAAGACGACAGCAGCAGCAGCGATGAGGAAGACGGCGGGGAGGGGAAGCCGGGGGCGGCGGCGGTGGCGGCGTCAGCGCCAGCGGCGGCCGGCGGGGAAGGCAAGAAGCAGCGGAAGGCCAAGGCGGCAGAGGCGGCGCCCCCGCCGGAGGAGGAGTGGGAGCCGGGGAAGAAGCCCTGGTGGGCGGGCATGTTCGTGCGGGCCGGGCGCATGGGGTCCATCAAGCAGGAGCTCAAGGGTGGGCACAGCGGCAAGCCCAAGATCAACGTCAGCGGGTTCAAGGAGCAGGACCAGGAGAACCTGTACGAGCAGGTGAGGGGGTGGTGGGTTCGGGCATCCGTTCGTTTTGCATGTTGACAGCTCGTCAAACCAAACGCCCTGCTTGCCGGCAACAGACCTCGTGTGCGGGTTGTGGGACCTGGTGAGTTGCGTTTTGTGCTCGTCTGCATGGCCTTGGCCCCATGAGACGTTCAGATTGAGGATGGACTCCAGTGAATAAAAGTAGCCGCGGGCTTGATTGGAGAACCGTATCAGTGCCTAGGGAGGAACAAGGTCGTAGCTGGTTTGTCACAAGCGAGCCAAGGGACCTTGCACTCTTTCCCATGAGTGCTGGGTGGGATATTGTGCGCGCGAGATCACCAGCCCAGGTAACCACTTTGCACCGGCTACATGTGCCGGAGCAATACTAAGGCCGGGCCACAGTAATTAGCACTGCAAGCTAGCAAGTTAGGGTGCGAAGGGTGTAGCCCAAGCGAGCCAAGGGACCTTGCACTCTCTCCGTGAGTGCTGGGTGGGATACTGTGCGCGCGAGATCGCCAGCCCAGGTAACCACTTTGCACCGGCTACACGTGCCGGCGCAATACTAAGACCGGGCCACAGTAATTAGCACTGCAAGCTAGCAAGTTAGGGTGCGAAGGGTGTAGCCCAAGCGAGCCAAGGGACCTTGCACTCTCTCCGTGAGTGCTGGGTGGGATACTGTGCGCGCGAGATCGCCAGCCCAGGTAACCACTTTGCACCGGCTACACGTGCCGGCGCAATACTAAGACCGGGCCACAGTAATTAGCACTGCAAGCTAGCAAGTTAGGGTGCGAAGGGTGTAGCCCAAGCGAGCCAAGGGACCTTGCACTCTCTCCGTGAGTGCTGGGTGGGATACTGTGCGCGCGAGATCGCCAGCCCAGGTAACCACTTTGCACCGGCTACACGTGCCGGCGCAATACTAAGACCGGGCCACAGTAATCAGCACTGCAAGCTAGCAACTTAGGGTGCGAAGGGTGTAGCCCAAGCGAGCCAAGGGACCTTGCACTCTCTCCATGAGTGCTGGGTGGGATACTGTGCGCGCGAGATCACCAGCCCAGGTAACCACTTTGCACCGGCTACACGTGCCGGCGCAATACTAAGGCCGGGCCACAGTTCCTTACCTCCCTTCACGTAGGCCAGCAATGTGTTGTCCACAAGTGTGTCTAAGGGCCCACTTAGCCGTGCGTGCTTGGTTTGACTTCATCGTCAGCCCCTGCAACCATATAACCCCGTTTGCCTTTCTGTCTGTGCAAACATTAAGCTGGGCCCACACCACGAACCACACGCCTCTCCAGTTTGAATCCCCGACATTCAACGTACTGGTGCTACCCCCTGGTAGCCCTAGCCAGCTTCGCATGCATGGCACCCTCGAGCCTGCCACCACACCCTCCTCCAGCCCACTACGTGTCCCCCAAACCCCACCCCTCAGTCCTAGCCCCCTGCGCCTCAGATACTGTGCCTCTCTGGCCCTCCCTCGGCTCGCCTGACCACATATTCCCCCTGGCTCCTCGCAGGCGCAACACGGCGCGGCTCACGGGCGGCAAGGCCTGGGGCGGTCCGACATGCCCAAGAAGGTGGCGGGCGCGAGGTGGTGCGGCACCAAGACCAAGATCTCGGAGGGCGACGACGACGAAGAGGAGGAGGAGGAGGAGGGGCAGGAGCAGGGGAGCGGCAGGTGGGTCTGCAATCAGCGTGCCGTGAAGGGCAGAGTGGAAGGTGGGCTGCGCACCGGGTGCGGTAGGGCAAGGAGGGTCCTGGCGCGGTTTTAGACACTGCGTGTTAGCGGTGCCGCCTTGAGTGGAGCCTCATCGAGCGGCTTTGTGGGTCGGGGCGGGAAGGCAGGCGTCGGGGGTGATCGCGGGGTAATGGCGCCGGGCAGGCTCGGCGTGCTGTGCCGAGGGCAGGACAGGACCGTTGGCTAATGCTGATGCTGTCTGTCATCTATTGCGCGTACGTTTCGTGCGTAACGCCACGCCGCTGACTTGAGCTCCGCGTTTATGCGCCTTTGCCCCTGCAGTGGCAGCGGGTCCGACTCGGAGCCAGAAGACGACAAGATCGTCATCGTGCGCTCCAAGAAGGAGCAGCAAGAGGACCAGCAGCAGCAAGGGCCGGGGCAAGCGGCCGGGACGGCAGGTGGCGGTGATGCAGGGGCGGATGGCGGCAAGGAGTCAAAGCGGTCAAAGCGGAATGAGCAGCAGCGGGAAGCAGGGGCGGATGGCGGCGGCAAAGCGGTGCAAGAGGCACACGAGGGCGCTGGGAAGGGGAAAGGGAACAAGGATAAGGGGAAAGGGAAGGAGGGCAAGGGCAGCAAGCGGAAGCGGGAGGAGGCTGCGGAGGATGGGAAGGAGCAGGCTGCGGGTGGGAGTGGGGAGGAGGGGGCGAACGGGAAGCAGCCCAAGTGGAGGAAGGTGGTGAAGCAGCTGCTGGCGGATGCCCCGGAGCGGCGCATGAAGCTGAACAAGCTGTGGAAGCAGCTGGAGAAGCAGCATGGGCTAGGGGGCGATAAGGGGGCGGAAGTGTTGGAGCAGCTCAGGGGCAGCAGCAAGTTCAAGGTGTGTGACAAGTTCGTCACGCTGGCGGCGTGAGGGCCACCTGTCCCCTTTGTGGTGTTTGGAGTGCAAACGTGCTTTTGACGTGTTGTGGACGTTGCAGGAGTTGGTGGTGTTTGCATCTGCGAGACGTGTAGTTGTGGGCCTGTCGCATGGTGCTGTGGCAGTTGGGTAGGCCTTGCCGAAGTGCTGTTTTGCGGAGAGTAGCTGCTTGTCGCATGCAGGAGTGAAGAGTTGTATATGAAAGCGTACGGTAGCGTGCAGATTTACACATGTGCAACATAGGCTAGTTGAACGTAGGTGCTGGTGTTCCGACAACGGAGAGAGAAGTGAGTGCGGTGCGGGCAACCAACGTTGCTATTAGGACCCGGTGCAGACAGCTGAAGCGCAGAGCTTGCAGCGTTTTGGTGGTATGGCGGTAACTTACGCTCCCCCAGCTGCCAGTGGATTCGTCTGAATGGCGTAGACTAACCTAACCTGTCGTACGGACATGCACAGCGGTGTGCCTCCGCCTAGGACGAGCGCCTGGTAGCTCCTTGACCGGAGGGCGTACGCGGGCGTGAGCTGCTTACCGTTAGACGTAGAGGAATTATAGCCTTCCGCAGGGATGGTGGCACGGCCGATCCTGTAGTACCGCAGTGCTGCCATGTGTAACGATGCATGTAAAGTGGGGTCCTGGTGTAACTGTCAGAAGTTTGTTGCGTTGCGTCTTGCCCACCTGAAGGGCCTACTTCCGTCCCCAGCAGCGCTGGACCCAATGCACGCAATACCGGTATGGTAGCCTTCCATCTGTGGCGTGAGCGCTAAGCGGTATGCCAGCTCACCTAGTTTGACAGTTTCCACCAGTAGCAGTTTACCGTAGTGGCACAAATTCAATTCACAAAAATAACTGCTCAGAGGGTCGTGTCAATAGAAAAATTACCGTAATTGTCCGAGGGTTTGTCAAAAAGTGCATTAAATGGTCGGCTCCCGAGGTGTCCCTAGGAAAGGCCCAGAAAGCTTGCCTAAGACCCCTGCCGGCGGTATTGTGGGTGCTTGCCAAGGCCCTACACCTGCTGGTCCTGCGTGTCTTGGCCCTTCTTAGGGGGCATACGGACGCTTTTTTGTGGGTCGACGTATGCCTGTCAAAACGGAAAATCAATTGCTGGGGCGTGGGGCCTTTGTCAAAAACGCAAATTTCTTGCCTCTCGGCGAGCGTGTCAATGCAGTATGTGCCACTATCGACGCTTGTGCCACTACTGTGACGCTTCGACAGCAGTGGTATTTCACCGTCCGTATGACAATGTCCGTACAACGACGGGTATACGCAGGGCTAAGCCGTGCCAGTCGGAGGTGCCCTCCTGCTCGGCCTGCGCCTACCAGAAGACAGAAGGGATAGAAGCTGGTGCAAGCCCGAAGAGGCCGCTCTGTGTCGAAACCTCCTGTACACTGCCTGTATAGCTGCCTCGCTTACAGTGCTGCCTGGGGAAAAAGGGTGGTGTCGGAGCCACTGCCGTACTAAGGTACTGGCGGCTTGTGCAGGATCAGCGCAACGCCGTACGCCGTACAGTAACGTGCATGCGGTTGAGTGCCTTTTGGGCAAACGGTTGCATTGTGTTAACACACTGTGTGTTTCTTGTCGCAGCAAAAATGGAAGACAACGACGTTGCATAACAATAACCAGGCGCCTTGCCCGCTGAGGACCTCGCGGGGAGGAGCTAGCAAGCATGTTGCAGCAAGGATTTGCAAAATATGCAACAATTTGGGCCATTCTATATCTTGTCTGCTTACAGCCCAGCCTGGTATCGGGGAGCACACGGACTGTTGCCAACACAGCGGAGTTGTTCTTCGCAACTTCAGAGGCAGATGTAGACCTTATTGTCGTGCTAAACACGATAGTCATCAACGCGTCGGAGTGGCGCGGCACAGTGCAGTTGACCAGAACTGTCGTCATCTCCTCCCTGCCGGGACGCCTGGCGTCACAGACATACACACTGCTGGATTGGAACAACTTGTCCATGCTGCTCGGCATCGCGCGCAACGTCACACTGCGGTTTGTAGGCTTTGAGGTGAGGCGAAGGTCGTAAACTCACGTTTCTCACTCACATGCAGGCAGGCATCGAGGGCCATAATCTTGAGATAGTGTACAGCTTGCAGCTCTGTAGTCAAGCGTGTTTGGCCTTGGGGAACTGCTCGGGCAAACTGTGAACTTCCCAATCACGCTTATCGTAGCCAAGCATGTTGTTGAACGTGTAAACGGCTGGATTACGTTCTGGTCTTGTCGGTACTGTCCCTGGCTTCCTCGGCCGCGTACACACGTCGACCCGCACTTCCACGCAATCTGGGCTAACCGCCTGGTTTTTGTCTTATGGTATGCACTGCGCTCACCTGGCTCCGTGCACGGGTACGGTGCCATCCTGCTGAGTGTTAGCTTAACGACGCCTCTGCAAGAACCGTTCCCTTCACCACACTGTCACGCCACGTGTGTCCTAACCTACTTCCACCCCCACCTCACCCGCCCATTTAACCCAGATGATCAACCACTACGATGCCCTGGGCGTCAACTTCAGGCCCATACGACAATCTGAAGGAGCCACTGTCATATTGGAGCGCGGCATATCACGGCGTCTCGTGGGCCTCCCTCTGTCGGCCTCGGTTGCGAACTTCCGGATGGCCCCCCGGGCTGACGGCTGGCCGGGCGCACAGAACGTGGAGCCGCTAACCAGCTTCACCTACAACAGCACGCGCAGCCCCGCACCTGTCGCAGCACTGGCGGGTGCGGTGCATGTCACTGACTTTGCAAGTACGGTGAGCAGCTGCAGTGATGCCTTTCCGCACGGCGTTCGGTGCGGATTTGATACGTGCTGGGATGCCAACACCAGTAATAATGAGGGGGGCAGTTATCTGAGGGTCACAGGCAAGCCCCGACGGCTGCGCAGCTGCGCAGGTCCGCCCAGGGCAGGCGTGCCGGCGTGACCTTTTCCGTCACTACACCAGTGTTCGTGCGTTCCCGCATGTAAAACGCCTGTTGCACGCGTGCTGTTCAGACTCGTGCATGTTGAAATGGATGCGCTAATCTCGTTTTCTGTTCGAACCGCATTCTGCTTTCGGACAGGCCCCGCCTGACAACTCGCTAGCCTTCCAAGGCTTGCGCTTCGGCGGCTACGTCACCGTGTTCATCAACGGATACTACCTGATAGACTACCCAGTATCCGAAGACTGCTTGCAACAGAAGCCTGGTAGGTGCTGGGTTGCGTGGCCAGCTAGATCCGGCATTCATTGCTGTCCCTGGGCTGCCACCTAAGTTCGCCTGCGTGCAGGAAGCCTGCAGTCACGTTACCCATTAGCCTGTGCTCCTCCCGACCTTCACCAACTCCTCCTCCATGCAGGTCCTTCCTCCTTTAATGAAACTCCTTCCCGCCCTGTTTGTCCCGCCCAACCCCGTTCCCAAAGGCGCGGAGTGCATTGCACTGCTGCTCGCGCAGCTGGGAAGTCAGCTGCCCCAGGCCTCACCCCAGCCAGCAGCTGCTCCCCTGCAGCCCTCCCTTCCAGCAATGTATGCTTCGCCTGGCAACGGCGGGGGCGGGGGCACAGCAGCCTCGACGGTGAGTTGGACAACAACTGTTAACGTAGTTCCGGGCGCACCGGCACGTGTACCGGGTTGCCAAGCGTGGAAGCTACGGGGCTGATGCTCAGTGCCTTTTCCCGCTTGGATGCAAGGTTTACATTAGCACACTGAACCTGATGAACCCAAGCCACACGACACCGTGACAACGCCGTACGCATAGCCGGCAGCAACAGCCGTCCACCACTGCGTTTGCTCCTTCTTATTCCACCCTGCCCACGCACCTCCTGAACACCGCAGATCATCGCCGCGGTGGTGCCCTCAGCGGTGGTCCTCCTCGCCCTGCTGGTCATTGTGGGCCTCTACATGCACCATCGCCGCAGCATGACCCATGGGTCGGCCGGGGGCCCCGCCACCTACGCGCCCAGGAAAGACAGCACCGCCAGCACGCTTGCCCACGGCAGTAAGGCGCCCTCTGCTGTTGGGTCCGCCGGCAGCAAGAGGAGCGCCCCGCAGTCGGGGTCGGAGGCTGCGGCGGTAAAAGGTCCCATAGGGGGCACAGGGAGGCGGCTGTCCAGTGGCAAGGAGGGCCTAGGGTACTTGGCGGCCAAGGCGGGGGGCGTGTTCATGGGTGTGGAGGATGGGCAGGAGCCGCCGGTGTGGTCGCAGCGGACGGCCGACTTGGTGGGTGCGGGGATCGGGGGGTGCGCATGTGGAGCGTAAGGGGGGAAGCGTGCAAAGGGTCTCACTTGCCGGCATGCCAGCGTGCCGCCGCATGGTGAAGCTGCATGCTGCGTTGTGCTCCTGCTGTTGCCCTGCCATCTGGCTTGGGTTCACTGGAACGGCGCCGAGCGTCAGTCCCTGCTGCCATACGCGAAATGTAGTGCATGTTCTGGGAAGCGCACGCATGGACTTCGGCATACGGGCTGCTTCCTGCATACGGGTACCCGCGCGAGCTGCGTAGGCGCAGGCTTCCGGGCATCCGGGTGCAACCCTGATGCTTAGTGTAGTCCTCTTTGGCCGACGCCGGCTAAGCGCTCTTCACCGGCTACCGCCTTGCAGGAGGCCCTGCACACCAGCGATAGCCCCTCCACCCGCGGGGGCGGAGGCGGGGGCAGCCCGGAGCAGCTCCAGACGGCGCAGGAGGAGGCCTCGAGCGATCCGCCTGCCGCTGCGCCGCTGGAGGCGGTGGCGGTGGCGGGCGGCAATGGCGCGTCGGGCCCGGGCGAGGCGGGCGGGCTGGAGGGCAGCTCGGGCATGATGCAGCCCGCGCTGTCGGTGCTGTCAGCGCAGGTGGGTGGTGCCTGCTTTCCGTCGTGGCGTCTCACGGCCGGCACCTCGCTTTTTTCATTACCGGGCCCGGCCTCCTAACCGATGATGGCTTGAGCGACCTAAGCGCTAGGACGATGGTGCTGGCAGGGTGGGATACCAGAAAGGGCACGGCGCGCGGGCTGCAAGTTGTCCTCCAAAGGCACCATCCATCCCTTTCAACGGCGCGCGCATGCAGTGACAAGCACGAGGCTTAGGTGCGCCCGATAACCCCGGAGGGCCCCTTTCATATGAGCCTCTTCCCCCTTGCCCACCTGCCGAGGCGTATGGATACCGGTATGCATCCTACCATAAACCCAAACCCATGGATAGATGGATACATGTACAAGCCAGTATGCACAAAAGACCCCTAAGCCCAAATGCTGTACCCTCCTGTTACCAAGGACGACGGCGCACCACCCAACCCCGAGGAGCCCTTCGTGCGCGTCAGCACCGGACCGGACATGCTTGCGGAGTTAGAGGAGATGGCCAAGGGCCTGCGCACCAACATCCGAGACGTGCAGCTCAAGCTGGAGAGCGTGCTGGGCTCGGGGGCGTACGGCACCGTGTACAAAGGTGCGTGGGCAACAGGGAATACCGTAATGTGGGGGCATGCAGCTCGCGCGGAAGGGCGTATTTGGGTCCGACGTGCACCGCACCGTGTCTGTAGGAGGGTGGGCAACAGGGGAGGCCACGGGGCGTGCGGTCTTGCATAAGAGGACATTTGGGTGTTCGGCTTTGGGGTTAGGGTGATGTGGGTCGTGCGGTTCAGGCGGGGGAGAGCTGTTGTGGGGGGCGTAGGAAGTGGGCATGGAAGTGGGCATGCGTCCTGCGTGCGATTGGGGCTCGGGTGATGTGGGGCTTACGGGGCGTGCAGCTCAAGGTTGAGTGTGTGTTCGGGTCAGCAGCATATGCAGCAGCGTACCGAGTGCCATGTGTGTGGGTGCGTTGGCACTGTTACAGGTAGCTCGGGCGTGCGTGTGGGGTGTGGTAGCGCAGGGACGGGCAGGCGCACACGTAGTACGGACGCGGCCGTGCTTCACGGAAGCCCAATGGTGGTGTTGCACCTCGTTCGTTGAAAAGGTGAGCTTTTCACATACGCCCGCGCTTCCACCTCCCACGGCCTGCGTCCGCTTGGTTTGCGCTGCGCGCCTTTACTATGTCACGCCGTCACCCTGCCATGTGGCCGACGCTCCACCTTCCGCAGGCTCGTGGCAGGGGCTGCCGGTGGCGGTCAAGACGGTTGTGTTCACGGCCTCGGAGGAGAGCCGCCGCCGGGCGCTGCAGGAGGCGGCGCTGTGCCAAAGCGTGGCGCACCCCAACATCGGTGAGGGGACGGGGCAGCAGTGGACGCGCAGGCCTGGGGAGGCGGCATGCTTCAGCAGTGGCATAATGCAGAACGCCAACTGGGAAGGCACAGCGCATTTATACTGCACGTTGCGAGACGCGCGCGCGACTGCGGAACCTTTCTGTCTAACCAGATCCGCTTGCACACCCACGTGGCACACCCCAACATCGGTGAGCGTGGGGGAATTCAACAGAACCGCAGGGCTAAGAAGCAGTGCGCCTTCCCCAGCCGGCTGTACGCTGCTCGCTCGCTGTCCTGCGTCACGACGGCGTGGTGCAGTTGTTACATGCCTGTTACTTGTATACCCGTCACCTTGCCGGTGTTATCTCCTTGTGTATCATTTTACTCCCACTTTTTCGGCACCGCGTCACCAACGTCTGTGCCCCTACCAGGCTGCGCTGTGGTCACCTGCATTAGGCATAACCACAGCGCAACATGTCGTGCAGCACTCGCGACCGCTTGCACAACCGCACCCTCGCCATGCGTCGCAGTCGCCACCTACACCAGCAACACAAGATTTTGAGATTAGCAATACCGTACGCAACAGAGTTTAGCGACATGAGGCAAAAATGTTATCACTGCTTGCACAACCCCAATCTCGCCGCGCTTCGCAGTGGCCACCTACACCAGCGACGTGGAGGCGCTGGGCGGCGTGGCCATGGGCACCAGCTCCGGGCCCAGCAGCAGGACCGTCAGCGTAGCCACCGACATGAGCAAAGTGCTGGTGAGGGGCGAGGGCATGGGTGTGGGGCGCGGGGAATCGTGGGCCTGTAGGCCGGGCGGGATGCAGGGTGCACGGGTAGGAGGTGGGCTGCAGGGTTGTGAAGAGCCCTGACGGGGCCGGTTTAGGAGTAGGGGTCACCGGGTGAGATTGGGGCCGTAGGAAGGATGACAGGGCAGTGAATGCGGGCCGACATTGCGCGGCGTGGGTTGGGGAGCTTTGCAGCATGTGCGTGGGTGTGTAGTAGCCGCATCGGTATGTTGCGCGCCGGTCATCTGTCGCAACAGTTCTGGCACACGGCACGCCGGCGTACGTGTGCAATCTGCCCCTCGTCCGCGTTGTGCAGGACTGGCGGCTGTACATCGTACAGGAGTTCTGCGACGGCGGCCCCCTGCGGGCGCTGTACGGCGACCGCAAGCTGTGGCCCGCCACCGGGCTGGCAGACCTGGTGAGCGGCTGTGTGTTACGGTACTTCGGATCCGTTGCGCTTGGGCCCGTTGGTTTTCAGAGTGCACTGTTACCAAGGTCGCTTCCCGCCTTCGGGTGGTGGCCTGTGCGGACTCAATGTGATCTGGTTCCAGACCGGCCCTTGGCTACCCCTGTGCGGACCCCCATGGACCCCAACGCCCACGTAACCCCGCCCGCTTGGGGACGGGGGAGGGTCTGTGTATGGGTTTGCTGCACACGAGGCCTTCCTGACCGCCAACTCGCCCTGCTCCACCCGCAGCCCTCTATCGTGTCCCTGGGCCTGGGCATCTCGCGTGCGCTGGCGCACCTGCACTCCAAGCGCATCATCCACGGCGACCTCAACCCCAACAATGTGCTGCTCAAGAGGGACCACGTGGAGCCCTCGGGCTACGGGATCAAGGTCGGGGACTTCGGGCTGAGGTGAGCGGTCACGACAAATGGAAGCGGCGCGTGAGGGGCTTGACATGGTGTACGAATGGTTGCGTGTTCATGCTCCACGGGACGCACGGAAGTCTGGCTTGGTGTTTACGTGGCCGCCCTTTTGCACCAACGTGCCAGCGCCGGTGCACCGAACAGGATGGTGGGTTCATAAATACTGCAAAGTGCTTCGTGCATCTTACCGTACTCGCAAGCGAACGATGAAGCCTGAGTGCCTCTGCCCTCCCACGCTTCGGTTGCAGTACACCGCACGCCCCACTGTTCAGTTCGTACCCTATCCTGAGTGCTAACCCACGCTCCCCCGCCCTCCCCGTCCAGTGTCATGCTGCCCGTCCACCGCACCCACCTGTCCAACATGCGCATGGGCACCATGTTCTACATCTGCCCCGCCGTGGTGCTCAAGGTACGTGGAGGGTTGCTTCGCACAGGATGCTAAGGGGCGACTGTCAGCCTGTCTGCCTGAGAACCCAGGGTGGCACCAGGCTCTAGAACACGCCGTGGTGCTCAAGGTGGGGGCGTTGGGTTGCCCCTATTGTGTCAGGGTTGGGGGATAACTGCAGGGCGGCGTAGCAAAGGGAGTATGAGGGACTGGAAGCCATTAGGGCCAGAATGGGGGGAAAGCGCTCGTAGTGGCCTTGCGCTAGTAGGGCCGTGCATGCAGGCAGGTTGCATGCCATGCCAAGCCCTTGCTTGCATCTCGCGTGCACGCGGTGCACGTGGCCGCAACACAGGACATGAACACGTCGGAAGTTGCAACGGAGTGAAGAGTACACTGGGTTACGTTTCGCGTCACGACGGCCAACGCTGTGGTGCTTACCGTACCCCCTCGACACCCCCTCGACACCCCCTCGACACCCCCGTTAGCATGGAAAATAGCTTGCGTTTTGTCATGGCCACTGACTGACGTCGCTGTTTACCCTCCGCCTTGACACCGTGTAACACCCCAGGCCCAAGTCGGCCCCGCCTCGGACGGTGAGTGGGATAGGCGTCCCTTGCAAGCTGCCGTGGGACCGCAAGCTGCACACCGCTGCAGCAACGCAGCCAGCCAACCCCTCAGCACGGCGCATCCTCGCTGTGCTGCCTACCCCTCCGCGCTGCATAGCACTCTGCCTGGGTTACGCGTGCCAGTGTACTCCGTTGTGGCGTAAACCAGCATGCACGCCGCCGGCAAGCCCAGCAAGCCCCTCTGCTCACTCCCCTGCCCAGTCCTTCCCCGTCGCCCGTGCTTGCTTGCCCCCTAACTCCCTTTCCTCCCGTCCACCTCCATCCCCCTGCCCGCAGTCTTCTCCCTGGGCGTCATGCTGTGGGAGCTGTACCACGGCCGCACCGCCGGAGTGCACACCGCGCACGGCCCGCGCTACAGCCGCGTCTTCCCCGCCTTCCCGCCCTCCTGCCCGCCCGCCTACGTCGCCATCGCCCGCGCCTGCCTCAACCGCCAGCCCGCCAACCGCCCGCAGGCGGCCGAGGTGGTTGAGCGGTTGGAGGCGTTGCTGGCGTGCCTGCACGCCCCCCTGGATGTGCTGTTGTCGGGGGTGTCACTGCGCATGCCCGCCTCAGCGCCGCGCTCCAGGGACGCGGGGGCAGGGGCGGGGGCGGGGCAGGGGATGTCTCCGTACGGTCAGGCGGTGGCCCCGGGGGCAGCTGCGCCCGCGTCTCTGGCGTCCGCCGCTGGCTCCGGCGCCGTGCAGACGTGAGGGGCAGCCAGCGATGTGCCCTACAGACTTTGGGGGGGAGGGGCATGGGTTTTTGTCTAGGCTGCGGAGCAATGTGTGGACGTGGATACATCGGCTGGTGGGAGCAGCTGCGTGGCGCGCGCTGCCGAGGAGGACGACCAATGGCCCGCGGGCGGGGTGGGTGCGGCAAAAAGGCGATCCCGGTTGGGGCATCACCTGATGCATCTCGTGCACGGACGGGACGGTGCCGGAACAGTGCCAGAGCCGGGTTTCGGCAAAGCAGGAGCAGCAGCAACGGCAGGCGCAGCTGCGGGCTTGTTCCACACGGCGCCGGGCGCCGCGGACACTAGATGGCTAGAGAGGGTACAATGGAGCGCCTCTGACTGCACCTTCGGCAACAACACGGTGCAGACAAGGTGGGCCCCGCCGTGATCCAGCCCTGCCTTGCGCCTTTCGGCGCGGCTGGGGCCAAACCCAGGCCACTGTAGGTCGGCTGGGGCCCTAGGCGCGCTCGCCTTGGCTGCGGCTACAACGAGACGAGCATGCAATGCACGGTGTCGTGATAACGGTACGACTTGAGCCTGCTGTAAGTGCTGATGTTCGGCATCGGGCCGTGGGCATGATACTGCTGCACCAGCTCGGTCGCATGCGAATTGATTGCTTGCATCCGTGCGGCAGTCCAGGGCCATGGGTGGGTGTGTGGCTTAGCTGGCAAGGTTTGGCGGGCAAGGTGCCCTGGGGGGTGGGGCGTGGGGGTGCAACTAGCCTGTGGGTGCAGTCGGTATTGGTGTGCATTCGTGCATCATGTCTGGCAGGCGAATTTTTGGGGAGCACATGTGCACCTCTGCCGCGTGGATTGTGAGGCCTGGACAGTAGGTGTCGGGCGTGGGCAAGGGTGGCGGGCCTGGAGTGCTGCGATGGGGGACGGCAGGAGTTGCTGCCGGGCAAAGGCATGGATGATACTTTGCCGGACGGAGCCCCAAAGGATGGGGAAACCAGGATCGCTGGTGTCGTGTCTTGCTTCCGTTGCATGGCTGTTTGTTCGGCCTGCACGTGCTGGCCATGCATTGCAGCCAGTTATTCCTTTTTGCAGCGCGCGCGATGCGCCCGTCCCTGTTAAGCGCAACGGCGTGCGGGCATACATGTCAAGCAGATGTGGATTTGGTTTGAGGGTGGTGGTAGGCCTGGTATGGTCCCCGGCAGCCCGCGGTCGGGCTTCAGGGCCTGGCGTCTTGGCCTATTGCGCGCGACCTGGTTGGATGCGAACGATCTACATGAGAAGAAGACAGTCAAGCCAGTGCACGTTACCGGTACGTCTGTGATACCGTACTCTGGGTGTGATGGAGCGTAGCGAAAGCTTTTTGCATGTCAGTATGGCCGGACGCGCATAACCGCGTGCAGGTGCCAGATTAAGGTTGTCGCACCTTGCTTGATTTGAACACGTCGAACACTTCCCTGTGTGCGCCCTAAGGTCCTGACGCCTAGCAGGCTACCTGCATAGTTGTTTCAAGTTGTGTGTTGCAAAGTTCGACGAGGTACCGTAATATGAAGCATGTGTTGTTCAGCAGGCACCTGTGTTCCTGGCGGTGCGGTGTTGGCTGCTACTTCTACGCTCACTTTGCCAAGCGAATACTGTGCGCATCAATGCAAAGTATGATCGTTCTATTTAGTCAATGCCATGTGGACGCGTTGGCATGGATACGCGCAGTACGGTACTACATACCGTACGGTACAGGGATGGCCCTGTTGCCAATGATCAGTCGGTGGTGCCGTTTGCGTTTTCGTGTCTGATCCAGCTGTAGTGCGGTATGCCGGTAGCACGCCTCTGCGTGTTTCCAATCGGCCCTATCCCTACTGACGTGCAAGGTTTCCCAAGGGCGAAGGCTATGGACCTGTGAATTCCACAATGTTCATGATGCGGTGCTTTCGCACCTTGTTTTACGGCCCTTCAAGTTGCCTGTGTTCTCGACTGCCTTTCTGGTTGTCGAGTGCGCTGACTGGCGCCACTGTCGCCATAAGTCGATGTGCCGTGCAAGCACCTTCGCCCCTTCGTGCACCCGTTTGTAGCACACTCGAGCAAGTCGCAGGAAGATGTTTAGCTGTATGTCATGCTACTGTATGCATGGGACTTTCTGCACCTTACAGCACTACACTCCCAGTGTCCTAAACAGCTAACTGCTGGTCATGCATTTGAAGCCTGGTGCACTGCGACTTGATAGGCCTACACGGCCTTTCCTAATTTGTAAAATAAGCGCTCCTGATGGTTCTCTCGGCAGCGTCAAGGCCTTGCGCGATTGACATGCGGCAAGTTCCAGTCAGGCAGCTCACAGTACGGGGACACGTGCCCGAGTACTCGCGCGTCAGGGACACTATCGGTACAAGTCCCCAACTCCCCATGATTGCGGGGCAAAACCGGGCCAGGATTGAGACCGCTAACAGCAGCACTTCGGCTGCTCGTCGAGCCTAGCTCCAAGCTGCTCCAAGTACAGGCCAGTGACGTTACAGGTCAGGGGACCCGGGGACTTCAAAGGTCGGCGACCCATAGGTCATAAGGGCCAGAGCGACCACACAGCTGCAGGCGCCTAGCACGACCTGCCCACACCCAGGGCCACAACCAATGAGCCAGGGAGGCAAGCGCGCTCAACCGCGAAACGTCGATGGGGCTGGGGCTTAAGAAGGAGCCCAGATACACGTCCCGATAGTGTACGACGCACAGGCCACCAGATATATATACAGGGGCTTGTCTGTGACCACCAGATAACTCCTCCCTCCTCATTATGGCTATCTGGTCATGGACGGCAGCCGCCCCGGCTGCGGCAGCCTCGCCAGGAAGCCCGGCCCGAACACCTGCACCAGCGCCCACACCACCTCGCCAAGGTCCGCGTCCTCCCGCCAGCTCTCCGCCAAGATGGCCCGCGGAGTGCGCGACGGCTCGCCCCCGCCAGCTCCTCTGGCCCCAGAGGCACCGCCTGTGGAGGACCTCCCCTGTCCCCCTTTGGCATTCGCAGCTGCATTGGCCTCCCGTGCCGAGGCCTGCGGAGGGCATGAGTGCGGGGCGCGGGGCACCGTGGGCTTGTAGGCCGAGCGGGGTGCCGGTGTGCGGCAAACAGGGTAACAGGTGGCCTGCGGGGATGTGAAGCGCGCCGATGGGGCCAGTATAATAGTACGAACAACGGGCTGGAACTGGGGCCGTAGGGTGGGTGACAGGGCGTGGACGCGAGGCCTGCGGGTGCACAGTAGGGGTGGGGAAGTTGGATGGGGGTTGGATGGTGCAGGATGAGGACACGCCTGGGCCTGGGAACGGGGCCGCCGGCCGTGGCCCCTGGCCTGGCATATGCCAACCATGCAGCAAACACGCGCCAAGTCCCGAGACACCTGCTTGTGCTCTCCCTATTGCCCAGCAGTACACACCCGCACGCCGCTAAGCCGCCTACTCACATGGTGTACTTTCTCAAGGACACAGCAGTGAGTATTACATTCTCTACACATCTCATTCCCGCATCCGCATATACAACACACCTGCACGCCATCCTGCCGGTCCCCGAGTCCTGCACGCCCATGCGCCTGCAGCTGCGCCGCCGCTCCCCCAGCAGCAGCACCCCCCGCGCTCCCTCCGTTTGCCACCGCATGCCCCTGCCCCTGCTGTCCCTGCCCCTGGTGCTGTGCCTGCCCCTGCCCCTGCTGCTGCTGCCTGTTGCCCTTGGCCGCCGTCTCCCGCAGCAGCTGCAGCGCCTGCACGGCCGCCGGGTTGTGCGGCTGCTGCTGCAGCTGCGTGACGGTGGCCTCCAGCATGGCGGGCGTCAGCGTGCCGCTCTCCAGCTGCTGCTTCAGGCCCGACAGCACAGCCGCCACCGCGCCGCCGCCAGCCGCCGCCGCCGCCGGCTGGTGCAGCAGCGACGCCAGCGGACCCAGGATGGCGCTGAGACCCCCGCCGCCGGCGGGCTCGGGCTTGACGGCAGCGGCGCCGTTGGCGGCGGCGGCCGAGGATGGCCCGGCGTCGACGCCGGGGCGGGTGTCGCCGTTGAGGGCCGCTGGCGTGCGGCGTGACCTGTGTGGGTCGGGCAGGTCGGGCAAGGGAGGCAGTTGCAGGGACATGCATACCGGAGAGCACTGGCACGCGGGTGGCGGTCAGGAACGCCAAGCACCCGCCATGGGAGCTGGTGTACTGTGTCCGGGCTGTTGCGATGGCGCGGTTCTGGGATGACACGTGCTCCAAGTAACACAATGTGGATCGGGTGCCGCAAGGGCAATAGCATGGATGGTTACTCGTGAGGTGCCCCGGGCGACGCATGTGCACAGTGCTGCCGCTCACGCAGCAGCAAGCAATGGACATGACGGCAACCCGGGCTCACCTGGGCGCCAGGAACAGGTGGTACGGCAGCCCGTCCGCCGCCACCTCCATCAGCTTGTCGTACATGGCGGCGCCCGCCGCCTGCATGATGGCGCCGTACACCCGCGTAGCCTCGTACTGCCGCACGCCCTCACGCTTGGCCTCCAGGGCGGGCTGCAGGCGGGCGATGTACGGCTCCAGCTGCGGATGAGTAATAGCCGTACGGTTGCGTGGCCGAGCGCCGCCAGTCCGACAACGGCGCCGCAACAACCATTCGACGGTCCCACACGCTGGCACCGGTAATCAAGACGCACACGCCCCCTTAACAGCCCTTTTCGCGTACCGATGAACAGCGACAAGCCCTCTGCAGTTCAGCCTGCGCACCGCAGCCCCCACGGCAGCACGGTAGCTGTTCGCGTGTTTTGAGCATGTCCTCACAGCTCGCCGCCCGCCAATCCCCTGATGCCGCCCGCCTCCGCCAGCGTAACACGTGTCGTAAGGTCCGTGTCGCGCTCCACAAAAACCCAAGAACAGGTCGTAGGCGAGCGCCTACGGGGTGTGGCCAGCGAAGCATGTGGGTACGGCAGGGTGGTTTGCAGTTTGTTGTGGGGCACAGATTGTCATGCAGCACACACATCCGCATCATGCCACTAGGATCGCCGCGCAATGCTCACCTGGCGCCCGCCGTTCAGGCAATGTACTCGTGCGCCAGGCCGCTCACACTCGAGGTGGCATGCGCTTCTACCCTACCCCGCACTTTCACTCCTTACCACGACACGTAACGCCGCTTTGCATTGCCCACCTGGTGTCCACCACCCAGGCGATGTACTCGTGCACAAGGGCGCTCACGAGGAAGGTGGCGTGCACTGCCACCGTGCGGCGCAGGAAGGAGGCGCGCCGGGGGTGGTGGGGGCGCGGGGGCCGGGCGCCGTTGGGACGGGGAGAGACAGCGGCGGGGGCGGCGCGGTCGTCTGGGTGGGGTGTGGGGCGTTGGGGGTAAGGTGGGGGTTCGCCGGTGGAGGGGTAGAGCAGAGTGCTATTTGGCTTGGGGAACTGTACAAGATATGCAGCGTCTCGCATGGTACAACATTACTCTTCTGGGCTTGCCATGAGGTAGCCTGGGGATAACGGAGCTGCGATGCGGTGCCGCGGGCGGAGCGTGGGCCAGAAAGGTAGGTAGGTAGCGCGTCGGTAGTAGCACTACCGGCATACCGGTGTTCGTCACCCTCACCTGCAGTGATGTCGTTTGTGACACCGCGGGCCTCAGCAACGCGCTTGCCACCTGCGGCGGCGCCGGCGGAGCCAACCGCCGTTACGCCCGCCTTGCCATACCGGGGGTTACCAGGCAGCCGTCCATGCTACGTCGTACACCGATGTACGGAGTACGGAGCTGGTTGTGATGTTCCACCGGCCGGCCCGGAAGTCCGCCAGGCAGTCGCTCTGAGGGGCAAGGAGGAGCAGTGCCCCTGCTTCTCGGGGCTCCGCTGTTGACAGGCAGAAGGCGTTGGAGTGTACCTGCGCACAGTTGTTTCTTCGCCAGGTGTAAATATTGGTACAAGTCCTATGGGATCAGCTCTCCGCCAGCAAAGAGGGGATGCCGGTGTTCCCGCGCGGGTGCGCCAATGACAACGTCAATGCATCTTAAAGACGTAAAGCAGCTCAGCAGCTCATCGTTACATTCATTTGGCAGATCCACACACCAGCCAATGCGCCGTGATAGCAGGCCTACCTATCTTCACTGTCCATCGGGCGGCTAGGTTGGCGGAGGGGCCGGCTGAGTCCTGCAGCCGAGCCGTGCGTTCGAATTGCCTGTACAGCGGTTAGCGTGGTGCAGGCATGAGGAAAGAGGTAGCCAGACACTGAACGGCCTATCGCTACTGCTACGTGATGGCTCCTATGGCCTTGAGTAGCGCTCCGCCGCCTCCCTCCTCTACCTGTACCCACAACTGGTAGGGATCGAGCGTGGAGCATACTGACCTTCAGGAGGTCTGGGGATACGCGTAAGGAGGTCTGGGGAACACGGGCAGCAGCAGCAGCGCCGCTACCTAAAGTGTGGTCATGGTGTTCTGTGTGGGTGCAGCCAGACCGTTGTGAGCATGGTGAGTGGTGCTGCGGGTTTGAGGGCAGGGGAAGGGGGAGAGACCGGCAAGCGGAGGCATACGAACGGTGCACGACATTGAGGGGTAGCACCTTACCACAGGCGGTGGCCTGCCAAAGCAGAAGCAGAACACCTGCGGACACAACGTTCATGCAGCTTTACGAGGTGCCGGAGAGCTTAAACACACACGCGCACCTGGTTCCGGGTGGCCAAGCGTGGTGGGTGGCGCTGCTGGTAAGCGGGAGAAGAGTGGGCAAAAGGGGTGGTTGCATCGGCCTCTCCCAGTTGGCAAGCCATGTCAAGATGAAGACCGTCATCAAGCGTTGCAACAACTCCTCTTTGCTGCTAAAGAAGAACGGCACGGCGGTATTGGCAACAAAGATGGGCGCGGCCAACAGTGCCCGTGTCGACCCTGGCGGAATTTTTGAAACCGCATTTCTTAGGGCCGAAAAGAATTATAGGTAGGATAAGGTTATGAGTGCTTGACGGTAAGCTCTAACAGGGGCTCCACGTCAAAATCACGTCAAAATCACGTGCGTCAAAATGGTGCTTTGGCGATGTCGATCATTGTTCTGCATGGGATTAAGGTACACATGACAAACTCTTAGAGACAAACACTGTCAAAATGTTAGTTAGGGAGTGCTGTGCATGCCGTGAGCAGTTATGTATTATGTACTGGGTATTTAATTATTCGACTTCTGTTGAGGCCATGCTCTGTGAGCCTCCAGGTGCCCTCATATTTATACTCTCTCATAGTCAGTTCTGCTTTGCTGCTGACAGGCATGATCGGCGCACTACAGCTTGCAGGCTGGGAGCCAAGAGCCAAAGTCTCGTCCGGCACCTTATGAAATGGATCAGCGCATCAATGCACACGGTACTCTGCTGAAGCCGGGAGTGCTCGACCAACGTTCGGCGCCAACTCCTTCCGGTGCTTTCGGTATCGGCCATGCCGGCCGGCCGCTTGCGCCCAGCAACCGCGCGGTGAACACACCGCAAGCCTCGAACGCACAATACATACATGGACAAGCTGCAGCATCGTCTGGAGGCGCGATACCTGCCGGTGCGGGCAACGCTTACGCGTTTCCGCACAAGCTCCCTGGCCATGCGCACGCTCAGGGACCCACTCTGTCGCCCTACCAGCAACAGATCGCAGCGCAGGCCCTGGCGCAGGCCAATCAGCAGCACAATGCTGCAGAGCACCAACGCCTACAGGAGCTGCACCGACAGGAGCAGCAACGGTATACGGAGCGGATCCGGCAGATCGAGGAGGAGAACCGCCAAATGAACGAAAGACGGCTGCAGCGAGACGGCAGCGCGCAGCCCGGCCGGCCCCCGCCCACCACTACAAATCCCAACCTCGCTGCTGCAGCCGCTGCGAACCTCGCAGCGGCAGCAGCTGCTGCTAAAGCCCGGGCCGCGGCAGCTGCCGGCAGCTCCGCTGCCACAGCCATTTCCGTGGACGATGAAGAGGGCGCGGACACGGGGCTGGGTGACGGTGTGGAGGAGCAGCTGTTTGCCAACGTGTCCACGGCGGAGCTGGAGGCGGCGGGGCTGCGGCCGCACCCTGACCGCATCAGCGAGACCAGCGCGCTGGCCAGCGTGGGTATGCCACACGTGGACTACCGCATGTCGCTGCCGGTCAAGGTGCTGCAGAGTAAGCAGTTGGGGAAGGGGTAACTGCCGACTGGCGTGTTGTGGTCGTGTTGGATGCGCTGTGGATTGCGGCAAGAGTGTTCCGCCGTGGGTAGGATACCGCACGTCGCTGCCGGTCAAGGTCCTGCAGAGGAGATAGCGAGGTGGGGGTTAGTTGAGGGGTTTTACATGAGCATGTTTGCGCGGCAGCTTTGGTTCCGCCCGTAGGGTTCCGCGTGTCGCTGCCGCTGGAGTGCTGCGGGATGGAGGGCGGGAGGGGGTCCGATGCTGTTCATGCGAACAGATCCACGGCCGAGTTCCAGCTCCATTCACCTTCCCGTAACATAACAGAGCACGGCTTCCCCCATGCAGACATCTCCGCGCCCCAGTTCCAGGCGGTGCGGCTGGCCTCGGCGCGCCACGAGACGCGGCTGCCGGGAGGGGCGCGCGCTGGGTTCTTCCTGGGTGACGGTGAGGGGCAGGGGCTCGTGAGGGCCAGTAAGCTGTGCTGCATGGGGTCGGGGACATGAAGTATGCCGATATCAGCGCGGCCTGCGCAGGTGATGCCACGCATTGCTTGGAGGCTGACAGCGTATGTGCCTTCCCTTACCCGTCGCTCTGCGCAGGGCCTGGCGTGGGCAAGGGGCGCCAGATCAGCGCCGCCATCATGGAGAACTTTGCCAAGGGCAGGACAAAGGTAGGGCAGTTGTTTGCTTTTCAATATATCGGAATGCCAGGGGCAGGCAGCAAGCACAGCATGTGGCAAGGGAAGAACAACCGTAACGGCAGGAATGGATTGGCGCGCGTTGAAGCATGGGGCATGAAGATGACGCCTTGCGCTTGTTCCGCCTGTGGATCAAGCGCGGGCCTTCAAACGGCCCTGACCCCTAATCACGGCGCACGTCCTATGTGCTAACTGCATCATACCCCCGCCGTCGGGGCTTGTCCGTGACCATCAGATAACTCCCCCCCTCATGATTATCATACCCGTTTCTCCTAGCATGCCATACATGCGTTTTTGCCTTTCCCAACTGCCGTAACCTCCACCACCGCCGCAACCACCATCGCCATTGCCACCCGCAGGCGGTGTGGCTGTCCGCCTCGGGCGACCTGCTGCACGACGCGCGGCGTGACCTGGCGGACATCGGGGCGATGCGGTACCACGGCGTGGCTCTGCTGGACCTCAAGGCCGTCAAGGCTTGGCTGCGGAAGCTGGACCAGCTGCCGGGTGGGTGTGGGTTTGTGGGTTGCCCGGGGGTGTTGCAGGAGCGGGCAGTCGGCCTTCGCATTGCGGGACGGCATGATCACCAAGGCTAGTGACCGCTGCTCCTTGGACGCTTTCCTAGGGCAGCGACACGTCGCTTTGAGTTCAAGCCTTGACGCGCGCTCTTACCGGCCACGCAGGCTGGGACCGGGGCGTCCTATACCTCACCTACGACCTCCTCCGAATGGGCGCCAGAAAGGGAACTGCTGCTGCTACTGCTTCGCGGAACGGAAAGGCGTCAACTCCCGAGCCACCCGGGGCGGCGGACCCTGAGGCGGCAGGGGGTATGACGCCACCGCCACCAGCAGCGGCGGGGTCGGGCGGCGGCGCGACGCCTGGAATGACCCCGGGCGTGACACCTGGCGTGACGCCGGGCATGAACCCCGGGGCGGTGCCAGGGCAGCAGCAGCAGGAGGGCGAGGGCGACGACGATGCAGACGGAGAGTTCGGTGAGGTGCTGCAGGTTGAGGAGAATGGATAGCCTCAAGCACGTGGTAATTCGGTTGCCCCTTGGCGGCGCTCTCTTGGGTCCCCACTGCCCGGCCTGTCAGGCGGTTGAACTCGTTCTTCTTCACCTGTCCACACTTCTTTTCCCTCCTACCAACCCCGCAGGCGAGGGCTCCCGGCTGTTTCAGGTGGTGGAGTGGTTCGGGCCTTCCTACGACGGCCTCATCGTGCTGGACGAGTGCCACAGGGCCAAGAACTGCCTGCCAAAGTGAGCAGCTGCGTGTGGCTGCTGGTGCATGTGTCATAGCTCCCCAACCCACACATATACAGTGCGCAGCTGCCGGAGACGGTCGTGAACGTACGGGCTCTAAGGCTACTGTCGATGGCGGCCAGATGGTGTGATTTGCTGAACACGAATAGACTCTGGGGGGTTCCCGACAGGTTTGCCACGTGCCGCTTGCCACGCACCCTGATCCAGGGACACGGAGACCAACGACGGACGCAAGTTCACCCAGAAGGAGAGCAAGACCAGCAGGGTGGGTGGCGTGAAGCCCACAAGAGACCACTCTTGCTTTCTTTTCTGCAGTGTAGGTTACGTGCGCTCCTGCTGCCCTTGCCGCACACACGACGGCACCAACCGACCCTCAGCTGCTCCCCGCCAGCCCGCAGAGCGCCGCCAGCTCCCGAACCGCCTCACTGCCCACTTCTACTGTTTGCATTCCAGGCAGGGGTTGAATTGCAGCAGCGGCTGCCCAACGCTCGCGTGCTGCACGTGTCCGCCTCTTAAAATCGCCTTTTCGCATCTAAACCTTCTGCCCCGTTTCTGCTCCAACTCGCCGCCTGCCCACAGCGGCGCAAAAAACGCACCCCATACCGCACCCTTTTCATAGACTGCCGTCCGCTCCCAACAGCACTACACCCCCCGATCCCCAGCCCAACCTCAATCACCTTCCTTTGTCGTACCCACTCCAGGCCGTGGTGGAGCTGCAGCGGCGGCTGCCCAACGCCCGCGTGCTGTACGTGTCGGCCACTGGCGCCACCGAGTGCGAGAACCTGTGCTACATGGAGCGGCTGGGGCTATGGGGCCCCGGCACCGCCTACGCCACAAAGAAGGCCTTCGTGGACATGCTGCGCAGCAACGGCGT
>VFQN01000961.1_pt1 | contig 50954 bp, 68 predicted proteins | sample 3512371 | NCBI WGS metagenome assembly VFQN01 (sample SAMN10412370, study PRJNA504923) | tailings metagenome | isolation source: Replicate 2 from Balatoc abandoned mine | place: Philippines: Itogon, Benguet | collected 2017-08-28
TTTGAAAACAAATATATGCGCATCCATCCCAGGCGCCCCGGTGAGCTTGGGGCCATGGCCGAGAACGTACGGCATGGCCCCGGTGAGCCTGCGGCGCGGTTTCGGGGCTTTTGGGGGCTTTTTGGGTTTCGGGGCGGTTTTTGGCCTCTGGACGTATTTTTAGCGTATTTGAGCGTATTTTGCGAACAGACCCCCGTATTTTACGTATTTTCAAAAATACGCTCATTTTGGAACGTACTGTGCAGCCCAGAGGCCAAATGTGCGTTGTCATCTTGCCATCCTGGCATGCACGTGGCAGCTACCGCTATAGGCGCAATGTTTGGTGCACTGTTCCACAAGAGATTCTGAAGAGGACCCCTGCCGGTTTAGTTGCCGTCTTCAAGGTTCCGTTTGGCACCCGCCATACTGCAGGGGCAGCAGCATCAGGCAGCGTGCACAGCCCTGGTCCACCAGAGATGATGTGCGTCATGCAGCTGCCACCCACACAGCACCAACATGTCCACACGCACGGACATGTCAGCCACTTCCCCAAGACCAAGTTCCGTCCTACAGCGGCATGGCTTTGTTTTATACGAGTTTAAATGTCCACACAGACATATTGTAGCCAGGTCAGGCCACATGGTGGATGGTAAGCTGGCCGGAAGCCCGCCTGCCTGGGGTCCAACCACAGCAGTTCCATGGCACAGCAGGCGCCAGGGTCACAAATACAGTAGTGTGGACAGCACGGGCGTTTGCGGCCTGCTGCATACCAGGGGAGCTCCCGAGCTCTATTCCGTACGCCGTCCTGCCCAACCGTTACCCCTGAAGCCGCCTTAGCACGAGACGCGCAAAGCGACACCGTGCCGCAAGCCTTACCACACATGCAAGGCAGTTCCGCAACACCACTTTCTTCCGGGGGCCCACCTGCACTCGGCCAAAGCACGACAACGGCCGTCCTTCACCGCTCCCTAAGCGCGCACAGCCAACAGGAGCTAGGCTGCTGCCAAACCTCACCATGCATCCGTACACTTATGCATCTCGGTCCAGTCTAAAATCAAAGCCATGCACCGTGCTGCCCGTGTCCCTCTCCCCCACGCCACCTAGCTTGCACCGGAAACCCACACCATCACGCTGGGCCAGAGTGCCTTTCTAGGGCAACCGCGAGTCCGCCATGCCCCCGCCCCCTCCCCCTCCTGTGACCGCCGCCACGGCCGCCCCCGCCGCCTCCGCCACCGCCTGCGCCACGGGGTCGTGGTCGTGCTGCATGGCGGCAGTGACGTCGTGCCGGTCCTCCAGCACAGCCTGCAAGGGGGGAGGGGAGGGGAGCGCGTGAAAACCAGTGGCGAAGGGCGCAGTAAGCGTCGCAGGGAATGACAGGAGGATTGAGACGGTCCTCAAGCACACCGCCCTTGATAGCAAGGACGCGAAGCGCGCGCCAAGGAAGAGTTCTGACTGCAGACGCGCCGGTCGTAAGACGCGACAGGCAAGGTGTGACATGAACGGTGCCGGTCCTTCAGCACAGCTTGGAAGTGCACGCGGGGGCAAGGAGACAAGGAGCACGGTGAGGTGTGGAAAAGCAGCTGCACGGTGTGACAATGGAGCGAACGAGACGTCGTGACCGTCCCGAAGCACCACCAGCAGTGGGGGGACAAGAAAGCAAGCAGCGTAGCCATAGACAGGTTTGCAGGGCACGGCACAGGCAGGGAAGGACAAGTGCACCGGTTGTGACTAGGCGTGGGGCCACAGGCTGACGGATCAACTGCCCGCAGCCGTGGGTCAACGTGCTACGCTTGCTACGCACGGCCTTTAGGTTTTCTGAACGTCTCCAAGCTCTCAGCGTCCTTGCCCCCACGTGCACGTGCGCGAACAGGGCGATCCACCAGTGGACTTGGCCACTTGAACCATAGTGCAATGAGGAACAAGGCCTTACGTAAGGCAAGGTCAACGGCCTGAGCCCCACCTGCGTGTGCGCGTACAGCGCCCCAGAGGAGTGGTGCGTCATGCGCATCAGCGAGGCAAACACCAGCAGGTGGATGGACGCCAGGTACACGAACGCGAACAGCCGCGCGGCCTGGTGGCCGTACACCAGCTGGCTCAGCATGAACATGGCCTGCAGGGGGGGCGGGGGCGGGGCGGGGGGTGTGGGGTGTGGGGGGAAACCGCAAAGCGGCAAAGAGGGTTGTGGGGGGAGGGCCGGTCAAGGCGTGCGGCGGACGCTGGGTGTTGACCAGCGTTCAAAGGTCGAGTACTAGCTGGGAGGATGACGCAACGACAGACAAGCAGCTCTTCACGGCCACACCCGTAGCAGCTACAAAAGACGTGAGTTTCCTCGCACGCGCATGCCGTACCTTGTCCACGAAGCCCATGGAGCTCTTTTGTCGCTCCTTCTGCTGCTCCTTGAACTCCTTGAAGGGGTTTATCCCCTCGTCGTACAGCCTGCCGTACCGCCGCTCCGCCTCCACGCCCGCCTCCAGGTCCCCGCTGGCCTTGCTGCCCGGACCGCCTCCGCCACCGCCCTGGGGCCCGGCACGGGAGTGCACGTACCTGCGCGGGCCATATCGCAGCGTTGCGAGTGCGCAGTGTTGCAACTGCAACGGTTGCATGCTGGGATCTGATGGGACTCCTAGGAACTCAACATGCCGGTGGCCCCCGCCACAGGTCACGCAACTGGTACAATGTCCCTTTCGAAAAAAGCGTTTACAGCAGCCTGGCAGCCGCTACCAGCACGAGCGGGGCGCGAAGGGACACCGGACACACGCATTACAGCAGTAGAACAGTACGACATAACGTACGTGTGGCGCTGTGCCGTACCTTAACCGCTCCACCAGGGCGATGTTGTCTGCCTTGGCCGCCGCCGCCGCGCTCTTGGTGGCGGCCAGCTCCGCCCGCAACCGCCCCAGCTCCTCCTCCAGGTCGTGAACGCGGGCTCGCAGCCTGAAGGACACACAAGGAACCACAAACATCACATAGAAGCGGTAAAATTACTGAGCGGTTTCTGGATATTTGCGAGCTCCAGCTCCTCCTCCAGGTCGTGCACGCGGGCTCGCAGCCTAGGCAAGACGCAACGAGCAGCGAGGTAAGTAGTTCCCCATTACGAGTGTTGAGCACTGCCATCCGCCCCAGCTCCTCCTCCAGGTCGTGCACGCGGGCATGAAGCCTAGGAGGCGGCAGGCCGACCACACAAGTCACAAACGTATCAAGTGTCGATAAATCTGGGTCTTAAACTAGCAGATATCCACGGCAGCGGGTGGTGCGGCCAAGGCCTTAACAAGGTCCTATGGGGCCCTGCGCTACGTGGCTAAGCAGCCTAGGTGCATTGGATGAAAGCCCACAATCAGTACGGCACATGACCAACCCCATGCACCCCGCCCACCTGTCTCTCTGCGCCACCAGCACACGGACCATGGAGGACTCGCCGTCCTCGCCCCCGCCCTCGCCTAAGTCCAGGCCTGCGGGACAAAGAACACGTGATGAGTTACCTTCCATGCCGGTACCTAAACCATGCCTTTTACCATGCCTGGGGGAAGAGGGTGCGGAGCGGAGCCGAAATGATGCAAGGAAGACGATTGAGCAGACCGGGTACTGGAAGAATAGCTGACGCTATGGTACAAAGTTAGGTCCAGGCAAAGTTAGGGGCAGAGCGGGACCGAGATCGGATCAAGAAGGTAGCATGTGCGGAGGGCAGGCCCCGTACAGGCAAAGAAGCTTGACACTGCGAACCCCGAGGTCCAAGGTCCAGGCCTGGGGCCGAGGGAACGCAGTGGAGGAACAGGGGATGCAAGAAAAAGTTTTCACCACACAGCAAAGCGGTTGCATGGACAGGGCAGGTAGTTCGCCTGGAAGTAGGCGCTCGTATAGTACCATACCCAGAGCAGAACAGCACAGCATGGGACCGAGAACGAGTATGAGGAGGGTACGCACACACTCGGACGCAGGGCGAGAAGCCCGAACGTGCCGGACTTGGCACGCAACCGTACGAGGCGAGCATCCTATCCCCCCTCCTCAAGGCCTCAGCGCCCGGCTCGCCGCCAAGCCACCGGCGTTGCGTGCTCGCTCCTTGGGGCCGGGCCGGGCGCTGAGGCCTGAGAACGAGGGATGGGATGCTGGTCTCGTCAGGTTGCGTGCCAAGTAGGCACGTTCGGGCCGTGCAGGGTGCTGACGGCCGGCCGGGCCGGGGCTGGGCGGTCAGGTCTACATGATGCGGGATAGGGTGCCGTGGCTGTCGGCACCGCCTGCTCCCCTCCAAGGTGCATCCTGCCCCTCGCGCACCCGCCACGTTTGCGCTTGACGCCCCCGCCGCCGCGGCACCCGCCGCCATGCGCGGGTCGGCGCCGCGGCTGGCAAGCAGGTCCTCCTCCAGCTGCCGCACCAGCGCAACCTGTGGGGCGCAATGGGAAGCACATCTTAAACCGTGTAAAACAAAGCCGTGCCGTAATGGCAGGCACATGTTCTGTTTTAGGTATACGTCTCAGCAGCAAGCGCATAATTCTCCAGCTGCCGCACCAGCGCGACCTGGGGACCCATGCACCATTGGGATGCACTGAACACGTGAGTGTGGTTGTGACTCATGTATCAGCAGTAAGCTCTATCGGACGGTCAGTAGCATATGAAACTATAGTGAGGTATGGGCTCCTCGTTGTTGGCAATTAGCGATAAGCTCCTCTCCCCCTCCCTCCCCCACAGCGCCACGGCTTCCTAATCCCTCACCCCACCCCCGACCTGCTCCGCCAGCTGCCCTTCCACACCTGGCCCCCAACGCCAGGCACTACATTTCTCACTACCTGACCTACTCCACCGCTCTGCGGCTGCACGCCCCTACCTGCTCCGTCAGTAGCGCCTCCAACCCACACCCCGGGCCCATCCCCAGGCACTACAACACTTAGAACCTCGACAACTTTGCCGCTCTGCGGCTGCCCCGCCCCTACCTGCTCCGTCCGCTGCCCCCCAGCCCACACCTAGCCCTCAACCCCCAGGCCCTGGCGGTCCTCACAACCGCAACTACTTTGCCGCTGCACCCTTACTTCCCGCCCCCGCCTGCTCCGCCAACTGGCCCTCCAGCTCCGCACCCCGGCCGCACCCCAAGGCACTATAATTCTCAGTACCTCGACTGCTTTGCCGCTCTGCGGTCAACCCCACCTGCTCCGCCAGCTGCCCCTCCAGCTCCGCCGCCTGCGCCAGCGCCGCGTCCGCCTCCTGCCTCACGTCCACCACCCTCAGCTTCATCATGGTCAGCTCGTGCTCCAGGTGGCGGTTCTTGGACAGCAGCAGAGCCTCCAGGGAGCCGGCGGAGCCGGGGGCGCCGCCGCCGCCGCCCTTGGCGCCTCCGACGGTTCCGGAGCTGGGAGCAGCTGCTGCTGCTGGTGTGTCGGAGTCTGGCTCGAGGTCCAGGGAGTTGTAGCCGATGGCCTGCAGCACGCGCAGCTGTGCACGGAGCTCCTCCAACTGCATGTGGCAGGTCGGATGGGGGTTTGCGGGCAAGCAACAACGTGAGTGTGGTGAAACGTCGATGTAGCAAGTTGGGATGCGAAGCTGGTCCGAAACGTGGTGTTGGTCCACGACGCTGGCGTTGGGAGGCCCATGAGTAGAGAGGTGGGCGTGCGGTTTGGGAGGGAGATCCAATGAGGCAACCCTGTTGAAAGGAGGTGGGGTTGGCCCGCAAGACAGGGCCGGGCTGGATGGAAGGGCCCCGCCTACGGCTGCCTGAGCCTTACCCCCTTGACCAGGCTGCACCAGGACCCACCACATCAACTCCGGCCGCCCCGAAACCCGACACCAGAACCCGGGTACAGCTACAGAACCCGGGTACGACTGGACCCAGTCAACCCGGCCCCTTGCTGCGCCCACCTGCGTCTGCGTCGGCCTCGCCGCCAGCTCCTCCTCCAGGGCCGCCGCGTGCTGCTCCGTGGCCGCCAGCGTGGCCCGCAGCCCCTCCAGCCGCGACTCCAGCACCTCGCGAGCCTCCTCGGACTCGGAACGCACCGCGGCCTGGGTAACGGGATGACAAGACACACCGCAAATTATACCTAGGTAAGGCAACGGTAATGGCGTCCAGCACCAAGCCTTGCTAGATGGAGGGCGCAAAGTCGAGTTGTGCAAGCAGGAGTATCGTGCCCGCCACGTTGTGTCCCATCATCACTGGCACAGTGCTCGTGCTCCAGGGTCCCTAGCCCACGCCGTGCCGTAGCCGCCGTACGGGCCCACAGGGCAGCGCAGCCCCCCCTTAACGGCGTCTCACCACGGAGCCGGGACCACTGCCTGCATCTTCCCCCACTGACGCTCCGTTGTCCTCTCCAACCAAGGCTCTCCTCATGACCGACGCCACCCGGCCGTCTCTTTCCCTGTTACCGACCCACACAACACACCAACCCCGCAGCACCCCACACTCGGGTGCTCTCAACCGCATCCCTTGCTACTGTCCCCATCACTACGCACTCCTTGCACGCTCCACACTGTGCAATACCGTCCATGCACCACACCCACCAGCTCGCTCCTCAGCCTGGACGCTAGCTCCCGCTGCGCCCCCAGCTCGCTGCGCAGCGTCTCCTCAATGCTGTGCGCCACCGCCGCCGCCCCTTCCCGCCCCGCACCCACCCCATGCCCCCTCCCCGCTCCCCCCGCCCCCTGCCCCGACTGCAGCTGCTCCACCAGTCCCTGCTTCTCCCTCTCCAGCGCCGCCAACCGCTCCGTAGCCCGCTCCAGCTCGGCGCTAGCTAGCTCCAGCTCCGCCTGGCGCCCCATGCGCTCGTCTTCGCTCTGGCTTTGGATAGCAAACAGCTGGTTCTCTGCGCCGGTGTACAGCTTCTGCATGGCTGCTAGCGATGCCTGCGCCTGCTGCAGCATGGCCTCCAGCTCCTCCTCGCGGCTCTGCATGGCGGCAACGCGCTGGGCGTCGGCCTCGGCCACGGCGCGCTCGCGGACCTGGAGGAAGGTGCAGGAAGGTGGGGGTAGGTGGGGGGTAAATGGGGGGAAGGGGAGCAGCGGTAGGGCACGACGGGGCCGGAAGGGGATCAGGAAGGTGGGGAAGGAACAGCAGAAGGTCGTGCTGGTTGCGTGCCATTTGTGAGGAGCACGGCCATGAGGCGGCATTGAGGTTGTGTTGGATGGCAAGGCCGGGTGCACAGGTTGGTTGACTTGCAGGGGTGCCTTTTCCGTACGGGTGGACCCAGCCGTGCGACGCTCAAGGCTGCGCAACCCCCATGTGGCTTGACCGGAAAGGTACTACCCACCTCCACCAGCTCCTTCTTCTTCTCTTCCAGGTGCGCCTCCAGTGCGCGGACCTTCTCCTCCAGCTTGCGCACCGTCAGGTCCTGGTTTTTGATTTGGGCTGACTCAGCCTTGTACTCCGCCAGCTCCTGCGACAGCTTCTTGAACTGCGCTTCCAAGTCGGTGGCACGCGATGCATGCTCGAAAGCTGACGAAAGCGCTGGGGCCGGGTCAGGCGCCTCATACAGCTTCTGATACAGGTCGAGGAAGGCTGTCTCGCCATGCTTCGCACGTTTGGTCAACCGGTCGATCTCCTCCTGGTATTGCTTTAACAGAGGCCCAACTGTTTTGCTGACTGCTTCGTTGTTCTTCTTAAACTCGCGGGTCGCTTCTGCCAGTTTGCGACGGTGCTGCACAGACTCCTCTTGGTGCTCCGCGACCTTAAGCCCAATCTCATCGAGCTTTGGGCGCATACCCTCAAGGTCGAACTCTCGCCAGAAGGAGCACACGACCGGGAGGGGCGAGCCCATCTCGATCCCGGGTTCTCCCCCTGACACCGTCATGGTCGGTAACTGTTCTCCGTTACCCTGCACAAATCTAGGCTATCTGCGCTTCATACAAGCTGCGTGCCGAGAGAGGGACAGCTCGTGGCGCAACGACTAAGGGGCGCGCGGAGGTTGGGGTGTTGCCAGTTGACCAGGAGGAGGCACATACAACGCTTCCTTCGCAGCGTGGCGGCAATAAGTGCTTATATTGCTGACACGTTATGCAGCAGTCGTGTGTGGCAAGGGCAGAACCTGGTGCAACGTTCACGGTGCATCAGTGACTTCCGGCCTTCGCAGTACCGAACAACGGACAGGCAACTGCCGAAATGCCCGAGCTAGGCTTTGCAGACCTTGCACTCAGCGCCGGTGCGCCGCGGCCACACAGGTGGCTCCCCTGGCCCCAGGTGTGATGGGATGGGCTAGTGTTGCTCAAGGAGTTGCTCTTCAGATTTGCAGAGACTAAGGACCAGAGCAAGCCAGGGCCAGGGGAGCTCCCCCGTGGGATCCAAGGTCCCTCAGGACCAATGACCGCTCTGTCGCACGTTTGGTCATTGCGAGCCATACTAGGACGAGTATAGTATCTGTACAGCCCCCCGGCTTGACCTGCTGTATGACTGTTTGAGCTGGGGTGTGCATCCACCAGGGGACATCCAACTGATGTTCACCTTCATCCCCTGACTGCATGCGTAGAACAGTAGGGTCAGTAGCTCAGGTACTGTGTATCCTGCGCATGCATGCGTGTGCATGTCCCCAACACACCGCACGTGGCCAGGGAGGGCGTGCTAAGCGCACATGTGACTCCGCCATGCTCCGCCCATGACTGCACACGTGCGCATCGCGACAGCTTATACAGGTGTTCTAAGATATTTTGGCCAACCTGGTACGACACGTCCAAACGGCAAGGAGACCACCGCAATGTGTTCCTTACTGTATCCGACCGTAACGCGGCGTGAAGGCAAGGATGCTCCCAGGTTGCCGGCGCATAACACGAGCGGCAGAGCAGATGCAACTCACAACCTACTCCACGCCAACCTGGCAACCTGCAAGCGCCTACATGTACACGGGCAGAATCTGGCCTAGACTCCTTGGTGAGTACCTAACGGCGCCTACCGTATCACAACCCAACAACAGCAACAATGTATGGTGTCCCGCTAGCCCACCGAGGACGACAACGGCCCTTGCCAGCCCACTGAGGACGATCCAACCAGTCGTACGGTACGTGCAGTCCACACCTTACGTGACTTCCCAGCAAAGCGCAGCACACTGATAAGGCACCCAGCGCAACAAGGCAAATAAAGAAATAGAAGACGTGTCGTGTGCATTGGCCCTTCCCAAGTCCACCAATACCCTCTGGGCTCTGCCGTCTTGCGACCTTGACGGATGCGGAAAAATGTGCAATTCTCTGGAGTACATTACAAAGCGTTTCCGTACACCGCGTGGTTGCGACACAAAACATGGTGCAGTGCAGCACACGCGTTTGCGCCGGGGGTGGAAGCTGTAGCTTCGTTCCCATCGTCCCTGCCCTCAAGTGGCCTGTTCATAATGAACACGAGCCCAGCGACAGCGCCCACAGGATGCGACTTGCTTTCAGTTTGCACGTCCCGCGTCCATGGGTCTACACCACTGGTCTACACTCATAACAGCTGGCTTACACGGCTTGACTTCTACGTTCCACAACGCACACGCCGCGCCGCACCGCTTTGCACGCTCTTCATAACCCTTAAGCGGCATTTCATTCCACCGCCTCTGGTACCGTCCGCTGCCGCATGCGCGCGCAACCCTGGTCAACCGTCCCCCCCCCCCCGCCTGCGTTCGTTGCCCCATTCCACCCAACCCATGTCCCCATCCCGCAAAGCCCAGCTGCCGTCACCGGGGGGCTCCCTTGAGCGGCGCCCGCCGCCGTTGCCCGCCGTTGCGCACCTCCCATGCCAGGTCTTGCTCTGCAAAACACGGCAGGAACCAGCATGCAAGGGAAGTCAGGGTGCTATAGACTTGATATGCACCTGCATCCGACCCCCATTCGGGGAAGCTCCCGCAACAGCCCCAGGCCTTGCCCTCCCATCCCAGCAATCCCAATCCCGCCGCGAACGACGGCCTCGGGACCTTTGCTTGCCCCTGTCATACACCGCACAGCCCCACAGCACCACCACCATGCACCCAGGAACGCCACGCCACGCCACACTAAGCCGCACCTCCCGATCAGCTTTTTCCCTCCCCATCCCCGGCCCCCGGCCCCCTGCAACCCACCCCACAGCGCATGGCCGCCTGAATGCAAGCCTCCATCCTTGTGCTCCCATGCACACAAAGAGCTGCAGCCCCAGCCGTCAGTCCCAGGTCCGTCATGTGATCACCCAGCCCCCAACCCACCGCACAGCTGCATGGCCGCTTTGTGTCATGCACACAAATAGGTTTTTTACACCTGTCAGACCCATTTCCCATTTCTTGCTCACCGCACAGCTGCATGGCCGCCTTGAGGCACCACGCCGCCTCCGCCAGGTAGTAGCGCGCCGTGGCGTCGTCAAGGTGGTGGCTGCGGCTCAGCGCCCCTACCAGCTTGTCGCGAAGCGCGTCGGCCTGGGGTTCGGGAGGTGCAAGGATTTCGAGCGTCAAGCAGAGGGTAAAGTCAGGCTGGGGTTCGGGCGACAGGGTGTCTCTTGGGCAGAAACACGGAGTGTCAGTGCAGTAGTCCAAGTGACTCGTGCACTTCATTTGCGTTGTCAGTGCCCCCCTTGTTGCACAGCGCAACGGCGTGGCTGTTGCGCGAGTGACAGGGGGCAAGTGACAGGGGCCGGGTGCAGGGTGGAGGATGCAAGGCCAGAAGGTAACTGTGGCCGGAACTCCAACGACACTGGTACTCGCCTCAGCTGCCATCTCAGCAGGAGCCCGCGAAGGGTCTCCTTTCCTACTTTCCCCATCAGACCTCCAAAAACAGGGCCTACCACTCTGTTGCGAAGCAGCAACACCGACCTGAGCTGCGCCCGTTCTCCCCCGGCCCCACCTGCACTCGGCTCTTGGTGACCTGCTCCTCCGTCCGCTCGCCCTGCTCCAGCTTCGCCTGGGCCGCCTGCGCCTCGTCCGTACTCAGCAGTACGAACAGGTCCCGGCAGGCTATACGGCAGTACGACGCCAGCACGTTCGCGCCCGCCAACTCTGACGTTTCCGACACTACAGGGTGAGGGTGCGGGGCAGGTGGTGCGGCAACGAAGGGTCACGAGGGCAGCAGGCGGGGTAATGATGCGGCCGCCGGTTATGGGCAGAACAAAGAAGCTAACGGATGGTGCACTGCCCTTAAAGGCGGGGGGCACACCACCCCAGGGCCAAGGCTTTGATGAAACGCAGCGGCACGCGCCGGGGTTGCACTTCGCCCTCTAGCAGCACCTGAGGTAATAGGGGGTGGACACACCCACCTGGTACGTACACCTCTGTCCGCGAGTGCAGGCTGTGGTCCGACATGATGTTGTTGAGCCGCTTTATGGCGGTCACGCAACTGCCGTACCGTACGGCAACCGCCTGCAGGCTGTCGCTGCGCTGTACGGCGTGCCGCCGCACAAAGTGCGACAGCGAGGCGGACTGTGGGACCAGACACGCAACGGAACAGTCGTGGCGGCCCTTTGCATCTCTATTGGCGCACTAGGATTGCGCAACGCGCGCAGCCGGCAACGAGTGCACAAAAATTAGGTAAAATGCCAGAGAGTGATACGTGTTTACTTGTTGGACCCCTGATGTGCGCGTTGCTTTCCCGGCGTATTGTTGCACCTTTGCTTGGCAGCCGCATGCCCCAAACACTGTAGTACACCACCGTACGTCGAGGCATGGGACTGTGCCAACGCAATTGAGGCGGGCTGTGTAAGAACAGCACGGCGCCAAGCCCCACCTCCAGTAGCATCGGGTTGCGCAGTTCTCCGACAAGGCTGCCCAGCCGCCAGTGGCGCACGAACGCAGAGCGTCGCACCTAAGGTATATGAAATATGAGATGTTGACAGCGACGGTGAACAGGTGAGCGTGGTGCAGGGGACGGTGTTGCTGCAAGTCAAACCGCTGCTGTAGCGTGCGTGCATGCCGGGTGCCCCTATAGGGTGGCTCCCGGAGTACTTGCTGCTATGACCTTGACACATGGTACTAAGGATTGACAAGAGCACCGTGGCATCGTGCGAAAGGTGCACGGGAGGGGTGTAGGGGACGACGGGCGCGGGAGGCAGGAAGGTAAAGCCCGACCCGATGAGGAAACGTGAGTGCGGTCACTATAATATGGTGCGTCGACAGCCATACTTGCGCCCCGCACTGTGGGCAAGGATAGGCGCTCGACGTGGCAGATGTTGCACCAGGCGCGGTAGCAGACGAGACTCGAGGCCGACTCACCTCCATGCTACTAGCATGCTCCCGCCATAGCTTACTGACACCCTGCAATAACCCGCGCCGCCGTGTCAGCAGCTGGGTCACACCCACAATTAGGTTTTGCAGCTGTGCCGCGGACGCACCCGGCACTTTGCAAGGTCGCTGGGTGAAAGGCGGTCGAAGATAAGCGCAAGAGCCAACGCCTCGTTGCACACATCCTGAGGCACAACCGGCGATAGCCAGGCGCTCTCAGGCTCTCGGGCCACTGTGCCGACGGGGGTTGCCACGTTCGCCGAGACGCGGGCGCGGCGCCTGTCGACCACCGCCATCTCCTCAACAGGAGTCGTTGAATCCCAGTACCATGGGGATAGACATGCTATCGAGCGCTGTGGCTTTGAGCGAGTGAACCACACCATGGTTGAAGTGCTTGAGCTTCTGCAGCTCGTTCAGTATGCTTTCTTTCAGCGGTGTCTGCCTCAAAGTATAAGGCACAGGGTGAAAACAATCGATCGCATGAAAACAGTCAATCAATCGGGACACAATGTAGGGGAGTCCCCTCAGACCTGAGCCTTTTTATCGCAGTTCATACATTAACACATCCTTTCTAAAGTCAGGAAGACTGGGTGGCTCAGGCTCTGCAGCCCCCGCGGGGGCTCCGGGGATTGCTGACAACTGGCTAGCGCTAGACAAAGCAGAGCACTTCGTGTTGTGCGCTTTAGCTACCTTTGGATCTTACTTCATCCTACGCTCCAACTACCTCTGCTTCGGGCGGTCATACCGCAATCGATTCCTGCTAAGCGCCAGCATCGGAGTGGTGCTGGGCATCCTAAAAGAGCTTGGGGACCACCTTGAGGTGAGAAAGCTTCACCCTTAAGCGTTGGCCAGCGCGGAACGCCCGGGTGGTCCCGCCAAAAGCTCGCCTCAACCGCGGCTGTTGCAAACCCGACACCTGCTGCCAAGCCGCGCGCCAGCCTCGGGTCTCCCCTTTGTCCGGCGTCATGGACCCCCTCCGCATGTACCTAAACCCCTGCTTTATTGTATTGACCGCTCGCAGCTCTGGCCGGGAGACCCCTCCTTCAAAGACTTCGTCGCTGACTGCCTAGGATCCCTAGCTGCCGTGGGCGCCCTGTGGCTAATCGAGACGAAGTACGGGCTGCCCCCGCCTCCACCGCCGCCCTACCCCTACACCTCCTGCTGGGCCTTCCTGCGCAACTGCGGCCGCGCTCCAGAGCCGCGTTTCGTGGACCTGGAGCAGGGCATGGTGTACGGCCACCGCTTACTAAAGGCGTACGGCAACAGCATCAAGGACCTGCGGTCGCATTTCTCTTCGCGCTGGGGTGGGTTGGAGAAGTACGGGTACAAGCCTCTGGCGATCAAGGGGGAGCGGCAGCTGGGGTCGCTTGGGGGAGGAGGCACGAGCCGGGGAGGGACAGCAGGCGGCGGAGGGGCTGCGCCGGAGGTGACCAAATCCGTGGGCGGAGCTGCGGTAGGCAGCAGCTAACTGTTGTACAGCTTCAGGGCCTCGGCGGGGCCCGGAGTGGGGTTGGCTGTTCGCGCCCCCGGCACCCTTAAGGCAGCGTTAGGGGGGTCTCCTTTTATTGGGGCTAACTACAGCCTGTTAGAGCAACACTGACGGAAGAGCTTAGCATTGGTGCTTCGCACATACTTATGAGGCCGCAGCGGAGAGCTGGAGATAGCTAGGTGATCCGGTGCGGCGCGCAGCTTACTAATCTGCATAAGGTGCATAGAGTGAACATAAGTGAGTGGGCGAACGATAGAAGCAGCAGCAAGCAGCAGGAGCAGCAGCAACAGTAGCCACGACGCACCAGGAGCTTTCGGAGGGCAGTACGCCGTATACGGCTGAGCACCCGCATGGCTCTGGTGCCGTACCGGGTGTCGGGCGCGGCCGCGGACCAGCGCTCCGAGTGGCGCGTGTTCCAGCTGCCCGGCGGCGTGACCCTGCGCCTGAGGCAGCGCCCAGCAGACAGCGGCGCCCGCCGCACCACCCCGCTATCACTCCACCACCAACCCCCGCCCAACCATGCCACCAACAACGACCGCGACAACAGCAGCGAGCCCGCCACACCCCACCCCACCAACACCGCATCCGTTATCAGCTCCTTGACTCCATCCGCAGCAGCTACCACACCAACAGCAACACCACCACACAGCGAGCTTCCGCCCCCGCCCCCGCCTCCGCCTGCCCCGCCACCGGCTCCCCCGGGCCCGGACCACCTCGCCAACGTGGGTCTGGTGGTGTGGCAGTCGGGCTTCGTGCTGGCCGAGTACCTGCTCCGCACCTGCCCCTTCGGGCCGGGGGACCCAGGCAGCTGGCTGCCCCTCACCGCTGTGGATCTGGGCACCGGCACTGGCCTGGTGGGCATCGCGCTGGCGCTGGCGGGCGTGGGACGCGTGGTGCTCACCGACCTCCCGCATGTAGTGCCCCTGGCGGAGGAGAACGTGGGGGCCAACTGCGAGCTTGGCAGGCACCGTGCAGAGGTGCGGGTGTACCGGTGGGGCGACCCGGTGGGTGCACGGCCGTCAGCGGGGGAGGGTGGGGGCGGTGGTGGCAGTGGCAGTGGGGTAGAGGGCGGGGAGGTGCGTGGGTGTGGGGGGGAAGGCGCGGGGGAGGACAGCCGGGGTGTGAGCAGTATGGCGCCAGGAGAGGGGCGTGGGGTGCAGGGACAGGGGGAGCAGCAGCAGCAACAGCAGGAGCAGTGCCCCCTGCAGCTGCGGGAGCACCCGCAGCCGGACCTCATCACCGCCGCGGACTGCCTGTACCACCCGGACCTTCACGCCCCGCTGCTGCGCGCCCTGGAGCTGCTGTCTATGCCGCACACCGTGTCGTACGTGTCGTACAGGTGAGGTGCTGTACTGCTTGTGCTGGACATGCAGGCGATTTGTTTTGGGGATGAGGCCGGCTCGGCATGCACAGTATCCGGGCACGCCAAGGTGGTCAGGGGCGAAAGCAATGCTGGCGAGCACTGTTGGTCTTGGTTCAGCTACTTCCGGCATACGAGTGTACCCATGTCCGCTCACGCGTTGCTTCTTGTGGCCTGTCCATCATCTAAAGAGTACAACCGCCGTGCCGAGCTGTCGGCACCTAAATTTGCAGTCCCGGCACGCACTAAGTAACTTCCGCCTGTACTGCTGTGCAGGTTGCGCACCGTGGCGGGGGATGAGGCTGCACGCTTCGCGGCCTTGGCTGACGCCGCGGGCTTTGCGGTGGAGCGCGTACCGCCGTCTGAGCTTCACGAGGAGTACGGCAATGGGGGCGCGTTGGACAGCACGGGGGCAGGGTCTGGGGCACGTGCGGGAGCGGTGGCGGGCGCACGTGGCGGCGATGGGCTGTTGGTGGATGGGGGTGCAGACAGCGACGAGGAGGGAGGTACGGGGGTGCTGGGGCGTGCTGCCGGGGCCGTGGAGGCGGAGTTTGGGCCGTTTGCTGAGTTTGTGGGGCGGGTGGGAGAGTACGGCATCTTGCGGCTGTGCAGGAGGGATGCGGGGGTGCAGTAATAATCAGACAAGGGCGCTGGGGCGGTGCTGCTATTACCGTACGTTTCATCGTTCGGTGTGAGCATGGTGACTGGTACGCTGCTATCTTAGCGCAAGGTTGCGGTGCTTTAGGTCACAGGTACTAGGCATATGATGAAGTTGGCTTGGGGTGCATGATAATAATGGTACTGACGCCGGACATCCATCCTGGTGTATTGATCCAGGAGGCAGGGCTAGAACACCTGGGGTCGCTGGGGAACCCGGCTTCCACCACCTTGGGATGCATGAGCGTGGACAGAAACTTCAGTATCGTCATGTTGGTGGTCTTTCAGGCGTTAGCCCGCGGGGGCCCGGGGCCGGTGCATCAATCGTGGCACCGCAATGGCGTACCAAAGGGGGTTGGCAAGGCATTATGTGGCCTTGGCTTGCCGAGAATGGCAGGTGGTACCGGATTGGGGCCGCAAGAAAGTAGAATGCAAGTGCCATTGTCTTACCGTACGTAACCTTTGCTTCTCGAGGCTTTGCTCGGCTTGTTGCAGCCTAGAATCCGCTGGAATCGGCTTATGGCTAACACCGGTGCTAGCGCTCTGCCAGCGCTGTGGCAGCCATGTCAGCCACAGCTGCTTGGGACTCTAGTCCCTGGACTGGCGCACCTGGTCGCATACGTTTGCATTTGGCTGTGCTCTTGCGAGAAGGAATGTCTAGGTTGTGCAACAGCGCGCAACAGGCACAGGCAGGAAGCACAGCGTCGCAGAGGCTTGCAGCCAGCCAAGAGTTGCGGCGCCAACCCCAGGCCGTTGGTGGTTTATGGGTCTGCAACTCCGTCCATTAGTCTTCCCACAACCGGGTGGTCAGCGCACACGTGCGCCGCGCACTGGGAGAACCGTCACGCCCCGTGAAGGTGTAAGCCAACAGCAGCCCCAGCGCAACCCGCACCAACATGAATGGCATTCCCTAAGCCAGCAGCAGCAGCGGCTCGGCTGCGGCCCGCCAACCGGCAGCGCCGGCCTCGTACCGGCCACAGCTGCAGTACATGCCTCAGCTGCCATGTCTTGCAGCTGCTCCTGCAGCCGCGGACCCGCTTCGCAAGTGTCACTTCGCATGCTGCCACTTGGGCACTGCCGAGCGCGTACATTCGTACCGGGCCTGTCCGAGTGCGAGTGGGCAAGGACAGCAGGAAGGCACACGGATCCGGCGCTTTGCTGGTTCTGCATCATGGCTGGTGGCCCGTTGCTGCTGCAGGTGTTGGCCAGGGCACTTTGTGCCTTGGCAGCTACATATTGCAAGAAGCCCGGCGCCGGGTTGCGGTAGCCAATGTCTGCCAAGAAGGCTACCAGGAAGCAGCAAGCGCAGCAGCTGCGAAGGGTAGGTGTGGTCGGGACCAGTGATAGGTGTGGTCGGGATTAGTAAGGATCGTGTGGCCACAACAACCGGAATGTAACATAAAATGCCAAAAAAATGCTAAGGCGTGAGGGGCGGCGAAAAATAAGCGGCGATGCTGCGGCGCGTTGGGGGCGGGAGCGAACTGCCCCCAGCCTGGCACGCGGCGTATGCCTGGACTTCGGGCAGTACAGAGGCTGGTGAAGGTTGCCGGTGCTGGACCATGGCGGAGGCGTGCAGGGAAGGCACCAGAGCGGGGACGTGCAGGGGGACTGCCGCTGTCAGTCGCCAGTGCCCCTGGACCCCGTACATGCCGTCCACGGGCAGAGGCCCATCGCTTTGTTTCAGAAGCTCATCGACACATCGTAACCAATACCACGATTTGTGACGACATGATCGGTGCGACATAAAGAACAAAAACCTTGCTGGCCCTCACGGCACAGGCCACGGTGCTCTCGAGCCACGGTCTCGGGCGTCCGATGTTCAAGTCTGCAACAGCTAGTGGTTGAAAGGAATACAGCCGGTCATAGTCTACAGTATAAATTGCTGTCGACTGCAACCATGGAATCTGTTGCTGGCCGGCTAAACAGCATCTGCGATGCGGAGGCAAGGACGATTGAAAAGGCGATTATGTGTCTGCAGCACCCGCTGTGTGGACCGGGCGCACAGGTGTGCGGCGTCTGCGCGAAGAGTGCGGGAATGGCGGGAGACAGCTGCAAGATGCCCCCTGGGACGTTCAAAGAGGACGTCCACTCTGCTTCTTTGTCCTTGGCGTCCCTATGTAAACTTGTGGAGGATTATAGTAGCTATGCTGAGGGCATCCTCCGGCACGACCGCTTACGCACCGCGCTGCTGCAGCTGCTGGCCATAGTGGTGCGCTTGGACCTTGTGCCTCCACAAGTAATGCAGCAAAGTCACGGAGATGCCGACAGCGCGCAGCAGCAGCAGCAGCCTGATGAGGGGCGGGCTGGAGACCTGAGCCACACGCCCTCGAACGCTGCCCTGCCACGCACAAGCGTCCCAAGCTGCGTACTATGGGCCCTGTCCGTCATCATCGTTTTGCTTCAAGCAACTAACGCTCCTTCTCGGTGCACCGAGGTTAGCAGCAGCAGCGCCGCGCCTACTGCCCGTCGCAGCGGCCGTGCAGGGCTGGCCGCAACTGCCGCTCGTGCATCGGACCAGGTCAGCCTGGCCCTGGAGCTAGGGTGCGTGCTGCTGCGCATGCACACGCTGCAGTGCTGCAGTCGGCAGGTGGCGGCCGTGTGCGCGTGGATGGGCGGTGATGACGGGGAGCAACAGCAGCGACGGGCGGATCTTGCGTGGGAGCAGGAGGAGCACCAGCAAGGGCAGGAGCAGCAGCGGGGCGGAGAGCTCGAGGGAGATCCGGAGCATGGGCACGGCGGGGAGGCGGCAGCGGAGTCGGAGCAGGGGTACGCCGGGGCTGGCTACGCGAGCGCGCGGCGGCGGACGTGCGAGGGGCAGGCGGAGGTGCTTGTAGCGGTCTGGGCGATGGTGCGCTTCACCTGCGAGCTCGCCAGACTTGCGCACGCGGCTTTGGAAACGCTGGCACACGATGGACGCACGTCCACGGGTGCGGCGGCAGCTGCGGCTTCGTCGGCGCAGCTCGCGGACCGCCGGCGGCTGTCCCGCCGCTTCCTGCTGCTGCTTGCCTCCAGCCTGCGCGACAGCCACCTGCTGGAGCACTGCGCCAGGGCCGCGGTGGTGGCGGCGGTGGGGGGCCGGCTGCGGGGCAACGCCAGCAGCGCATGCGGGGAGGCGGCAGCGGGGCAGGGGCAGGGCCAGGGACAGCAGGAAGGAGGAATGGCCAATGGTATCAAAGGCCTCCGGGGCTTGCTCCGAGACCTCACGCGGGCCATAGGGGGGGTGGAGGGCCTGCAGCCGTTGTGCGACGAGGCCCCTGCCCCTGCCAGCACCGTGGTGCGTTCCGCCCTATACCGGGCTCTGAACGGCCCAGGCATTGCGCACATGGCCCTGGTGCTGGGGTGGCGTGCCCTGTGTACGGCAGACGGCGGGCCCGAGTACGGGATGCCGGCGTCGTGCATAGCGCTGCCGCTGGAGTACGAGTCGTGGCGCGCTGGGCCCCAGCAGTTCTTCACGAGGGAACTTCACATCATGGCGATGGTGAACGCGCTAACTAACAAGCCACGGCCAGCGGGTCTTGTCGATGCGCGCGCGGCATTAAACGCACGGCTACTGCTGCTGATGCGTGCATGTGACATGGCTGTAGCGTCGGCAGTAGGGTACGGCAGCGGGAGTGGGGGAGGCAGCAGGGAGGAGGAAGGCGACGGCAGCCGGTCCCAAGACGGGCTGATGCGTGTGCTTGCGCCAGGGATGCTCATCGACGTCAGCTGTGATGCGCTGTTGGCGGGGCGCAACCTGCTGGACGCATGCTGGGGGTTGCTGCGGGCGGCAGAGGCGCAAGAGGCAGCAGGGGCTAGGCCGCGGCGGGCAGCACACGTGCCGGTGGCGGGCACGGCGGCGATAGCAAGGCTAGGGCCTGGGGAGGAAGCGTCCGCAGGGGCCGGGACGGCTCCAGCCCTAGGAGGAAGTAGGGAGGGCGCCCTGGCGTGTAATGCTGGTAGAGAGCCAGGGGCGACTGGGGGTGTGGCAGGGGCCGGTAAGGGGCCTGTGGAGGAGGCAGGGGGTGAGGCGGCAGCCGCGGAGGCACAGTCGGTGGCTTCAGGGGACTCGGTGCGTGTGGGGGCTGGCGGTGAAGGAGCACGGGCTGGCACGGCTGCTGCTGCCCAGGCGGCTGTGGCAGCGGCTGCGGGTTCCGGGGCTGCGGCTGTGGCGGGGCCAGGGGAGGCTGTAACGGCAGTGGCAGCGGATGGGCCCACTGCACAGGGCGGCCGGCAGCCGGCGCAGGAAAGCAGCGCCCGCCGGCGGAAGGCCCTGTCGCTCGCTGTCCTGCGCGCGCATGAGGTGGGGTGGTGGCGGCGGCTGTGTGCGGTGGCGGCGCACGTGGTGCCGGCGGCGCAGCAGCAGCTGGCGGATGCGGAGGAGACAAAGGCGCAAGAGGCCATGCTGGCGGCCTGGCTGGGGCTGGAGAGCACAGGGCTGCCAGATCCCACCGAGGGTGAGTCTAAATGGTCATATTCGGCTGTTCATGTCGTGTCACAGCTACATTTTTATGTGGCCTTGCTCGTTGACCGCGGGCCCATAAATGTGACTATGTGTTTCATGCCATGGACCAGGCCCCCTGCCGCTCGCGCCGCCTCCCCGCCTGGCTGCCGCTCTGGAGGGCGGCCTGCTGCCCTGCCTGGAGGGCCTGATGCGGGCCGCGGCCAGGGAGCCGGCGGACAGCATTAGCGGCAGCGGCATCGCCACTGCCAACGCCTCGTTTGTGAGTGAGGTGGTTCAGCGCAGCTGCACCATCGGCGACGGAGGGCACCGCCTCTTTGTGCTACTGGGCTACGGGGATGTGGGGCAGGGCATGGGCCTGCTGTCCGCGCTGGGCTGCCTGCTGCAGATGCAGCCGTGCGGCGGTAGCAGCAGGCAGCGTAATGGGGCGCACCATGGCGGCGCGCGCTTGGACCTGACGTTCCTTGCGGCAACAATTGCGTCGCGGCTGCTCGCCATGGCGGTCCCGAACAAGCCAGACCTTGGAGCTAGTAGCAGCGGCAGCAGCACCAGCTGCCCCGCCCAGGCCGCCCTCTCCCCTGCCGTGCCGCCGCCCCCGGGGCACTGCAGGCTGCAGTACATGCTGGCGCACGCCGTTCGACAGTTCATGCCGCCGCTGTCCCGCTTCGTGTGCTGTTCAAGCGGCGGCGGGGCAGGTTGCGGGCGTGGGACCCAGGCCCAGGCACATGCTGCGCAGCTGCTGCAGCTTGTAGCAGGCGGGGCGGGGACGGTACTGGGCATGGCCATTGTGCTGTCAGTGCTGCAGCTGCGGGGCAGCACCCGCAGCGGCGGCAGCGCAGCCGGCTTCGGGGGCGGTGACGGTGGGACCGGCAGCGGCAGCGGCGGCGACGGCGGTGGCAGGCCCGCGGCCGTGACCCAGCAACCGGAGGCCCTACCACTGGCGCGCTTCCTCTTTGAGGACGTGGGGGTGGAGCAGGTGCTGGCGGCGGTGCCTCGGCTGGTGCCACACGTCCCCAAAACCGACGTGGACCTTGCGTCGTCGCTGACGCGGTTCCACGCCGATGCGTTGTGCTGCATCGCAGCCGCCTTTCCGGACCGGGTGCGGCAGCGGGTCATGGAGTCTGGGGGCAGCAACGGGAGGAGCAGCAGCAGCAGCGACGGCGGCGGCGGCGGCGGCGGCGGCGGCGACGGCTTCGCGGGAGCTGCAGCGGTGTGGCGGGTGGGCCTGCTGCGGCGGATGGTGCCGGAGCTAAAGCGGCTGCATGGTGAGAACCTGGCTGCGGCTGTGGAAGCGCTGGTGGAGGTGCTGCAGGCGTGGAGGGATGAAGAGAGGGAAGGGGAGGGGACTGGGGCGGTTGCTGAGCTGGCGGAGTTGCGCGGGGCGGTTGGGCGGTTGGGCCTCGGGATAGAGGCGGTGTCGGAGAGCATGGCGCGTGTACTGATGGGGGTGCTGGGTGCACCCGCTGCGCCGCTGTCGGCATGAACTGCTGACCGGGGTTCAAGGCGTGCCGTGTCGTACAAGTGTTGATGGACACAACGGGACGTGCGGGGCGCATGTCCGGTGTGCAGGGATCCATGGAGGGATCCATGAAGGGAAGCCATGAGGGTGTCCACGGGATGTGCGACGGGGGCCAATGGGCTGCCGGCGGGCAGCATTGGGTTGCCCTGCGTCTGCATTTTGATAACAGGTTGACATGTTGCGACAGGTTGCTTTTCCAACCGAGTGGCTGAACATCAACAGAATACCTCAATTGGCATGTACTCATGCACCGATGTCTCTTGCATGTAGTTTAGCATGTCTATTGCAAGTGCATGGCAGTCAGGGTGGCACGGGGGGCGAGGCACGGCTTGGCGGTGATCAATTGCTCAGCCTGGTTCTTGCAGCAGTGCAGTAGTTGCTTGGTTTCCTTTCGCACGGGCACATGTGCCACATACAGTGACTTATCGGTATGGAGCCTGTTCCTGCAGGCCCATGCAGCTCTCAGCCACTAACTCCCCCAGGGTATCCTCAGTTCCAATCTAGAAGGGCCGGGAGTGAGAGTGTACAGCAGGCCGCACACGTTGACGTACATTGACGGTGACGCGGTTGTTGACGGTTTTAGTACGGTGTAGCAAGGGACGCGATTGAGTGTGTTGATGGAAGGAGGGACCTGGAGGGCTCTCGGGCACCCGTACACCGGTAGGCTTCAACTGCCAGAGGCTCCAAGCACCTGCGGGTGCGGCGAAGTCCCTTCACTGGGTCCTGGCGTTGATTGGAAACTGCCCCTGCCATGCCTGTTTAGGCGCCTTGGGAGCCCTCCCGGCCTGTCAGTTTTCTCCCCGGTTTCACTGCAAGGGCCGGGGGCCCGTACGGTAAGCAAGGGCACGCACGTAAGCCCCCTCATCCGAATTCCAAGGTTACTTGCCGTGTCGTTACAGCGGGGCCAAAGCAGGCCGCTTAAGAGCCAAGCCCCTTGGAGGAAGGTTAACTGGAGAGCAGCTGTGACAGACCTTTCCGAGGCGCCCCAGTGGACTTGCCCGTGGGGGTTGCTGACCAGGGGAGCTCCCCTGTTGCTAACAGGCATCCATGTATCTACCTTGACACCGCTATCTTTTCCATATACAAGCTTTGCAGTGTAATGGGAGTTTTGGGTATCAAGTAAGCTAGGACCCAGGGAGCCGCGAAGTCGCCTTCCAGTAAAGCACAAATTTGGAGGGAAAGCTGCATGCCGTGCACAGCACGCCCCCCGGCTGCGTCCAACTACAGAGTCTTACGCTAGCTATAACGAAACTTTGTATACGCAAGTCTTCTCAAACCTTACCTTGGTTAGCTGCTGCTCGTCGACCCCGTTTCTCCTGTACACACCTCAACAGCGACAGACGCGGACCAGCAATGGTGTACATATCACTATAGCTGACACATTTGGCAATGGCAGCTAAACCTCACGCAGACCTTGTCGACCTGACGAACTCCCCTCACCGGGTCAACAAGCGCCGGCCAGACGCAGCGTGGGGACTAGAACCCACCGATGACAGGGCAGCCAAAAAGCACAAGGACGAAGAGGCACAACAGGCGCAGATGCAGTCAGCCCCCGCACTCCAGCCGCAGCAACCGCGTCATGCCCTCAAGCGCTCTCACGCGACGGGATTCGGCGAGGAGAATGTCCAGGTAAGGACGTCAAACACACAGTGTAGTGCAATATGCGGTGCGAGACGGCATGATGGGCTGCCTGGGGACAAAGCGCGAAGACACTAAGACTTACACACCCTCCTTGGACGACGTGCCGGTACAGGAGACTGGCGACACTACCATCCGGCTACACCTGCAGGCATCAGAGCTGCAGAACAGCGTGAAAATGCTGTCATGTGCGCTTCGGTAAGCTGGCCTGGGGCATGTGCGCTCTGCCGAGGCGTTTCAATGCTGCTTGCAAAGCGTGTTGTCCTCAGCAGCCCGACTGGCCCAATCCCTACTCCAAACTCTACGTTCATTGCTGCCTGAACCTCACTCAACCAACCAGTACCAAAACCAATCTCATGCACGTTGCAACTGCAGGTGGCGTAGCCCCGTGAAGCCCTACAAGATGGCTCGCACCCACGCGTCGGGGCCTCCACCCCTGCCCGGCGCGCCAGCGCTAGCCGGCTCTGCTAGCGCCAGCAGCAGGGGCGCCCCCGCCGCCCCGACCCACATCGTCAGGGGCATCCACGACACAGACTTCGACATGGACACAGACCACGACCACCACGAGCAGCAGCAGCACCAGGCGCACCACGCAGCGTCTGCGGCCGGTGGCAGCTGCGGAGCTGGCGCAGGCAGCGGCGGGGGCGGGGCAGCGGGGCAGCCAAGCGTACCCGCTGACAGCAAGGTGGGTTCATGGAAGCCCTTCGGCCCTGAACTTTTCGGCCGTGCAACTGCAAACATGCGGGCTTGTATGGCTCATGCAGAGGCAACTGTAGAGCCCTGGATTATTGTATCCAGGCTCACCTGCGCCTTGTTAACCACCAGCACCTACAGTGTACCCCACACCCACCTTCGCACTGCCGGCAAGCCGTGCTCAATGCATGGTTCCGCCCGCTAAACGCTGTTACATCCTGCAAGGATTTTACAGTGCTTCCCTTCTCGGCACTGCCCTCTGCCCTCGCCCGCAGGCCGTCGGGGACCGCGGCTCCGAGTGGCGGTCCCTGTTCAGCGCGCTGGCCCTTGACGACCTGCTGGTGGGGCGGGCGGGCGGCGCGGGCGGCAGCCAGCGGTCCGACCCCGTGTGGGGCGCAGCCAGCAGCAACCGGTGCGGGGGAGCGGCCGCCAAGCGAGTGACAGGTAGGTCTGGGCGGGGCGGGAGAAGGGTGAGGGCCGAGGTCTTGGGGCATTGGGGTGGAGGGGATGCGGCCTCCAATAGCAGTGAAGCATGGACAGGAGTTGCAAGACCACAAGGTGTTCAGGGGTAGGGGTGTTGTCGGCACCGGCAAAACTGGTTAGCTGGCAGCCAAAACGAGTGCTGGTAGCGCAAGATTGGCACAGCAGTGAGGACAGCGGAAGGAGAGACGTTCATCACACAAGTGCCGGAACACTGTTAGTCAGTGTGGCAGCTCGCGGGGCGTTCACTGCGGGAGCGGTGGTCCTGTTACTGTACTCTACCTGTGCGCTTGCAACCTTGGGCTGCAACAACTGTCAAACAAAGCCGGTTCCGCCTTTGCAGCCCTCTTTGCACGTACACGTAGACCGTTACTCGAAAACAACCCACCTTTACCCATCCCACGTATGCGGCGTGCCCGCGCAGGACACGAGCCTAGCCCCGTGCTGCCCGCCGCTGCACCCCAGTCGCCAGCACCGGCGCTACCAGACACCCCCAGGGAGGGGCAACCCAAAACCACCACCCAGCCCGCAGCAACCGTCGGCGCAAACCCCAGCAGCCACGTGTTTGGGGCGGACGATGCGGGTATTGTGACGGGCACGTTCACGGCGACAGCCTCATTACCTATCATCGTTTCACCCGTATATGCTGCGAAGTCCCCAGGAAGCAACGGCCGGGTCAGGGACACAGCTCAGGGGGACGTGGGCATGGATACGGAGGGCGATGATACCTTGCATGGGGGTCGCGGCGGCGGGGAGGGTGCCGGTGCGCGCGGCTCGCAGGGCGGGTGGGGTGGGAGCTTCCTAACGAGGGAGTACGACAGGATGCGATCGGGCCAGGGGATGCAGCGGGAGTGGGGCGTGTGCCTGTGAGCCGCGCTCCTATCCTTTCGGCGAGCGGCGAGGGAAGGATATTTCGGGGCAGCCGAACACACTAGGGCGGGCGGGATTCTGGGCGCGGGGCGCGCTTTTGTGTACTGAGGTTTGAGGATGTATAAGCAGATAGCTCCACGGAGCCGAGAGGGCAGCATGTGAGGAACATGCTCGAGAAGGGCGGATGTGAGCTGGGTTGTCGCTTCACATTGGAGGTGGGGCTTACTATCGGCTAGGCGGCGTGTGGCTCGCACATGTCAAACACACCGCAACTCATGCCAATCCTTTGGCATGCATGAGACAGCATGCGCTGGATTGGCATGCGTGAGACAGCATGCGCTGCGAGGTGGAACACGATGTGATGCGACACAGCACGCGCATCCCGCACAGGCGGTCTTGCTCTTGAACCATTGAACCAACACTTCTGAACGTCCTTTACCCTTGCATCTGCCCATTTTAGTGGTATTAATTACACATATGCTGAAGCTGAGCTTTTACACTAATTGGCTCAACATCGACCTGGTTTAATTGTGTGCATAATAAAGCGCTTGCACGCATGCATGGTGTTTGCCCCTGCCTGCAAGCGGCAATTGCGGGCCTTGGACCTTGAGGGATGCCTCGGCGGGCTGTTTACGCTGCTTCACGCTCGGCCGCGGTGGGTGTTTTGGTTCCAAGCAAGGCGACCTGCTTTGCCCTTATCGTACATGCGTAACTGTACGGCATACCGGTATATCGATGCGTGCGCCCAAGAACTCTTGGCTTCTGGGTGCTGATGAACGAAGTTTGCAACCTTGATTAATTTAGTGTTGGACTACGTTCAGGACAAGGATTGGTGGGCTTGTGCTTGCTTTTTAGCAACCAAAGTGCTCTGCTGGCATGGCTGACACGTTGCGTGCTTGTCGTACGGCGATAATGCATGCTGTCAAGGCATAAATGCCAAGCCGGCATCCAACAGCCGCACCTGTGAGGGCTTTCCGTCTGCCGTTCGCTTTCCTTGACAGTCCCAGCGCCGGCGCAAAAGACCATGCTGTGCCAAGCAACGGCCCTCGTCCTGTACTGCAATGCAATATGGTGCCACGTGGACGCCGGTGCCGAAAGGGCCTACAGGACTCCCCCTTGGGCCGGAGTGTTACAGCGGCACCCAACACCTGTGGACCCGCTCAGTGCAGCCGCACGTGCTGCGTGCACATGCCGTTGTTGTAGTGCAACTGTGCAAGCAGTTCGCGTGCAATGTAAGGTGACCGTGTGCCAGCTGACACGATACCGGTACGGTAATGAAAGCGGTGTCAGTGCCTAGGGCAACCTGCAACACCTGCCAACCTTTTCAGCGCCCTGTTCCGCGGCATTACTTGGCAGGGCCTCTTGCCGCATCCGCAGCCGCGCAGACGAGCGGTCACCAATTCTATGAAGGAAAGGGAGCGCCACGGGGGTGATCCGTGCTTGCCCGACGATGTCAAATCCTACATGCGATACACGAGCCCGTCCCCCGTACATGCTACTGGTTTCCGGTTCTTTCACTTTGCCGCTCTGCGGTCGTTCCTGTGTATCCCGCAGGTTGGCTGGCAAACTGGCGTGACCTCTTCAAGCCCCTTCCTGGAGACCCCAGACTGGAAGCAGCCAAGGCAGCGGCAGGCCGCGGCTCCGCTGGAGGGCAGGCGCAGCAGCAGCAGCAGCAGCTCCAGCAGCAGCAACGCAAGGAGCAACAACGACCGGCAGCTGAGGCTCGAGCAGCCAGGGAGGCCGAGGGCTGCGGGCCTGCAGCACCTGCACAGGAGCGCCAGGCTGCGGCTGGCGTGCCGTTCGGGCCCCAGACCAGTGCGAACGTCCATGCAGCGGCAGGGGGCGCCCAGCAATGGCACACCTGCCACCCGCCGCAGCAACAGCAGCAGCGGCAGCCGCAGCCGCAGCGTGCCGACTTTTCGCATATGGCCGGTCCGCACGGTCGTACGGCTGCCGCGGGCGCAGGCAGCGATGTGGCAACTACCCAGGCTGGGCGGCAGGTGGGCTCTCGCCCCCAAGGGCAGCTATGTGGGCAACAGAACCACCAGCAACCACACGCACCACAGCAGCTGCAGGGCGGGCAGCCAGCAGCCTGGCAAGGCAAAGTTGCTCCGATGGGCCGGGGCAGGAGCATGGTCGGTGCAGGGGTTCAGGGGCACACCGCTGACAGCGCGCTTGAAGAGGGTCAAAACCACCAGTACTCTGCGGCCGAGCAGCAGCAGCAGCAGCAGCAGCAGCAGCAGCAGCAGCAGCAGCAGCAGCAGCAGCTGCCACGGCAACAGCAGCAACAGCCCGTCGCTGCCAGCAGTACAGCTCAAGGTGGTAGCACTGGCGGCCCAGTAGGCTGGAAGGGAGCACCGCCGGGATCCTCCCACCCCATGAAAAATCAGCACCAGCCGTACAGCGGCTTCCAGCCGCAGGGACACCACCAGCAGCAGCAACACCACCAGGACCAGTCCCACCCACCCCAGCAGCAGCAGCACCAGCATGGGCAAAGGTCCCACCAGCATGTGCAGGGCTTGCATCACAACCAGCAGCAGCACTCCATGGGAAACCCGCAGACACGGCCGGGGGACGTGCTCGGCCCTACAGGAATGGTGCACCAGCAGCAGAAGCAGCATGGGCACCAGCCGTCAGAGGAGCACATTGACCTAACTGCCGAGGCGGATGCTGTGGACAGGAGTGCGGCACGCCGGCAGCAGCACCAGCAGCAGCAACAATGGCAGCAGGAGCAAGAGTACCAGCCGCAGGCTAGTCACGGCCTTGGAACCGCCCAGCAGCTGCACACCCACCACCCGTTGCCACAGCAGCAGCAGCAGCAGCAGGCCCACGGGCGCCACCCGCAAGGTCGCCCGCAGGAGCCGCAGCCGGGGCAAGCATGGCAGCAGCCGCAGCCGCAGCAACAGCATTCAGAAACGACTGCACCGCAGCAGCCGCCCCAGCCCCAAGCGCAGTGGTGGGCAGCTGCACCCTCGACACGGGGCGCACCGCACGATAGCACGCAGGGCACACGTTCCAGCGGGGGTTCCGGATCCACTCCCAGCCGCGGGCGGGCGGCGGTCAGCCCGGGGGCTTCCCGAGGACGAGGCAGGGGCCGGGCTGGGGCCGCTGCGGGCCGTGATACAGGGGTGTTGGGACGGGGCGATGGGGCAGATGCGGCAAGCCCGTCGGGTGCGGGAGGGAGGGGCGGCCGTGGGGGGCGTGGGAGGGGGCGAGGGGCTAAGGTGGATGGCGGGCAGGGGATGCAGGGTGGCAGGGGACAGCAGCAGGGCGGGAGCGGTGGTAGCGGTGTGGGCGGGGGTGCGGCGGTTCAAAGGCAGCAGCTGCCACAGGGCCCGGTTACGGTTGCGCCGGCGATGTCGAGGGATGCGGCGTGCCCTGTGTGCGGATTGGCTTTCCCTGCGCGCATGACCAACGCGGAGGTGAACCAACACGTGGACGCGTGCATCGCTGCTTTCGCGGACTGAGCGGAGGCCTGGCAGTCTGGAACAGCAGTACAGCTGCGCTGGAGGACAGTAGCATGCGAGCTCTTTGTCAAGTGGTAGGCATGGACGCATGTGTTTGCGGCCCTGGCGTGAGCTGCCGTACCCCGTGCGTGAGGAGAGCGCCAGGTTAGGCAGTGTCATTGAGATTCGGGTGGCGTTGTGGAGATTACCTGACTGTCAGGGTTGATGGATAGCGTTTATTCAAGTCAGGGTGGTCAGTGTATTGGGGAGTCTCGTATCGGCTGGGGCGTGGGCAGGGCAGGAGGTGCTGCTACGGCTTTTTGCAGGTTGTGCCATTGAGACCCTTGCTTTGGCACCCGAGCTACCCTGTGGCACTTCGCTGGTGTGTTGCAGAGAAGCAGCGATGGCTGAGGGGGATAATAGTGCATGCATGCAGGCCTAGTACACAAGCGGAGTTAGGGAATCAAAGAGGGCTCTGTGCGACGTGAACAATGACACTGGTACCTGCTTTAGGTGCGAGCGCGCTTCGGTTGCATTTAGCTGGGGTAGGGCGAGACCATGCTGGACCATGTAGCAGGCTTACTGCGGTGTAACGTAAGTGAGCGGTGGTGCACAGGAAGACCTTGAATGACTGCGCTTCCGGAGTAGTTCCGTCGCTCCCCGGCGGCGGCATGTTTGGTTGCTTGCGTGCCTGCCTGCGGCACTCTCTGTGTGTTGCCCAATTTCGTAGCCCTCCAACCTCCAACACACGCTAATGCCCCTGTATGCACAATAAGTGCTAGGAACCTAGAATGCACCGTACGGTAACGCTGAAGGTAGGCCCCCGGTAACCAGTTGGTAACACTCGGGGAAGGCGAGGGGTCCTTTGCGAGCGGGCAACTTCGCATGCACGTGCGCGGCCTTGCACGGCTGGTTTTGTTCATGGCCGTAAGCGTGGCTCACCGAATGCGTTACCAGCTGTCTTGCGTGGCGCAAGCTGCAGTACTTTCTTCAATGACTTGTTACTTCAATTCTGCGTGGGGCAGGCCAGGGCAGGCTTTGGGAAGATCCCCTGGGCCAGGGGAGGCCCCACCTGCCCCTACCGTAGGGCCCTGTCCTGGTCTCCCCTGCTCCTGCCCTGGGCACCAGTCAACACACTTTGCGAGTACACAGTAACTTTACTACCTGACACCTTGTGCCATTTGTCACAGCAGGAACTTGTATGAAGGTGAACCTATGTCCGGCCGGCAGACGATGGCTACGGGTAAGCCTGCCTTCCAGCCCGTGGAAAGCGTAATTGACCACGTATGTAGGTGCAATATTACTTACATTAATCGTATGCTGGCCTTCGGCAGGCCTGTATGTGGCAGTTGCACGGCAGAACCTGCACTGACCGAGAACTGTTGCCAATAACGAAGCTCACGACTTATAGCTTTATAACAGTATATACGATATCAAGTATTAACTAACTCCCAGCACTTGTACTTACATCCGTGCTTTTGCTGCTGCCGCTCTCCCGGCTCCGCGCAGCCATCGTTCTGTAGCGTTATAAACTTTACATGAGACAAATACGCCTGCTATAGCATAGAGGGAGCATATGCTCTGCGCAAAATAAGGTAGCCGGCTACAGCATTTACTCGTGGGATGGTCCGGAAGTTTGCGTTCGGGTCAAGCAGCAGGGGGCCTAGGCTCCTACTGCTGCTTGGAACTATATATGCAGTATCCTGCCTTGCACCCATAAGAGCACAATCGGTCGCCGGTGCCTTCAAAGAACAATTTGGAGCTGCTGCGGCCAACGAGACAGCTCGCGCACTGCTTCTGAGCCAGCTTGACACGCTCATAGAGCTTTGCGGCGCTGAGCCTGGGCAGCTTCTGAAAAATGTGCATGAGTATGACGACCCGGCTGCGAGGAAAATTGGGAGGGGTGCGGTTGAGCTAACAGCAGCGAACGTGGACGCCTGGGCGGACAAGGTGCTGGAAGCCCTGCCAGAGCTGGACGAGACGCAGAGCTTTGCTATGCTCCGGCGATGCGTTGTGGGCGCTCTCTTGCGTGTGTGGTTGCAACAAGGGGAGAAGCTGCCGGGGGACGAGGGCAAGCTGAAAGAGCTGCTGAACAAGGTACGATCACAGAGGGAGGGGAGTCTCGGAGGGGGTTCCCGGCCGGACCAAAGCACATGCTGGTGTCGACTTACAGTCTCTGCAACCGTACACCATTGATCAACGTACATGTACGTAGGCGCAGGTACATATATCACCCGTCCGCTACATGCCTGCTGCACGTCGTCTTGCCTTGGCAGCCAGGCCCCTAACACCACCTTAATGCCCACCTGGTCATGCAAGTGTTGCACGTGCCTGGACTGCACGTACTTAACCCTCTTCCGCTCTAACTAGCCCACTCCACTGGCCTTTCGTACAGCTGTACGATACACATCGCATGGGTGCTGTGCATAAAGGAGTCATGGAGTACATGCACATATCCAAGAGCGGCGGGACGACCTGGTGCCACATCGCCCGTAAGTGTGCACACTGAACTGCACCACTTGCGCCTCAACCACACGCCGTCAATGCTCTTCCTCAGTCACGGATTGCGTTCCCACGGGCTGAAACAGCATGTGGGTGAGCGGCTGGTGCCACACGTTTTAAACACAAGGGGTCTGGTGTGCACCCACGCCTTCGGGCTCCTGTTGCAGAGCTCAACGGCTGCCGTACTGAGAGGTATGACGAGCACTACGTCTGCATGATCAAGCGGTTTGACGACAAGGTCCGCTGGCTGAACAAGTCGTTCCACGAGAGCCAGGTCCCCGCGCACCAGGTGCCCAAGTACGTCCTCAGGAGGTGAGGATGCCACAGCGAGTGTACGTATCAGCACCTACTGGCGTTCTGCCACGTGCCCCAGCGAGATTCGTCTGGTGTTCTGGTGTCCGTATGATGTGATATCGGGCATGACAGAAACTTCATATCCGGCTGTGCCCAAACCCAACTCCTCGCTCAGGTTCTCTCGCTTCGGTTCGTACCGCAAGGACCACGAGGTGGCCTCGTGCGCCGAGCGCCACAAGCACATCCACCTCAACGACTACAACTACTACTCCAACGAGTACTGTGTCCACGGCGGGCACTCGGGGCCGGCAGACGCCCACCTGTGCAGGGACTTCTTCAACGCCATCCTAATGAGGTGCGGAACGCGACTTACCGGTATGCTCGGCAAGGGCTCAGCACTGCGCATGCTGTCCACCTGCCCCACGCCAGAGCAGTGGCAGACGGAGTGACTACTGTGAAAGCTGCAGGCATAACCAGGGGGCGCATGGCACTTTGCTTCGGAAGGCGTGGGGTTGGTTGTGGCAGCGGTGGCCGTGGTGCATTGTGGCGTACCACATCCACGTGATCTGGGTCAGCAGGGCCTTGCACCTGACGAATCGGGCACGCGAATCTCCATGCAGGAACCCCCGCAGCCGCCTCGTATCCCACATGAAGTTCGTGATGTGGACCATGAGCGGCCAGCGCGGCTACAACGACACCCGTCTGTTCAACATGATGTACGGCAACCGGACCTCCAGGTTCTGGCAGGTAGGTTTGCACCGCGCACCACGATAATTATCCCCCACAAGACAGCTCGGGCGTGCTGCGCTGCTGCCGCTGGTCTCAGCACCGATTCCAGGCCGCTGTGCTCAGCCCCTTCACATCTTGAAGTGCGGGAACACTACCCAGAATATGGACCCTGCCCTGTACCGGTATCCCGCGTACTTTGCCATGCAGGCCCTTGGCCCTGCCGTGGTGGACAACTACTTTATCCGCTCGCTGCTGGGCGAGGAGGTGTTCCACGCGCCCGTGGGCGGCATCACGGAGGACATGCTCAAGCTGGCCAAGCAGGTGCTGGTGCAGTTCGATCTGCTCATGGTGCTGGAGCAGGTGGGTCGTGGATGCCGTGCGACGTAGCTGCGCACAGCTGCAAGTTGCAAGGGCGCAGTTGGGCCTGGTCGTGGTGCTGGAGCAGGTACGCTGATGGGAGCGTGCAGTCACCTGACCCGTGCGCCTTAGCCAGCAGCGGAGCGACCGAGCAGGTCGCTCACGTCCTGGCAACTGCACGGCCGCGGCCTCTGCAGACACGTCCAAGGGGCGTGGGCGCATCGTAGGGAGCTTGTATTGGCCTCCTGCACCGGATCCCATTCCATGTGTCTTAGTGCGCTGATACACACAACCCGGACAAATCCCTGCCTGCTCTCGCTCCGCAGCCGGTGGACGTGCGCAACCTGATCCTGTACTACGGCGCTGGCTGGAAGCACACCCTGGAGGAGGTGCACGACAAGGACAGCAGCGTGCGCGAGGCGGAGTTTGACACCTCGCCCTACATCCCCAAGGACGTGAACTGGCTGCTGGACCAGCAGGCGAAGGACATGGACCTCTACTCCTTCTCCATGGTAGGCTGCCATGCACTTGGGATATTTGGGCATGCGGTGTATGTGCGGATGGGTTACACAAGCGGATGGTGCTCGGCTGGCAGCGTAGCTGCTGCTTGGTGCCGTACCTCATGCTCGCAAGCTGCACCAACGCAGTGCTACAATAGGATTGGGGTTTTTTTTCCTGTGGAAAGGTTTACAGATAAGGAGACGGGATCTTGCAGGCGATAGGAATGCTGCTTGACTCGTGCTGTGCAGCCGTATGGAAAAGGGCGCCCGCCAACCATTTGGCATAACTGATGTGGGTCCTGCTCCCATGGCCCCGCAGACTGTGGCTGCTCTGGACCCCGTGGTGTACAGCGTGGCCAAGGGCCAGGGGCTGGTCCCATTGCCGGAGCTGGCAGCAGCCAGCGACACGGACGACCTGCACTGCGGCCTGCTGCGTGGACTCAACGGCACCAAGATGCTGGAGACCATTGGGTCGGGCCGGGCGGCGACAGGCGCTGCGGCTGGCGGGATGGGGGTGACGCGGCACGCCCGGTCGCGCCGCAGCCGGGCTCGTGTGTTGCAGCAGCTGGTGATGAAGCAGGCGGCGGCCCACGTGGTTGCCCCTAGCGATGCAGGTGCATGGGTGGAGCGGGTGGGAGGGGAGGCTGCCTAGTAGGTTGTGCGGTGTGGGCGTTGGGTTTTCTGGCTGTTCTAAAGGAGGCTGGGGAAGGGGAAGGGTTCCGCAAGCCAGCGTTGCTGCTCGCATCGCACCAGCACAGGGTGAGAGGGCACGGGCTGAGCATACGTGCCGCCAGGTTGCATGAGCTTCCACAGTGGGGAAGGGAGCAACCGCATATAGGGCTTGATAAGGGGACGGTGGGGTTTTTGGTGCCATGCATTCTACCCTGGCCAACAACGCATGAATGGACATGCTGCCAGCGGTTATGTTTAGGAGTGCACACGTGCAAGCTGGTGGAAGGCCGCTCTGGAGTGCGGGGGCGAATTGAGCACGGGCAGTACACTGCGCAAGTAAACTTGTGGCAACAACATGTGTGCATAGGCATAACTGTAGGCGGCAAAGGCGCGGGCAACTTCACAGCAAATCTCATGCTGCAACACACTTTACGTAACGACTGGCTGGCCTGCAGTTCCTGTGCTGCACTATGATGTAGACGTTTCACATTATTTACTGGCAGCAGTCATACATATTGTTTGTACACTCTTGCGTCGGGGGCCGGGAAGCAAAGCCGGAATGGAACGTACGTTTCATTCCGCCGACACTATGCGCGAACCAGGACCCGCCAGCGTCGTAACCAGCATCCACAGCGCAGTGTGGAAATAGAAAGCAAGGCAATATGGCTGCAAGCCTCCTCAAGGAGACGGACACGTTCTGGGCGCACTGCTTTACGTCATAACAAGCAGACGGTTTGGTGTGGCATCGTGCAATGGATTACAGTCATGACTGGAAGACTATTAAGGCGGACGGCCTCGTTGCGTCGCTCCTTTGGCTCATGGTTCACGTTCACCTCTACAAGACACTCGGGACTGCAGTATGCAAACCAGACGAATGGTTAAACAGGAGCAATCTGGCTGTGCCCCTGGAGCTGTCGAACGGGTTTCCCTGCACAGCATCGGCCTGGCAGAAACTACATCACCTGGCACCGAGGCCGATAGTCTGGCGAGGCGTCCTGAGTCTGTGGAGTCACCCTGGAGAATTCTATGTGGCTGTCACGTTTCTCAGCACTATTGCATGGGTGCTGGCATGCGCAGCGGCTGCGGCATCCCTGGCAAGGAGGAACACGCCACTGCCCGCGTTCTCCCTGTACATGCGGGGCGGACGGCTTGCCATGATATGCCTAACAAAGTGAGTTCGCACACGCGGCACAGGGGCATGGGTCGCAGCGGTGGACGGGGGCGCCTGGGTAGGCAAGCCCACCCACTGCCTTTCCCTGGGGCACCCATTCCCGGCCTGTGAACCCTCCCTGTATGCGTTTATTGAGACGGCTGTTGTATTTCAGCCCCTGTCAGCAGCTGACCAGGCCTTCCCCTTGCCGCAGGCTGTCGCACAAGGTCACTATGCTAGCAGCTGTCCTGCTTAAGCGACAGGGGGCCCTTCAATCGTCGTACTTTCACAGGTAATCGTATTCTGGGCCAGCCAATTCGGTGAAGGTTTCCTGGTGCAATATGGCCGACATGAGTGGCGCGCTGTGAAGATGTGCGACAAGGCGTCGTCACCAATGCTGACGCCACGGTTGCGGTTGCTGCTGCTGACTCGTGCCGCTGCAGGTACATGCCCGTGGAGGGTGTTGTGCTGCTGTTGCAAGCCTGCGCCACCCCGGTGAGCACTCAGCACGATGCCTCATGTGCCATAGCAGCCCCTTGGGGTACCTGAGGGCACCGCAAAACGCAGCAGCAACCGTGCTTAGTGTCCAATGCTCGAAAGAACCGATGCAACCACTCTACCCAGTTGGTGCTGTTGAACCAGGGCTCGCACCGCTGCGCGGATCCCCCGTCCAGCAGGTCCACCGCTGCCGTCTTGATACCGCCTCAGCAGCAACAACCCACAGTCCCCTTACGACGCCTCATTGCGCCAGCCTTTGCTCACGAACGCTTGTCACCACTCTCACACATCACCTTTTCCCCAAAACAAGTTGTGGCGTACACCCGCTTCTCCGCAGGTCAGCCCCACCGCCCAGGCGGCTATCACCGCCGCAGACGCGTTGTGCAACTTCCTGTGCTGCTGGGTGCTGTCCGACAACTGGCCGTACCGCGGCGTCAGCATGGGCGCCATCCTATGCTCCAACCTGGTGCTGGCCTACCTGTCCCTGCTGGTGTCCTACTGGATGGACCAACGCCACAGCGCTAACCCACAGCCCTGTCCGAACGCGCACGTGCACGCGCGTCAGCCAGGCGCAACGCCAGACGCTGAGGGGCAGCTGCACAACGAACAGCTGGGGGCTCTTGCTGATGGCGGCGTGAGTCACGTCTCGCCTCGACGTGGGTCGGAGGCGGAGGGGCAGCAGGAGGAGCAGCCGCTGGTCGGTGCAGAGGTGGAGGGGATGCTGAGCGGCGGCGAGGCTGGTGAGCGGGGGCTGTGGGGGTGAGGGCGGTAGGTGCGTCTGGCTGCGAGCGAGGCGGGCATGGGTCGGTCGCGGTGACCTGGTAAACCTCCTCGCACGGCTTGAGCCCTGCTAGACAATGTGCTGCGCACTTACACAAGCTCTGGTCCGGAGTACAGTACTTACCGGTACCTGGCTGCGGCGTCGGCGTATGCGTGCAGGTCGCACCGGCAGAACGAGCACGTCTGGCGCGACAGTGCCTGAGCACGTGGTGGGCTCCACGGCACCCGACGAGGCACACGCGACGCCGGGGCCCTACCTGCCTCCCCAGCTCGCCGATCCGGGTTGCCACGGCCCTGCGCGCACAGGCACTGTAACCTGCGTCCACGACCCGGCTCCCGAGGAGGCGGCCAACCACACTTGCATCACCACTGCTCAGGGTCCCACACTGGCGCACCGAGCTCAGCCCAGCAGCACCAACACAGCGAGGACCTCCCTTGAGCAGAACGCCGCTGCCTGCGACTCCACCAGTGCCTCGACTACAACTTCCACTCGTCCCAGCCGCGAGTCGGCTAGCACAAGCGGCAGCCCAAGTGCCGTGGCGGGCAATGCAGGGCTGGCCGGCGGGAACGGAGGTGGCACAGGTGCTGGGAACGGCAGCAGCAGCAGCACCAGCGCCTCCGGCCGGTGTGTGGAACGTATTAGTGCCCTGAAAGGTGTTGCACCACGGTCGCAGCAGCAGGCGAGCAGCTCCGCCGGCAGTGCTACCAACCGCCACTACGCCTCCGGAGGCCATGCGGCTAGCCACCTGACAGCCTACGGTTCCTCCGTGGGCACCGGGCGCAGCAGCAACAGCACAACCACAACCACAACAACTGCAAGCGCCACGGCCACAACCACCGCCAGCTGCAACCTTCTGGCGTCCACCCCTGGCGGCCGCCTTAGCCACCATGGCAGCACCAGTGCGGACACCAGCACCAGCACATGCGCCCGCAGCAACGGCGTTGCCACATCGGGCTCGCTGTCCCAATGGCTTACCACCTCGCAGACCCTCACCACCACCACCACCGCCTCCCAGATCCTCACCAACACCACCCTGTCCTATGCGGGGCACGCTGCCTGCACGGAAACCGGCATGGAACATACCGTTTCCAGCGGCCGGAAAACAGGCGGGGAGGCCTCTCCCAACCCGTGCCCGGACGCCACGTGCCCGGAGACCGCACACGTGTCGAGTAGCGCGATTACGGCAACGGGCGTGGGCGCTGGGTCAGACAGTGGAAAGGGAAGACCGGAGGAGCTACCAGTGGAGAAGGCAGCACTGTCCCACAGGGCCCACGGCACTGAGGACACCGTCCGGCAGCGGCTACTTGCATCCCTGCTGCCGCTCGAGCCGCGTGGAACGGAGCAGGTGGTGCTCAACGTGCGGAGACTGGGCGAGGTGGCACTGCGGCTGCCGAGGGCGTCGGATCCCACGTGCTCTGGCACTGGTAGCACCAGCGATGCGATGTTGCGCTGTGGCTACGGCCGCCAGCTGCCTCGGCGCGGCTCCAGCGTGCAGAGCTACCTCGGCGCCAGCGCCTCAGGCCTTGTTCGGGCGCCTTCCGGCACCTTCTACCGCACCAGCCGCGACAGCAACCACCGCGTTTCGCTAGACGCCGGCCAGAGCTACCACCCACACCCACGTGTCGACCAGCAGCAGCAGCAGCAGGAGCGCATGCCCTCGCAGGAGCAGGAGCAGCAGCAGCAGCAGGAGGAGGAGCAGGTCTGCCCCCTGCCCCCGCACCTCGGCCAGCCCCGCCCCCACTTCACACCCAACCAGATGCACCTCCACCACAGAGACCTGTCGCCTCACGACAGCGCGGGCAGCTCCGGTTCCGTGCCCACACACTCTTCCCGCTCCCCTCACAACGCCATCAACAACACCCTGCCCCTGCCCTCCATCGACTCCTGCCCCCACCCTACGGAAGCCGAGCCCCGGTCCCTGGCCCGGCGCCCCAGCCCCGGGCCCCTGCACTCTACAACAACGCAGGAGGGGGAGGAAAGGGCATGCGGGCTAATGCTCGAGCCGTCCGGGAGCTCAGCTGCCGGCGCACTGACGGCGACCTCCTCCTCCTGCTCGGGTGACCACGGTGCGCTGGTGAGCGACAGGGGTGGTAGCGCGCGCAGAAGCTTGGCAGCTCCGTCGGGGGCGTCGCCCGAGGCTGCGGGTGCAGCGTTCCTGGTGGAGCGGGGGCACTCCCACGAGCTGCCCGTCGCGGTGCACCTGAGGTCCAGCGTGCACGTCCTGGCGATGCCCCCGGCGCTTTCCGCTGACTATGTCGGTCGTAGGGCCAGCTGCGACCCGCGCGCAGAGCAGGGGCGGAAGCAGGGGCAGGGGCAGGGGCAGGGGCAGGAGCAGGAGCAGGGGCAGGAGCAGGCGCAGCAGCAGGTGCTGGGGCGGGAAGGGGAGCAGGGGCAGGCGCAGGGGCAGCTGCAGGAAGAAGGGCAGGGGCAGCTGCAAGGGCCTGTCAGCACAATGGGTCCTGGGCGGAAGGGTGAATCCCCAAGTGGACCTTCCGCCTCTGGCGCACCCTCGCCGATGTTGGCCTCAGCAGATGTCCAGCTTCCCGCCCAGCCCTCCGCTTCGCCTCAGTCTGCAACCAGCCCGCCTCCTTTCCTCACTGATACGGAAGGCTCGCCTTGCCCACGCACAATACGTGCACCCCTGGCGGGTCAGGCACCTGGCCCCTTACCCATCACACCAGATACCTTCACCGCCGTCCCCCGCCAAGTCGGCCCAGCTCCTCCTCCCATCGTTCCCAGCACCCCAAACTGCTTCGCGGTCGCCAGGCAGCTGGTGGCCACAGGCGGCGTGCACGCCAGCTACACCAGCCCAGCGCTAATACACATGCGCTGCAGCATCAAGGTGCACAACCTGCGGCCTGCGGACCTGCCAGAGCACCTGCCCGGCCAGTTTGGCGGGGCGATGGTGTCCGCTGCACCGTCGTTGGTGGCTGTGGGCGTGTACGTGCGTGAGGGGTGCGTGGAGCTGGTGGCAGATGTGCTGCTACCGGCGGGGTCGAGCACCTCGGAGGCGTTACTGGCGGCGCTGGAGGCGGCGGCGGCGGTGGGGGCGGCGGAGCGGCGGGCGGGAGCTCGGGCACTGGCAGATGGAGGCCCAGTCGTGCAGCAGCAGCAGCAGCAGCAAGCTCGTATGGTGCACCATGATGCAGCGTGGGAGGGCATGCAGCAGCATGCCGGGCAGGACGTGAGCTTTCCCTCCTCGCGGCTGCAGCTGCCACAGGAGCAGCAGCAGCAAGGGGTGCACCACCAAGGGACGCACCAGGGCAGGGCTCAGGGTCAGGGTCAGGCGGACCCGGGTCGGCTGGGGGCTGCCGAAGCCATGCTCTCCTTTTTGGAGCGCAGCCTGCTCCCACAGCTGCCCCTGCCCCTGTCCAACGACGGTGTGCACAAAGTGGGGCTGCAGGCCGGCGGGGACACAGCCACCGTGCACGTGCGGTCCGCGAACGGCGTGCGCACGGCCGAGGGCCTTGGCCCTGTGGGCTCTGTAGGCTCTGTGGACGCGGCGTACCAGCTGCGCGGCCAGCTCCAGCCGGACGCGGCCAGAGACCCTGCAGGTGCGGCAGGGCAGCAGGCGGCGGCGCTGGCGGCGGCACGCGCCGCGCCGCCCACCGTGCTGTGCGTTACGCCGTGCTGCGTGGCGCTGGACGATGGGCTGAGGCCGGCGCAGATGCGGCAGGTGCTGCTGCAGAGCGCCGCCTTCGCGGCCCCCGGTGACGCGCCCTTCGCGGATGACATTCGCGATAACAGCGGCCCGGGCGGCGGCACCGCCGCCGCCGACGCGCCGTACCGCGGTCCGACGGTCGCCCTAGAGGTGGTCATCGCCGTCCCATGGGTCGCGTCCGTAGCCGCCTTGCCGCCGCAGCCGCGCATCATGCTCCGCCAGGGCGGCAGGTGCCTCGCTGCCGCCGTCACGCCCCTCGGCCCGCCGGTGCCCTGCACTGCGCCTGCGCAACAGGACTTGCTACCAGTTTTTGGCCAGAATGCACCGGGCATGGCTGGCATCCGCGGCCCGGCGGCCGCAATGACGTACGTCACGTCGTACACGGTACACGTGCCGTTGGACGCGCTGCGGCCGGGGCTGCTGGTCCTGGAGGCGGCGGCGGGCGATGCCCCCGGCGGCGGCGGCCCCCTATCGCTGCCGTGGCCCGTGCTGGTGGCGGCTGACGGCGCCGTTGCGGCGGAGGTGGGCCAGCTGCAGCAGCAGCTGACGGCGGCGGCGACGCGCCGCCACGGCGCGCCGGCGTGGCTTCCCGCCGGCGCTTTGGACGGCGGCGCGCTGCCACTGCTGCTGGACCTTGGCATATGGTTCGAGAGCGTCAGCATGCCGGACCCGGCGATTGCCGCCGCCGCCGCGGCGGCGGCGGTGGCGGCGGCAGCGCTGGGAGCGGCTAGCAGCGGCAGCATGGCAGGCGGAGGCAGGCTGGAGGAGGAGCAGCCTGAGGTGGTTGTGGAGGGCGTGGAGCAGCAGGAGGTCAGCTTTAGTGCCGCAAGGGCGGCGGAGGGGAGCGCTGCGGGCGACAGCGGCGCAGCCGTGGCGGCCCCTGCGGGCAGTGGCAGCTGGCGGAGCGAGGACGGCGAACACGATGCAGGGGATGTCGCCGCGCAGATGGCACTCCTTGCCAGCATGCACGCTGAGGCCCACACCTCCGGTCCAGAGGTGCCCCTACATGGGTCGGCGCGGCCGCCGCCGCCGGCAGAGCAGCCTACCCAGCCCGCGCCACGGCACCTCGAGCCGCACCAGCACCCACACCTGCACCCTCACTCACCGCTCGCGCCCGGCAGCCTGGACTGCACCCTGCAGCACGAGCAGCTGCTCCGCTCCAGCCCCGTCCTCCAAGGCGCCACCACCAGCCTCGGCCTGCGTCTGCTCCGTTTCTCCATCTCCCGCGGCTGGGCCTCTACCTCCACCTTGCTCCTCCGCGGCCTGCTGTCGCACTGCGGCCTGACCTTCCGGGACGTCTGCGCCGCCTTTGCGGACGTCCCCGGCCCCGGAACCGGTCTGCCGCTGCTGCACACCGCCGTCACCAGCGGCCGCCTTGCAACGGTGCGGACCGCGGTCGCCTGGGGCGTGCGTTACAGGTGGGCGTTACGGTGGGACGAGCCGGCGGCGGCGGCGGCGGGTCTGACGCCGCTGCACCTGGCGGCGGCGCTGGAGGATGGCGGGCGGATGGCAGGGGATGTCCTGGGGCTGTGGCCGGAGGCGGAGGCGGCGTGGGGGGCGGTGCGCGATGGGGACGGATGCACGCCGTGCGACTTTGCGTGCCGCAGGGTGCTCAGCGATGCGGCCGCGAGCGCGGGGTCCGGCAGGGCACTCTTGCAGCAGCAACACCATGTCAAGCAGCAGCAGCATGCGCAGGCGGAGGCGCCGGCCCCGGCCCCGGCCCCGGCTCACAGCGGGCAGAGTGCTGCGGCGCCGGCCGCATGCGCCCTTCCGACGCTGGACTCGGGCGACCACGGCTCAGGGGCGATGACCCATGGGTCGGTCGCCCGCCTGCGCGCCGCCGCCCTCCCGGCAGCTTCCAGCAGCTTCCCCGGCTCCGCCAGCACTCTCCCGGGAGTAAACCCCACGTCTTCCTCATCCCGCTCGCCCTTTGGCCTCTCCCCTGAGGCTTTCGCGAGCCAACGACCGTACGGCCTGCACCGCACCTCGTCTGCGACACCAATGTACCCTGCCGGGGTGCAGCAGGTGGCGGGGCACGCCATGGGCCCTGCCTCGGACGCGGCGGGGACCGTGGGCACGCTGAGTGGCAGCACGCTGCACTCGCCTCTGGGCATGACTGGGAATGGGGGCAGCAGCGATCCGGGTTCAGAGGTGGAGCTATTGGGCGCTCTGGGCTTGGGCCGAATGGCGGCACTGGTGGGGACGCAGCAGGGGGCGGGGGCGGCAGGGGGCGTCGGGGGCAGCAGCGTGGGGGTGGCTACTACACCAGCAGCGGCAGCAGCAGCAGGGCGGTTGGGTGCCGGTGTGAGCGCCAGCGGAGGGGGAGGAGGCGGGGTGCAGGGCTGGGGCTCGGCGAGGTACCGCGCCGTGGTACACCAGCCCAGCTTTGAGGGGTGAGTGCCGGGCGATAGGCTTCTGCCTTGCGACTGTGGACGTGTGCTGCGCTCCGTGTGCTGCCTGCTATTGGGACCAGGACACCGCACAGCATGCACGCCTGGCAGTGTGTACCGATAACTGTAAACCTCCAATGGGGCTGTTGCCTGCTTGCTCGCTTGCTTAGGCTGGCCTTGGCTGTACCTCGTGTGCGTTTTGCTGGTACCTGCCCAGGTTTGCTTATGCAATCTCTCCCTCCACACCCTAACCCTTTCCAACGTCACACACTGGCCCCCAGGGCATCCGACTGTGGCAGCGTGTCCCAGGGCCTGGAGGCCGGCTGGTCCCGGAGCACCAACACCACGCATGGAGCCTACGCCTTCGGCCTTGGCACCGCAACCGCCACAACCGCCTCCACCGCCAACACCATGTCCGACGCAGCTGGCGTGCTGTCCATGCCCCTGTACGGCTCCCAAGCGGGCACCCAGCCCACCAGCCAGCATGGGCCGCTCCAGCTGCTGCCCATATCCCCGGACTCCCAGCTGCAGCAACCCGTCTGCCCACATGTGCATCTACAGCAGCAGCTGCAGCAGCAGCAGCTGCAGCAGCAGCAGCAGGCGGGCTTCCCTTGCCCTCAGGACAGGCTGGCTATGGCCGTGGCCTCGGCCGACCTGCCCGACGGCCCCATGCTGCACCCATCCAGTGTCTCGCCACCACGGACGGACCAAGCCTCCGGTCCGGGTGTAACAACAACAGCAGCAGCTGGGGCGCAGGTCGTGCCAGGGCGCACGGACAGCCCAGTGCTGGGCGGCAGGAGCGACGTGATGGGAGGCGTGGAACACGGCGGACAGGAGCAGCAGCAGCAGCAGCAGCAGCAGCCTTCACCAGTGACCCGGCGCGGCGTGCAGCTCCGTCTACTGGACCAACTGGAGGAGCAGCAACATGCCCTGTGGCTTCACCGGCAGCAGCAGCAACAGCGGCAGCAACTGCAGGCCCAGAAGCTACCGCTCAAGCAGCAGCACAATCACCTGCGGCACGCGGCAGCAGCAGCCGCAGCAGCCCGGCGGGGGTCCTCTTCGTTTGGTGAACACGCCCCGCCCGAGCAGCAACACCCTACACTGGCGGACGGGGACGTGCTCGCGCCGCGACTTGCTGTCCCAGCTGGCCCCGGCAATAACAGCAATATCAACTCCATCAACACTGGCGCAGACATGGCAAGCGGCGGGCAAGGGGCCAGCAAGAGCCTTCCGCTGCACCTTCAACCCAAGCCCTCCCCGGATCCCGCCGCCGACAGTAACGTCCCGGCGGCCCTCACAGCGCCTCCCATGGCCCCCGCCGCCTCCAGCCCTCCAATCTTGCCCTCGGGGATGACGACGGCTACAGATGGCCCCAACGACAGCGCGCAGCGCCTGTTGCTGTCTGGCACCACAGCCCGGTGCAGCGTCGCAGGTACGGGAAAGGCAGTAGCAACTGCAGCAGCGGCGGCGGCGGAGGCCCCAACGCCCCGGCGGCTAGGCCGCCCCGCGTTCACACCTGCTGAGGCTATCACAGCTTCCGGCCACCCTGAGGCCTCAAGCAGGTCTGCCGTTGCTGGGGCCCCAGGCGAAGCTACCGTTGCTCGTAGCACCGTAGTGCGGCCCGCCGCTGTTCGGGAGCGTTACAGCCCCGGTAATGGCGGCGGCGCGCGGCGGGGTGTCGGGTCGTCGCACTTCAGGACCTCGGGAGGTGGCACAGGCGCACACGTGTCCATCACCGCACGGCGGTTTGCCTACGCGGACGACTATGCGCCGCTGTGTTTGCCCACGGTGGGTGCACAGGCGCAGGCTCTGCAGGGCGTCATCAGCCTGGGTGTGGAGGAAGGAGGGCAAGGCGGGCAGAGTACGACAGGCCGGGGGAGTGGGGGCAGGGTCCCTGCGGGGCCGCCAGGCCCAGGGAAGCGTGTTGTACCGGTAATTGGAGCACATGGCGAGGGCGAGGGGCAAAGCGGGAGCGTTGGGGATGCCGAAGCGGGTGGAGATGTGCGGGTGGAGGGCCGGGAGGGGCAGCGTGACGTGCGGGAAGAGGAGGCGGGCGCACATGAGGCGGCGGGTTCAGCAGCAGCAGCAGCAGCAGCAGCAGCAGCAGAAGGGGATGCTGAGGGGGCGTGCGGTGTGGAGGGCGGGCAGGAGGGCAGTGGCGTGTGGGCGGTGGGAGTGGTTGGGCAGGAGGGCGGTGCTGGCAGGGCGGCTGTAGATGCGGAGGCGGGCAGGGAGCTAGGGGAGGAGGTGTCTACAGAAGCGGGACAGGAGGCACCCACGGCCACGCTGCAAAGCCAAGACCCAGTGGGGGCGGCGGGCACGGCCGCGTTAGATGCTGCTGTGGCTGCCGCACCTGCCTCGTCCGAGCCTGCGCCCAACACGGGTGAGGGAGCTGCGCCTGCTGCTGCGCTGACGACAACGGCGGCGGTGGGGGCAGGGGCAAGGGCGGGGGCGGAGGCGGCGGGAGCACCAGCAGCAGCGGGCGCTGTGGAAGGGGCAGCTGCGCAGACGCCGCTGCCTAGGTGGCTGCTGTTGCTGGTGTGTGTCCTGCTGGGCGCGACGCTGCTGCTGTCTGTGGATGTGGTGGCGTGTGCGGTGTGGTGGTGGCAGGGCGAGCGGGTGGTCCCCTCTGCGTGGACAGCTGCAGGGCTGGTGGCGGCGGTGGCGGTGCAGGCGTGGGTCGCGAGGCGGCTCCGCGGGGCGGCGGTGGGGCGGCGTGGGAATAAGCGGGGCTGACGTACAGAAGGTACTACCATAGGCAGCGGATAAGGCTCTGGTCGTTTAGCAGTTGATGTATGTTGGTGTTGGGTTTTTTGTTGCATGCGCATGCCATAGGAGCTAGCAGGGCAGATTGCAGAAAAAGACAGCATGCGTTGATTGTATGTGTTCGTCTAGGCGAGGAAAGAGTCTAGGAATAAAGGGGTCTAGGTGAGAAGGCTTTTGGTGGTAGCACTGGGCCTCAAACCGCATGTTGCAGCAAAGCGGCTGCAGTGCGTTGCGGGTCTGCATATTGCATTTGTGGTGAACGGTCTGGTGCACAACTTGATTGCACACAAGTGATCCGGGTATTGCAACGGCACGGCGTCATCCTTGCGCATTGCTAACGCCGAATTGCAGAGGATAGCATGTGCAATTTCCGCACTGTCCTGCCCTTGGTCATGCCTGGAGAGCTAGTTACCGGTATGCTGTAGCCCTGAGCATGATGAGCGTGTACGGGTGACCCTGGGTGACCAGGCGTTGGCGTTGCTGACAGAGTGCTTGACAACAAGGAGGTATCGCTGCAACCTACCACCGGTACCGGTAAGCGAAATGTTGGGGCAGGTTGGGGTGCAGTGTACGGCACAAGGTGCGGCCCCCTTTTACATTACCCCGAGTCCCCGACCGTTGGCCGTGCGCTAGTCCAAGACATGGGTAGGCTTTAATGTACCGTACCGTATGTATGTTACAGTGCCGTATAGTACAAGGCCTGCACCCACCGCAGCATGTTGCTAGTCGTCTGTGCACAGCACAGCGGCAGCTCAGGGCGCAGCAGATAGCAATGCGTGCAGACAGGTACATAATGTTGTTTCGACTAGATCCCACTAGCTTGAACAGCAGTTGCAATATACGGTACCGACTACCCTAAGTTCGACTCTTACGTTACATCTTGACCAACGCACAGGACTCCTGCGTTGCAAAGCGCCGCCCGCAGGAGTCCCAACAGCCTCAGACCATACAGCGTTCACGCACAACATGTGCGCCAAACAACTCCATGCACAGCGCTGGGGGCAACTCAGGAGACGCCATGGCCTCTCCAGCCAGCGACGCCGGTCCGCCGGGCCACCGCAGCGCCCCGTGCACACGCCTAGCGGCGCTCATGCACTTCACGGTGCCAGCCTGTTATGGCCTGATACACGAAGCTTCCCAACGGGGGCCATACAGCTGCCTCGTGACACGCTTACCAAATTCAGCCAAAAGCAAGTCGCCCACCGTGTATCAGGCAATATACTACCGTAGCTCCCCGCGTCGCACATCTGGTGTTGACATATAGCTCGGGACCCTTTCGTAACCTCACACTTGGCAGCGTCAAACGACACACACTCCGCCACACCCGGCCGCCCTTGCCAATCTCTCCTTGCCGCTTCCTCTCTCCCCCAAACCGCACCGTTACGTGTGCCTTGCGGCACGTGTTTTAGGTGCACAGCAGCTGCATGAGGCTGCTGACCTCATCGTCCTCCTGCTCCTCCTCGGCCACCACCTGCTGCTGCTGCTGCTGCTGGCCCCCCACCGCGTGGTGGTGGTACTGCTGCTGGTGGTAGGGGAAGGCTCCTGGCTGCGCACTCACAGGCACGGGCTGGGGCACGGGCACGGGAATGGGCAGTGGCGAGGGTGCCGGCTGGGGACGTGGTACAGGTGCTGGTGCAGCCGCGGCCCCTGGGAACACTGGCACGCCCTGCAGGTGCGGCATGGCGGCGGCGGCGGCAGCAGCCTGCACGGCCTGGGGCTGCTGCTGGTGCGGGAACAGGGGGTGCTGCTGCTGCTGTGCCATGAGGTACGGGGGCAGCGGCGGCTGCAGCTGTGCGGTTGTGTGCTGGTGCTGCACGTGGTAGGGCGGCAGGGGCGGGTGCGGGCCGGACAGGGTGTACGGCAGCATCGCGGGTGCGGCAGGCTGCGGCATGGAGAAGGGCGCCTGCAGCACGGGGTGCTGCTGAGGGGCGGAGGCCAGCTGCGCCGCCTCCTGCGCACGCCGCTGTGCCTCGGCTGCAGCGGCAGCGGCAGCAGTGGCCTCCGCCGCGCGCTGCTGCGCCTCCGCAGCAGCGGCAGCAGCCTGCTGCTCCCGCTGCAGCTGCACCTGCCGCCGCTGGCGCTCCTCCTCCTCCCGCTGCCGCTGCTGCTGCGCCGCAAAAGCAGCCGCCGCAGCAGCAGCGGCCGCCTCCGCCTCCTGCTGCCGCCTCAGCAGCTCTTGGCGCTCCCGCTCCCTCTGCTCCTGCTCCAACCTGAGCCGCTCCTGCTGCTCCTGCTCCAGCCGCAGGCGCTCCTGCTCCCGCCTCTCCGCCTCCTCGCGCGCCGCTTGCTCCTGCTGCTCCTGCTCCTGCTGCTGCCTCTGCTGCTCCAGCTCCTGCTGCTCCTGCAGGGCCAGCTGCTGCACCACCCACTCGCTGCGGCGCTTCATCTGCGCCTCCGTTACGGCGACGCACGTGTAGGTGTTGCCGTCGTCTCCGGCGCACTCAACGGTAAGCAGGTCGTTGCCGTACACGTCCTCCGGCCGGACGTACATCTGCACATGGAACAAGCAACAAATGGATGTGGAGCACGCACCATGTAAGATGTCATCGGCCTTGGCTTGGATACATTTTCAAACGCCGGTACGTTGCGCCACGGCATGAACGTTTGCCCAGAGACTGCATGTCATGCCCAATAGCCGGCCTACTGCGTCTCTAGTACGCCGACTATCCGTGCAGCAACCTGGTACTCAACTGCCGGCCTCGTGTGTGTTTTGGCGTGTCCCCATGTCGCATCCCGGCAGCCGCATGCAGCATCAGGGTCCACGCCGGCCAGTCGCCAAGAACCACACCCCGCGCCCAACCCACCTGCAACACGTCGTTCAGGACCAGGGCGGAGCCGTCCTCCGCGGAGTACACAATGTCGTACAGCACGGCCTCGACGGCCGGGCCCGGTGTGTCGTACAGTACGGCAGCCTCGCCGGCAAAGGCGGCATCGGATTCGCTGCCAAACGCACTGTCCGGCTGCTGCTGTTCGGTGTCGGTCAAGTAGGGGTGTCCGTTGTCAAAGTTGGCAATTTCGGCCTCGTCGTCATCGTACGACAGGTCAGTGATGGGGGTGTGGCGGTCGGGCGGCTCAGCGGCCATGAGGGCGGGGAAGTCGGAGGCACCCATCGCAAACGCACCGTGGGCGTCAAAGGCGCGCTCGGCCACGTTGCCGTGGTGCTCGCCTGCGCAAAGTGTTGCAACACGCGAACCAGCATAGCACAACGTCAGTGATACTCCCGGGCATGGACCTACGGACGTTGGGCGTGGCAGCAAACCACGCGCTGGCCGGTAGCCAGCCGGACATCACCATCGCCCGGCGCTGTGTAGTGCCAGAATCGGAGAACACGCCAGCTACGTCACGCCCACCCAAGATCACGCCCGTCTACAACACTGTCTGTTCCCAATGCCTTCCCACCGCTAGACCCCGCCACTAGCCACCCAAAACTCACCGTGGGCAACAGCCTTGTGGCCGCGGCGCACAACCTCCCAGCCATCGCCACCGCCGCCGCCGCCGCTGCCCACTCCCGCCGCCGCTGCCCTCTGCGCCGCCGTCGGCCCCTTCCCCCACGCCGCCCCCTCACCGCCCGCCCCCTTGACCGCACCCGCCATGCCACCAGTGCCGGGGTCGGCCTTTCCGCCGGCCTTGCTGTTGTTGGCGGGAATCTCCGCACGGAGCTTCGCAGCCATTGCGCGCAACTCCGCATTCCGCTTGACTGCGGGGTCCAATCCGGGAATGTCGCTGGGCGTGTTAGAGGCGTGGATGCGGGCACCCGGGCCGGCGGCAGCTGCCTTGGCTGCGGCGAGCTGCCTTACGGGGATCGGGGCGTTGGAGTTGATGACCTTTAGCACTGTGGGCTTGGCCTGGGCAGTGCCTGCGGGGAGGAGGGGTGCAGTGGGGGAAAACGGTCATGGGGGAGTCACATGGTAATGCAAGTGCGTCGCAGCGCACTAAAAGTGAGGCTGGAGGGAAAGCAACGACGAGCGCATCTTGCGTGTTGGCGGGCCCGCCTTGCGTGTTGCCAGTGTAAGAGCTTCCACGCAGGCTTGCTGGTGGGCGTACGTTCGCACGAGTCGCTCTGCCGTAGGGTATCAGATGCTGACAGGAAGGGCTCTGTCCATCAACCTGCGCACCTTTGGTGCCTGCGGTGACGCCTGTAACGACGGTGGCGGCGGCCGGCGCCTTGGCTGGTGCCGGCGGGGGCTTGGGCGGCCTCGGCGGCGGGGCCTCAAGGAGCGCCTCAAGCTTCTTCTCCTGGGAGCCGAGAGCAGGGGGAGGAGGGCGATGCGGGGGGCCGGACTTGAAGGTACAGGGAGTGTTATGGAATGGTGTGAAACACAGGATGGTCGCAGTCCCCAGAGGTGCAGTGCTATGGTGCCGGTAAGGCGTGCGGCTCGCATTGCCCAGAAGGAAAAGGGCTTGCCCGTACGCCTTTCAGCAGGTACGATACCCTACGTGGCACATAGGCTAGATGCCATGTGCGCTGCATACAAGAAGTGCGGAGGAAAGCCAGGAGGTGCGCTGCAGAAAGCTCGCCCCACGCCCTTGGGGCCACCTAGCACTGAACCCCTCCCACCTTTTTCTTCTTGTTCTGTGGCTGCATGATGTGCACCTGCGTAGGCGTGTAACGATGCAGTTGCGGGGTCACAAAGGCATATACATGTATGGATGTAGAGTCGCGGCGCAGCATGGCATATCGCCACTGGGCACGATGCGACGCGTCGGGCACTGAATGACATGCGTGGTGCGCCGCGCTGTGGGCGCCAGGGGCAGGCCCTGGGGTCGAAGGCAAAGGCTGTGCCATATGGGGGTACCGTTGTACGGCTGCAACGCTGTCCTATTTCCGGACCCCGGAGCTGTCCTAAGCGGGTCTCCTCCGGGTACCCCTGGCGCTGCTGGCCTCGTGCGCAGTACACACTGCCGTATGCGGGGCCTACACTGCAGCTGTGGTGGGGCCGTGCCGCACAAGGAGCGAACACATGTGGAGCAGCGGACGGGTGCATGCGTAGGCATGTGTCACTGCTGCACCCACCTTGTACACATAGGCTGGGCAGGGCTTGTGATTGGAGAGGACGGCGGGGCACCTGAAGCCATTCTGTGGCGGCGAAGTATGCAAGGAAAAGGTAGCGTCACAGTTGTTCCCTCGTTGCTCAAGCGGCTTGGCATCAGCGGCCCAGGTCAACGCCCTGCTGCCTGCTTACGTTCCGGTCCCGCATGAAGCGGTGCTTGCTCAAGTGGTTGGTGATGCAGTCTTCGTGGTACAGTCGGGGTGGGCACATGGCGCTGTCACAGTCCAGCTCGCTGCGGGAGGCAGGAGGGATCAAGCGTTGGGGGGTAACAAGCACCTCAGGCCAACTGGGGTTGTCGAGCGGGCTTCAACGGGCGGGGTCAGAATGTAGACCGCGCGCCTTAGCATTGCTTACCGACGATAGTCGGAATCATCAACCTCCTTGTTGCATAGCGGGCACAAGCTGTGGAGGTCCTCCGCATTCTCCACAGCCGCGGCTCCTGTCTTCTCCGCGTGAAGCAGCCGGACCTTTATAGACTTCTTAGTTGCTTTTGGCATTGTTGTTGGTGGTGGTGGTGTTCAACTCCAAGACAGCTCTCGCGCCTTGACAGCTTTTGCCGTTTTGGCGCTTCCCTGTCGGTCGACCCCTTTCAGGGCACGAATGGCATGCGAGCTATAAGCAACCTAATCCTATCGCGCAGGTCTCGTTTGAGGAGCCGGTCGCCTGTTGCTCTCGGAGGCTGTCGGAACGATGAACCCAGAACAGGGAGGTAGCGGTCAGGGCCAGGAACAAAGCCGACGAGGCTAGCAGAAGGTGGTTACAGTGTACAGTATCGCTCGGCAGTGCTGCTATGTGTCGCCGTGCGTGCAGATCTGTGCGCCTGTCGTGTCCATGTCATGTCGTGTCATGTCAGGTCAAGCTGCACACAAGTCGACTGCGTCGCAAGGGCGTGCCCCTGACAGTTGTGGGTGTTGGCGG
>VFQN01000962.1_pt1 | contig 50951 bp, 70 predicted proteins | sample 3512371 | NCBI WGS metagenome assembly VFQN01 (sample SAMN10412370, study PRJNA504923) | tailings metagenome | isolation source: Replicate 2 from Balatoc abandoned mine | place: Philippines: Itogon, Benguet | collected 2017-08-28
AAACCGGAATGTCAGAGATGGCAGAAATGGCCGGAATGCCACTTCCTAAAAATACGCTCCCCATGATGGCTGGTATCGGCCCATTTGGAGAATTGGAAATGGGCGGGATGTTTACGACGGTGAAAGTGCGGGAAGGACTCGCGCGCAATGACTACAAAGATCCCGGTAATTTCCGTCACCCGCCGGGAACAGTGGCTCACGAAGTAGAGGTAGATGCTTCAGACATTAAACGTATGACAGCACCTAATACCTCAAATGTTAAGTTCAAGGCTGTAAAGCCGGTTACTGGACATGAGGGACATTAGTGAATGTGGCGAAGCCCTAGAGATAGGGCTTTTCTTTTGTTAATGCATAACAACTGCTTAGACTATTGAGCTTTAATCACTCTCAAGCTTCAGTTAGGGTTTAGGTAATCTCTTCTTCTTGGATTTGTGTAACTTGTAGGCAATGATTGATAATCCAATCACACCTAATGTACCGATAATAGCCAAGAATATTGCCACATTTAGCATTGCCTCTCCTCGATGCTGATATATTAATACTTGCTTTCTCTAACGCTCCGACAAACATCGGCAATCTCTTTCTTGCTTTTACGCAACAAATCAACTTCCTCAGCAGTAAGCATTCCATACCCTTTTCCTTCTCTCAATTGATTCAACTTGAGCGTAGAAGGTGTTACTGAGGCAAGCTTATTGTTAGAGGGGACCTTGTTTTTCATCGGGTTAAATAGCGCCACCATATTGCGTTGCACTTAGCATGTTCTCGACTTCCATTTTTTCAGAAGGGGTCTCGGCAAATAATACCGGCGGAACTCCAAGCCATGGATTCTTGTATCGTCACAATACTCACCTGACTGTTATGACTTAAACTGCATTATGGTTTGAAAATTTAACACATCTGCAGTTTGTGCCATCCCGCAGACATCATGAAGAATTGTATCTCCATTTTCAAACTCAAATCTATAAACGTAGCTACTACGGCTATCGTTCATATATTCCGCTTTAGAAACGGTTTTAAGAACTTGTAGCTCCCAATTTTCAGACTTGTTTATATACCCTGGACTGATGACATATGTCCTTGAGGGAATTTGTGAGTTTGTGAATTCGGTTAATGAATCTAAATCTGCGAATAAATGAGTAGTGTAAGTAAGTATCTCTTCACCGTCATATTCCGGTACTTCACATAAAAACCAAGGTTGATAAAGTGGAAGCTCTGCGGTTGAGAAGAAGACAGAGTTTCTATCAAAAATATCTTGTCTAAGAACACTTTTGTGAGTGAAGAACATACATTAAAAAACTTAAATTGTCTGATATATCACTACATCACATGTTTGATTTCATTTCAATGAATTAAGCTATAACCCCATTAAATAACATTTTAATATCGAGGTAGTGATTAATTACGCAATTTTAAATCATCAAAAACTACTGATATATTGTGTAGTGATATATCAGTCAAAAAGTAACCATGCAATTTCCATCACCATTGGATTTTGCAATGAATCTCAGAACAGCATTGGGTTTTGTATTTTCGAGAGCTAGAAGACGCGCCAAGCTTACACAAGAAGATTTTGAACCGACATCTCCACGAACATACATCAGCCATCTTGAGCGTGGACTAAGCTCTCCAACAGTCGATAAATTACATGAATTGGCCGAGGTGATGCACGTCCATCCAGCATCATTGATTTTCCAAGCATATCTTGCGTATGACAAAGAAACTACGGCCCTGGACCTTATGGCGATCATCATGGCCGACTTAAAGAAAAGTGAGCTACAGGAATAGTGGCGATAATCTCCTAGCATTTTTGGTCATCTAATTCGTAATTTCCATTAAAGACTTTGATACTTGTCTGAGCAAGGCCTTTGCTATGACTTATGCCCTACAACTCTCTGAAAAGGCATTCAGCGTCACTACATCCAATATTTCCTCAAACAATAAATCTAGTTTATGGCGCAGTAATTGAAAAAATTACTCCAATTGAAATTTACATTAGTTTCAAATTACACTATCTACTGTTTGTTAAGAAAAATTAAAATAAAGGAAATAAATGTCTCAATCACTTAAGTGGGCATTCATGCGACTTGCAAGAATACCTTTTACACATTGGAACACTGCCGAAGAGTTAAACATCAAATTCAGGAAGAAACTCTTACTGACCTTAATATGCTTAATCTCAAGCGCAATCATTCAACTCAACTTACCACTCATACTTTTAGCAAACACGAAGAGGGAAAAAATGGTGGTGATTGGGAATGGTGGTTGACCAACTCCAGTCGCAAAAGGTGGCTTTGTATACGTGTTCAGGCCAAGGTATTGAAACTAAAAACTGATCGCTTCGAACACTTACATTACAAATCGAGAAAATCGGGAATTTATCAACTAGATAGGCTAAAAGCTGAATGCGCTAAATCCAAATGGAGGCCAACGCCTTTGTATTGTTTTTATCTTCATTTCGACTCCCCCCCTCACAACATTCGGCCCAATAGGTCTCGAACTTATCATTTTTATGGTTGCTCTGTAGCACCTGTAAATGCCATTGAGGCACTTCGAAAAAATAACATCAATGATCTATCATCGGTGCTTGCTCAGTCACGTCCTTGGCACGAATTATTTTGTGGGGGGAGCTCATCTGATTTACTCGCATCCGCAAAAGCATTTTTAGAAAAAATTTATGGTGCTGGTTACCAGATAAACATTGCTGACCAAAAAGATGGCTTACCACCATATGTTTCAAGAGGCTCAACCTCTGATTTTCAATATCAGTCTGATGAACCCATAGTGGTATTTAATAGCTCTCCGCCTAGTTACGTTCTAAAAATTATGGAGTCTCTAGATCCAGACGGTGAGGTGCCTGAAGGCATACAAAGCGTTTTAGTTATGATTGATAATGAATCAGAAGATAAGGATCATCAGTAATATAGCTATGCCTGAATTAGATGCACAACCGTTAATTATTTCCAAAAAGCCTGATGCATGTTCTAAGCATGAGCTTGAAGCATTTGCTCACTTGGTTACACAAGCAGGCGAGGTTGACCAGCATGGATTGGATGTCCGCATTATGCGTGCTGAGACGTTAATATTTCTGTCACATGCTCAAGACTTACTCGGGGTAGCAGCGCTAAAAAAACCAGGATTAGAATATAAGAAAAGTGTATTTCGGAAAGCTAAAGCGTTTGCTTTGCCAGACAGCTATGTTTTTGAACTTGGTTGGATAGTTGTCCATCCCTCTGCTAGAAAGCAAGGACATTCACATAGGCTAGTTGAGGCGTCTATTCAATTAAGTAATGATCAACCCATTTTTGCCACGTCTCGTTCCGATAACTACCCAATGCATCAAGCGTTAGTGAAACGTGGATTCGAGCTAAATGGTGAAGAGTATGCGTCAACCAGAGGCGATTACGGGCTTGTTTTATTCACCAAAAATGTTAACTGATTTGGACTTGAAAACCATTATTTATCAGTTAACATGAAAATGTATGCCACAGCCGTTTTATATCGATTCATCAAATCAACCGAAATTAAAAGATTGTAAAATCCGCCACATCATCATGAACCCGCCGTTTTCCCAAGGCGCGCAACATGTGCTGAAGGCTTGGGAATGCCTCTTTGATGGCGAGATTGTGGCAATCATCAATAAAGAAACCATCACCAATCCATTTTCTAAAGAGCGCCAACAGCTGCTCAAACTGATCGAAACGCACGGCGAAGTTGAGTTCATGACTGAAGCGTTCATGAGTGAAGATACTTTACGTAAAACTGAAGTCGAAATCGCGCTGGTTTATCTCCGTAAGCAAAGCACCTTCATGGAAAACCTTGCAGGTGACATTATGGAAAACCTCAAGGCAGAAACAGAAAAAGAGCATGCGGATGGCTATCAGAATGAAACGCAAGTCGCACTGACCAACTCGACCATTAAAAATTTGGTGATCGCATTCAAAGCCGCAACACTGGCGAATAGAGAGCAGGTTTTTGCCATGGCCAGGGCCGCTTACTATCGCAATATGATAGGCAGCACTATGGAACAAATGCACTCCAATTTCAGTACCGAAGAAACCACCATGAAATGGGTTACTGCAACCATTAATGAAATGTATCTGGACTTGAAAAATCGCGCTTGGGCGAATGTCCTGCGTTCTGCTGACGTGCTAACTAAGCTTTCATCCACCGCCCAAAAGACCGTAGAGCGTGAGTTTGAGCACATCAAGAAGTTGGAGTTCTCAGAGGCTAACATCTACGGATTTTTGCTTGGTATTGTAGAAAAACAAGGTGATATTCAAGATGAAATGATCATGAGCTGCTTTGAGTCCATATCTCGCTTCCATGAACAAAACGCCGTTTACTACCTGGGATGGAAATCTAACACCAAACACCGTATGGCTGGCATGCGCATCAAAATGAGCCGTATTGTGTTGCCTTACTACCGCGCATTATTTTCAAGTGGCTTGGAATGGGATGCCGTACAAAGATTGCGTGATTACGATAAAACATTTGAGCTGCTTTCTGGCAATGTAGTTACCACAAGCCAACCAGACAGGCCGTTGGTAGAGGGTGGGTTGGAAGCCGCGTTCAAAGACCACTTTGACGAATTAAGAGCAGGTGAGCGCATTAGCTCCAAATTCTTTGATATACGCTGGTATCCGGGCCGCGCCACTTTACACCTGTTCCCCACAGACAAAAAATTAATTGAGCGACTAAATTACAGGGCAGGTCAGTTAAAGCGCTGGTTACCAGAACATGGCTCAGGCAATGAAGAATTTATGGCTCACTACGCGGATGCAGAAAAATTCGATAAAGAATTCAGAATCGAGCTGGACAAAATCAAGCATGAATGGCGCTATGGAAACGTGGCTTACTTTCTTGATTCAAAAGACGATGACGATCGAGAGAGTGCCAATTTCCATATCATCAAGGCATTAACGCCTGTATTGGAACGTCGCGGGTACAACATCGATAACATGCTGGCTGAAGAAAAACCACTGCAACTGACAGCATGAAGATCCTGCACCTGACATTAACACGTGAGTGGTTTGACTTAATCGTAAGCGGGATAAAAACCGTCGAATACCGTGAAATCAAACCTCATTGGGAAAAGCGACTTCTCAATGCTGACCGGACGCCAAAGCATTTCGATGCCATTAACTTCAAAAATGGTTATGGAAAAAATGATCCGACTGCGCTTGTCATCTATGAGGGGTTAGCCATAGGGCCAGGGCGTCCTGAATGGGGCGCTCCTTTAGGGAAGGATTTATTCAATTTGAAACTGGGTAAAGTCTTAAACGTCAATTATGGGGGAATTAATGCAAGCTAACAATTCAACTAGCACAACGTCCACAAAGGATATCAATCACGATAAGGCCATTTCACAAGTAGCCTTGATTGAAGAAATTAATAAGCTTGCGCCTCAGTAAACGAAAAGATAAAGGCAATGAAAATGATAGAAATAGGTACCAGGATGGTCTGCAGAGAATTTGGCCACAAGGTCACAGTCACCGGAATTGATGGTGATTTTGTGGATTATGAAGGGGTGAGCGCAGAGGGTAGTATTCGAGCAGACATCATTGAGGACTTCTACGATTTAGACGATAAAAACGAAACCGACGGCACAAATCCATAACAAAACTATTTTATCGCGCTGTGCGCGCATTATGAACAAACTGAAGGGGGTAATTTGAGAGTTAATTATGTCATTTCATTCATCTTGAGCGGCTGGCTGATGTCTACTTTGGCGATGGCTGAAGAAAATCATTTAGCAAAAGCGAATCGCGTGATCGCTTGTGCCTTCAATGATGACCCAAATAAGAAAGCCGCGGCTTGCGCCATCCTGGGCGACAGCGAAAAACGTGTCTTGAAATGCGCCATACATCCAAAGAACAAATCGCGATTGGAAACTTGCAGCGACTTGAGCAAGGATGAATTAAAGCTGGTGCCCATTGTGGATGCCCATCGTAAGCACGGCACTCAGTTCGACCTTGGCAATGTCAGGAAAATGGGTAAGTAGAGCTAAGCGCCTTGATTACTACTGTTCATGGGGTAAATTAATTCCATAGACAGGAGATAATGATGAATCAACAAGAGATTGATAACCTTGCTGAAGATGCCTTGAATGCCGCATGTTTGGTAATTCAAGAGGCATTAGGCGTAACGAGTGGTGACCTGGCAGGTCAATTTTTTAGCGATGGCGAAGTGAAAGACAAGTTTATTGATTACATTCGCTGCGAGCTATGCCAAGGAAGTCTGGAGCATGAGTAAGAATCTAAAAAAACGCAGTAAAGGCTATAAACCAAAGCAGCTTGATAACAACGCACATTTCAAGGCCTTAGTAATGGCAAGGCCACTCAGTGAAACGGTGAAGCAGAAGTTTCTCACTGATATTGTTGTGGCCATCGTTGCCATGACGCGTGGCGGTGGGGCGATTCAACATTTCCATACCTTGGCAACCATGATTGAAATTAGTGCCATATTCATTAAGGGCGTGTTTTACGAAAAGAGTTATGAGCCTGCCTTGGTTGAAGCAAAAAACGGGCTATTTCGCTCAAAACAACGCTATGAGAGTAGTAACGTTTTCGGCCTTGATGGTCCGGCTATACAAGCAATCAAAGAGTGCCAAGAAATCTTTAAAGACGTCCTAGACAACATCACAGGCACTGACCTGGCGAATGCAATAGACATCATCAACAAGAACCTTAGGGAAAAGAATTTCTACACTCCAGACATGATGGCTGCCTGATTTTCTGTATCATTACCGAAATAAAAAAGGGTTGTCATGATTTACACTGTCACGTCTATTCAACAATTATTCCAATCAATAATTGATAAAGCCTTAAATCTCGTTAAAAATGAGCAAACAATGCTCATTCAAATTCAGGGTGAAATTGGAGAAATTGATCAAACCGGCAAATACCCTACGCTTTATAACGTTTCACTAAATGAAGGTAAGGATTATGTCCTGATGGACATCCCCAAAAGCCTTATCAAGGATCGCGGTATTACTTCTGGCCAGTTTGTTAAGGCAACCGGCACAGTCAAAGCTGACTTAGGATCTAATAACAAAAACAAATTAGGTTTCAAGATTCAGGTCAGTGATTTAGAGACTACGGCTTCCCCAGAACAAAGCGAAAAAATCAGAGAAAGTCAGGAAAGGGTTCAGACTATACTGCGCCTAAAAACAGGTGCAAGACCTTTCCCCCTCAAAGAAAATCTCACAATCACTGTCATCACCGCGAAAAATGCCAAAACTGAAGATGACTTATTGGGCGCCCTGAATCCCATTCGCGATTACATTCAAATCAATACCAAGTATGTCAGCATTGTTGATAAATTTGAGTTGGCCAAGGAAATAACTGCTAGCAAATCTGACATACTCGCTGTAATCCGAGGTGGCGGTGACCAGAACGAATTTAAAGTGTTCAATGAACCAGAGGTATTGGAGGCCTTGGTGAAATTCCAGGGTTATAGGATGATAGGCATTGGACACACTACAGACAATGCATTAGCAGATATCATTGCCGATTTTTCGGCACCAACACCTGCTAATTTAGGCGTAGAGATCAAGGAAAAATATATTGATTACTTGAGAATGCTGGCCAAGATCCAAAAACAAGATGCTGAAATCAAACGCCTGACAAAAGAAATAGAAGAAAACGAGCGACTGAAAGCAACTGAACCAATTACGGCGCCAGTCCGGGAAGAAACCAAAAAAATCAAAGACGATAAACTTAAACAGCGCATAATAACTTTCATATTGCTGTCGGCTCTTGCTGTTCTGGCACATATCGCATACAAGAGCATTTTTTAAGCACTGCTTAAAATTCATTAAAATTCAGTGTCTTAAATAGACTATCAACGTCAATCCACTGTTTTATCCACAGAATTTGTGGAAACAAAAAAGGGTGCCAATGGCACCCTTTTGTTTTTAGAAAAATGACAGTTGGTTCAAGTCGGTTGCTGCATGCAAATGCTGCACACCAGCTGCTTTCATTTCACCAAATTGCCATTCGATACTCAACTCATCTAAGCCCAATAAAGCATAGACGTGATAAGCATCACTTCTGAATTTTTCAAACTCAGAGAGCTTGATAGTCAGAGTTTTATGCTCTTCAGATATCATTCCGCCATCCTTGCTCACCTCATTCATAACAGATTTTAGATATCCCTCAATCTGTTCAGGTAAATGAACCACAACAGCAGTATCTTCACTCAGTTCTGTAGCGTTCTCCGTCACGTCATTGAGCATTTTCATCAACGATTTAGCTGCTCCTGGACGATGAAGCTCAGCAGTTAAAACCACTTCATGAATGAATGTTTGATCAATGCGGTATGTGCCATAACGACCGTATGCCTTGAACGGACCATCACCGAACTTAACCAGCATCCCTTCACATGGCAAGCGATATGCCTGCACTGTTGGGGGAATAAAGGTCTTGTCTGACGCTGGCAGGTCCAGAGGCACATGAAGCGTGCCTAAATCGTAGTGATTAAAGAGTCGGTAAGCTGAAAAAACGCCTTCACGCACTTTGAATAACTCAGCGATCACCTCAGCGTCTGTATCAAACGACAGAGTGACATTACTGTTATCTTCGATTAAAGGTTTAATCAAGTCAGCACGATTCAAACGTTCACACAGCTTTTTCGTTTCTTCAATCACCTTTGGCAGGTCTTCACTTCTCCAGCATTTGTTGTCGCGCTTGAAGTTGATCGAGATTGTTCTGCCCTCTGTTAGGATCCTGACCGGATTGGCCAATTCTTTCTGCCAGGCAGCAATGTAATTTTCAGGTTTAAGGTCACGACGCCCCTCACCCTGCAAGCAACCGCCAACGCATGCGCTAGCTGAATACATAATAGCTTTCATTGCATCAGAATAGTTGCCAATTGCATAACATGACCATTTTGCAATTGAAGGGGAAAGATTACTTTCGCGTGTTTTTTCAAACAGCGCGTAGATGGGTTCACCATTGGGTAAAAAGAAAACGCCTGCTTGTTTGCCTGAAGTGTATGTAGTTGACATTTGGACTCTCCTAAATAAAAAAAGGCGAGTCCCCGACATGGGAACCCGCCGGGTGATGTTGATAGTAGTGGTTATTGCTTCAATGATTGCTCAAATGCAGCGATACCCATTTCTTCTGCGATCTCAATGTTACGATTCTCGCAAATAATTTCTTGGTCGACGTTTAATTCAGCATCAAACCCACTGGCATAAACAACGATTTCATGGCGCTCTTTCGTTTCGAATGCTAGTTCAGTCACGATATAACCATAAGGTTCATCTTCAGGAAACCCGTTGATAATTACCGCGGATCCGTCATCACGAACGATGTAGCTCCAAACATATTTTCCAAACAACGTTCTGACGTAATCGCCTTGCTTACCTTTGGCCTCGAATAAAATACCATCGTGGTCCGCATGTAAGTCAAAATGATTTTTCAGAGGCATGAATTTCACAACCCACTGTTGAAATGACATTGGGATTGTTAATTCAGTGATAGGTTTTTCACCGCGATACTCTGCAGCTGCAACCTCCAGCTCGTCATCAGTAAAATAATCGTAAGCCTTTGCTGCATCTGAAACCAAACGGGTCCAAGCAGAATGACTTTCTTGATTTGGGTCTTGCTGAATAATTGGTAAAGGCATGATTGCTCCTAATGTAAAAACGGAGCAATCCCGGCCGGGAAATGCCCCGCACGGGTTTAAAAAGACTCCACGAAGGTGGATGCTTGAAAGCTTCTGAATTCGTGAATAATCACGATAATGCACGAATGCACTGTGTGGCTATCATATTTCTATTCAGAAAGTGTGTCAAATACGGCATGCCTGGTCTTTACATCGCGAAACTCTGCTGTAAATTCGATATATGAACAATAAATGAAAGGAAATTTTATGCGTTCACAAATGGAAATTGAAAAACAGGTAGAGAGCTTGAATGCGATCAAACCCGACTTGCCAGAATTCACCCTCATGGGAGAACCCTATGCAGGAGTCGTCGACGCAATGGTTGAGGTTCTGACGGGCAATATCAGTGAGGACGAAATCCCGGAGCGATACCTTAAACGGGAGTTACATGCCCCGGACATGACAATGAATGGTGCATTATCTGCACGTGATTGGCTGGATGGTAATTACGATGGTAACCTGGTCGATGAGTTTAAGGATGTGCTCGAACGAGTCCATAGTTGAATTTGAAGCCAATACCTCGTTTATTTAACCATGCCAAATCAAGAGCACTGATGCATTATCGGCCCATGAAATCAATTACAAACAAAATTAAAGCAGTTGCCCATGAAGTCCTGAAAAGACACAGGAGCAAAAAACTAGTCGGACAGGTGGGTGTTGTCACCCAAAGAGTACAGCCTGGCGTTATTGGAGAAATGCGTTTGACGAAAGCAATCGCCGGAAAGGACCGGTGGGTTATTGAGTCTCAGCAGCAATCTCGTATGGGCCGATTGGTTAAAGTAATTGAAGTGCGCGATAGCACACTGGTTGTGGAAAGATTTAATGGTTAATAGTCAGGCAAGAGCGCTTCTCAGCATAAAAATAGTGGATGGAGCAAATCAGTATCCGGAAAGAGTCATTGATGAACTGGGCTCACTGGCGGCCATGCTACAAAATATTCGTAAGGTCTACCTAGTCACAACAAAAAGTGATGCTGGAGATGAAGTCCCATTGTTGATGTTGGAGGCGATAGGGGAGTCAGAGCGACGTATTGATGATGACGCATTTGTTCTCGATTGCGCGATGAATGTTCTATTCAAGGATGAAGCTTACGAAGTGCAATTGTTACCACAAGGACCATGGTGGGAGCAGGTAAAACCAATTGCTCAAGTCGTACGGGATCTCAATAGTTGACGCTATGTAAAAAGCAGATTATAGTTATTATGCATTTTGCATAGCTTATCTTTAAGCATTTCAACACACCCATGCGGGACTAGATCCCGCACTGCGGACCCTGGTTCTTGCAATTCATTGGAGGAACTATGGAAACAATCTTAGCAATTTCTACCGATTGGCAATCAGACAACCTCGCAAATGACCGCAAGGCTAATCTGGTACAAAAGCTGGTAGAGCTGACTAACGACAACACCTTCACAACGCTTTTAACTGCGAATATGCCTGATCAGATATTTCTGAGCCTGGCATCCAAGCTTCTGTGTGCCTACGGGTACATTGTCGACATCACTGAGCGGCTGTTTACGGTCAAAAAAGTCACACCAACATCGCAACATCGTGCGGATGCAATCTCATACCAATGGGATCCAAGCATTGATGAAACCGAAGAGGTTTGGCTTTTACAAAATCAAGACGACTAATTCTGACTGCCATACTGGCGGTTACCCGGAGATTAACCCTCCGGGGTGATTCTCCATCAATCACTATTTGGAGAAATCATGAGAGTCAAAGACGTTGTTCGTTACAAAATATCAAAAGTCATCCCTCGGTCGAGGCTAAATAATGACCAAGTATCATCTTTGTCATTCTTTACGATGCTTGCGATAGACCCTGGCATTAGAAAACTGCCTTGTGCAGCCCCTTATTCTCCTGGAGACACGTTAATGCGCATTAAAGGCGCAATTGACTGGTCATTGTGGAAAGAAGGCATAATCAGAATTGATCTATACAAAATGGCTAAAGAGATTTTGCAGGAACACAATCTCTATGCTGGCGATATAGATTTTGATGATTATTTGTTTGCTTAAGCCAAGGCTCACTCTATCGAGTGGGCTTTCCCCTTCGGAATGGAACCGGAAAGCTTTTTGCCGCTGGCAAATTAGCGTACTTGTACGCATCGAAGTAGTCCGTTGGACAACACCGCAAGGTGATTTTAAACCCGTGGGGATTTTGCTATCCCTCCGGGACGCATATCTTCACTTTAGTCTGGAGAACGATATGCAAGTAAAAATCAAAGACCTTACAGGTAGAAACCTTTCCTGGGCGGTCAATGAAGTCAGATTTGCCGAAATGAAAATTGATGGCAAACATGTCAAAGAGTGGGTTCTGAACGATCATAAGAACGGGCATGTTGGCCGTGATTTAACTGATTGTGCAGAAACATTCGTAGAGCTCATCGCTGAGAAAAAAATCGGTGTAGAGCCAATACGCGGTTCAAGTGAAGGCTCGTGGATTGCTAAAAAGATGTCTATTTCTGTTATAGGAAAGACTCCCATTGAAGCGGTCTTGCGGGCAAGTATCATGAACCATTACCGCCTTAACGACTCAGACCAAACAGTGTTTGTGCCTGATGAAGTTAACGCATTAGCCTTAATCTAAAACATTCAACCAACCCATGGGGGATCTATTCCCCATCGTGGGTAATGGAGACCTCCATATTTTTCCCATAGGAGAACAATATGGAAAATAACAATATGATTTCAATTCAAGTTAACGAAAAAAATCTGATCAAGAACATTGGTCAAACATTCAGTGGTTCATCAACCGTCATCTCAGAGTTAATGCAAAACGCACGCAGAGCAAAAGCTACTGAGGTGCGATTTTATACCGAGCCAGAGTCTGAGGATCTTGTGGTCATCGACAATGGTGAAGGTGTGAAAGAATTCAGTAAGCTGCTGCATGTGGCTGATTCTGGATGGGACGAAGCAACCAAGAAAGACGATAGGCCTTTCGGTATGGGTTTTTTATCATGCTTGTTTGCGGCCGAGACCGTTATTGTCGAAAGTAATGGGCAAGCGGCTATCATTGATACTCAAAAAGCAATCAACCAAGAAGCAGTATTGGTTGAAAGCACCGGCAACACTACACCTGGTACAAAGATTACGCTCAAAAACTTCAAGTCGCCGGAAGGCATTGAAAAATTACTGGGTAAACATCTGAGTATTTTGGCTGCTGGATTCCCGATTGCTGTGTACTGGAATGAATTGGAAATTAAACGCCAATTCGCCGTAAATGTACTGGATAACCTTCATGAAGTTGATGGAGTTCTTGTGTCACTCGGAGCTAACTTCTTTTCCGAATTGCTCTACAAGTCTTATTCAGCACACACAATCTTTGCATACCTTCAAGGCTTGCCAATTTACTGCAGTAACGATTTTGGCAAGAAAATCCCGACAACAAATGATGTTGTTCTCCATTTGGTGAGCGATGAGTTCATCCCGCGGATGCCGGATCGGGACAAATTGTTTGATGAAGCTCTGCATGAAAAGAAATTTAGGAAAATCATCAACGGTGTTGTTCGAAATGAGTTGTTGAAGTTAAAGGCCAGTGTTTCACCTGAAGAATTGATGAAGTATTGGTACTTGGCCAAAACATATAAGTGCAATGACATTTTCAACGATGTACCAATGTTACCAGCGCAGGTTTTATCAATTCCATTTGCGACACCGATTCAGGCGCAGGACTTTCATGGCAATGAAAGAAACCTGGAAGAGTGTTCACGGAATGTCGCCCAGGCTGAAATTGAGTCAGGCGAGGTTAAGTTGGTTGGCTATGAAACTTTCGATTGTGATGAGCATACCGGCGCCCCTTGGGTGTTAGGCAATGCACTAGGTTGGTTAAACGTGTCTGAGGGCCTGCATTCTGGCCACTGGGCAAACAAATACATCAGCCTCTTTAATCATCATCACGATCCAGATGCAGATGCCAGTGAGTTGAAAGTGATAATTGAGCCAGTAGGGGCAATTATTGCAGTTGAAGAAATGAAATCCGGTTGGGTTCACAATGTCTCAAAAATCGTCGTGTGTGATCACTATATTGTGAAAACAACCGATGGCTTGTATTCAGCAGAAATCAGCGACTCTGCCACTAGTGGCTATATCAATGATGAGCTTTGCCTAGTGGTGCCAAAGGGTGATGTTTACCCTGGCTATATCATTGAGCAAATTGCTGATTTCCAAGGTGAGCATGATTTTTATGAATCAGACCGAGACGAAGAGGAAAGTCATCTGAACACGCTCGTTACCGCCTTGCGCGGCGGCAAGCCTGAAGATACTTTGCGCCAAGTTGTGCTTGATGGTTGTATTTCAAAATATCCTACGTTGCATGGCAAAACATTTGTCATCAGCATTTCGGAGACTGGAGAAATCAGCTTGATTGCTCAAGAACTGGGTAACTAATCGTTAACCAGTAATCCCACGGGGGGTGTTTGAACCTCCCGGTGGGGGTTCATGCATTCCCCTTTTTTAATTAATAAGGAGAATCTTATGAACCTGAAAAAGAAAAAAATCTTTATGCGAAGGTTGGAGTTGTTCATGAACACCTTGGCTGGCGGTTGCTTTACTGGATCCGCTGCCTTGTTGTACCGTGACGGGAGAATCGACTACACATACATCGGTTTATCGGTGTATTTGTTGTTCCTGGCCATCTTCGTGTACTGGTTAACTACCTACTTCTTAATCGACCAAAGTGATGCAGTAGCTGGCTCTGAGTCTGATACAGATAGTGGTTGAAAAAGTTAATTCTTTGGACTACTATTATTTTTAGATAAAGGAGTTTTGTTATGTTGAATGTTGCAATTTACTTAGCCACGATTGGTACTATCGGTGCAATAGCACTTGGTATCATAGTGTACGTATCGCATCAAAACAAACCGCATTACAATTCGTAACTGGTAGGAAAAAACAAAAGGGGCCGTGTAAAACGGTCCCTTTTTTGTTTTATGGGCTCGTGGCCCCATTAGGTGGTTAATTACAGCACAGCCTCTTTCAAAGGCTTACCTGCTGAGAACTTTGGCTTGCGCTTGGCTGGAACATCAATGGTTGCGCCGGTTGCTGGGTTACGAGAAGTACGCGCTGCGCTGATAGGCGCTTCAAATGTACCGAAGCCAATCAACTGGACCTTTTCGCCTTTCTTCATTTGCTCTGTTACGGTCTCCGTGAAGGCGCTCAATACACGTTCTGCGTCAGCTTTAGTAACTCCGGATTTTTCTGCCAATGCTGCAACCAATTCTGTTTTATTCATATTTTCTCCTAATAAAGTGAGTCGCAAACTGAAATTTATCAGTAGCTGAAACCAATATAACACTGCCTTTCAATAAATAAAGGGGTGGAAACCCAATATTTAAGCCATTCTTGCTTATTTTTTCACGGAAACCTCCATGTCTTTGAAGCCTACCATTCTGGTTGAGAAGGATTTGCGCTCGATCATATGGGCTGCAAGCATTTTTAGATTAACCTCACACAAATATGGGATTCCATTGCTGGTACAAGCCATCAAGCCTGCCGTGGCGCACTGGATGTTTCCCTTTTCAGATACCCACACCTCAAATATGCCAAACACGTTCGCACCAGGTTTAACCGATTCAACGAGCTGGAAGCCTGATACATTGCTGAACGCATTGAACTCATCGTCGCGCATCCACAGCGATTCCTTGATGTCGCGCAGAGAAATCTTGCGTGAGTAGCGCGATGCCGTCACTGATTCAATCCGGGCAATTAGAATAGGGTTGCGCTGGTATTTCTGGACCATGGACTTTATTCTGTCAGCCAGGTCAGGTTCTCTGTTCTTGGCGCTAGAGATGTCCGGTATCACAATCAAGTCTGCAAGGTTCTGCTCTGTCCATCGGATCTTGGCTGCAGCCAGCGTTAAATTCAGTTTGTGCTTAGTCAGATAGTAGTCAGCATGGTAATGAGGGGCCCACTGGCCAAAACCTGCTTCTAACCAAAGGTGATGCAATAGAAACTGCAAATCTTCATTGTCACTTGCTTCAAGTTGCAGTCTTGATCTGACGCCATCTATAGTCCGAACAATTTTATTGGTGGCATTGGGTGGCAGGCCATAGCCATCGTATTCTCTGACAGAAGGGCAGTCAGGGTGATGCAGGGGGCCGGTGCCTTTTTGCTTGGTCAGCGTAAAGCCAGTATCGATCTTGCGCACGAACATCCGTTGGGGCGCTCCTGTGCACAAGCAGAACACCTCTGCCTTGCTATCTCGGGCCAAAGCGAGGATGCGTTGCCCGGTCGGATTGTCACGGTCGACAAGATGGCTGCGTAAGTGTTGTTGAGTTCCAATGCGGATTTTGCTGTCCATAATGGCATCCAATCATTAAATGATTGAATAATAGACAAAAAAATACCCCAAGCCATTTATAAATAACTTGGGGTTTAGGGTGGTATCTAACTATGCTGCACGCTTCTGAGTCTCAATTTCAAAAGGTGGCAGTGATTTCAGAAGCATCTTCCCATAATTGGTGCTGGTCAGCCGGGTATCAAAAACAATGACCTCGCCATAATCAGATTCCGTCCGAATCAAACGGCCAACTGATTGAGATAGTTTGATGCCTGCAGATGGTACAGTGACTTCTGCAAAAGCATTTCTGCCGATAGACTCAAGCCATTCTGCCTCAGCCGCCTCAATTGGGTTTGTAGGCACGCTAAATGGTAATTTAGCAATGATAACCTTGGAGCAATACCGGCCTGGCAAATCCACGCCTTCAGATAGCCCTGCAAGACCAAACAAAATAGACAGGCGGCCAGCGTCCACACGTTGCTTATGCTGGCGAATCAACTCATCCTTCGTCATTTGTCCTTGTAGCAGGATATGCTTTCTCAAGCGTGGCATGATACTGGCATAAACATCATCCATCTGTTTGCGTGAAGCGAATAAAACCAGACATCCTTCTGTAAAGTTCTCGGGAATGTACGCGGGCAATAGCTCCAAGACCTCACGCGTATGCTCTCGAACGTTTTTTGGATCTGAGCGCATGGCGGGCACAATCAATTTGCCTTGTTTCTTGAAATCAAACGGCGACTCCAACTGCAATGATTCAACTTTATCCTGAATGAAGCCTAAACCAGATTTATGATTGAATAAGTTGAATTTGCCCAGTGTAGTTAAAGTGGCAGAAGTCAGTAACACTGCGTGCGCTTTATCGAAAAACTGGTTCTTGAGCATGGCCGCAGACGACACAGGTGATGCGCATATGAAATAGTCGCCATTACCGGCATGCTTCACCCACTTAGCAATAGGAGGGGCCTTTTCAGGGGTATCGGATAGCATAAGAGTCCAGACATCATTAATGCTTTCCAAGCGCACTGTAAGTTGTGACATGTCATTCACATAACGGTCAAGCATTTCCGGCGCGAATCTGCCTTCCTCTTTAGCTTCCATTAAAGCTTCATTCACCTTAACCAATGCCCCAAACATGAAGCTGGCGGCAGAGGTGATATTGGCACCCAAGGTGTAAAACGCCTCTGGCACGTCGCCAAATGGAAAGCGCAACACGTCTCGCTCTTCGGTCCAGGTCACCTGATTAAGCACGACATTCAATTCGTTCATGCTGGTTATCAGTAGGCGGGCGTAATCCACAATCATGCGGCGCTCATTATCGTCCACGTGGATGGGGAATGTGCCGCCAAAAAACTCAATCATGCGCTCAGCAATTGAGATACTGTTTTTCAATGAGTGGAAGGCTGAGAATTTTTGAACAGCTTTCTCAGGGAAGTGATGCGCTTCATCAATGCAGTAAATCGTTTCTTCAGGGGAGGGAAGAATCATGCCGCCACCAAGGGAGACATCGGCAAGCAGTAAATCATGATTCGTCACGATAACATCCGCAGTTTCCATTTCAGCACGCGCTTTATAAAAAGGACACTCTGAAATATTTGGGCATGCCGCGCCACTGCATCCGTGTCGGTCGGTAGAAATTGTGCGCCAGGTAGGTTCATCAACGACAATATCACCGAGACTGTCTTTGCTGCCATCCCATTGTTTGCTTGAAAAGCGGCCATGAAGCGTTATCACTACTTCGTCGCGCTTTCTTGCATCAGCTTCATCCAAATTTGACTGGTCTAGCAAAGAATACTGGCCGGCATCCGCTGCGCTTTGTTGCAATCGGTATGGACAGACATAACGTGTCCGACCTTTGGCAATCACGAACGACAATGCATTATCAAAGCACTGTTTAAGTAATGGCAAATCATTGGTAACCAGCTGTTCCTGCAAGCCAACGGTCGAGCTGGAGACAACCAGTTTTTTATTCAGGCGACGACTCATTACGATGCCAGGAATCAAATAACCTTGGCTCTTACCAGTCCCCGTTGGCGCATCAATTTCAATAATATGGCCATGTACACCCTCGGCGCACTCAGTCCGGGCCAACCCAAAACGGGTAGCAGCTCTTGCAATCATTGTGTACTGAGACTGCCGTTTTTTATAACCAGGTACGATTGCTTGGAGGGTAGACAGAACTTTGTGGATTTCTTCTTTGGCAGTAGTCATCAGTCCCTCTCAGCAACCATCATAGTGCTCAACACCTGGTGATCGCCTTCTTTAGAGAAGGCAAACACCCAACCTTCAGCTGGATTAAACCAGCGCTCGCCGTTCGCATAGCTAGATTTAATGCGTTGAATCTTGGCCAGTTCAGGCGTGACCAGGTACATACTGGTGCCGCGCAGCTGATTGACAATGAATCGCCATGCTTCTGGGTAATCCCAACCGTTATTGCGTTGGCACACGCGCTCAATAGCATGCGTAGAAATCTCTACTAAGCCCAGTCCATTGCCAGCATGAACAAAATCAGGCAGACGGTCTTTAACGGTGATTTCGGACACTAGTTTGGGAGAATTAACCACATCCTGAACCCATGAAACATCCTTTGACACTGCAATCTCTGCATCTGCAAAACGACCAAAAAGATAGCGACCGTAAGGGACAAGGTAGCCGCTACTAAATGGCTTGCTACGTCCTTGCTTGTGCCACAAGGTCATTTTGCGAATCGCACCGTGCGAGGTGTGAATGATCAAGCCATTGCCACGTCTAGCTTGACCTAAGATTTCCTTCATCACCAATAACTCGTGTAATGCGGCCAACTCTGCCACCTGGTCACCCTGCAACCCTTCCAAAGAGGGAAGGGCAACAGTGATCATTCCTTGTTTGTGGGTTTCCAATGCACCGGTTGGTGTCTTGATACCGATGCGCCAGCGTACTAGTCGGGTGTTTTGCGACTCAGTGGCCACACATACAACCGACATAAACGCTTTGCTACCTTTGATACCATCTTCCATAATTTCACCTGTGCCTATGATGCTTGAGTATTCGTAGAGAATTGTTCGGCAATTTCCGGTGGTAACTGGAAGCCAGTCAGTGACATTTCGCTCACATCGCTCACCATAGTGATTTCAACCGGGCTTTGCTGGGGTTCGAGTGTACCCGATTGTGCCTGAGTTTGAGCGGATGAATTTTTGGCTTCATTAGTTTTGTTGGGTAATACTTTTTGCAGGGAATTGAGGCCTCCTGCTTTTGTGGATGTAGCTGGCGCCGAAGGGGCAGCGTAGTCATCGCCTTCAGTAAAGAACTCTTCAACAATATCGATACCGTCTTCCTCAGTCTCAAGAAAAGCGCTATTTTTCAAACCAGCCATCATTGTGTCTTCAAACTCAGCCTGTGACATGCCAGCATCAGCCTCAGCCTTTGCCGTCTCATTTGCAATCTGCATTGCTTCCTGTGGGCTTTTACCACGCAAAACCAGGTCAAGATAGTAAACCGGCTGCCCCATAGATTGAGCGGTACTTTTGGCGCGCATTACCAAGCTCAAAGGGATGCCACGCAACTTGCCATTGAAAAGGGAATAGAAGCCTTGCAGTTTGTAGATCAGTGTACGGACAGAGTTGTAACCTGATGTGCGGAACACAAAGGCACCCATAGGGTCGTCCTGACCTTCAATCTGCACATTCAATCGAGCATGGAGTTTGCAACGGTAGGTTTTAGCAAATTCGCAATACTGTGGACCATTGCATTCGACTTCATTGGTTTTGTTATCTTGATGGGAGTATCGACGTGCTTTAACGCCGTCTCCAACACACAATTGGCGACCAGTGCTAGACTCAAATGCAGAGTACCCGGCCTGAATGTTCAATTCGGGATTGTTATACATCAGCTTAACCGGAATAGAGCGCAGTTTTTTCTCAGCATTAGCTTTGGCTTCTACAGCATTTAGCAATTCAGCCTCAATTGGATGGGCTGCGTATTCCATCCCACGGCGCACCTGGCTAGTAATGCTGATTTCATCATCGCGCACTGGCAGAACTTTGCCATTACGTTCTTCGCGGTGCCCGATGGATATACGGCCCAAAATCGGGGTGGTAATTGCGAGGCCTTTGATAAAGAAATTTTTTGGTGATGTCATGATGTCTCCTGATTAAATCCGCATCAGAAATGGTGCGGTTACATATTCAGACTAATGCACAAGTCCGTGAAATCAAGAGGCATAAGCCAAAAAAAACCCCGCAAAAGCGGGGTTGGGTAAGATTAGGGTGCTTGTTAAGCAGAATCAACTATAAAGAGATTTTGGAAATTTGGTATTGTTGAAAACACATCAATTCGCAGCTCTATGCGAAATATCGCTGTAAATATGTTTTTAGCAATTGTGCCTGATTTGAATCCATTTTGGAAACCAACTGATTGATGGTTGCTTGGTCAGTCCCTCTCTGTAAATGGTCAGCAATGAACATTGAAAACGCCATATTTGATTCGTACAGAAAGCGACTCGCGTTGTATTGGCTGAACTCTGGCAATATGTGGGTGCCACCTTTTGCTCGCGTCTCTAACACAGGATCGGTAGGGTGAATGAGGCTCAATAAATCGGTGCATCGTGTGATGGCCACAAAAAACAACCTACGCTCTGATTCCATTTCATCTACTGAGATTCCTTCATCCAGATCATAGGCCGGGAATGTTCCCTCGGACAGAAAAGGAAGGATTACGTGGGGCCACTCAAGCCCTTTGGAACGGTGCGCGGAAGTAATCAACACAGGGTCAGTATTCGACATTTCGTCGTACCGAACTTTCAGTCCATCCAAGAAGAAAAGCATTTCCTGAGTGGGTACTTTGCTGGAATCGGCCAGCTCTACGATTTGGCTGATGGTGTAATACTTGGCAATCGCGCTCTCATATTTGGCTGATTCTTTAAGCAATGCTGCCTTCAAGTCGATTTCATCAATATAGGACCGAAGAAATAGTGAAGCCTTCCCATTTGAACCTACACGCAGCGCAAATTCAATTGCGTTGATCTTCTTATTCAGCAGCTGCTTGGCTGACTGTCCAATTTGCTTAGATGACAACAGAGATTTGAGCGCATTAAGAAAGCTGGCCGCCGTGGGATAGTGCTGATCAGCGAGTTGGTCAATTAACTCAGATTTGAGATATGACGTTGGCACACTGAGCAAAGCTTTGATCATCGCCTTGCGGGACTCAATGTCCAATATCTGTGCAAAGCCACCTTTAACCAGAGAGAGAAGGCCGCGAATGGATAATGCCTCTTTTCGCTCAAAGAAAGGGGAAGCGCCGACAATCTTGTACGGAATATTGCGATTAAGCAATTCTGCCTCGATACTGACCGTGTGGGAATATTCGCGGACCAGCACAACAGTCTCACTGTGATGCCGGCCTGAATCTGTCCACTTTTGAATGGCATCGGCTACATGCTGTCCATCTTTGACTTGGCCCGTGCGATAAAACTCGACTTTGGTATCACGGTTGGACTGAGGTAGACACAACTTCTCAGTTCTAAGCTGATTCTTTGAAATTACGTGGTTAGCCATCAGTGCTACTTGATGTCCGTAACGGAAGGTAGCAGTCAGTGGTAATCGCTTGCAATTTGGAAACTGCTTCTCGAAAAGATGCACCATGTATTCCGGGCGGCCACCGCGCCATGAATAAACCGATTGATCTTCGTCACCCACAATGCAAACCTCTGCCCGACTGCCAGCAATCCAAGTCATCAGCATAATTTGCAGCTGATTCATGTCTTGGGCTTCATCTCCTATCATGTGGTCGTATCTATTGCCAACCCAACTCTGAATTGCCTCATCAGAAGCAATTTTAACGGCAGGGTCATATATCAAGTCCGTGAAAGACCTCAACCGCGCTTCATGGCGCATATCCTCGAAGTGCTTGATCGCGTAGACGTAGCCTTCTTCAATCTCTGGCAGCGCCTGTTTGCTGATCTCTTTGAATTCGTTTTTCACAAATTCTATGTGCGCAAGCAAAGCTTCAACGTTGGAATGCTCCAGCTCAATCTTATCGTCGTCGTCCAGACTCTCATTGGCCATCACTAGAGCTGCCTTAGCCATCTTCGTAAAGACCCAACTTTTATCTTCCAATCTGTAGACTGGCAACATTCCTTTGCGCTCCATAGCCTTGCATAGCTTCATGCCAAAGGCGTGAAAGGTCTGAACCTCTGGCATGCTCACATTATGCTTCTTGGTCTCAATGCTTAACCGACGCGTAAAATCTTCACGCGCAGATACATTAAACATCATGACCAGTATCCGTTCAGGATTGACACCCTCACGCAGCAAGGACACGCACCGCTGACACATAGAAAAAGTTTTCCCACTCCCAGGGACTGCGGGGATCAAAAGTGGGCTACCGCGATGGTTGATTACCGCGGATTGTTCTGCAGTTGCAGCCATTATTTATACCAACCCGGACGAGACAGTGTTACGGCGATGCCATCAGGCTGGTATCCAGGATATTGCAGGGACTCGCGGCACGACTGCAACAAACGTAAAGCTCTGCGGAATTTCTTGTAACCGGTTTCCAAGAAGTCTTCGGCGTTATAGAGTGCAACCCCATGTGGCGCTTCTTTTTCAACAGCCAACCAGGCAAAGTCCAGTTTTTCGCCAGTGACCCTATAAACGCCTTCTTGGTACATTGCTGCACTCAAATCGTAGTTAAATTTGGCCACGTCTCGCTGAAAGGCTTCAGGTGAAGCATTGGTCGTTGATTTGACGTCTAGAATAGCGAAGGGAACGCAAAGCAAGTCTGTACGGCATTTGCAAAGAATTCCTGTTTCTTCATCCGTCCAAAAGAAACTTTGCTCAGCCTGACCAAGCTTAATGAGCTCACTTGCAGATGCGTGATTTCCAACCTGGTCAGCAATGCCGAGAATCATAGTCATTTCAGACTCGCTCACAAAGTGCTGGCAGTCTGGATGAGCCTTCAGAAATTCTTCATAGGCTTCTTTTGAAGCTTTCGTTTTACCTTTTTCAGGGGTCACAACATACTCTTTCAAGAATCGGTCATGCTCTAACAGATAAGCGTGGATAGCTGTCCCAAATCGGAAGTGTTCCTTTTCTACCCTTGGTGCCGTCTGAGAATGCCAGAAGTGCATTGGTGAACGAAGCAGCTCCTTCAAGGAAGTGCTGGATATTGCAGACTTATCAGCGTGATAGTCCTCATTACTCATGTTCACCCGCTTGGCGACCGGTGCAGTGTTAGAGGCAGCAACAATGACAGGCTGCACTGCTTTGAGTGGCTGAATAATCATGGGTGTTTTTTCTAAAGCGGCTGACATATAAACCTCTGTTTTAATTTCTTTCAAATTCAATTTAACTCACGAATCACAGAAATCAATAGGCTTCAAGCATGTATGCGCTCAAAAATTACGCGTCATTTACCCCTTGATTTGACAATTTTCTTTGAGAAGATGTATTCAGGAGGTTCTATTTATGAATTCAAAGTGTGTATTTAAAGCGTTGCTATTAGTGTGCCTGTCCACGCAGGCGGTGATGGCTGAGACCATTTCAGGTATTGTCGAGGGGGTTACTGACGGTGACACCATTACCATACGAGACAAAGAATACCAACTGCATAAAATCAGGTTGTTCGCTGTAGATGCTCCTGAAACCAGTTGTCATTTGTCCAAGCCAACATCCAGAGACCTTGCCTGTGTAGAAACCGCACAACAAGCAGGCAAAGAGTCGAAGGATAATTTGGTACGGATGATTTACGGAAAAGAGGTTTATGTATTGGTCTCAGACACCGACAAATATAAACGACTGGTTGGCACTGTATATCTGGGAAAGCAAGATATAAACCTTCAACAAGTGAAAGAGGGATTCGCTTGGGTTTTTACCAGGTATGCTACTAAAATGAATCCTACTGTTTTGAAGATATACCAAGAGGCCGAAGCCCGTGCGCGAGAAAAGAGCATCGGGTTATGGAGATACAGCAATCCATTACCTCCATGGGAATATAGATATGAATCAAAAAGAAATTAAATTTCTCAGTAGATAAAAGGGTTTACGCTTAATATGAATATTGATTTAAAAAAAACTCCTCTCACCCAAGATGCAATAGACAACATCAAGAATACTCGTAGCTTGGAATATTATCTGATGTTCTGTGGTTGGGTATTTGCGGCAATCCTTACTTTTCAAGATTCATACAGAAATGAATTAGTGGAATTTATGTTAAGTAACATACCAGTAACTGATAGATTTATCCCTAGTATTGGTCTCTTGTTGGTAGGCATCATTTTCTTGGGATTGTCTACAGCCCGCGTACATGATGAAGTCATGTATAAAAGGCTTTTAACGCCGGCACCTCAAAAGTATTACACGAAAATTAAACAGGCACTTCAAATGAAAGAAGTGCGTGACTATGTTGATGCTGTGATTGCCCAGGGTAGAGGATTGACCTATCTTGAAATACATCATATTCAAGATTACCGGGCCAACTACAAAGAACAGTTAGACCCTATTGCCGATTAAACAAAACGCTTGAAAATATTCAGCGATTGATATACAGTTATTTTCAAGCGTTATCACGCAGTTAGTTTTTTGGGCGAAAGTCCACACAGCACATCTAATGTGCATTTCAAAAGTGATCCATGATCACATCGTGTTCTAAAACACGATTTCTAGTTTAAATATCCCGTATCGAATTTGGCTCTATGCCAATTTCCTGTGCTTTTAGCTCAGGAACGCTCTAGCTCCGTCATTTGTTTCTGACGGTTTTCACGCAATACCCCTACTAGGAGGCTGTTATGGCTAAAAATGTAGACATTGCGCGTGACTTATCGCTAACAGCCTTCCTTGAGCGCGAGCTAGGGGTTCAGGCTAAGCGTATGGGCAGACACGCGCGTTTTAATTACTGCCCGGATTGTGGAAATGAGGGTCACCAACCCAACAAGTTACAAATCCAAATCGATGACAAGCATTATTTCTGTCATCGTTGCCGCGACAAAGGCACTGTCATCGATGCAGCCATGAAGTTATGGGGCATGGATTTCGGTGAAGCCGTTGATCGTTTAGCTGGTAACCATTCAGGTGATGTGAAAGCAAAACCTGTTGATATGGATAAGGTAAAGAAAGAAGATACTCTCAGAAATCAAAAAATTGCTGAAGTCCTGAAAAGACTGAAACCAATTTTTGCTGATTCAGCAGATGATTTTAAGTGTATCCAGTATCTGACGAAAGTGCGGAAATTACCTCTTGAGGTGGTAAGAGAGGCGCAAAAACGTGGGATGATGGCTTTCATGCCAAGCAATGTCAAAAATGCGGAATCTCGCATCATCAAAGCATGCAGTGAACAATTGCTTCGGGATGCAGGCATGTGGAAAGAAGGTGCAAAAAGACCATCAATTTGCTATCGGCCGATTGTGTTCATTTTGCCCGGTGAGACCTCTGCAGAGTTTCGTATTATTGGTGAACCTAAACCTGACATGCTGAAATCGATGCGTTTCGGAACCAACATCCCATACCCTTTCGTATGGCGGTCCAAAACACCATCGACTAAGGTAGCTGTAGTTGAAGGCGCCATCGACACCTTGTCTATGGTTGCGTTAGGTACTAAGAGTCACATAGTTGGAATTCCTGGATGCAATAACTGGGACATTGAGTGGTTTATCAAGATTAAGGACAAGCTTCAGATTGAAGAATTTGTGCTGGCACTGGATAACGATTCAAGCTCTGAAAAAAATCCGGGACAAAAAGGGCAGGAGAGACTGGTCGAAGCAATGAATGCGGCCAATCTCAAAAACTCTCGCAAAGTATTGCCGGAAAACTCAGATATCAACGAGATTTTGAAGGCACGTTCAGTAGCATAACCCCTCGTAAATGAGGATTTTCAACCCTGGCGGGTAACCACTCCAGCCGGGGTGGGGATCTCGCCATTTAATTTGGAGTTTAACTATGTCGAATAAAACACAATTGTCACTGACAGCTACAGTTAACGGTCGCAACACGACTGACATTGTTGATGCTTTGGAAGCAATCATCAAGGACATTCAAAACGGTCACATTCAAGGGTTTGACAGTAACTACACTGGCGACTACTTCTACGATGTGAACGAAGTTGCCAAACAGGATGAGCCTAGTAACGTGTTTCAAATTGCAGCGTAGGTGAAGCCATGGCCGAATCTACAAAACAATCGCATTCTGAGTGGGAAGAAGAGGTAATAACTCATATCGAGGAAGCCTATGAAACTACACGATCAGATGCACAAGGCATCATCGACTCACGTGCATTCACTTTGGCGCAATGCTGGTCAAAGGGAATGTCCAGTAAGGAAACTGCGGATAAGCTTTTATCCGTAGGTGCCGATATCAAGTAGTTGATGACGGTAAGACTGCATTAGCAGTCTTTCCATGTGGCTCTGGTGAGTCATGCGGAAAGATTTTTGGTGCGAACCAAAATTAGCGGAAGGTGACTTCTGCATTTTTAGTAGTCCGAACAGGACAGCACCGAAAGGTGATCATTAACCCCCGGGGGATGTTGTTTATTCCCTCTTGGGGAATAACGCGTCTCCCGATTTCATTTGGAGAGTGTTATGGAAGCAGTTTTAGAACAACCAGTTCAAAAGGATGTACCCTCAATCATTCCAGCAAATATGCTCAGGCTTGGGTCTTACAACCCACGCCGTTGGCTCGATCCAGTAAAGCTCCAAGAATTAGCGGAGGCGATCAAAGCTCAAGGCATATTGCAACCCATTCTGGTTCGTCCAGTTGAAGGTGGATATGAAATTATTGCAGGTCAGCGCCGTTGGCGTGCCGCTCAATTGATCTCAGAGACGTTTGAAGTTCCGGTGTTTATCCGGGACATGACTGACGAAGAAGCAATTGCTGCTTCAACGAATGAAAACGTTATCCGAGAGGATATGAGCCCAGCTGAAGAAGCTGAGGCAGCGGCAAAGGTCTTAGGTGATTGCAGTGGCAATAAAGAGGAGGCGGCCAAGCGTCTCGGCTGGACTGTAACGACATTGGAAAAGCGATTAGCATTAATGAATTGCTCGGAGAATGTAAGAACAGCATTGGTTGAGAGAAAAATTATGCTTGGGCACGCTGAATTACTGGCCACGGCGACAAAGGAAAAACAAGATCAGGTTTTATCAAAAATCATGACCTTGCCTAAGTTACCAACGGTTCAGGAATTTAAAGCCCAGCTTGAGCAAATCTCAAAATCACTCGAAGCTGCAATTTTTGACAAAGCAGATTGTGCCGGTTGCCAGTACAACTCATCAAATCAAGGTTCATTGTTTGGCGAGTCGATTCATTCTGGTCACTGCACGAACGGTGCTTGTTACGACGACAAAACTGCGCAAGAGCTTGATGCTCGCGTGGCGAAGTTGAAGGAAGAGTATCCTGTTATAAAAATTGTGAAGCCTGGCGAAAACCACACTGTTATTCGTATTGTTGCCGAAGGCAAGAATGCGGTTGGTGAGGAACAAGCCAAAGCGTGTAGAGGTTGTGCAAACTTTGGTGCCGCTATTTCAAGCATCCCCGGAAGTGTAGGTAACGTTTATCGTGACCATTGCTTCGATACAGCATGCAACACTAAAAAGGTTGCTGCATACATCAAAAGTCAACAAGCCCCTGTACAGGAAAAAGCTAAGCCGCAAGCGAATCAGTCTACTGAAAAGCCGAAAGCCGCTGAAAAGCCTGCTACTGAGGTACAAGACTCTACCCGCGTCAAAGAGTACCGCATCAAGACATGGCGTGCCGTGTTGAAAGCGGAATTGATGGCGCAAAAAGATAAAAACCAATTCGTTCTGATTGCACTTGGTATCAGTGGCTACGGCCGTTGGATCAGTGGCAATAAGATGAGCCAGGCTTACAAAAAACTGATGGGAGGGGAGGGGTTAACCACCACAAACCTTTTTGAAGTGGCTAGTAAGCTTGAGTCAGCGCCAGAGGATGCAGTCGAGCTGTTAAATACAGCGCTGGCCGCGTCTATTGAAAGCGATATCGAAGTTCGTCAAATGGGAGAGGTGCTGCAGTTCTTGGGCGCCAAACTTGAGAAACACTGGCGCATCGATGCTGAATATCTGGATTTACTGACGAAAAGCGAAATTGAATTGGTTGCAGATGAGATTGGTTTGAAGGCCACCATTGGTGATAAGTTTTCTTCACTAATGGCTGGCAAAAAAGCTGACCTGATCAAATCGTTGTTGAGCACGGAGGGTTTTGAATTCGAGGGCAAAGTGCCTAAGAACATGAATCTCTCATAACTGTTGTTTTTATAACCGTGAGGTATCTATTCCTCACGGGATGGGTGCCTCTTTTACTTAGGAGCATCCATCATGGACAAAGCATTAGTTAGATCATTTATCAATTGGCTTGAAGAGGCCAGCACTGAGCAAATCAAGGAACGTCAGGCGCAAGCTTTGGCATTACTTGAAACGCTTCGTACCGAAGAAGCAATTACTGGGGTGAAATATTCTCTGCACTTAATTGAGCAGGAGTTGGTAGCTCGGTATTGCCTGGAGGGACAAGTCGTAGTTCAGTTCGCCGCTTAAGTTGGTCAATTTTTGCATCAAGGCCTTTGGCCTCCGGTGTAAAAAGCGTCTCAACTGCTTCAAGTTCTTTTAAGGCACGTGTGCCATTGATGGGCTGTAAAGGTTTTTTCATACTTTCAGTCTATCACCACTCATTTGTAATTCAACCCGCCGGGTAAGTATTTCGCCCGGCCGGGCGAGATATGGACCGGATTTATCTGGAGAAAACCATGTTTCAACAATTACATCAATTAGCACAGTCATGCTCAAGCCTGACACTTCTGATTACAGCTGGATCGGCTACGGAAATGACCATCACGGTAATTCCAAAGTCCGATAAAGACAATGACGAAGGCGCATTGGCAACCCCTCTCCAACTCACTGCTACACCACAAGAGTTTGAGGAGGGTTTCGTGGGAGCTTTAACTTCATACACTGACAGCCGCGGTTCACTGGCTGAACAGGTTGAAGCCACAAAGACCATCCTGGAATCTGCCAAAAAAGAATCCGAGAATAAAGCAACGAAGGTAATTGCGAAGCCAACTGCTAAAGGGAAAGAAGTCAAAGCTGCCGATCCTGGTAGCGATGATGACGATCACACAGATGATGAAGCAACTTCAAGCGATGAAGCTACAAGTTCAACCGATAGCGACAACCAATCAACAACAGCCGGTGCCGGCACAGACAATCTGTGGGGGTAAGCAATTATGGCTATCAAAGTTGAGAAAGTTGTCCGCGTTTTCAAATACAACTCAGTGACACTGCCAGATCCTGGCGCGAATCTGTCACCGGAACAGGTGCGGGATATTTATTCCGCAAACTATCCAGAGTTGGCGACTGCAGAAATTGAAGGCCCAGTAACATCGGGCAATAAGCTGCAGTACAAATTTGTGAAATCAGTTGGCACGAAAGGCTAAATCATGGACTCACTTAGAACGCATCTGGAAACAGTCGCTCAAGATCGAGTCCCTTTAAATGAGGGGGAAGGGTTAATCCCTTCCTCATCAGTCTCGGAGGATTCACTATGTTCGATTCAAGCAATAGAGAGACTGATTTACGTCAGTCAGAAAACTTCAACAGCATTAATAGCACCGCAACCGCAAGACCTTATCATCATTCTGTAACAACTTTGCCTGTATTTGGGCAAGAGGTTTCCTCAGCAGTCACTACAGGTGGTGCCGTAACCAATTGGGCGAAGTTTGCTTTGTTTTTATTAGATGAGGGTTATTTGTCATCCGATGAAGCGAGCAGAAATCCAATTGAATTGGTAAATATCGGTATGAAAAACTTTCTCGAAAGAGAGGTTGGCCAGATCGAAGTGGCAGAACTGATTTTCAAAGTAACGCCACAAATTACTGATCACGGCTTTTCAAGCTACATGGTTGGTGATGCGGAATTTCTGGTGCCGGAAGATAACACAGATTTATTTCTGATTATCACTCCTAACATTTGCCGTTGGTATGCCATTGGTAAGAAACTGACCGAGATTGAAACTGAAGTCCCAGGTCTCGGCAAGACGGCTTACTACTGGCTGGCAACAAAAGGAATGGACCTTTTTGGAATCATGACCCCATACTTCGCAACGCACAATGTGGCGCCACCGCAGTGGTGGTTTGGGACAGAAAATCAAAAGGACTATCTTGAAGAAAGGGAAGCATACACCGAAGATGAAGATGATGAGTGGTATCAGCCTTCACCGGATGATTGGAAAGCAGCTTTTCCAGATTATGTAACCAACCCCAATGCAACTCTAGATATCGACAGATTGAAAGAGATTGCGAACACACACAGTGATGACTCCATCAAGCAAATAGCTGCATTGACAGTACGGATTGCTGAACATGACAAATTTACATTACCTCATGTTCACCATACCGAATACCAGTCAGTGTACTCACCGGTCTACCTTCTATGGGAACCGAATGACATGCTAAGTCGCCTGACGGATGATTTCTTTCAAACAGCAAGTGAAACCATGGACTATTACACAGAGGATCTAGGTCTTTTGCATATAAAAGTCGATGACATACAAGCGATGAAAGAAATGCTTTCCAATCTCCGGAAAGGATTCACTCAATTCAAAAACTTTGAGCAGTTAATCAATCTGATTGGTGTTCAACCCTAACAAAGGAAAAATCATGTCACTTAACGTTTCGTGTGTTGATGGCAATAAGCAATCGGTTTTGGAACATGCAATATTGGTTTACAAGTCTGGCAGTCGTACTACATTGGCAACAATTCACGATGTAGAGGTTCATGACAATAAACCAACAATCAAAGCTGGTACGCTGGTATCAAAAAAAGCACTGAAAGAGATGTTTGAAACACTGACGCCACAACAAAAGATCAAGCCTGAATTATTGCCAGAAAACATCCTGGCAGCTGGCGAAGAGTTTTTGGCGTGGTACATGCCTCCGCAAAATAAATCATTATGGTTTAAGTGCGAGGAAGTGGGTGGCGAGGTATCTGGTGTTGTTCCATTACCAGGTCTCGTATTCATGGTTTCAAAGACCTCAAAACATTGGTACGTGTTTGCCTGCAAAGGTAAAGACAGGCCAAATCAGTCGACCGAGCTGTTTAATGCCCCATTTCTGAACGTATGGGAACACGGGCATATTTGTGAAGGTAATGCAAGACGACCCAAACAATTAGCAGCTTCAAAAATCAGTGAGTGGGAAGATGTGTTCTTCCGTAGTCGCTTCACACACACTAATCAAAGTCACGCAAGCATCATTAAGTACAAGGCAGGAGCATATAAGTTCTGGAAACACATGCTGGCAAACAAATGGAAGAAATTTCCAGAAGGTTTGTTGGTGAATTCCGGGGTAACGCTCAGCCGTGCATTTGATGATTTTATTCAGAAAGGTTTGCAATGAATAATTTAGATACAATGATTCAAAATCTCACGCCAACGGTGATGGTGCCAAAGCATGAGCCACTGCAATATCTTTCTGATTATGGCCATCGTTTCTTGATGGCTGCAGACGGTGTGTGGATGGAAAGCAAAGCACCATGGGGGCATGTTGTATTCCCCGTGAGAATCATCCCGGAAGTATCTTTTCCGTATGGAAACACAATGCCCAAAATGGAAATCAAAACTCCAAATGGGAAAATTCCTGTAGACCTGATCCGACTGTTTGTGGAAAAGGCCAAGGAAACCCCTGATACAGAAGTGGCGGCTTGGGTTATTTTTGACAGCAATTTCAAAACCATGCGCCTGCAGATGTTGGAAAACAACTCTGCATCTGGTTCTCACATTCAGTATCAATGTCCTGATTTGGCCGACGATGAGTCAGTCCTGATGGATATTCACAGTCATGCATTTAATCCAGCATTTTTTTCACCGCAGGATGATGATGATGATAAAGGCGCGTTCAGAATTGCCGTTGTAGTTGGCAACATGGATAAACCAGAAGTCACCATCGCTGCAAGACTGTGCATGTATGGCATGTTTTATGACCTTCCAGCACCAGTCCTGAACGGACGTGCAGAATGGGAGCCATCATGAATAGCCATGTGATTAAACCAGAGTTGTTATCAAAACAGGTTCATGTCCATGTAATCGGCGCCGGTGGTACTGGCAGCCATGTGATGCAGAATCTAGCAGCACTACATCACGCGATGATTGGCTTGGGGCACCCAGCTGGTCTGCATGTGACATTAATTGACTACGACATAGTTTCTGAAACGAATGTCGGCCGTCAATGTTTCTTCCCTAGTGATGTCGGCCACCATAAAGCGGAGGTTTTAATTAATCGCGCTAATTTAGGATGGCAGACAAATTGGGATGCTGTAACAGAGAAAGTAACAGGTCGCACAAATCCAGGCCGTGTTGATATTGTGATCGGTTGCGTAGATAACCGGTTGGCAAGAAAAAGCATAGTCGAAGCTTACAGCAATGTTTACTATCTCGATTTTGGGAATCGTAAACATGACGGGCAGATTGTATTGGGTATGATCAATCCTCAGTGGAAGCAAGATGATGAAAATCGTCTGCCCCACATCGGTGATTTGTTCCCTGATGCGATAGACCCTAGCAAAGAGCAGGATGATGATACGCCTAGTTGTAGTCTGGCAGAAGCCTTAGAAAAGCAATCGTTGTTCATCAACAAAACTGTTGCAACCTATGGCGTCAACCTTTTGGCCAAGATGTTCACCAAAGGGGAGATTACAACACATGGTGTATTTGTGAACCTTGAAACCGAACGTTCGACACCATTGCCGATTGATCCGGAAGTTTGGGCCCGCATGGGTTTCAAACCAAAGAAAGCTCGCAAGGCTAGAACAAAAAAGCAATAAGTAGTAAGATGCCTTTTATGCCCCTTGGGGCGTAGAAGGCTCCCAAATTGGATTCCAACCAATCTGTGAGCTTTCTAGGGCGCAAGCCATAGTTAGCGCGTCTATCGCGCATTTCAACAGTCCATCTGGACATCATTCACCCCTGGGGATGTTTGTCCTCACGGGCAAATACTCTCCAATTTTTCTGGAGAGTTTCATGAAAATTCAATCAATTCTGAACATAGCCATGTCAGCGAAAACCGCATCACAGATTCAATCTGTATATGGTCAGGTGAGGGCAGAGCTGGATTCACACAATAAATACAAATATCTTCAAGGCTCGGCTCAAAACGACGAGACTACTATTGAAGATGGTTATGGTCCGTATATGACATTCAACTACGTGAATTATTTGCATCGTGCTTTCGGCACTTATCACGCGATTGAAATCATATTTGCACTCAAAGAGGGCGGATTCACTGCTCATATTGCCCTGATTCATTTCAAAGATGGACTTGGCGAGAGTTCGCGTGATTACGAGCGTGTGCGTGAGGAAAATATTGACTTCACCACTGATGAAAATGCGACTGCAAAGTCTGCATTTGAGTCAATCGCGGCCGTGGCAAACAGTTGGAATATTAGTATTTATTTCCGACCAGAAAACAAAGTAGAAAACGAAGTAACCGCTTAAATCCCAACCTGGGGGCTAATACCCCAGGGTATGGCTCCCGTTTTAACTAAGGAGTCATTATGTTTGTTATTCATGATTTAGCAGGCAGATATTGGAATGGTCAGGCCTTTGCAAACTACTACACACACACTGCAAAGCGTTTTTTATCGTTTGTTGATGCTTCGCTTAAAGCGAGTGAATTAAAAGCGATTGTGGGCACCACAGATCAGAATGCCTTGCAACCATTGTTGAGGTTGTATGATCTGATTGCCAAAAGCCAGGCGACGGGTGTGGAAACAGTGATGACCAATGCTCCTGTCACGCATGATGAGTGTTGTACGATGCGGTCAAAATTGACTGCTCATACAGCAAGAAGTCTCATTTTGTCTGAGGTGGAATACCAGGTGGTCTATGTAGAGGATTTGGCTGGCATTGCTCTAACTTGGGTGCTTGCAGTCCTGTCAGGAAAAAAAGTAGATTTAGGTCTATCAAAAGGCGAGAAAGCAATTTATCTCAATGAGCGCGGGATTGTAACAATCCTCAACCCCATAAAAGATAGCGTTCAAGCCCACTTGCTTACTTACCAGCATGATGTGGTTGTCTACCAAGATGATCCCGTGATGCCTAAAGCAGTGATTACCCCAGACAAGAATAATCCTTTCTATTTTTACAAACAGTACGGTGAAACACGCGATATAGCCGTCATGAAGTGTGTGGTTAGAAGCCTGTCTGGAAATGACCGAGTGTTAATTCCAAAATGGCTGCTCAGCTAACTTCAAGTCCATAAAGGACATTCATCAACCCACGGGGATACTTAATCCGATGTGGGTTAGGTGTCTCCGTAAAATTAGGAGAATCATATGTCCCATAATTTCACACATCCATTCGTTTCAGAAATTGAGACAAGTCCAGATATCTTCGTATATTTGAAACCTGGTCTAAAACTCGGAAGCGACTTTTCACAAGATGGTAATAATTGCCAGCATTGCTTTGGCGAAGATAGCCTGAAAGATGTGGAAAGAACTTTGAAAAACGTCGAGCCTTGCAGTTGCGATGTTTGCAATAAGGCTTTAGGCAAGTAATTTTTTTAAACCCTGTCGGGGAAACTCCGGCAGGGGGTTTCTCCGATTTTATTTTAGGAGAAACTAATGGTAGAAAATCTGATTAACGAAGCTCTTTCACAGGGCCTTCTATCAATCAACGAAATCGTATCCTACGTGACTCAAAACGTAAGCCTGGATCCAGAAAGAAAGCCCAAACGAGTACAGGATGAATTGATTGAACTGGAGAACTTCTCTAGTGAAGTTGATTCATTGGCTGACAAGTTATCGCAAGCACCATTTGGTGACTACGGCATACTGTCCTTCAAGGACGGTATGGGGAAAATGCACTGGAAAGGCCTTATTTCCGATGGAAGTGGGGACCGGCTGCAGCCCGAGCTTTATGGGCTGTATCAACGGCGTCCGAGTCATTGGATGATCATGCAAGACATGCTGGCTGGCGAAGTTTATAAACGTTTGCCAGCATTGGTTAGACATTTTCAATCAAAGATTAATATCGAGATTGTGAAGGCCTACGATTTGCATGAAGGATCGGTGCTCAAAAACGTACAGGTGCCTGGATATGCAAAATTTTCCAGTGCCACCATTGACTCCATCTCGAAAGAGGGGATCGTCAAACTTAGAGGTGGTTATCGTGGTTCATCCAAAAAACGAGTGGTAACCGTGCCGGCATCTAGTATTCAATTAAGTTAAGGGAGTATGTTCATTATGGAAATTATCGAGTGGATTGCTTGCTTTACTGGGTTGGCCGGAGCGTTTCTTTTGGCATTGAACAATGAGTATTCTCGCTGGGGTTTTGTTTGCTTTTTGGCTTCTAACTTTTGTTGGATAGCCTTTGCAGTCGTAAATGGAACCCATGGCCTTCTGGTCTCACAGCTTGGATTCACAATTACCAGTCTCATCGGAATATTCAGGTGGTTTCCAATCACCAGAAAGTTAGTGAGAACCTAAAACAATGAGCCGTGCTTTCCAAAGCGCGGCTCATTCTTTTAGCCTTCTTAGAAACACCCCATTTTGGTGTGTTATCTGACCATGCTTTTTTGCAAAACAACCTTTATAGTGACCTAATGAAGTTAGTCAACCCATTATTTTTGATGCTCGTTTTTCATGGTGTAAATGCCAGAGCTGAAGCTGATTTATTCGTAAATCAGGTAGACCTGCCTACCGGGGGAACCGAGATTGTGGTTGAGAATCGCAACTTCGGGTCGGTTAGTGCGGTGATGTGGGCGGACGCTGAAAACACATATTCCAACACCAGTCTTCCAACGCGATTTGTCATAAAGCCATCTGAGAAACGTGTTGCTTTTGTACTGTCACCACAAGACCGTACAAAGCCATCAAGATTTAAAGTTTACGTTTCTACCATGTTTGGCGATGCCTATGCTGAACATAATCCCAAAGCCAAATACCGCTTTCCGTTTGCTAACGGTATTACAACTAGAGTCACCCAGTCTTTTGGAGACATGGGGTCACACAAAGCCATGAAAACACCTCACGCTGTAGACTTTGCAATGCCAACCGGGACACCGGTGGTTGCCGCTAGGGAGGGCGTAGTGGTAGCAGTAAAGAATGACTCAAGCGAAGGTGGCAATGACATTAGCTTTATCAATAAGGGCAACTACGTTTACATACAGCATGATGATGGAACCGTTGCCAAATATCTGCACCTGTCCAAAGGCAACTCGCCAGTATATACGGGAATGAAGGTATCTGAGGGAGAGAAAATAGGTTATTCAGGAAATACAGGATTTTCTTCTAGCCCTCATTTACATTTTGAAATATTTAAACCAATATACACAGCGTCGAGTATTTTGGAAGGTGAAAGCCTACCGGTTCACTTTACTTCCGGGCTTTCAGTTTTTAGAGCTAAGACAGGGAACATTGTCAGCTCCGAAATTGCGAAAACAAAGAACAATTTTTAGCGGAAGAAAAAAATGCAAAGTCTCTTTCAAAAACTCCAGGGGTCGTACAAGTTTGAACCCATTCTCAACCTAGCAGATTCCTCTGTATATGGGTTTGAGTTACTGGCCATGAGCAAGCCAAAAAACTGGCTTACTCATGATTTACGCACTATTGCAATGCTTGGTATGATTAATCGTGCCTCGCCTTCGCACATCCAGAACGAAATCATTTCAGTTAATCTCACAGCAGAGAGCATCATGACTATCACTGACGCTCAGATTGAACAAGCTGCCAGAAACAGACCGAAACTGGTTATTGAGTGGGTGGAAATCAAAGATGACAGCCAAACAATCATAGAGGTTGGCCGGAAGCTTGAACGTTGGCGTGAACAATTCGATATTAAGATTGCCATTGATGACATGGGCAAGGGTCAAGACGCTATTGAGCGATTCCTTGCAGTAACTCCTGACCTAGCAAAGTTCGACGGGTTGCTGCTTCATGAAGCACGCGAATCAGAAAAACACTATCGCGCAATTCAATGGATGTCCAAGTGGTGCCGTGATGAAGGCGTACCAATCGTGATGGAGTGGATTGAGAACGAGCGTGATTATGAAATTGCTGTTGAATGCGGTTGCAATTATGGTCAGGGTTACTACATCCAAGATCAAGTGAATGAAGCAATTATCGAAGAAAGAAAATTAGTTATGTAGTAAGTCCCAGTCGCACTTGATTTATTCATTTCATATGGATAATTGATAGTGAAACTTGGGGTAGTAAATGCGTAAGAAAATTCTCGAACCAACTAAGCTGAACAACAAGGTTGCTGATGCTTGCTTTCAGTATGGCAAAGATAAGGCCTTCGGGTTGTTCGTTGCCTCAGTTGAGCATCTTTATTGCAGTTTATTGAGCACTGGGGATACTTTAAGTGTCTCCGATGACGTGCTGAACATATCATCCGTTTATATCAATGAAGTCCGTAGCAAACCAGCGTTCGCAAATATCCTGGGCGCGGCTTTGATCGAACTTTCCCCATACAGGACTGATGAACTATCCGGTAGTCCATATATCCCTGACTCACTGATGGAATTGATGGTACGGAATAAGAATCTGACCAAGGGGTTCAGAACTATTCAAGACAAAGATTGTGGGTGCGGCGCTTATATTCTCTCACTGATGTCTGCATTGAAGTCAGACTTTGGTGATAACGAGTTAATTGGATGGTCGGTAGCTGGAATGGATGCCGATTTGCTTAGCACAAAAATATGTTCGATACAGGTGCTTACCAACGTGGCTGTTCACAATGTTGGCCCGGGCGGTTTGACAATCATCCATAAGCCATTTGAAAGCGCAAATCATGAGTATTTGATGCTCAAGTTGCACTTCAACCAAATCAGCAAGCAATACGAAATCATGAATAAAAATCAGTCATGGGTTAACTCTGCCCAGACCGCTTTATTCGCCTAGGAAAAAATATGTTCAAGTCTAAAAAAGTTGATTTAGCTAAGTTCTCACGCAATGACCCGTGGTGGAAAACCAGCATTTGGGGCAAAGAGTTTTTGGCCTACGAGGTTGTATTACTTATCGCGGTTCTTTCTTTGTTAGTAGGCATGGCTATTGGTGGTTTATTGGCCCATCACTTCATGACAAAGATGAGCAAGCAGGTTGCGGCACCGGCTGCAGCTGTAACTACCAAAATTATCAAGCCAACAATTGAGCGCGTTGAATCATCCTCACCGATAACCATCCATCCAGTAGATCTAGGCGATAGCTCAGAGAATCCAAGCTACCTGGTGCCTGATATAGGGAAAAAAGGTTAGTTTTCTGAATGAGGTGGCTGACACTTCCATTGCTATTGTTCATGTGCACAACGGCTTGGCCAAAGTCTTTATCTTCCAATAACGATTTTTTAGTGTTGGAAGTATTAAGAACCGAAACCGGCTCAGTTGATTTGTACGCTCATAACAAACTGCCTGTACCAGTTTCCGCGGTCATTACAGCCAAAGGAAAGGGCGTAAACAAAAAGACACTGGCAGTCTTTAAGCCAATAGAAAGAAAGGTTGTGCTTTCCTTCAGAAGTGATGAATCCAAAGGAACCATAAGCTTCACAAATGATGTCGCATGGGGAAATGTTCAATCCAATAATAGTTACGTTTACCGCATGCCTTTCAAAGATGGGATTGAGGCTTTGGTTACGCAATCATTTGGTGACAACAGAAAATCAAGCCATTACAAGATGAATGATCCAAGTAGTGAATATGCTATAGATTTTGCTGCTCCATCTGGAACGGCAATTGTGGCTGCAAGGGCTGGTGTCGTGGTTGGATCAAAATATGATGAGACTTTCGGTTGCTTCGAGGATAAATGCGTCAATAAAGGCAATTATGTCCTGATAGTGCATTCCGATGGCACACTCTCTCAGTATGCGCACTTAAAACATAGCCAGCCAATAGTCTCACACTTGCAGTCTGTTAAGGCAGGGGATCTGATTGGATTCTTGGGTGGTACGGGTTATGCCAGTGGCGAACATTTACACTTCGAAGTAGGAAAGCCAGAATGGACTGGCAGAGATTTTAGAATCAGGCGGCTTCCTGTAGAGCTCACTGACGGTAACAGAATTTTTCGAGCAAAAACTGGTGATACTTACAGTTTCATTTCAAAAGGCCGGTTGATATCTGGATTAAATGAGAAATAATTAAGAAAAGCCCAAAGGGATAAACATGTTAAAAAAACTGACTGCTTCAATTTTGATTTTCTGCCAACTGACGACCCCAGTCGTTGCCAATGCAGGATTGGACAATTTATTAAACCAAGTATTCGGCAAGGTATTAAATAGCCTACCCAATGGGACGACCGTTGGTGGTAGTACCAACAGCGGTGGCGATGTTTTGTCCGACTTCCTAGAAAAAGGTAACAAGGAACTGTTGGTCTTCAGCGACGGCGACCCTTTGACTTATGATCCTGGGAACAAAGCGCAGTCAGAGACTCAATTCCAGCAATACCAGCAAGTCAGAAAGATGGTATTAGAGAAAAAAAATCTTGATTTCGAAGATCTGGTCAAATTCTCGAACGCACTACGTCCATACATCAGTTACCTTGAGAATATCGAACGTTTGAAGGCAGGGGGGGATATAACTCTACCTCCGGGCGCCGCGGTAAATATCAATGCAAGTTCGTTTTGTGCAGATCCGGGAATTTCGGCACCTGGTACAGGTGACACCATGACTATTGTTGAAAATGATGCAGTAGTACCAAAGAAAGCCAAGAAACTATACAAAGCATTACTTCAATATTCTCTGAATCGGCCAGAGGAACGCGCCTTTATTCAACAGCAGATTCATGACATCAAGAATATTCAGAAAGCACCACGTTTCTTGCTTGGTGCCGCTTCACCTGAGAAAAAGCAGTTTTTCGACAAAGTGATGCCTAATGGTGGCAAGGAATACGATGACTATGTGAAGTGGGCTATCAACCAGGCAGATAAGGGTAATAAGCGCGAGACAGAAACGCTCGAGGAAAGTGTTGATAAATGGAAGCCTACTAACACTGTCAAAGGCCTGGATTTCAAAGCTAAATCTCTGGATGGTGAAAAGGCCGTTGCAGTCAAAATTAACAATAATACGAACAGCCCGGTCAAATTAAACCTCGCTGACTTATCTGCTTTGCCCAATACCAACACCAAACAAAGATTGAGCCTAGCAGGAATTAACGACATGTATGCCAATGGTGAGCTTATCTTTGACCCTGCACATAGAAAGCTCGTAGAGGCTCTGGTGATCGATGCAAAGGAAGTGCTTGGTCAGACGGCTACCACGATTGGCGGGTTATCTCTGGCAGTTTATGGGACGGTTAAACCCGTTGGCAGCGCTGTAGTTAAAGACCTCCTGATTAGCGCACCGGTTGCAGGCACAGCGATTGCTGCATGGGAGCTTTACTCCGGCCGTAATTTCTTCTCTGGCAAGCAAATGTCGACCGCAGAAAAAATGCTGACTGCGCTTAACCTCGTTCCATCGGCAGGCGCGGTAGCGAAAATTGTTGGGCCAAAGGCAATACCGATTTTAGAAAAATATGCCTTGGCAAACTTTGGTACTCAAGTCGCTGGTGGCATTTTCACTGCTGAATCGACTGAGTATATGCAAAAAGCCATTTACACAGATCAGATAATGAGCGAGGTAATGGCTCAAAGGGCACAACAGACGCTAGTTGAAGTCAGAAGCGACCCTACCACGCCTGCTGCAATTAAGAAATTGATTCCAGCTTAGAAATAAAGGAAGGGAAGGTCAGGACAATTTTGCATTGATCGCGGACTCGATTTGCTCAATACACATGGGCATTTCAGTGCGGATCTGATTGGCAGTAAATCGGAGGATTCTCCAGCCATTTATAACCATCAGGTTTTGGCGAACGCGGTCTTTGGTGAAGTCCTCTTTGAATTTTCCATGATATTGCCAGCCATCGCACTCGATAGCCAGTTTAACAGAGGGAATAGCAATATCGACGCGAAATTTCCTGCCCGGCACTGCGTTTTTGTATTCCGCTTCGGCAAGTTCTGGCCAGCGTAGCTTTACCTCAGTCCAAAGCATTTTCTGGATGAGACCATTATCAACCTTTGGGCGATTCAATGTCGCATTCAAAGGTTTTACAGGTGTTGTTGCATGGATTTTCCAAGCGCCATTGCCAAGTGATTTTAGTGATTTAACCCTCATAAAACCAGACTACATGCGGTTTTTGAGAATTCAATAGCTAGGACAAAAAATGAAATTTTTAGCGAACATCATCAGCTTTATCCCTAATATCAAACGCCTTCAATCCATTGATGCGGTTCTCGATAGCCATCAAGGTGGTATAGCAAAACGCATAGATGAAAATATTGAGTTGCTTGTGTTGTTGCAAGAGAAGTCTCCGGCATTTTTGGAGGATCATCCATGGGTTGAAGGGTGGATTGAATCTAACCATCAATTTCTCTCAGATTTGGCCTCAGCTGGGCAAAAAACAGACTCATTCAGACTTAATAGACAACAACCTTTTCCACGTCCATGGCCAGGTAGCGCTTGAAGCAAATGAAAGCAATTCTAAAATCATTGATTATTACGCTAGGTATTGCCGCCAGCGGGGCCAATGCCGGCAGTGCGTATTCCATTGAAGATGCAATTTATCGAATCGAGATAGTGGACGGCAACAAAACCCATTTTGGAACGGGTGTGCTGATTTCGAGAAATACGATTCTGACCAACTGCCATTTGGTAAAGCATGACGGCCTGTTTAGGGTAATAAACCGAAAGACAGGTAATGAGTTCCCAACTCAAAGCTATACAACGATTGGTGGGCTGGATGCTTGCCTTCTAAAAGGCAGCGTCTTTGAAGGAAATCCAGTGCAAATGCAAACAGACTATCGCAATGGCGATCCAGTATGGGCATATGGTTACCCAGTAGGGCATAGCGCAATGAGTCAGGGCGTTATGGTTGGATTGCTGAGTACAGATGTTGGGCTTGTTTTGCAAACCACAAGCTTTTGTCATCCAGGGTCATCGGGTGGCCCTTTAGTAAATGCTCGCGGCCAGCTGCTAGGGTTGGTTTTTGGTACTAAATCGACCTATAAGGATCACTGCCTGGCCATCCCAGTTTCAGAAATACTGAACAAGATGCCGAGTTGATAAGGACAAAAATGACTATAAAACTACTGGGCGATTTGATCATGTACTTTGGCACCATGGGTGGACTGACATTCGGTATGTTCTACGTCGACAAGCGTGCTGCGGTAAATAATTTGAGTAGGATTCCAGAGACATGGCTTATGGCAGCTTGCGTGGCCTTTGGATGGATCGGCGCAATTATTGCTATGAAGTTTCTACGCCACAAAAACAGGAAAAAAACATTCATAGCAAAACTGGTTGTCGCCGTATTAGCTAACCTGGTTGTAATTTATATGATGCTCAAGGCATCTAATGGCTGAGTATCAAATTTAAGCGTCTCATCAAAAATCGGGCTTCATAGGAAGCGCTCAGAGCGGTTATTTTTAGGCCGTTGATGTCGTAGGTTGTAGTGAGGATTTTAAATGCCTCGGATAGAAGTCTAAACTTTACTTAAATATGCGGAAAAATTTATTAGCATAGAGATGCATTTCAATTGCTGGAAATAGTAATTTCCAGTAGTTGACTTTGAGGCCCGTTCAAGGACAATTAAACAATATTGTGATGTTGGGCGAATGAAAGAACTTTAACCGCCTGGATGTACTTGATTTGCATTAATCCTCCAAAAAGCTTAATTCAGAAATCAAGCTACTCCAAAACGATGATTATGTCAATCAATTTTAGGGTGAATAAATGAAAAACAAAAAATATGAGGTTAAGTCAACTCGAAGTCATCGTGGCCGTTTTTACTCTCCACCACGGGTTACAAGGGCAAAGGTTTTTAAAGCGTTCAGCACACCCGAGATTCCACATCGGGCATTAGTTGAAATTGTTGCCAAATATATTGGCGATTCAACTGTGCCGCCATCTTGGTCTGGTGCCGGTGTAAAAGGTACGTTTGGTAAACGAATTTACAGTTTATGGGCTAGACACATAGCCCCTTTAAAAATCGCCACGTACAAGAATGAAGATGGGCGATATATTACGCCAGTAGTGCAATCAATTCATGATTTGGAATTTGGCAACAAAGCAAAATCAAAACCAGTTATTGAAGATGTGAAGTACTTTGTGGACGAATTCTCATCGTTTAGCCAGGTCCCAAGCCTAGAATTACGAAAAATGGCGGGCCTTAAATAATGACGAAAATGACAAGATTAACAAAAGTCAAAACTACGCTCATTGGTTTACGAGATATGGCATCAATTAAGAATGCCAAGAAAAATCATGATAATAAAAACTGATAGCACCCTCGTACAAGACAGCATTGCCAGTTACGATGATGCAATGCTTTATCGTTACACATTATCGAGATCCTGGACAAAGGGACCGGCACTCACATTCTTGATGCTTAACCCAAGCACGGCAACTGAAGCTGAAAACGACCCAACTATTGAGCGATGCCAACGCCGGGCCATCGCAATGAGATTTGGGCAGCTGCACATCGTGAATTTGTTTCCACTCCGAAGCACTGACCCAGCAGGTCTTTTAAAGACTGACCCCATTGGCGACCTGACCGAAGCCAACAAGTCCATTATTGAAGCTGTGAAATTATCGGACATGACAATCTGCGCGTGGGGAAATCACCAGGCTGCAAAGACGCGCTCATGGGATGTCATCAAGCTGTTGCGCGAACAGGGTCTTGAAAAGAAGCTGTATTGTCTGTCAAGAAACAAAGACGGAAGCCCAAAACATCCACTGTATGTCTCCAGCGCCACAGTACCTATCAAATTTTTCGAGTAACCCTTGGCTTCCAAAAAAGACATGAACAATCAATCGCATTTCATAGACAGATTTGAAGCATGCCTTAATCCGTCTACCGATGGCACCAACGGAAGATTCCGAGGTGACAAGACCAAGCTGCTCACTCAAATTGATGACGATCGGGCAGCCATTAACATCTTCCTTGATCAGACAATAAAAAATCCCGGGACCAAGCGGATGTATGCCAGAGAAATTGAGCGCCTGCAGATGTGGGCAGTAATGGTGAAAGAAAAGTCCATTGCTGACCTGGAGATGTCAGACTTTGACGAATACATCAAATTCATTAAGACGCCACCTAAAGGATGGGTGGCCGATAAACGATATCCGAAGTCTTCAGAGAGTTGGCGCCCTTTTGTTCGCGACCTCAATGAACACGGCCGCATTTTTGAGTTATCTGAGAACGCCCTATTCAATGCCATATCAGCGATCAACACAATGATGGACTGGTTAGTGAGCTGCGGTTACCTGACTGGCAACACCCTGGGCCTCATCCGCAAAAACATGAAAAAAGCCATCCGTATGGATTCCCATGAGGACAAGGTGGAACGGTTTCTGGATGATGAAACAGTCGAAGACGTAAAGAACGTCATTATGTCCATGCCGAGCGAAACCGACTTGGAGATTTTGAACTATGAACGAGCTCGATTCATTTTCACTATGTTCATCATGCTCGGCTCTCGGATCTCCGAGCTGGCCAACTCACAAATGCGTGATTTTTCGAAAGAACCCGCAGGCTGGTTTTGGAAGGTGACTGGCAAAGGTAACAAATCGGCAAAGGTTGTGGTGCCGGAGGATATGCTTATTGCCTTGTCCAGGTGGCGCAAGATTTTGAAACTATCACCCTACCCTCTTCGCACTGAAATCACGCCAGTTATCCCAATGATTAACAGGCATGCTCAAGCACAACTTAATCGTGCCGGCATTACACCGCGTAGAATCAATCAAATCCTGTCCGAGATTTTTGAGGCAACTATCAAGCATATTCAGAAAACACAGTCTGGTCACAAGGCTGAAGAAAAAATCACTTTTTTACAGAATGCTTCTGCGCACTGGTTACGCCACACCAGTATTACTCAGAAAACAAATTCAGGCATGGCGCATCACGCAGTACAAATGGATGCTCGACATTCCGATCCACGCACGACACAAAAATACATACACGATCAGGAAAAAGAGCGAGTGGAAGAAGCCAAGAAACACAAAATGACCTGGTAGCTATCAATTACATCATACGGAAAAATGTATGATACGTTTTATTGTAAGATGCATAAGTTGGCCGTTGGGTGGCCGTGTAACCAGTTGAGTATGGGGGAATTGCTATAGAAAAACTACTCTGCAATTTTCAAAACATTTTTACTTATGAAATTCAGCAATGCCATTCGGACGGTTTTAGATTCAATGCCATTTTTTTTGAAAGACTTTAATGTAACCCTGTTGTTTTGCTCAAGAAATGACTCAAAGTCTCTGAAGAGTTTTTCTTTACTATCATCGTCCAGAGTTTCGTAATACTCCCCTGCCCTACTGTTCTTTTCTGCTGCGATTTTGTTTTGTTCGAATTGCTCTCGCTCAGCAACCTTTAAGCGCTCTGCTGCATCCTTTTTAGACTGAGCCTGCTGCTCTTTAAATTTGACTACCAATGGTGAAACCTTGGGCCGGTAATCATTCTTAATAGCCTCGACAACAAACCCTGCGAGATTCTTAATTTTGCCGTCAGCCAGCTGGCTCTCAGCGTATTCGATATTGCCCATTACTAGTTCAAACTCATATTCTCGTGCAAGTTTTTTGGCTACATTTTCATTAACACCACACTCGATCAGCTTTTCTTCAGCACGCAATTGTTCGTCCTGGATACTCACATCCAAAAGGTACTGAGGTTTTTTAGTTATTTCAAAAAATAGTGATTTAACTACTCTCTTGACCTTGGTGTACTGTACGCTGACAAGAATGTCTGTTACTCGGTTAACTTCCTCTATAGCGTTTTTGATGACTTTAAGATTGAAGTATTTGAACTCATTGTAGATGCTATCATCATCACACTCGAAAACCTGACGCCATTCTTGAACTGTTAACTCTGGGGTCCGGCCATCTTCTAAATAAAGAAGGCATTGCTCATACAAGATATATGCATAGTTTGAATCGATGTTGCCTTGGACATCCATATTGATCAACGCAAACTTCACTGAATCAGACAGCATGCGTTTTGCAATCGTCGGTATCTCGAAGTGAATTTTTCCGGATGACTGGAATAGTAAGGTAGAGAAAAGCTGTGTCGCACCTACTGTACGAACGCCGCTAGCATTGGTCACGTCCATCTCTACTTTCAGGCTGGTAAGTTCGTTTGCAGCCTGCTTTAATTTATCAACATCATTTGAATTGAATTGAATCAGCTCACCGAGCTCAATTCTGGTCGTTGAATAAGTATCTTCATTCATGCCTTGCTTCTGCGCTATCTTAAATAAGGCATTGCTCAATTTACGACCAAGTAAAGAACGCTTCTCACCGTTGGTAACACGAATTTGAATTATCCCGGATCCTTTAACAAGAAGGGATTCACTCAGCTGAGCTAACTCCGATCCTTTCATGACTGTTAGTTCGGTCGACTTCATTTGTTTCGGTTACTTATTGAAGGTTAATTTTGTAACCTAAGTATGCCCACACAAAAATCCTTTGTAAAGTGGTGGACATCCTTTTTTTGAAATCAAAAGATAGGTTACCGTTTACGGGATGGACAGCACTTAGGTTACCGTTTACGGGACGTGGGGAAATATTCGCTCAATAAATCATGCTGAATCAGCACTTAGGTTACCGTTTACGGGATAAAAAAGAGGGTTTAGGTTACCATTTACGGGACAATATGCTCCTATAAGTAAGCATTCACTGTCTCTAATAACAAATAATGACAATGGATTAATAAAAAATTAATGAAATTCGAGTTAATCATCCCGTAAACGGTAACCTAACTTAGAATATCCACTAAATCCGTCCCGTAAACGGTAACCTAAGTGGCAAAACTGGCCCCAGTTATATCCCGTAAATGGTAACCCAAATAGGGTTAGGACGCTCTTTGAGATTAGATATTAAGAAAATCGCCTAGCACAGACAATTTATAAAAGCATTATTAAATAAGGGCTTATATTGGTTATATACACTTATGGTTTAAGTGCGGCATTGCAAAAGTTTTTGATCCCGTAAACGGTAACCTAAGTGCAGGTCATCCCGTATTCGGTAACCTATCTATACCGTGATATAGGTTTAATATGAGAATAATGCTTTATATTCAATTATTTAGACTGCTTCCAGCATGTTACTGATCACTCTTCTCACATGAACATCCCGTAAACGGTAACCTATTCATCCCGTAAACGGTGACCTAAGTTCGTAAGTTATTGATTTTAAATGTGACCTTAACGAATATACCGTAAATGGTAACCTATCCCGTAAGTGGTAACTTATACGTACCGTAAATGGTAACTTATGGCCATTTCATATCCCGCAAACGGTAACCTAATATCGTCCAATATCCTGTAGAAGGTAACCTAGACGTACCGTAAGCGGTAACCTATCAAAACTTTTTGTCCCCTAAAAGGTAACCTAACTTTATTTTTTTATTTATTTTCAGTAAGTTAGAAGGCCTCAAATACACAACAACACTATGTATGTTGTTTTTTAAATAACATCAACATACTAAATAACCCCTTTTTGTGTACTATTTTGAATATCTATTAATAAAAACAGATGGTTAAGGATAGTATATATACTAATTTTTGGTAAGGCTTTCTGGTAGCGGCAGATTCAATTCCTTTGCAATTCCTGGAAGCTCGTTCTTCAAAATATGTACCACTATAGACTTCATGCTTTGGCCAGGTACAGCGCGAGCAATCCCTTCTAGTAACAGTTTCAGATCCTGTGGCATTTCTACAATCAAAGGTTTGATAACATCATGTGATGCTTCCATCCAGGGGAATGGATTCAAGTTAAGAGAATTGAGCTTATTGCTGATAGCTGGCGTTGGTTTGACCTCTTTCTGCTTAACAGGCTTTTTGGCAATAGTCCCCTCCCCTTCCCTTTTGGGCTCTGTCTTTTTTTCTTCTTGTTCAGTTACCGTTATATTTTCTTTGCCCGAAGTTGCCTCACCCTTATTTACAAAGCCGGACTGTTGCCCTAATGCAATCAACTTATCCAACTGGCTTTCTTTTTTTGCTGTCATTTTTCTTCTCCATATATGAAATCATAGAGGCCTTGCATTTCCTCTTGCGCTGATTGGTCTGATTTAGTTTGGTTTTCCGGGGGTATCTCAAAGATTGATTTACCTTTACCCAATACCTTTTTGAAAGAATCACGATCAGTGATTTGTACGCTACATACTTCAATGCCTGCTGCTTGCATTTGATCCTGCATTTTGAGTATTACTTCAGCAAGGTCATTAATTTGTTTGTCGCGAACATTTGGCAGCGTTGGCACTTCATTGAATAGCATCACCACTCTCATACCCAGACCAATGGCTTTACGTTGTTGCTGGAGCTCATAAACCATTGCAATATCTTTTTCCAAGGCCCACACATCAGTCAGACTTACTTTAACGGGTATAACCATCACATCGCATACCAGGAGGCTATGACGTAATTCAGCGGCATCTCTACCTGGTACATCAATAACTAAGTCATCATAGCGCTTTGCTTGCTCTCGAATGATTGATACCACATCAGTACCTAATGCATTTATCAAAGGGATAGCAGGCTCTACTCCATGTTCATTGCGCGTTGCATTCCAGCGCGTCACTGTTTTCTGGTCATCACAGTCAACCATGCAGACATCATGACCTTTTAGTTTACGCAATGCAGCAATATTCAAAGAAAGTGTGCTTTTCCCAGCACCACCCTTACGTGTCCCAAAAACTACGATCATAGCAACTCCATTTATATTGACAGTATAGACGATATTAACCGGCTATACCGCTCTGATTATGTGGTTAAGGTTTCCAATGTAATCAATATTCATAACCTAATATAGATTATTAACATTGATTACATGTGCAACGTTATCAATATAAATAATGTGAACAATAAAGTAAATACTATTAATGTTATTAATACAGGTAATAATAACTATATTGTAAATATTAATTATACAATCAATACAAACTATATTAATAATATAGTTAATATTGACTATAGAATATAGTCGTTATATATTCAATATACGATTAATGTAGTTAATACGGTTAATACCGACAATACTGCCTATACCGCAAGGGAAGATTTATGAGTCAGCAAATGATGAGTACGCCAACACTGAACACTATGGGTGAAGCATTAGCATTATTGGAAAAAGTAGGCTTTAAAAACATTTTGAAGCCTGCCGTAGTGTCAGCCAGAAAAATGACAGGCGATAGATTTAAGCAAGCTTTAATAGATATTGTTACAAAAGAGCAGGGTAGAGATGAAAATCTTCGTTACCTGGCTTCATGCCTATGCCTATCTACAAATCAGGCAATCAAATTCCTGACAAATCATAATATTCAGTTCAATCATGATTTATTGGTCAAGCTTGGTATTGAACAGGGCAATGAAATTCGAAACCTGATGAAGCAGTTTGATACGACTGGTGACGTGAACTTTCTGAATGAGATACGCAATCGCTTTGATGGTGTGCATCAACAGCCAACGGAACACCATGACCGGCAATCAAATTTGGCGCCGAAGAGCAATAACATGCCATCAAACGAACAATATGATGTCAACGATAGCTACACGGGTAATGAAAATACGGAGCCGAAAACCCAGCAAAATGGTGAAAAGTATAGATCACTTCATTTTTTTGGGAAGGACACGGCTTTATGCTTCAATGATTCGCGCAGTAAGTCTGGAAATATTCCAACAATCAACATCGATGCGGCAAAGGTTGCTCCTGGTGGTAATCGTAATTTTGATTGGAAAAACGCTGTTCATTTCCAATTTACACGAAATGAATTAATCGGTGTTCTGTCAGTGTTGACTCATATGCGTAATAAGGTCGAATACAAGTCGCATGGCCAGAAAAATGACAAGGGTTTTTCAATTGAAAAGCAGGAAGGTAAGTTTTATTTGAACCTCTTTTCAAAAGAGGGGGGGGCGCGAGGTGTGCCTATCACCCTTGAAGATGCAGTGCAGCTGGCATTGATGCTGATTGATCGCCTGGGTGAGAGTTTCCCAAGTTACGAAAAACCAGAATTCTTGACTGTTATGAGACTGGTGATTAAATGACTCACGCCATTCCCGATACAAGTGGTAAACGCTTTGCTCGTTTGCAAACTTTGGGCATATATGTGCCTGAACAAATCCTTTTACACTTACCAAAGGGGTATTTGGACTTAACAACTGTAGAAAAAACGGTGCAGGATACGCATTTTGACGGCCTACAGCGCATTTATTCGCTTACGGTGACCACTGATGCAGGGTTTGCTAATAAATTTGGCGATAAGCCCCGTGTTTCATTTTTTGCATCTGATGAAAATCAACCGATCCGTATAACTGTATTCGGTGGGGTGTATGAGTGGAAAAACCTGAAGGCTGGCATGAAGATCTTTGTAAGGGCGAAAGTGAAGGTCTGGAATGAAGAAATCCAGTTTGATTCCCCTGAGTTAATCCACGCTAATGCCATTGGTCGAGTCGTTGCGCAATATCGCGGCAAGAAGAAGGTTGTGTCAGAAGAAACCTTTGCTGAATATGCTCAAGAGGCTTTAGATAAATACCTACCTCAAAGTGCTGAGTATATCCGAAGGATGCTGGATGGCATGGATGAGGAATACATCCTGCAAAAGGCTGCAATTAAGAATTATCGGACTATTCAAGACATCCTGATCGATGTCCACGCACCAAAGACACTGGAACATGCCGAAAAGGGCATGTTGGCAGCCCGGAAGCTAGCGGCGTACGAGGCAGTGAAAGAAGGCGCAAAGAAAAAACAGAAAAAGCCGGTCGCACAATCAGCCATCATGATTAGCGATAAGGCATGGCAGTCTGCAGCCAGCAATATTCCTTATCAGGCCACAGATGATCAGCTACGTTCAATCAAAGAAATCGTAGCAGACTTAAATTCACCATATCCAATGAGCAGATTGCTTAACGGTGACGTAGGAGTTGGCAAAAGCTATGTGATTGGGGTTACGGCTGTAGCATGTTGCTACGCGTTGAAAATTACCCATCTAAATTGAGTTCTGCGCACTGAAAATT
>VFQN01000963.1_pt1 | contig 50757 bp, 34 predicted proteins | sample 3512371 | NCBI WGS metagenome assembly VFQN01 (sample SAMN10412370, study PRJNA504923) | tailings metagenome | isolation source: Replicate 2 from Balatoc abandoned mine | place: Philippines: Itogon, Benguet | collected 2017-08-28
GTGGTGAGGCGCCTCCAATGCATGATTCTGAGACAGGATCACAGAGTCAGGATAAGGCGACCAGTTCTTCAAAGGCGTATTTCCTGGTGCCGAACGAGCCGCCGAGGTCGCGGCCGAGTCTCGAGGCGTGGCCGGTGGCATGACCGAGCTCATGCAGCGCCGTGCGGTGCCAGTTGATCGGCTCGAAATAGGCGGCCGGCGGCGGCACGCGCACATAGTCCTCTGCCGGAACATAGAACGCCCGGTCGCCGCCGATCCGGAACGTGATGCCGGTCGCCTTGATCAGGGCCTCGACCTGCGGCTCGATCTGGCCGGGTGGCGGCGGGGGTGCGGCGATCGCCACATCGTCTGGTAGCCCCTCGCACTGGGCGGCGTTGAAGACGGTGTGGCGCTTGAGGAGCGGAATGGCCGCCGGTTCCTCTCCGGTCTCCGCGGCGCGCTGCTTTTCGTCGTCGGGAACGAAGCGGTCGGCATAGACGATGGTGGTCCCGTGCTCGCCCTTCATCACGTTGCCGCCGAGCGCCAAGGCCTGGCGGAAGGTGAGCCAACTCTGGCTGGGAAAACCGTGCTCGACCACGGCACCCCACAGCAGCAGCACGTTGATGCCCGAATAGTGCCGGCCGGTGGCAGCGTTCTTCGGCATGGCGAGCGTCGCCTTCGCCGCCGCCGTGCCCCAAGGCTGCACCCAGGGGAAGCGGCCGGCCTCGAGCTCGGCGATGATCTTGTTAGTGATGTCGTCATAGAGGTTCGCCCGGTCGGCGCCGGCGCGCGCATTTCGGTGATGTCTGGACATCGCGGTTCTCCGCGACGGGCGCCGGAGGCCTCTCCTCCAGCCCTCAACCCGTCACGGCAAAGCCGGTCCGCACTCTCACTCTAAGGGGGCGTTGCGGGGTCTCCCCGCAGAAGGGGGTGCGTCGGCAACGACAGTGCCGACCAGGGGGAAGGCTTCCCCCGCATAGCCTGAGATCCTCAGCAGCGGGTTTCAGGATTTCAGAATGTAAGTTCGGTCTGGCGCGGCTCGTCCCACAGCCGCGTCTTGAAGGTTTGCGCTGGCAGCGGCCGGAGAAGCGCCTCCTCGCGGCAGGTCCGATCGAGCCAGGCCGTGCGCTGGTCGCGCCGCAGCACTGCCATCTGGCGATCATGGAACGGCGCAACGTCGGCGTTCGCTTCGATGGTCAGGATCGCGAAGGCCTCCCGCCAATCAGCAGTTGCCGGCCGCCAAATTCCCGCGAAGTAGAACCAGTCGCCATCCGCGAGCGAGAAGCCATAGTGCTTGCCGCGGCTGCGGTGGCGGAACTCAGAGGCCGGGATGAGGCAACGATGGCTGGGAAAGCTACGGCCCTCCGCCCGGATGACGGTGAAAGGCCGACCACCGCGTTCGCGCGGCTCAAGGCCCCACGGCAGCTCGACCATCTCGACGTCTCCGGCGTTGCGGCGGATGACCACGCGTCGTTGGCCCACCGAGGCGTCCGAGTCGAAAATGCTTGCGCTCATAGCCCCATGAACATAACAAGAACGATTAGATGGTGCAAATACGAATGGAGGCCTTGGAGGATGTGCAACGACTATCGCCTACATGTTGACGTGGCCTCCATCGTTGAGGATTTCGCCGACCTCAAGATCAAGATCCGCTTTTCGGAAGGACGGCCGAACGTCGAGGCGCGCGACGACATCAAGATCACCGATATTGGCCCGATTATCCGGACGGTCGAGGGCGTGAGCGGCGAAGGCGACATGGTGCAGCGGCGGTGGAGTTGGCCCGGGCCCAACAAGCGACCGGTCTACAACTTCCGAAGCGACGGGCGGGAGTTCGCCTCCAACCGCTGTCTTATAGTCGCTGACGGGTTCTACGAGTTCACCGATCCCAAGGACCCGAAGAAGAAGCGCAAGGACAAGTGGCTGTTTACGAAAAGGGACGAACCGATCTTCTGTATTGCCGGCATCTGGCGGAGCACGGACGACGTCGGCGAAGCCTTCACCATGCTAACCATGGAGCCCGGTCCGGACATCGCGCCTTACCACGATCGGCAGATCGTGATCCTCGCGCGCGATGCCTGGGCCGACTGGCTTGATCCGTCCGTTTCGGCGAAATCCCTGATCAAGGCGCTGCCGGCCGGAAGTCTCGCGGTGGAGCAGGTTGGTTGATCTGAGGCGATTCAGAGAGCGGTGCAGCCGATCCGGACGGCCTCAGTGTCGCCGCCTTCCTTTGCCTCGCTGCCGCTCAGGGTAAGGGATCGCACGCACGACGTCTCTTGCGGGTTTGTCCTCCCGCTCTCCCTGATAAGAGACCTGCCGCAGAAGGTTGTCCTCCGTCCAACTGAGATAGGTCACCTCGACCACGAGTTCGGGTCTGACCCAGTGGACTCTGGCGAGTTCGAGCGGTGATCCGAAGCGGCTCTCACGCGGGGGCGCAATGTCGAGCGGCATTTCCGATGCCTGCAAGGGCTTTAGCCGACGAGCGAGCCGCTTCAGCTCTGCAACCGTGATCCCTGTGCCCACGCGGCCGGCGTAAAGCATCGCCCGGTCAATGGTGTAGTAGCCGAGCAGAAGGGAGCCGATGTGTGGGCGGCTCCCAGTCGGATCGGTCCAGCCGACGACGACGAACTCCTCGCGATTGAGGCACTTCGATTTGACCCAGAGGCCGCGATCGCCTGGGGCATAAGCCCGGTCGATGCGCTTGGAAATCGCGCCTTCGAGTGCCAGCCGGCAGGCGTGCTCTCGGAAAAGCGGCCCATCACCAAGGACGTGCTCACTGAAGCGCACGCCGTCCATGTCGCGCGCGAGGAGCGATTGCAGTCGCTCTTTTCGTTCGAGGAGTGGAAGCGAGGCCGTGTTCTCGCCGTCCAAATAAAGGAGATCGAAAGCGAAGAAGACCAAATCGTCGGTGCGGCCTTCGTCCATCGCGGCCTGGAGGCGGCTGAAGGAGGTGATGCCGTCCGGTCGCACGGCGCAGAGTTCTCCATCGAGATAGGCGTTCATCACCGGGAGCAACCGAAGCGCGTTGATCGTGTGCCGATATCGATGGGACCAATCGAGGCCGGTGCGGGTGAGCAGCCGGACGTCGCCGCCATCAATGCGCGCGTGCATCCGGTAGCCGTCATATTTGATCTCATGAATCCAGTCTGGGCCAGCCGGCGCTTCGTCGACGAGGCGTGTCAACTGGGGCTCGACCCACTTCGGCGGGTGTCCGGACACCGGTCCGCCAGGTTTCGCTTCAGTCTTTCGCGCCATTCCATTCGCCCTGCATTTTCGAACAAAGTTGGCATTCGTGCCGGCGAGGCCTAGATGCTGACCTGGCGTGGCTCGGTTCAGCGGAAATCCCGCGTCTTTACCTTGATATTGCCCGTTTGCAGTGTGGCGTCCACCATATCGCCTGGTCTGAAGGCCTTGGACAGGCCACGCGGATCGAGGTCCGGGGCGCCGTGATGGGCTTCGTCGCCCCGCCCATGCGGAAGCGGAAACGGGCTCTCGCGGTTGCCGACACTGGCGAGTTCACCCGAAAGGTCGGTGAGTTGGTGTGCGACGAGGTGCACGACTTCGCCCTCCCGCTGAATTTTGCCGCGGACAGCGAGCATCGAGGAGGAGAGCAGCACCCGGCGAAACTTCTCGAAGACCTTGACCCACACCACGACATTGGCGGCGCCGGTCTCGTCTTCCATTGTCAGGAACATCACGCCCTTAGCCGAGCCGGGCCGCTGGCGGACCAGCACGAGGCCTGCCGTCTCCAGCCAGCGGCCATCGCGGGCCTGCATCGCATCAGAGCAGGTGACGATGCGGCGCCGAGCGAGATCGGCACGCAGGAATGAGAGAGGATGATTGCGCAAGGTGAGGCCGACATGGCCGTAGTCCTCGACCACTTCCCGGCCGGCCGTCATGGGCCGCAATGTCAAAGCCGGCTCATGGATTTCCGAGACGGTCTTCTGTTCACGAACTGAGGCGGCGGCAAAGAGCGGCAGGGGTTCGTCGCGCAGCCCCTTGAGCGCCCACAGCGCTTCGCGGCGCGCCAGGCCGAGATCGGGCCGGAAGGCGTCAGCCTCGGCGAGTTGGACAAGCGATGCCGCTGGCACGCTGGCTCGGTGCCAAAGATCGTCGATGGCGGCGAAGGCCTCGTCGGCCCTGGCTCCGACGACCGCGGCCGCGTCGGCATTGGCCAATCCCTTGACCATGCGCAGGCCAAGGCGGACGGCAAAGGTGCCGTCCTCGCCGATGGGCTCCAGCGTGCAATCCCACCGGCTGGCATTGATGCAGACGGGGCGGATGTCAACGCCGTGGTCGCGGGCATCGCGCACGATCTGAGCCGGCAGGTAGAACCCCATCGGCTGGGAATTGAGCAGCGCGCAGCAGAATACATCCGGATGGTGGCATTTCATCCAGCTCGAGGCATAGGCGATGAGTGCGAAGCTGGCGGCGTGGCTTTCGGGAAAGCCGTAGCTGCCGAAGCCTTCGAGTTGCTTGAAGGTGTTGGCAGCGAATTCCGGCGTATAGCCGTTCCGGATCATCCCGCCGATCAGCTTGTCGCCGAATTTGCTGACCCCACCAGTATGCTTGAAGGTCGCCATGGCTCGCCGAAGCTGGTCGGCCTCGCCGGCGCTGAAGCCAGCGCAGACCATGGCGACCTGCATGGCCTGCTCCTGGAACAGGGGAACGCCCAAGGTCTTGCCGAGCACGCGCTCGAGCTCGGGAGTCGGAAACTCGACCGGCTCCTTGCCCTCCCGGCGTCGGAGATAGGGGTGGACCATGTCGCCCTGGATCGGGCCGGGCCGCACGATGGCGACCTCGACGACCAGATCGTAGAAGGTGCGTGGCTTGATGCGCGGCAGCATCGACATCTGGGCGCGGCTCTCGATCTGGAAGACGCCGATCGTGTCGGCCTTGCGGATCATGGCGTAGGTCGCCGGATCCTCGGCCGGGATGGTGGCCAGGTCGACGGCGATCCCTTTGTGTTCGGCAAGAAGGTCGAAGCTGCGCTTCATGCAGGTGAGCATGCCAAGTGCCAGGACGTCGACCTTCATGAACTTGAGGATGTCGATGTCGTCCTTGTCCCACTCGATGACCTGGCGATCGAGCATGCGCGCCGGCTCGATCGGCGCCAGGTCATCAAGCCGGTCATTCGTCAGAACGAAACCACCCGGATGCTGCGACAGATGCCGCGGCGTCCCTTCCAGTTGCTGTGCAAGCTCGAGAGTCAGCCGCAGCCGGCGATCGGCCGGGTTGAAATTGAGCTCCCGGGCACGCGTTTCGTCGATGCCTTCGCCGTGGCCCCAGACCTGGGAGGAGAGCAGCTTGGTGACGCCCTCGGGCAGACCCAGGGCCTTGCCGATATCGCGAACGGCGCCCTTGGTGTGATAGCGCACCACGGTCGAGCAGAGAGCGCTGTGGTCGCGGCCATAGGTGTCGTAGACCCACTGCATGACGATCTCGCGCCGTTCATGCTCGAAGTCGACATCGATATCGGGAGGTTCGTTCCGCTCCTGGGAGACGAAGCGCTCGAAAAGAAGGTTGTTGCGTTCCGGATCGATGCTGGTGATGCCCAGCACATAGCAGACCGCTGAGTTGGCGGCAGAGCCTCTGCCCTGGCACAGAATATCTCTGCCGCGCGCGAACTGCACGATGGCGTTCACGGTCAGGAAGTAGGGGGCGTATCGCAGGGTTTCGATCAAGCGCAGTTCATGCTTGATGAGAGCCACCACCTTGTCGGGCACGCCCTCCGGATAGCGCCGCGCCGCGCCTTCCCAGGTGAGTTGTTCGAGCGCCTGCTGCGCCGTCAGGCCGGGCAGCATCTTTTCTTCGGGATATTGATAGGCGAGTTCGTCGAGCGAGAAGCGGCATTGCTGTGCGATCTCGACGGTACGCGCGAGAGCTTCCGGGTAGCGCGAAAACAGCCGCCCCATTTCTTCGGGGGGCTTGAGATAGCGGTCGGCATGACGCTCGCGCCGGAATCCCAACTCGTCGATGGTCGTGTTGTGACGAATGGCCGTCACCACATCCTGTAGGACGCGCCGGCCAGGCTGGTGAAACAGAACGTCGTTTGTCACCACTGTTGGCACGCGCATGCGGGTGGCCAGGTTGGCGAGTTCATGCAGGCGAAGCTGGTCGTTAGGCCGGCGGCGCAGGGTCAGGGCTAGATAGGCGCGGTCGCCGAAGGCGTCCCGCAATCGGCGCAACCGCAGGGCGCAGCTATCGTCGGCCCGGTCGGGAACGAGCACGGCGATCAGGCCCTCGCCGTAGGCGGCGAGATCCGTCCATTCGAGCAGGCACTTTGCTTTGCCGCCGCGTTTCTTGCCCAAGGTCAGCAGCCGGCACAGTCGGGAATAGGCGGCCCGGTCGGTCGGATAGACCAGCACGGATATACCATCGACAAGATCGAGACGGCAGCCGACGATCAGCCTGACGCCGGTGTCCTTGGCGACCTGATGGGCACGCACGATGCCGGCGAGCGAATTGCGGTCGACGACCGCCAGGGCCTCGATGCCGAGCGAGGCGGCCTGCGCGAACAGGTCATCGCAAGAGCTGGCGCCGCGCAGAAACGAAAAATGGCTGGTCACCTGCAGCTCGGCATAGCGCGGGTCGCTCATGCGAAGACCCCATGCAGGAACCATTTGTGGGAGCCCGTTCCGGGATCTTCGCCGTCGCCGGCTCGATAGATCCAGAAGCGGTCGCCTGACTCGTCCTCCACCTGAAAATAGTCGCGGACGGCGATCAGTTCGGCATCGCGCTGCCACCATTCGCCAAAAACGCGTTCGGGACCGTCGGCCCGCGCGACGCGATGCCGGATGCCGCGCCAACTGAACCAGACCGGCGGATGGTCAGGTAGCAGCGCCATCGTCTCGATGGGTTCTGGGTGCGTCAGCAGACGCGGCGCGCGAGGCCAGTCACCTGGCCAAGTCGTCCCGTCATCGGGCGCGGTCGGCGCGATGCGGCGGACCGACCGTTCGGGCACGTCACTCTCGACCGGGGCAAAGCGATAGAGCCGCTGTTCGCCAATACGGTTGGCGAGCACGTCGATGAGATCAGTGATGTCGGGCTCCGGCTCCTCGACCAGTGAGGAGATGATCTGCTTGCTGCCGAAGGGTTCGGCGAGCGTCGCGGCCAGGGTCATCACCTCGATACCAAAACCGGGATCCACGGTTTCGATGCGGTCGGTGAGGAGCCGTGTCAGCCGTTTGACGTCTCGCACTGGCACAGCGGTGCCGACGCGAATGGCTTCGACGCGGTTGTCGACGCGATGAAGCAGCAGGTCGAGCCGGCGGGCGCCGAGGCCCTTGGCCTCCAGCGCTTCGCAAAGAGCGGTGACGAGCTTGCCGGTATAGCGGGCAATTGTCTCGGCGGCCCCGATCGGCTCGCCGAAGGCCCGGCGAACCTCAACGACTTCCGGAGACCTGACGGGTTCGAACGGCTCGCTCCGCCGGCCCAAGGCCTGATCGAGACGGCGGCCGAGTTCGGGTCCGAAACGAAGAGTGAGAGAGGCACGCGGCGCGGCCTCGACTTCGCCCACCCGTTCGAAACCGAGCGCAAGCAGGGCTTCAACGATATCATGGGAAAGACGCAGGGCGCTGATAGGAAGACCATGCACGATCGCTGGGGCTTGCCCCACCGGCGCAACGAAGGTCGGCCGGGCGAGGAAGCGCGCACAGGCCTGTGCGGCGCCCCAGGTATCGGCTACGGCGGCGCGTGACTCGATGCCGGATGTTGCCATGCGCGAGACCAGTCCCTCGAGCATGGCGTCTTCACCGCCATGCAGATGGTCGGCGCCCGTGGTGTCGATGATGAGCCCGTCGGGCGGATCGGCCGCGACGATCGGGGCATAACGCAGTGACCAGAGCGCCATTCTATCGAGGGCCGCGGCATCGGCGGCTGCATCCAGGTCGAAGCTCTGCAGGTTGGGCACCAGTACCTGAGCCTTGCTCGCCGGTATGCCCACGCGCAGGCCGGCCGCGCGTGCCGCCGCATCCGCGGCCAGCACGAGCCGCCGGTTTCCCTGCCGGCCGAGCATGACGATCGGGGTTTCAGCCGATGGCGCGGACTGGCCCATTGCGCGTCGCAGGCGATCGATCGGCCAGGCCGGAAAATAGAGTGAGACGACCCTTGTCATCGCAGGCTTCCACTTCAAAATCGGCGCTTTCTCCAGCCCGTGCGCGGATCAGTTCGAGCCGCCAGCGGGCGCGGCCGACACCTGGGACCGGCAGGGGACGGGAGGGGAGCGCGGAGACGCGCCAGCGGGTGACCGCGGCGGTCGGTTGTCCAAAATCGGTGGCCTCAGTCTGTCGGCGCCAGCGGCGGATGGCGATGCCGACGGCGCCGGAGGTTTCGGCGGCCAGTTGCAGTCGGCGGGAGGCGGTCATCGAGAGGCGGGCCAGTTCGGCAACGACGGTGCCTAGCCCGCCATGGCGAAGCCCTTCCTCGAAACAGGCGAGCACGGAGGCTTCATCGCCTGCCTCGACATAGACGACACGGCCGGGCAGCAGCCCGGCCTGGGCAAGTGCCGGCGCAAAGAGGTCCTGCCGGGTCACACACCAGAGCACCTTGCCCCTAGTGCGCGCGGCAATGCCGGCGGCAAAGAGGGCCGCCGCGGCGCCATCGATCGCCCCGTTCCGGCCTCCTGCCACTTCATGCAGCGCGCCGAGTGCCAGCCCGCCTCCCGGCAGGACCTTGTCGATCGAGGAAACGCCGAACGGCAGCGTCGCGCGGTTACGCGCCGGCCCGCCTTCGAGGCGTGCGATTCGCTCGCGAGCGCAGCGATAGCAGGGCTGGCGGCCGGCTGACCCATGAACGAAACACTCTCAAACTGTCTTCCCAATGGATTTCGGGACTGGTATGTTCCTTATTTGTTCTCATTGGTGCCCTGAGTCAATCCGACTTGTTGCGTCGCTTCGAGAGCTGATTGCAGGCGCGTCCGCATCGGGCAGCATCAGCGTCAGACGCTCCGAATTGTCGCGACTGGCTTCCACCCTGATCGCGGCGCTTTCCACCGTCCGCGTCCGGCTCCGCTCGCTGCGGCCGCGCACGGCAGTGAACAGGTCCGACAGCGACAGATAACGCTCATCCGCCGGCCGGGAAAACCATTCGGCGGATACACGGCCGACACGCTCGCCGCGGCTCACATCCACCTTGTAGCCGCCAGCGCGCGCGGGGGCCGCATCCAGAATCCCAACATGGGTCATGGGTCGTCGCCATGACGGGCGCCAGGAGCCTCTCTCCCAGCCCTCAACCCGTCACGGAAATCTGCCCGCACTCTCACTTCCCATCTTGACCGATCTCCGAGGATGGGCATAGAAACGCGATGGATCGCGTAGATACACGCGGTACTTGGGGGCAAAGTGGGGCACGACGGCGCGAGCCTGAAATGGGGCGTTGAACGGCGACTGGAATTTATCGAGTTCCGGTTGTTTTGGGATGGCGGCGTCAATCGCGCCGACATCGTCAACATGTTCGACGTCTCGATACCCCAGGCGTCTAAGGATCTAACGCTCTATCAGGAGCGCGCGCCGCACAACGCCGTCTATGACAAAAGGGCCAAGCGCTACATAGCAAGCGATCAGTTTCAGCCCTGCTTTCTGAAGCCCGACGCGGGTCAGTATCTCAACCAGCTTCGGTCTGTCGCCGAAGACATTTTGGCCCCATCCGAGTCGTGGATCGCCCATCTCCCCCCTTTCGGCGGGCCGCCAATCCCGGCCAGAGGCGTGAACAATGAGACGCTCCGGACGGTCATAGCGGCGATCCGGCAAAATCAGGCCATAGAAGTGAAGTATCAGTCGCTATCAAGCGATGACCCGCGCTGGCGCTGGATTGCGCCGCACGCGATCGGTTTTGATGGATATCGTTGGCATACGCGTGCCTTCTGCGAGCTCGACCGGTCGTTCAAAGACTTCCTATTGTCCCGGATCATCGAGATCAGGTCGCTTCGGGCGAGCGATGCGACACCCGAACAGGATTCCGACTGGAACGAATTCATCACGCTTGAGATAGGGCCGCACCCGGAGTTGTCCGACGGCCAGAAAAGAATAATAGCCCTCGACTATGGAATGCGCGGCGGACGCGCCCGGATCCGCGTTCGGAAGGCGCTGCGCTATTACGCTCTGCGGCGATTGGGGCTCGACACTCCGCCGGCGGCTCGCCGCCCTCAAGATCAGCAAATTGTACTGTTGAATGGAGGGAGTGGCGATGAAGATCATCGATAACACCTCCCACCTGCTGGGGGACGACCTGAAGGCCGCCGTTGGGCGTGGCGCTCGATTGAAGATCGCGGCGTCGTGCTTCTCGATCTATGCCTTCGAGGCATTGAAGGCAGAGCTTTCCAAGGTCGAAAGCCTTCAGTTCATCTTCACGGCCCCGACGTTCGTGCCAACGGAAGTTACGGACCGCCTGCGCAAGGAGCGGCGAGAGTTCTTCATCCCGAAAGCGCGGCGGGAGAGCGGGCTTTACGGAACGGAGTTTGAAATCCAGCTCCGCAACAAGCTGACGCAAAGGGCCGTGGCGCGCGAATGCGCTGACTGGATTCGCAAGAAAGCGAGGTTCCGATCGAACACCACCAAAGCTCCGATGCAGCAGTTCCTGCATGTGGCGGGTGATGACAGTGGAATCGCCTACATGCCGATCAGCGGCTTTACCGCAGTCGATCTCGGCTATCAGAAGGGCGACGCCGTCTCAAATTTCGTGACGCGGTTCGACGACCCGAACCACACGCAGATGTACCTCCAGCTGTTCGACCAAATCTGGTCCGACCCGGAGAAGCTCGAGGATGTCACGGCCGCAATCTGCGACCACATTGAGTCCGTCTATCAGGAGAACTCGCCCGAGCGCATCTACTTCCTGATGTTGTACAACATCTTCCAGGACTTCCTCGAAGACATCGACGAAGACGTTCTGCCGAACGACCTCACCGGTTACCGGGACAGCGTCGTCTGGAACAAGCTGTTCAACTATCAGAAGGACGCGGCCACCGGCATCATCAACAAGCTGGAAACCTATAACGGCTGCATCCTCGCCGACAGTGTCGGTCTGGGGAAGACGTTCACCGCGTTGGCCGTCGTCAAATATTACGAGCTGCGCAATCGCGCCGTGCTGGTGCTCTGCCCGAAAAAGCTCGCGGACAACTGGCGGAATTACAACACCAACCTGACGACCAACATCTTCGCCAAGGATAGATTCAACTACGATGTCCTGTGCCACACTGACCTGTCGCGAACGTCGGGCGAGTCCTTCGGCATTCCGCTCAACCGTGTGAACTGGGGAAATTACGACCTCGTCGTCATTGATGAGTCGCACAATTTCCGGAACAACGATGTCTTCAAGGACCGGGAGACGCGCTACCAAAAACTGATGAACAAGGTCATCCGCGCGGGCGTGAAGACCAAGGTTCTGATGCTCTCGGCGACACCGGTGAACAACCGCTTCACCGACCTGCGCAACCAGCTTGCTCTGGCCTATGAAGGGCAGTCGGAGGGCCTCAGCCAGAACCTGAAGACGCAAACCAGCGTCGAGGAGATCTTTCGCCGCGCGCAGAAGGCTTTTAACGCGTGGACGACACTGCCGCCGGACGAGCGGACCGCGGCCTCGATCCTCAAAGCGCTGGATTTCGATTTCTTCGAGCTTCTCGATGCCGTGACGATCGCCCGGTCGCGCAAGCACATCGAGACCTTCTACGATACGAAAGACATCGGCAAGTTTCCCCAACGCTGCAAGCCGTTGTCGTTCCACTGCCCGATCACGCAGCGGGCGGACGTGATGGGCCTGAACGACATCTTCACCCAGCTTTCCGTGCTGAAGCTCGCGGTATACGCCCCGATCAGCTACATCCTTTCGAGCCGGCTGCGGAAATACGAGGAGATTTACGACACCCAGGTTGAGGGCGGCCGGGGCAAGCTTCGGCAGGCCGATCGCGAGCGCAGCCTTCAGGCGCTGATGACCACCAATCTGCTCAAGCGCCTCGAAAGCTCCGTCGAGGCGTTCCGCCTCACCCTGCGTTCGCTGAGCGGGAACATCTCGCGCGCCATGGAGGCCATTCGTGACTTCGAGCGGTCGGGCGGCACGCAGAGCGTGAGCGAGTTTCTGGCGGACGAGGAATTGCTCGACGCCGAAGACGACGATCTGGCCGGACTGGGCGACTTCACCGTCGGCAAGAAGGTGCAAATCAGCCTTGCCGATATGGATCTGCCGTCGTGGAAGCATGATCTCGAGGCCGATCTCGCGCTCATCGAGGAGCTGATCGCCTCGATGGACAAAGTCGGCCCGGACGACGACGCCAAGCTCCAGCACCTCAGGCAGGTGCTCGAGCAGAAGGTGGGTGAACCGCTCAATCCAGGCAACAGGAAGGTCCTGATCTTCACGGCTTTCGCCGACACGGCAAATTATCTCTATGCCAATCTGGCGCCGTTCGCGCAGCAGCTGGGGTTGCAGACCGGGAAGGTGACGGGCTCCGGCGCGCCGAAAACTACGCTCCGGAAGAGTTATGACTTTCAGGACGTGCTCACGCTCTTTTCGCCGCGATCCAAGGAGAAGGTGATCGTCCTGCCCAACGAACCGGGCGAGCTGGATATCCTGATCGGCACGGATTGCATCTCGGAAGGCCAGAACCTCCAGGACTGCGATTTCCTCGTCAATTACGACATCCATTGGAACCCGGTGCGCATCATCCAGCGCTTCGGCCGCATCGACCGCATCGGTTCGCAGAACGCCCAAATCCAGTTGGTGAACTACTGGCCTGACATCTCGCTCGACGAGTACATCAATCTCAAGGAGCGTGTCGAAAACCGCATGGTGATCGCCGACGTAAGTGCTACCGGCGACGATAACGTTCTCACCGCCAAGAGCAGCGACATCGCCTACCGCAAGGAACAGCTGAAGCGTCTTCAGGAGGAGGTCATCGAGCTGGAGGACGTGAAGACCGGCATCTCGATCACAGATCTCGGCCTCAACGATTTCCGGATGGATCTGCTGAACTACGTCAAGGAGCACGGGGAGCTCGACGGCCTGCCGAACGGAATGCACGCCGTCGTTCCCGCGCAGCCTGAGCTGGGCCTTCGGCCCGGCGCGATCTTCGCGCTGAAGAACATCCACGACAGCGTCAACATCAACCAGCAGAACCGGCTGCACCCCTATTATCTGGTCTACATCGGCGACGACGGTGAGATCGTCGCCGACCACACCGAGGTGAAGCGCCTGCTCGACCTCGTCCGCTTAAGCTGCAAGGGCCGGCCCGACCCGATCCAGGACGTCTGCCGCATCTTCAATGACCGGACGCAGGATGGCCGGAAGATGGATCGCTACTCCGAGCTGCTGAGCAGCGCCATCCGCTCGATGATCGAAGTGAAGGAAGAGAAGGACATCGACAGCTTGTTCAGCGGCGGCCGGACCACGGCGCTGGTGCATAGCATCGCGGGGCTGAATGATTTCGAGCTGATCGCCTTTGTCGTGATCGAGGGGGCTGACGCATGACGGCCTTCTTCGACTATCCCAAGAGCGCCGCCTTCGGCCGCGTGGTCCCGAAGAACAAGATATACGAGCATGCCGGCGCCAACACCGCGCTCAAGGATCTGTTCGTGCGCGAAGTCGATCAGATTGTCTGGCGGTTCAAGTTGGCCCCCGAGACGACCAATCTCGACGCCACCTCGGCCGTGTCCGAGGTCCAGGTGTTCGGCATATCGCTCAAGACCGGACATCTCGATGAAGCCGTCCTGCGCGCGATCGACAAGGCGATCCCGTTTCCCTTGATCTTCGAACTGACCTGGCGCGGCAAGCGCAAGACGACGGCCGCCTTCAAGCGCCCGAGCGAGGCGGACGGCTCCAAATGGGTGATCAGCGAGTATTTCGCCACCGATTGGGCGCCGGAGGATGCGCCGCGTGAACCGCTGCCGGTCTCGCTCGATTTGGGCGCTCTCTATGACCGCCTTCTCACCGCCATAATGCCCACGTCCGCGCAAATCAGCGAGGACATCCAGAAGCGGGTGGACCGGATGGAGGCGATCCGGGCCAAGACGCGGGAGATGGAGCGGATTAAGGCGCGGCTTTCCCGTGAGAAGCAATTTAACAAGCGCGTGGCGATCAATGCCGAACTGCGCGCGGCAAAGCAGGAACTGGAGCGGCTGACGGCGGGCGACCCCGTCGGCGATGTAACGACTGAGTAAGAGGAACGTATGGAAAAGTTGAAGATGCACAGCCCCGACCTGACACAGGAGAACATCGCGAAGATCGGCGCGTTGTTTCCCGGCTGTGTGACTGAGGCACACGACGGGACGACGGGGCAGCTTCGTCTAGCGGTGGACTTCGATCAGCTTCGGCAAGAGCTTAGTGACCACATCGTTGAAGGCCCTAAGGAACGTTACCAACTCACTTGGCCAGGGAAGCGCGAGGCGCTGTTGGCCGCCAATGCTCCTACCGCCAAAACGCTGCGGCCTGTACCCGCCGAGAGCGTGAACTTCGACACCACACGCAATCTGTTCATCGAAGGGGACAACCTGGAGGCGCTGAAACTGCTCCAGGAGACCTATCTTGGACAGGTCAAGCTCATCTACATCGACCCGCCATACAACACCGGAAATGATTTTGTTTACAACGATGATTTCGCTGAATCGTCCGGTGACTACCTGCGGAAATCCAATCAAGAGACTGATGAGGGAATACGACTGGTTGCGAATACAGAGGCCAACGGACGTTTCCACTCCGACTGGCTCAGCATGATGTATTCACGCCTCAAGCTGGCCAAGAATCTCCTAGCGGATGACGGCGTCATCTTCGTGTCGATTGATGATAGCGAGTCTGCCAATCTGAAGCGCCTCTTTGACGAGGTGTTTGGAGAACAAAATTTTATTGACACGATTGCCGTGGAGATGTCGACCACATCTGGCCCAAAGACCGTGAATGCGCAGCAAGGAACAATTGTTAAGAACGTCGAATTCGTTCATGTGTATAGAAAGTCCTCTGAGTTTGATAAATTGCGACACATGCCATTGCTAGATGGTATCGCATCATTTGATGCTCATTACTCCACTTGGATGAATGACGACGGCACATTAGGAACTCTTGCGGAGAAGATGGTCTCCGACGAGACAGTCGGTGCTGAAATTCAGCGGTACGGTTTCTTGGTACGCGGGACTTTTAGCATCAACAGCATTGATAAGCTCCTCGCTGTGTCAGATGCGGCCAGGTCATTCATTGACGAAAATCTCAAAAGGATTGCGCGTGTTGATAGGCCTCCCGTGTCCGCCGCGGGACGGTCAACTCACGTCGGGCGCTGGGAGCCTTTCGAGGTAGATCACAGAACCTATTTCCTCACGACATTGGCGAACGGCACCCTGCAGGCCCTAATGCCCCTGTCGCTCAATTTTAGAATGTCCGATGACTACAAACCAAGATTTGGGAGAACTGTCATCCGAGGAGATCTATGGAAAGGTTTCCATCAAGATATGGGAAACGTGGCAAAGGAAGGAGGCATTGCGTTTTCGAACGGTAAGAAGCCTGTCCGTCTTATAAAGCAATTGATCAAATGGGCAAACAACACGTCGGACGGCATTATTCTGGATTTCTTTGCCGGATCGGCGACCACCGCGCATGCAGTCCTGCAAGCCAATGCAGAAGACGGAATAGCGCGCCAGTTTATCATGGTGCAGCTTGATGAGGCACCGGAGCTCAAATCGGAAGCTGCAAAGGAGGGATATAGCTCTATCGCGGAACTTGCCCGCGAGCGAATCCGTCGAGCCGCGGCAGGCATTTTAGAAGGCGAAACGCACGCCAATTGGAACAGGGACAGCGGCTTCCGTGTCCTGAAGATCGACACCTCAAATATGCAGGACGTGTACTACCGGCCGGATGAGGTCGATCAGAAGGACCTTCTCCAGGCCGTCGACAACATCAAGCCGGACCGGACCGCAGAGGACCTGCTGTTCCAGGTGCTGGTCGATTGGGGTGTCGATCTGACCCTGCCGATCCGGCGCGAGACGGTGCAGGGCAAGACCGTCTTCTTCGTGGACGAGAACGCGCTTGTCGCCTGCTTCGACACCGGCGTGACCGAGGAGCTGGTGAAGGAGCTTGCTGGCCGCGAACCGTTGCGCGTCGTCTTCCGTGACAACGGTTTCGTCTCGGACGCCGTGAAGATCAATGTCGAGCAGGTGTTCCGCCAGCTCTCCCCCGGCACCGATATGAAGTCGATCTGAGGGGGTGACCATGAAGCTGAAGTTCAAAGTCCAGCCCTACCAAACCAATGCCGTGGAAGCGGTCGTCGATTGCTTCGCCGGGCAGCCGATGGTCAGCGGCGTCACCTACCGTATCGATCCCGGCCGCAAGGCGCAGGCGAGCGCCTTCGAAGAGGGGTTCAAGAACGCGGACATCGCGCTCACCGATCTTCAGGTGCTGGCCAACATCAAGGAAGTCCAGCGGCGGCAGAACCTGCCGATCTCTGACGCGCTGGTTACGAGCGCGGGGTGCAAGTTCAATCTCGACGTCGAGATGGAGACGGGCACGGGCAAGACCTACTGCTACATCAAGACCATCTTCGAGATGAATAAGCGCTACGGCTGGTCGAAGTTTATCGTCATGGTGCCCTCGATCGCCATCCGCGAGGGCATCTACAAATCGCTCCAGATCACCGCCGACCACTTCACCGAGAGCTACGGCAGGAAGGCGCGCTTCTTCATCTACAACTCCAAACGGCTGCACGAGCTGGAGAGCTTCTCGTCGGATGCCGGCATCAACGTGATGGTGATCAACATCCAGGCGTTCAACGCCCGGGGCGCCGACAACCGCCGCATCTATGACGAGCTTGACGATTTCCAGTCGCGCAAGCCCATCGATGTGATCGCCAGCAATCGGCCGATCCTGATCCTCGACGAGCCGCAGAAGATGGAGGGCGCCGCCACGACGGAGGCGCTGCCCAAATTCAAGCCGCTGATGATCCTTCGCTATTCGGCGACGCACAAGACGCCGCGCAACCGCGTGCATCGTCTCGATGCGCTGGACGCTTACAACCAGAAGCTGGTGAAGAAGATCGCCGTGCGCGGCATCCAAACGCGCGGCCTCGCCGGCACCAACGCCTACCTCTTCCTTGAGGGCATCGACATCTCGAAGAAGGCGCCCGTGGCGCGGATCGAGCTGGAGGTGCAGCTCAAGTCCGGCGAGATCAAGCGCCAGCTCAGACGCTTGGAGTTTCGCGACGACCTCTTCGCCGAGTCAGGTGAGATGGACCAATATCGCGACGGCTTCACGATTTCGCAGATCGATGCCCGCAACGACACCGTCGAGTTCACCAACGGCGTGGTTCTCCGGGCCGGCGAGGCGACCGGTGACGTCTCCGAGCGTGACATCCGTCGCATTCAGATCCGCGAAACCATCAAGGCTCACTTCGACAAGGAGCAGCAGCTCTTCGCGCAGGGGATCAAGGTGCTGTCGCTCTTCTTCATCGACGAGGTGGTGAAGTACCGCGATTACAGCCGATCCGATGAGAAGGGCGATTATGCCCGCGTCTTCGAGGAGGAATATGCACTGCTCAAGGACGAGTATCTATCCGAGCTGGCGCTGGACAATGAGAAGTACCGCACCTTCCTGGAGCGAGATACTGTCGCCAAGGTGCATGAGGGCTATTTCTCGATCGACAAGCAGAAGAGGCTGGTCGATCCCGACATCAAGAAAACAGGTGAGGACAAAGGGCTATCGGACGATATCGATGCCTATGACCTCATCCTGAAGAACAAAGAGCGCCTGCTGTCGCAGGACGAGCCGGTGCGTTTCATCTTCTCGCATTCCGCGCTTCGGGAGGGGTGGGACAATCCCAATGTCTTCGTCATGTGCATGCTCAAGCACAGCGACAACACCATCTCGCGCCGCCAGGAGGTTGGCCGCGGGCTCCGGCTGTCGGTCGACCAGCATGGTGACCGAATAGATCACCCCGCTGTCGTTCACGACATCAATGTGCTGACCGTTGTCGCCAGCGAGAGTTACAAGGATTTTGTGAGCGGCCTTCAAAAGGAAATCGCCGAGACCTTGTCGTCGAGGCCCCGCAAAGCCACAGAAGCGTATTTTACGGGCAAGACGCTCACGACCGACAGCGGGCCGGTCGAGATCACGCAGGCCATGGCGAAGCAGATCTATCGTTATCTGGTGAAGAACGATTATTCCGACGACGCGGACCAGATTTCCACTGCCTACCATGCGGCCAAAGAGGCGGGGACACTCGCGGACCTGCCGGATGAGCTGAAGCCGCATGCGGACCAGATATTCCAGCTTATCGACAGCGTGTTCAGCGACGCGCAGCTGCCGAAGGTGGAGGATGGCCGCAAGCCCAAGACCAACCTGCTGAATGACAATTTCGAGAAGAAGGAATTCCAGGAGCTCTGGGCGCGGATCAATCGAAAGGCGGTCTATCGGGTCGAGTTCGATTCCGATGAGCTGATCCGCAAATGCGTGAGCGCGCTCGATAGCCAGCTGCGGGTGACGCCGCTCCAATACACTGTCCACACCGGAATCCAGGGCGATGAGATTACGGACCAGCAGCTGAAAGCCGGCGATGGCTTCACGGTCACAGGCTCGACGACAGAGCATGGCAGGTCGGTCCATTCGCTCGTGCAATACGACCTTCTCGGCAAGATCGCGGAAAACACGGAGCTGACACGAAAGACGGCGGCGGAAATTCTCACGGGGATCGCCGCCAGCGTGTTCGGCCAGTTCCGGGAGAATCCCGAGCATTTCATATCAGAGGCTTCGCGGATCATCGCTGAGCAGAAGGCCACGATGGTCATCGAACGGCTCGCCTATGACGGCGTGTCCGAGCGGTACGACGTCGACATTTTCACGGCCAACCAGACCGGACAGGACTTCTCCAAGGCGAGCGCGAAGCTGAAGAACCACGTCTATGATTACGTCGTCACCGACTCGGATATCGAGCGCCGATTTGCCGATGAGCTCGATGCCAGCAGCGAAGTGGTCGTCTACGCGAAGCTTCCGCGCGGCTTCCTGATCCCGACGCCGGTCGGCGACTACAATCCAGACTGGGCGATTTCCTTCAAGGAGGGCAGCGTCAAGCACATCTATTTCGTGGCCGAGACCAAGGGCACGATGTCATCGATGAAGCTCCGCGAGATCGAAAACACGAAAATCGCATGCGCGCGAAAATTCTTCGACGAGATCGGTCAGCGCGTTGCCGAAGATCGCGTCAAGTATGACGTCGTCACCAGCTACGAGAAGCTAATGGATATTGTCGGACGGGCTGCGGCTTGAGGCGATCTGCTTCAAGGGGGGAAGAGTGAAAACATTTGATTGCTCCACGTTTGTGCCCGGCGTTCCCGAGGACCTTGTTCGCGCCGCGCTGAGCCGAGCTGGTGGAAACGAGATTGAAAGCGGCAAGCTCGACAGCCCCGAGAGCAGCGCGGCGCTGGCCGTGAATGCCTTTGGCTGGTTCATGGATCGGCCCGGAGATCTACCGCCAGTCCCAGGCTTGAGTGAAATCGGCTGGCCCGCACTTCAAGTCGACGTTGAGCGGCAGATGAGATTCCCGTGGCTCGGCGGCCGGCATCCATGGCTTGATGCCGCCATTGAAACGCAGACCCATGTCGTTGGTGTCGAGTCCAAGCGGTTCGAGCCGTTCCGCGACGCCAAGGTCGCCCACCTGTCAGAAGCCTATGACCGCGATGTCTGGGGCGACGGGATGGGAGCGTTCACCGCGATGCGGGACACGCTCCGCAGTGGCGGCGTCAGGTTCACCCATCTGGACGCTGCGCAATTGGTCAAACACGCCTTCGGCCTCGTCACTGAGGGGCGCCGGATCGGCAAGAGTCCGGTGCTTGTCTATCTCTATGCCGAACCGGCCATGCGCGGCAGCACCGTGATTGCTAGCGAAACGCTGACGCGGCATCGCGATGAAATTGCGTCCTTCGCCGATGCTGTTGCCGACGCTGAAGTTCGCTTCGCTGCGTGCAGCTACCGTGAATGGTTCGAGGTCTGGAGCGGAGAAGCACGCATCCACGCAGACGCGCTTCTCGCGCGGTTCCGCCCTTGACGTCGGGGGAATGTGGATGACGAATCAGCCACGTCGCTTTGGCCTTTCCAAATCCAAGTTGACTGCTTTCGAGCAGTGTCCCAAGCGACTGTGGTTGTCGGTCCATCGCCGAGAGCTTGCTGAGCAGGACGAGGGCACCGAGGCCCGCTTTGCAACCGGGCATGAGGTCGGCGCCATTGCTTGCGCCCTTCTCCCTGACGGCGTGATGATCGAGGCCGAACCGGATCTCGCAGCGGCGCTCGCTACCACCCAGGCGTTGCTCGATAGCGGCCATGATCGGCCGATTTTCGAGGCCACGCTGGAGCACGACGGCGTCCTCGTTCGGATCGATGTGCTGGAGCCGGACGGCTTTGGCGGCTGGCATATGGCCGAGGTCAAAAGCTCGACCAAGGCCAAGGACTATCACCTTGGCGATCTTGCCACGCAGCTGTGGGTTGCCCGCCAGGCGGGGCTTTCTGTCAGCAGCGCTGCGATCCGCCACATCAACAGCGATTTCGTCCTTGCTCAGGAGGGCGTGTTCAGCGGGTTGTTCGCAGACACGGACCTGATGCAACAGGCAGAGCCGATCGTTGCCTCACGCGCCGAAATCGTGGAGGCAGCGCGGGCGACCTTGAGCGGTGAAGAACCTGGCATCGCGCCCGGCGACCACTGCGATACACCATTCCCTTGCGAATTTGCCGCGTATTGCCATGCTGCATTACCTCCTGGTCCGGAATGGCCGGTAACGGTGCTGCCGGGTGGCGGCGGCAAGCGTTGGATCGCAGAAGGCATTGACGATCTGTTCGCGGTTGACCCCGCTGCCTTGACCAACGCCACACACCAGCGCGTTCACCGTGCGACCATTACCGGGGAGGCGTGTCACGACGTAGAAGGCGCTCGTGCGGCTATTGCGTGCTGGGCATTCCCGCGCACCTGGCTCGATTTCGAGACGATCGGCTTGGCTGTCCCACGCTGGATTGGCACGCGGCCCTATCAGCAGGTGCCGTTTCAGTTTTCCGCCCATATCGAAGCCGAAGACGGCACGATTGTTCATCGCGAGTTTCTCAGCCTTGATGGCACGGACCCGCGTCGCCCCTGTGCCGAGGCACTGGTCGAGATGGTGCCGCCGACCGGCGCGGTGATCGGGTACAACGCCAGTTTCGAGAAGGGGCGCATTCTCGAGCTGGTCGCAGCTTTTCCTGACCTGGCCGCGCAGCTTCAGGAGATCGCCGATCGCGTCGTCGACCTCCTGCCTGTGACCCGCGCCAACTGGTATCACCGCGATCAGCGCGGCAGTTGGTCGATCAAGGCCGTGCTACCGACGGTCGCCGCCAAGCTCGACTATGCGGCTTTGGACGTCAAGGACGGGGGCGGCGCGCAGCAAGCCTATGTCGAAGCGGTCGCCGCAGAAACGTCGCCGGAGCGGCGGTCGGCGCTGGATGTGGCGTTGCGCATCTATTGCGGCCGCGACAGCGAGGCCATGATCGTGCTGGCTCGGCGTCTCTGTCAGGAAAATGGGGTTGCTCCGGCAGCATAGGGGAAGGGTACGACGTGAGAGAAGCTGAATTCAAGGCGTGGATGGAGGCCGAAGGCTACTCCAAGACGACGGTCAGTACGCAGATAACCGACCTGCGCCGGATCGAGAAGGCCTACGGCGATATCGATAGCTTGCCGGACGGGCAAACGCTGGCGACGCTTCGAGCCTCGCTGAAATATTCAAAAGCCGACGAGCGGGCGGATCGTCCCAACCCCTCCCGGTTTGAGGTCGATGGCAACCTCTACGACAGTCTTGCTCATTTCAGGGCAACTCTAAATTTCTATCAGCGCTTCCTGGATGCGCAGGCCATCCCGCATGGCGGCACCGCGTTCGGCCTGATCGCGCAGGACATCCTCTCGGCGATCGAGCGCTGCGATGCCGCCGGTTCGGTTGAGGCCTTCATCGCTAGCCATGAAGGGCTCGGCAGCCCGACGAAATTTTGGCTGCTCCATCGCGGCAAGCGCTATCCCAGCAAAGTGATCGTTCGTGATGCGCTGGGCCATATCGGGAGCGATGCGCTTCCAGACGGTGCTCAGTGCAAGGCCGCGCTCGATGCTCTCGGTTTCGCTGTGATCGATTGGCCGGCGTTTAAGGCGCTGCGCAAGACCTTCCTTTCCCGCATGAAGGGGTTCGAGGACTTTCGCCGGCAGGACGGGGATTATTGGTCGGGCGAGCGCCGCTACAAGGACAAGGTGATCGACAAGGTCCGCGTGATCGCAGCATCGCTTGTCGATGATCGCACAGCCGGCGAGCAGATATATCGCGCACTCAGCGTAGAGGTGCAGGGTGCACCGCTTAGCTGGCGAACGCTGGACGAGGTGCAGAAGGCCGATTCAGATCTGCGCGACCGGTTCTATGAGACCGTCGCGCGGATGGCGCGGAGCGATGACGATCCACTCGCTACAATCGCTGACGGTGCCAAAGCATTGGAGAAGCTAAAGGCCGATGGCATTGCCGGCCTTCGTCGGGGCGAGGTGTTAGCGGTCGCCATCAGCGTCGTCGGCACTGTTCATCCCGAGGCAGCGTGCTGGTTTAAGGTCAGCCGCATTGAGGCGATGGGCCACCGGCTCTTTGGCCGCAACCTCTTTCCCCATAACGATTTCACGTCAACCGACCTCGACGAATTCCTTCAGCTCATGCGCGCCATGTTCGCTCTACTCGCGGGGGAGCTGAACTGGAATCCCGCCGATCTGTTCGACGTGCAGGGCTTCGTCTGGGTCGCGCTGGAGGACAAGTGGGATGGCGAGGAAGAGGCGCCGCCTGCGGCACTGCAACCGGCCGCAGAAGCCGAGATACTTCAGGACGGCCCTTACTGGTTCGTGGGCGCGTCCTTCGGTCGAACCAGCGATCAGTCCGACCGCTTCATCGCCGAGGGGATCTGGGAGATCGACAGTCCCAGCGATCGCCATCGTGAGCAAGTGCTGCGGATGCAGCCTGGCGAGCGGATCGCGATCAAGGCGACCTATGTTCGTAAGAACGGTCTGCCGTTCGACAATCGCGGTCGCCCGGTATCGGTAATGTCGATCAAGGCTATCGGCACGATCACGGCGAATGCTGGCGACGGAGAGCGGATTTCAGTCGCCTGGGAGCCCGGTTTAGACGCCCGCGAATGGTATCATTACACCTACCAGCCAACGATCTGGGAGGTGTATCCCACCAACGAAATGGCGCAGCGGCTGATCCGCTTCGCATTCTACAGCGAGGCGCAGGACTATGCTTGGTTCCTGCAAAACCTGTCGCATTGGGGCGGACTGCCGGCCGATGAGGTGCCGCCGCCGGATCCGGTCAAGCGCTCGCCGCTCAACTTGATACTTTACGGTCCGCCCGGCACGGGCAAGACCTACCGCACGATGGCCGAGGCGGTACGACTGTGCCGCGGTCTTGCTGACAACGATCCGCTGCTGAACGACCCAGCGCGACGGCAGGAACTGCGCCAAGCCTATGAGGAGCTAAAGGGCCAGGGTCAGATCGGCTTCGTCACCTTCCACCAGAACTACGCGTACGAAGATTTCGTCGAGGGGCTGCGCCCTCAGCCGCTAACCGACGGCGTCGGCTTCACTCTAAAGGCGCAGCCCGGCATACTGCGCCAGATGGCCGAGGCGGCCGAGACCAGCGCCGAGGAGCATGTCCTCGTCATCGACGAGATCAACCGCGCCAACATCTCCAAGGTGTTCGGTGAGCTCATCACGCTGATTGAGTCGGACAAGCGCCTCGGGATGGACGAGGGCATGCGGCTCACCTTGCCGTACAGCAATGCGCGGTTTGGCGTGCCTGCAAACCTCCACATCATCGGGACCATGAACACCGCCGACCGGTCGATCGCGCTCCTCGACACCGCGCTCCGGCGCCGATTCGAGTTCCGGGAACTGATGCCGGATCCATCGCTGCTCAGGCAAGTCGACGGGATCGACCTCGCCACACTCCTTGCGACCATCAATGAGCGGATCGAATATCTCTTCGATCGCGAGCATCAGATCGGCCACGCCTATTTCATCCGCTGCGAAACCCGCGCCGATGTGGACGAAGTGATGCGGCACAAGGTGATCCCGCTCCTCGCCGAATACTTCTACGAAGACTGGGCGAAAGTCGCGGCGGTGCTGGGTGACGGGGACGACGGCGAGGGCGACCGGGAAGGCCGTTTCATCGACCGGCGCCGCCTCGGAGCGCCAAAGGGCATGGGCAGCGATGAGGATACCGCGCCGCGCTATCGCTGGAGCGTCCGCCGCGAGGATTTCTCCTATGACGGTTTCGCTGCGGCATGATCCGAAGGACGATCCTTGAATGGGAGACAATCGGTTACGGCGATCACCCGGAGCTGCAGATGCCGCTGCGGGCGGCCGATCGGATCGCCGCGGTGGCGGCGGCGTCGCCCCTTGCCGGGCGAGGCGGTGGCGGAGTTCTCGAACATGGTCGCAAGGGACTTCGCGCGCGTGGCGTCGTGGGCATTATTGCCGCTGGTGGCTGCGCGCTGGAAATCCTGCCAAAGATCGACTTTCCCGGCCAGGATGACGCTCAGGCGACCGGCAGCATTCGCCGCCGCCTCGTCCACATGCTAGCCATTGCGCTCGACCTGAAAATCGACGCGGGGCAGATCACCGCACTCGATTGGCAGCGAGAGACGTTGCTCGAGATTCTAATTCGTCTGTTCTCGGAAAAGCTGGTCGAGGCGGTCCGCCGGGGCATGCCGCGTCACTATATTGAGCACGCCGACGATCTGACGGCGCTCCGCGGGCGCCTGCATGTAACCCGTCAATTCACCACGCTCGCGGTGGAGCCGTCGCGGCTGGCTTGCCGCTTCGACGCGCTGACTCCGGATATCGCGCTCAACCGGATCATGAAGGCGGCGGTCACTCGGCTCTCCCGCATCGCGCGCACCACAGACAACCAGCGGCGGCTTCGCGAATTGGCGTTCGCCTATGCTGATATCGCCGAGATGCCTACCGCTGCACTCCCGTGGGACGAAGTTGTGCTGGATCGCACAAACAACCGTTGGCGCGAGCTGCTCAACCTCGCGCGCCTGCTGCTCGGCGAACGGTTTCAGACCACGTCCGCCGGCGGCAGCGACGGCTTCTCGCTGTTGTTCGAGATGAACACGCTGTTCGAGGAATATGTCGCTCGGGTGTTGAAGAGAGCGCTGGCCGAGACAGATCTGCGCGTCGTGAGCCAGGGTGGCCGCCTCTACTGCCTCGAAACCGAGGACCGTCGTGGCCTTTTCCAGACACGGCCGGACATTCTGATCAAGCGCGGCAACATCGTCGTGCAGGTCATCGATACGAAGTGGAAGCGTATCTCATCGCGGATGGACGACCCGAAGCAGGGGGTGTCACAGGCCGACGTTTATCAAATGATGGCTTATGGACGGCTCTATGGATGCAGCCGACTGACGTTGCTCTATCCCCACCATTTCGGCTTGCACCATGATGCCGGGGTGCTGGCCTCGAACCTGATCACCGGCAGCGATCACCGACTTGAAACAGCGACAATCGACGTCGGCTCTGCACACGAAATTGCTTTGCGCCTGAAGCAGCTTGTCCACACCATGCCGACACTGCTCGAATGTGACTATGTAGGTTAGGCGGCCTCACGCGTCTCCTTGCCTGCTCGTCGCCTTCATCGCCAATGGCGCTGCGCAGAAACCTATCGAGTGCCGCTTTCCGAGACTCGCGGTCCAGAGCATAGGCGGTCTGCTTGAACTCGACGCCGTCGAGCAGATCTTGAATGTAGCCCGAGATCGTATCGGCGGCCATGATCAGGGCGGTGTCGAGCGTGTGGATGTATTTGCTGGTGACGGTGCCTTTAGAATGACCGACCAGGGCCGCGATTGTCACTTCGGTAAATCCGAGATCGTGGACCACACGGGCGTGCTGATTGTGGGCAACTATGGCACCGGTAAAAGAACAGTTGCTTGCATCGTCAGCGCGATGTCCACTCAAAGCTGGCCATATCGGCCGCTTCTAGGCTGCTGAACGCGATTAGGTGCGAGAGGCAGCATGGTGCCATGGGGAACAATGGTAAGATCGGATTCGACCTCAGGGACGCACCTCAGCTTTCAGGCAAACATTGCCTGCGCTGTCTCATGACAGATGTCGGCCTTGGCTCCCCGACATTGCATGGCCGCTCTATCTGCGAACCAAACACTCACGACATGAGCCGCAGCATCGTCATCTACTCAACGACCGGATAGAATGGCTGCCCCCAATCCTCTTGCGGATTGTCCATCATCAGATCCACGAAGACGGGCATCAGGAAAGTAAGGATTGCGGCACCGTCACGCACTTGCGCCCGGTTCACGCCGCTGTTCCAGGTCGACCCGCCATGGACTAGCTGATTGCGGAGGACGTACAGCCGGTCAAAAACAAAGCTCAGGACTCGGGTGCTGTCGCCCGACTGAAACGCCTGAGCAAAGGCTCGTGATGACGACCTAAACCTGTCTTCCCAATCCTCGAATCCGTCGATTCCATTATGGTGCTGCCAAAACGGATTGAAGACATGGCAGTTTTCCATGAGCATTCGCACCGGGCCCGAAAATCGCTGCCACAGTGCCCTATAGATGCGCTGTCCTTCGTCCCGTGCCACTAGCCTGCCGAAGTAATACACGAACGCCGCACGTTCTCCGGGCGCCACCGACTGAAACTCCCGCTCGTCCGCATACGCGGCGTTGAACGCGATCCAGAGAAAGATGAAGCGGGCGTCATCGTCGTCGCCGCAAGCCTCGGCGCGGCCGATCCAACTAATGGCTCGATGCGCGCGTAGGCCCATGGTTTCGGGGAAACCATCGCGTATAGCGCGCTGCTTGGCTTTCAAGGCTGCGTGGTTGAGAACATCCTTCATTGCCCAATCCCCTAAATCTAATCACGGCAAGGCGTCGAAATCCGGCCGCCGATGACCCTCGATCAGGGCTTGCAGTCCGGCTGGGGCGATGACGTCGACCTTGTCGCCCCACTGGTACAGATGCCACGCCATCTCTAGCCAGCCAGCTGCGCGAAACCGGACGATCAGACCGCCGTCCTCCTGCGACTCGAGGACCTGCGTCGGATGAAAACGGAATTCGGCAGCGCGCTCGGCGGCCTCTGGCGCGAAACGCCAGATCACCTCGCCATACTGCGCGGGATCCTGGTAGACGCCAAAAGCTTGGGCGGCGTAATCATTGAGAGCAAAACCTGACACAAATGCGAAGCTCTCGTCCAACACCTCAGCGGCATGGAGCCTGTCCATGCGAAAGTTCAGGATCGCCTCGCCTCGCGCGGGCTGACGGGCCACAAGGTAGCTGCGGTGGCCCAGAAGCAGGCCGTGCGGCTCAATCACTCGGGGCTCGGCGTCTACCGAGCCGTAGATAACGCGCAGACGAAATGGTCCGCGCAAGGCCTCGATCACCGAATCCGTTACCTCAGGCCGCAAGGCGACGGTGGGTCCAGGGCGCATGACCTGACCAAGGCTTGCCAGTACGGCCTCAGCATCGGCCTCGGACCGACTGGCATCGCGCGGTGTCAGCCGTGCCAATAACCCATCGCGCATATCCTCAAGCGCACGCGCATGACGCAGCCTCCCCTGGTCTCGGGCTGTCCGGACTGCAATTTCCAACGCCTCTATCGTGGTTTCCTGTCGTGGTTGCAGCCGCTCGGATGGAGGCGCTTCCAGTCGCCAGTAGCGCCGGCGGTCATCTGAGTCCGTGGTGGTGACATTTGCGAAGGTTGCGTCCAGCGCCTCGGTCATCCGTTGGGCCGTACGGTGCGAGACACCAAATTCGCTACAGATTTCCTCTAGGCAGATGCCGCGGCGTCGTGATGCAGCAACTTGAGCAAGCCGGAGTAAGTCCCGCGCTTTTGCAAAAGACATCAGTCCCCCATGTCAGCAATTGACACCGTCATAAACTATTGATGAAGTTGCGGTCTGTCGAGGAGACTCCTTCGGGGATCAGCGGGCGATAGGATTGGGGCTTGAATGAGGAATCTCGACGACCGCACCTTGCTGTCGGCGTCAGATCTCATGCGTTTTATGGGTTGCGCACACGCGACCACGCTGGATCTGGCCTATATGCGCGGCGCTGGGCCGACGCCGCGCGACGACAGCGAGGATGCAGCGCTTCTGCAGAAGCAGGGCGACGCACATGAGGCGGCGCATCTTTCCAGTCTTAAGGCAGAAGGACGGCGTGTGGTCGAGATCGACCGAGGCGATCTGGCGCGTAATGCTGCCGCGACGCGTGAGGCGCTGGCGAATGGACCAGACGTGATCTTTCAAGGGGCCTTCCTGTCAGGCAACTGGGGCGGCTGGTCGGATTTCCTGGAACGCGTCGGGCGGCCTTCGGCACTCGGCCCGTTCAGCTATGAGGTGACCGACACCAAGCTCAAGCGCCGTCCGCATCCCAAGCACGTGCTGCAATTGGTGCTCTATTCCGATCTGCTGACTGAAATTCAGGGTGTAGCGCCAGAATTCGCCCATGTCCAATTGGGAGACGGCACGCGCGCAACCTTGCGGTTGTCGGAATACGCCGCCTATGCCCGCATGGCACGGGCACGACTCGAAGGTTTCGTGGCCGAACCGCAGCCGACACGTCCGATCCCCTGCGTGGATTGTGGCCTTTGCCGTTGGGGCGATCATTGCGCCGGCGCTTGGGATGCGGAAGACAGCCTGTTCAACGTGGCCAACATCAGCCGTGGCCAGGTGAAGAAGCTGGAAGCGGTGGGTATCCGAACGATGGAAGCCCTCGCCAGCCTCGATCATCCGATCCGCGGTATGGCGGAAAACACGCGCGTCCGCCTCGCCACCCAGGCCCGCCTCCAACATGCCCGCAAGGCCGGCATGCCCGCGTTCGAACTGCGCGCGCCCGAGCCTGGAAAGGGGTTCGATCTGCTGCCTGAGCCGCAGCAAGGCGATCTGTTCTACGACATCGAAGGCGATCCGCATTTCGAGGGCGGGTTGGAATATCTGCATGGCGTCTGGTTCGACGGACAGTTTCGCGCTTTCTGGGGGCACGATCACGCCGCCGAGGCGCGTGCGCTCTCCGAGTTGCTCGACTTCTTCCGCGCCCGGCTGGCAGCCTATCCAGAAGCGCGCATCTATCACTACGCGTCCTATGAAATCACCGCGCTGCGGCGGCTGACCACGAAATACGGGATCGGCGAAGCCTTTCTCGACCGTCTTTTGCGCGAGCGTCGCTTCGTCGATCTGTTCGCAGTCGTGCGCGGGGCGCTGATTGGCTCCGAGGCCAACTATTCCATCAAGTCCATGGAGGCCTTCTATGGCCGCAAGCGCGACGGTGAGGTGAAGTCGGCGGGGGCATCAGTCGTCGCCTACGAACGGTGGCGCGAGACAGGCGATCAGCAGATCCTAGACGAGATCGAGGACTACAATCGCATCGACTGCATCTCGACCGAGGAACTGCGGGACTGGCTGGTTAGTGTACGGCCCGCTGCGCGTTGGCCCACGCTCGGCGAGGACGCGGCTACGAAGCAGGCACACGAGGATTCCGACACGCAGGCGCTACGCGCAACACTGGTGAAGGCCGGCTTGCCTGAACATCGTCAGGAAATGTTGTTCAATCTCGGCCTTTTCCACAAGCGCGAGGCCAAGCCTGCAAAATGGGCGGTCTTCGACAGCGTGGGCAAGGACGAGGACGACTTGGTCGACGATCTCGATGCGCTTGCCGGGCTGGAGGCCACGGGGCCGGCCGAACAGGTTATGCGTTCCATGGCGCGCACCTACCGCTTCCCGCCGCAGGAAACGAAGTTGCGGAGCGGCAAGCAAGCGACGGTGCCGGTCGTCGACGGGCCACCAGCGACGGTCAGTATCGAGGCCCTCGATAAGATCGCGCGCGAGATCACCATCAAGGCGGGTCCGGCCAAGGCCCATCTTCTCACCGATCGGCTGACGTTGCACCCGGACTGGCCATTGAACACCGACGTCATCGCCGTCGCCTTGCGCGATATAATCGCTGATCAATGTGGGCCGCGTCGATTGACGGCTATCGACGATCTCTTGTCTCGTGCTGCGCCGCGTCTGACCACGGGCGCGCGCGCCGATTTGCTGAACGCCGCAGATCCGGTCGCGGGCACGATAGCCGTCGTGGCCGAAATGGATGGCACTGTCCTGCCGATTCAAGGACCGCCAGGCACGGGCAAGACCTACGTCACCGTGCGTGCGATCCTGTCTCTGGTTCGCAAAGGTCATCGCGTGGGTGTCGCCTCGAACAGCCACGAGGCCATACGCAACGTGCTGGTGGGCTGCCTCGCGGCGCTGGAGGAAGGCGACCCGGACATCACACCTGAAAACGCCGAGTTGGCACACAAGGTCAGCGGCGGCGAGGACGGTTATCCGGAAGACTTCATCGGCATCACACGGACAGCCTCGAATGACGATCCAGTGCTGATCGAGGCGCATGTCGTGGGCGGAACGGCGTTCTTTTTCTCGCGCCCCGAGGTCGAACAGACCCTGGATTGGCTCTTCGTGGACGAGGCGGGACAGGTCGGCTTGGCCAACATGGTTGCCATGGGGCGGGCTGCTCGCAACATCGTGCTGGTCGGAGACCCGCGCCAGTTGCCCCAGGTCATTCAAGGGGCGCATCCCGAACCAGCGAACCTATCGTGTCTCGACTGGATGCTGAGCGATCACGCCACCGTTCCGCCTGACCGCGGCATCTTCTTGCCAGTCTCCCGGAGAATGCATCCGGCTATCTGCGGTTTCGTTTCGAAACAGGTTTATGAAGGACGGCTGGCTAGCCATCCCGACACAGCCCGCCAACGCGTGACAGGTACCTCTTTCCCCGAGGCGGGCGCCTTCTGGATCCCCGTGGCGCATGCTGGCAATGCGCAGATCGCACTGGAGGAAGTCGCCGCGATTCAAGTAGTCACTCGCGATCTGCTGTCGGGTGCATGGACGGAGAAGGACGGCAGTTCCCGCCCAATGAGGGAGGCCGACATCATCGTCGTCGCCCCCTACAACGCGCAGGTGAACGCCCTGCGGAACGTGCTGCCGAACGGCATCCGCGTCGGCACTGTTGACAAGTTTCAGGGACAGGAAGCGCCGGTCTGCCTGGTCTCGATGACGGCATCCTCTATCGAGGAAACGCCACGCGGCATGGACTTCTTGTTCTCGCTCAACCGCATCAACGTGGCGGTATCGCGGGCCAAGGGACTGGCACTGGTCTTCGGCGCACCGCGCCTGCGCGAGGCGAAATGCGAGACGGTCGAACAGATGCGGCTCGTGAATACGCTTTGCGCGCTGCCAGCATTCACGTTGAACGAAAAGGAAAATGCATGAGCGAGAACGACTGGTTTGTGATGCGTCCACAGAAGGCCCAAGCCTATGGCCGTCCGGAAGGCGATGGCTTCCTCATCCGGCAAGGATCAACGACGATGAGGGAAGGCTCCCCCCGAGTTAAACGCGACCGCGAGGAGCGTGACCGTTTGTTGCGGCAGGGTGTTCTCGTCCCTGACAACGATCCAGCTCTCTATCGATTCTCTCGTGAATACGTTTTCGGCAGTTCGAGTGTCGCGGGTGGCGTCGTGAAAGACGGAAACTGCAGTGGACCACAGAGCTGGCGCCGATCGAGTGACGGGAAGACGCTGAAGGACGTCTTCGGCTGACTTTCTCAAACCAGCACCCGGCATTAGGTGCCGGACCACTCTGGATCACGAAAATGAATGTCATAGCACAAGGCGTTTCGCCCAAAACAGCCGAAGCCGTCAGTGGTGTAACGGCGAGCAAACTTCGCAGCTTTCTCTACGAACTAGCTGAGGGCGTGACGAACTATCGGACGGTGCACAGTCTCACGGAACAGGTGCAGCATCAGTATCATGGACGTTTCGCGATTGAACTGATTCAGAACGCGTATGATGCGCTTGCACGCGCCTCGGAGGCTGAGCGTGGCATGGGAAGGATCGAGCTCGGCTTGGTCGCGGATCGCGCGTTTGGCACGCTCTATGTTGCCAATGATGGCCTACCATTTTCGGTGAGCAACTTCATCAGCGTGTCGCAGCTCGGACAGAGCGACAAGAGCCCCGAAACGTCGATAGGGAACAAGGGCATAGGGTTTCGAAGCGTACTCGAAATCTGTGATAGTCCGCAGATCTGGTCGCGGCGCTCGGTGCAAAGCGGGTACTTCGACGGCTATTGCTTTGGATTCAGCCCTGACTTTGTCCAGTCTCTGTTCGAGCCGATCATGGCCTTGCTTGAAAGCCCCAATTCTCACGCCTCTTCCGGCTGGCTTGGCGGTATCGTCGATTGGGAAGAAGGCCTGCTGGATAAGTTTCGGTCGAGTGTGCAGCGGCAGGCGGCCGCTGCGGGAACGTCCATTCGGAATTGGGTTCGTTCCCAGCTGGATTACCTATCTCCCTATCTTTTGCCATGGCCTCTGCAAACTGCGGATCGTGTTGCTGCAATTGAAGATGTTGAAAAGCGGGGCTTCGCAACGGTCGTAGCATTGCCCCTGAAGTCGGCGGCGTCAGCTGACCTCGTCAAACGGGGCATGGCAGAGATCGACGCCAACTCGCTGCTATTTCTAGACAAGCTCGACCGGCTGACCCTCTCCCTATGCGGCGAGACCCATGTTTTCACGCGAAAGACCAGACGAGCTCCTGCCGGAGTGCGACACTTCGCGGAAATCGCAATAGAGCAGTCCGCGCAACCGAAAGCGGGGCGCGTGTTCCGGACATGGCGCAGAGAAATCAAGGTTTCTGACATGCCCGAAGCCGTGCGCGCTTCAATCCTGGAGCTGCCGGGGCAGTGGCCCAAGCTCAGCAAAGCGGAGATTGCCTTGGCGGTGGCTGAAAGCTGGGAGCCAGAGCCGGGCCAACTCAGTATTTTTCTTCCTACCAAGCTGGAGTCGGGAGCCGCACTTCATGTGAATGCGCCCTTCTTCGGGGACATGAGCCGGACGCTGATCAACTTTGGGGATTCCGACGGCAGCGCGCAGGGGGATGCCGTCTTTAATGACTATCTCCTCGGACAGGCGTCCGATCTCGCGCTCGAAGCAATCGAGTTGGATTTGCAGGGCAAAACAGAGGCCGAAGCTCCGGATGTCGTAGATTTGCTGGCTCCCACAGCGCCCGGATCCATCGCAAGCGATCGCTGGCAGGCGCACCTGCGCCGCGCAGCGGAGGCGAGAGGTCTGAGGATCGCGGAGGCACCCTGGTTTCTTACTGACAAAGGCTGGGAAGCGCTTACGGAGGCGTCACTCCTTCCGTTGCCTGCAGAACCGAAAATCATGACGGCGGAAACGATGCGCAGCCATGCAGGATTCCCGGCTTATGCCTCTGCCCTTGATGGCCGTTTATCTTCCCTTGGGGCCTTGTCAAAGGCCTATGGTATCGACGAGTTGCCGTCCTTTGATGATCAAGCCGAAATGATCGAAAACATCGCCTGCACACTACATGGCTCCGGCCCGGTTGATTGGCTTGGATTCTGGGAGGATGTGCAGAACCTCTTCGATTCAGACCTCTCACCACTAGCTGCGCGAAAGGTCCTTCTTTGCACTGACGGCCAGCTGCACGCGGGCGGGATTCCCGGTTCGGCGATCTACTTCAAACCAAGGCAGTCCGGGCCGGATGAGGACGATGGCCCGGGTGAGCAGGACATCGATCAAATTCCCCAAGCCTTGCGTCACCTGATCGCCATTCTCGACCCCGCGGTTCCTGTAAGCGAGATGCGGCAGGGACGGATGCACAGCACCAGACTGCACGACAAATTGAGCGGCGCAGATCTTGTCGAGCAATTCCGACGCGAAGACGTGCTTTCGAAGGTGCTAGTTCCCAATCTTCCTGCGCTGCCGGTTAAACGTGCTGGCCCCGAAGCTGATCTTTGTCGCGACGCTTTGTCGTACGGGATCCGAATCGTGCAGTCGATGCAGGTCAGGGGGGAAGGACAAGGCGCACTTCGGGCATTGGCGAGACTTCCCGTGCCCTGCCGTGGCGGATGGTATCGGCTTGAGACGGCCAGTTTCGGCGCCGGTTGGTCTGGAACCCAGGGAAACATTGTCGAGCGATATCTTAGGCGCTGCGGCACGGTCAGTGCCCGGGCCGCACGCAATCGCCTCCTTCGCTCGCCTGAGCATCCCGACTGGGCAGGTGCAGGTCGCAACATCCTGCAGCTTTTGCGTGAAGCGGGGGTTCATGACGGTCTGCGGCTGACGAGGATCACGCCAAAGGACTGGATGTCCAGGTTTGATGCGTACAAACATTATTTCGTCCTGCCAGAAGATCCGCCAGCCGAAATCAGTGTGGCTGCTTGGAAGCAGTTTCTTGATGCTGGGCGTCAAGAGGCGCAGCCTCGCTACAATCACGGCAAATATGAAGTCGGTGAGATACTCTGGATCCCCGGATTGGAAGGGTATTCGGGGTTCGATGACGATACGCGTGAGTCCTTTTTTGAGGCCGTGCTGGCGAGTGCGGGGCGATGGGGAAGCAGCTGGAAAACCGTGGCCTTAACTCGGGTCGAAGGCTCATCGGATTATTTTTCGCTGCGCTCTCCACTTCTGCTTGAGCTGGCTGCTTTAGATTGGATAGCAGGGCGTAGCGACGAAGGCATATTGACCTGGAGCACGATTTCGGCGCGTTGGTATGTTCCAACCCAGCATCTCGCCCGGGGGCGGGCATGGACGCTCGAGCACCTTTCGCCGCTTCCTCCAACCATGGCGGAGCAACTGGATCGCGATGAGGAGCTGGTTTCCGTTCTAACTGCTTTGGGTATGCCGCGCTACGCGCCGGACCAACCCTCTGATGATCCGCGTCTCCTAGAGTGTTTGGCGGATACCGCCGAACTGCGTAGCTACCAGAACAAGGATGTGTTCCTTGGGCAAGTGAGAACCGCCTGGAAAGCTTTTCATCCCGCTTCCGCAGAGAATTTCCCGCAAAAGATCATCGTGCATCTGCCCGATGGCAACCTCGCGGCCGTGACGCCAACTCCCGAAATGCCGGTTTATTTGCCTAACGCGCGTACGACACTGTCAACGCTGCGTCACTTTGGACTGCCTGCTGCGGCGATAGAGCCAGTGGATGCCGCACGGCTGTCAGAGGGCTTTGCCTCTGCCTATACGACCGCCGTCCGAAGCGCGGCTGATCTGCAAATGACGGCCTTGGCTGGAACGACCAAGTGGGCTAGTGTAGACAGCGTTGTGTTGACCGACTTTTCGGGACTTGATGAGACGATCCCGTTCATCTTGACCGTTGCCGCACTCCACGGGTTGAACGCCCGAGGCACGACGTCAGCCAGCTTCAATCGGTACATGGACCGTCTTCGGGCCGCCAGGGTAGCCGTTGTTCCTGACCTCGGGTTGGTGCCGATGGTGGATGGTCAGCATGTCGCCGCGCCCCAACGGCAGAATGCGGTCTGGATGGAGCGGGAGCAGTTTCTCCTGTTGGACAGCGAGTGGGCGTCTGACATCGAGGCCGTCGCGGACGCCTTCACCCAGCTCATCGAACGCGAAGATCTGAAATTCCAAATCCGAAAGGGACTGAGCGAAGTTTGGCCAGACCTCGACGACGATCAGATTGCGCGGATTTTAGGTCAGATGGATCTATCGCTCGAGCATTACCGGGAGATACTCGAGCTCTGGCGCGGAGATTTGGGTCCCGCCGTCCAACGTCTGTCCCATCTGATGTGGGTGCTTTCACGCCCCGATCAGTCTGCCCGACTGCAGAAGGCTGACCAGCGGGAACTGGTTCTGGCTCCACTTCGTGAAGTGCTGGGCGACGACCTCCTTGCTGAAACCGTCTTGCAGGCCGCACTGGAGGCGCGGGACGTTTTCGAATTTGGCCGTGCGGCTCGCCGAATCCTGGGGGAGCAGGTCGAGATGTCGGCTTGGAATCGGGAGCTGCAGCGTATTGGCCAACAGCAATTGGTCAATCTGCGTGCTGGGCGGGAATTTTCGAGGCACCGGGATTCGGCTGCACAGCTTTTACGCCGCATCGCTGCCACACTAGCAGAGGATTCGTCGCAGGCTCCTACGTATGGCGAAATCATGACTCGTCTCGAGGACACCCCCTGTCCCGAGACTTTGGCACGTGCGGTCTGGGAGATTTCATTCCCTGAAATGCTTCGGGCGATCGCCACGGTGCTGTCTGATTACGGCCTATCAAATGAAACGCGCGCCATCCTCGAACAGGCCGAGACGCCTGGGGCACTTGCAGCCATGTTGCTGGAGAATAGCCAGATCGTCGCCGCCGATCCGATGGAAATTGCCAAGGAGAACCGCAGCCGGGCAGAGGCGGTTCTGGATCGCTTTCGACTGGTTGCTGCCGCTTGGTACGCCAGTGGAGCGGCAGACCAACACGCTAACTGGCTAGCCACACTGAAGGTCGACATCCTCGAGCCAGTTCTCCGCGAGGATCGGAGTTTCTATACGCGATCATGGAATGAGCGAACGGTTCTCAGCTGTGTGGCGCTATGTCTGCCGAACTTCGCGCCGGAGGTCTTGCGAGATGGTCTGGCGTCTGCAGCCTCGATCGAAGCGCTTGCCGAAGAACTGAACGTCTCTTCCGAACAGATCGAGGGGGCGGCCGAGGAACTGGAGAAAGTCCGTCAGAATGCAGCTCGCCGCAGACGTATGGTCGGCGTGTGCGGAGCGGAGTTCGACAATACGGAGTCCAACCTGTCCGCGCTCTTCGACCACATCGCCCGACAGATCACCGATGAGGAACTTGCGGCCATACAGGGGTTCGATCCGAAGGCGCCTTTGATACCACGAAAACTCGAAAAGCCGTCCGCCGGGAAGAGCAGTTCAAAAGGCAAGCGGACGATGGCACCCAAGCGGCAGAGTAAAGACATGGATGACCTGGTCGGTGCCGCAGGCGAGATCCATGCGTTCAGATGGCTCCAGCGAAGATACGGTGCCGCGTTGGTGTCACCGTCAAATTGGGTTTCTGCCTACAGTATGAAGGCATACCCGGACAACGCCGCCAACGTTGATGAAGGACGCGGCTGCGATATCTGGTTCACCCACGACGGCTGCACCTATTCCATTGAGGTTAAGTCGAGTGATGGAGATTCAACGAACTTCACTCTCGGATCATCCGAAATACGTCTCGCTCGCGACACTGCGTGGACCAAGAAGAAGAAGAGGGCGACTGAAATCTTCCTTATCCTTCGGGTGACCAATGTGCTTTCCACGTCGCCGGTCTTCACGCTCCTTCCAAACCCGTATGATCCTAGATACCAAGAGCATTTTTTGATCCTCGATGAGGGGGCACGCGTCAGTTACCGGCCCTAGGTGACCAACAGTGATTAGAGGTCTGATTCCTCTCAGCACCAGAGAAGGTTGGACGTACCTTCGCCTGTCTGGCGATCGACGAAACCGCCGCTCACCGCGAGGCGTGCTCGCCTTCGTGATCCAGAACCAGCCGAACCGCGCGGGTTCGGATCTCGGGAGAGAACTTGTTGGTCGTCTTGCTTGTCATGGCTCCACCTTCTCAGGAGTTGGAGCCTCCGGCAAACCCGGGGCGGTTCACATAGCACAATACTGAGTTGTTGCGTGGAATAGGTGGCCCGTTGACCCTGGACGAATTTGAGAAGCAACTGACCGACGTCATCGGCCGACCTACGGACCTCCGGCCCTTTGTCTGCGAGGCCTCGCCGCTGGACTGTGACGTCTTTATCGTCGGCTACAATCCAGCGACGACGATGGAAGGCGATTGGTGGCGGTTTTGGAAGCCCGGATATGGCTATCAGAAAAGTGACTGGTTTAGCGAATACCTTGCGCAACGCGGCGATGTGAGCAAGACGCGCGCGAAGATCCAAGAAATTGTGCAGGCCCTACCCAATGTGCGAGTACTTGAAGCGAACATCGATGCGCGGCCCTCACCAAAAAAGAGTGTATACCCCAAGCCAGTCACGAAGCCTTTCGACTTCCTATTGAGCGTATGCCGACCGAAGGTGGTGATTGCACATGGGACGGATGCTGTTGGACATCTCCAATCTTGGAAGCCCAAAGGCACGCTTATCGAGTGCAAGCACTTCATCTACATCGGTCGAGAACGCACTGCCGAAATCCTTGTCGAGACACGCGGGGCGTTAAACCATGCCCTCCAAGAACGTTTTGTAAATCGACTTTATCTGTCCCTCTTGAACGGCAACTTTATTAGAGACGGAGATGTCGGTGTTGCTCTGAGCGCCGCCGACGCTGCGCGGACTATTTCTGATCTGCAGATTGAACAGCTACTTGGCGAATGGGATTGGCGTACCCGTCTTTGCGCGGCTTGGTTTATCGGATTAAGCCGACGCACGCATTTTGTATCCCGGATTGGTGCCCTGCTCGAGGGTGACACCGGGTATGACCGTCAAGGGTATTGCGTGGCACTTGGGCTAATCGGTACTGAGGAATGCGCTCGCCATTTGCAATTGTATCTGCAGTCATCTGAAGAAGTAGATCATCAAGACTGGGCGATCGGTGCACTTACCCACATTCGAGGTACCCCACCCCCTGAGTTTCCTGATCCGCGGCTTTGGCGCGATGGCATATTCGGTAAAATAACAGCTTTCCTCCAGCATCACCGACTGATCGCCTAGTGCCGACGTTTTGAGTCACTGGATAATATGGCACCTAGTTGGAGCACATTGCAGATCCGCTTCCGGCGTTAAATCCCAGGCGCGGTCATCAGCGATATCAGCTTATTGGAAATGGCCTCGCTTCACTGAACGGCTGAGGTGAGGCAACATCGGACCTTAGTATCGCTTCGCCGGTGTCTGCTTTGGGAAATGGCACAGATCGCAAACGGCCGGTTGAGGCGCACAGCGGTCGTTCCTGACGTGTGGCGTGAACCACTGGACCGGGTCATGACTATCCTTTGACCTCCCTTCAGGGGATCTGCGAGGGGTCGAGAGCAGTATTTCGTTTTCGGCCACCAAGCGTCGGATTTTCACGCCACTGTTGCTGTCCGGCGCGGAATATCGCAGGAGGAAAGCGGGCGAAAAATCAGGTCTGGAAAATGAATGAGCTCGATAGACTGGCATGCAGCGCCGCCTATGACTGATGATCAACGGCGCAATGCCCTGGCTGACATGGAGTTAATCGCGTGCGGCGAAGAACTCGATTTGCCGTGGCGCCGTGTCGGGATTTTTGCTCGATCCTAAGCTTGCCGTGGTCCAGCATCCCGTTTTGACGGCGGGGAGCCGCACGTCTCTCGGCCTGACTGATCACGGCGTCGCGAGCGGCTTCGTTGCCGCCGAGCTGCAGCACAACCTCGCGAGAGCTGACATTGGTCCGATGGTACGCTCTTGGGATTCCGCATTTGCGTTCCGGTACTAGGCAACCTGTCGACTGTTCTCCACCAAATGCAGCGAGGCCGTCACCTGTGGCAATTCGTGGATCGTCACACTCGGACATACCGTCCGCGCGATATCGCAGAGATGCTGATGATGGGTGAAGTAGACTACCTGACCTACCTTCGACATTCCCGCCAAGAGGCGGAAGGCTTCCTCAGCCCGGAAGTCATCGAACGTCTCCATGATGTCATCGGCAAGGAATGGCACGGGCCGATGCGAAGACGCGAACTCATGATATCCGGCAACGCGCAGCGCCAGATAAAGCTGGAACCGCGTTCCCTTCGACAGCGCGGACGCAATCTTCGATCCGCCGTCGGCGCTCACGGCGACAAGCATGTCGGCATCCTTGTCAGGCTGCGTGGCAAGGCCCCGATAGTTGCCCCTGCTGATCGTATGGAACGCTTCGGATGCCTGAGCCATCATGGAGCTCCGATGGCGATCCCGGTAAATGCGAAGCGCTTGTTCGGCCGCCGCGACTCCAATCCGGAGCTTCAGATAGCGGACAGCCTTCTCTTCGATCTCGAGTGACACAGTTCGCCGACGCTCTTCGATCCGGGCGACCGCATCGTCGTCTCCTATCGCATTGACCGCGTCAGCCGCCTTGCTGTGTTCGGTGAACAGTTCCCGGCTTCGTTGATCCTGATCCTCGAATCGGCCCTTGAGTTCTGCTGCCTCCATTTCGAGGGCCGCCCGGTCGGTGTACTCGAGGGACTTTTCGGCTTCGTCGAGGGTAGGTGATCCAACAGCGTTTATGATGTCTGCCGCGGCGGAATCAGCTTCATCCCTGAGCGTGGCTCGCTGCTCCAATTGCCACAGCGCGACACCGATGTCTGAGAGCGAGGGCACGCCGAAGAACTGAAGGAGTTCGGCCTTCCGTCGCTCGTGGATCGCGGCGGCGTCGGACAACTCGCGCTGCTTTGCCCGTGCGGCCTGGACAGCCTGCTCCTTTTCAAGGCGGCGGTCCCTGGCGGACTCCGCGTCGCGAACGCGATGTTCTATCGCTACTGCGAGATCCAGGGGAGCGGACTGCTGTGCGGGGATGCTCAGTTCATCAGCGAGGCGGACCACTTCGGCAGTAAAGTCGCACTGGTCGCGCTCCATCTTCGTGACCCGATCCGCCAGCCCGCTCTTCTTCTCGATGAACGAGCCGAGGTCGCCGACCGCTGACAGGATTTCTCGAACGTCCGTCACCGCCCGCGGACCTTCACCGCCCAACCACGACGTGGAGCACGCTGCCGTCCATTCGGATGTCCACCGCCGATCGTCCGCGACAGCTTCCTCAAGGATGCGCTCGCGGTCTGCCAATTCCCGCGCACGATCTTCGAAGTCTCGCCGGAGCCGCTTGATTTCGGCTGCCCGGTCGACGACGGCCTGCGCCGACACAACGAGAGCCTCAAGGCTTGCGTTCGGATCATACGACACGCCACCTTTCGCCAAGGCGGCCCTCAGGCGGTCGCCAACGGCTGCACCATCGGCTTTCGCCGCTTCCCGGTCGCCTTCGGCTGCACGAGCTGAAGACAATGTCTCAAGAGCGAGATCGCGCGAGCCCAACCACGCCTCAAGCCGTTCGGGGGAGGTGTCTCCCTGAAAGCCCGGCGCGATGCGCAAGAAAGCCTCGGCGATTTCGTCGTTGATGCGTTGGAAGCCCGCTTTCGCGACTTCCAGGAGATCTTCAGTCCGGGCAAGGTCTGCGTCCACGACAGCAGCGGCGTGAAGGCCCTGATGAAGTCTCGCTAGTTCATTGACATGCGCGAAGCGGGCATTGGTTGCGAGGTCATCGCGCCGGAGGGTATCTTCGAAGGCCTCGGCCGTGCTCACGTCCAATTTCCGGCGATGCTCTGCCCATGCCTGCTCGCGGACCGCACGGACGGTGCCAGCCTCGTGGTCAGTGACCACGCCTGCCACGGATTCCAACGCTTCGAGTTCGGCGGTCAGGTGCTTACGCTCCGATGCCAGACGCTCAACCTCCTGCTGATGACGCTCGACCGTCTTTCGAGCCGTTGCGAGGTCAGCTTTCCAGCGTTCGACGGTGAACTTGTCCGGCACGGTCATGTCGAGAAGTTGCTGTGGATCCCCGGTCCATGGTGTCAGGCCCCGCAGTCTCGAGGAGAGCGTTTCCTGGTTTGAAGCAACGGCACGATTAGCCAGTCGCAGGCGAACGCCGTGGTCGTCGGCTCGCAAAGCGACTAGCGCAGTCGCGAGACCTGCCATGCCCGCGTCGGTGTAGGACGTGGCTCCCGTTCCTCGTCCCGCCAACTCGAGCTCTTCTCGAGCCTCGTCCAAACGACGCCGGGCGCCTGAAACCTCGCTTTCTGCTGATCGAAGCGACGACGTCACGCCGGAACGGCTCTCGATAAGCTCGCGGAGGGAGCCGACCGCGGATGTCCGAAGAACCAGCCGTGCTGGATCGGCCTCATATTCTCGGCCAATCCGACGCAGAATTCCAGCGATCGCGGCGTCAGCCTCCCGTATCTGCAATCGGCGCTCGGGGATGTCCTTCTCTGCCGTGAGATAGCGAGCCCGCAGGTCAGGCAACCGCGACGCGTGATCGGCAAGCCTCAGCGCAACATCGTCGACGGACTCATTCTCCAACTCCGACGCGAGTTCATTGATGTTTTCGGCTACGCTTTTCGAGCGTGTCGCCAACTCGATCTCATCCTTCTGCAGCGTCGCAAGTTCCTCTGCCATCCCGGTCGGGGCCTCCGGCAGGGAGGCAAGCGGGACAAGCTTCTCACGGACGGTTCGCAGGGTCGTAAGGCGTGGCAGCGCAGCGAGCAGACGTTGAATCTCGTCGATACGCGACTGAATGCGGCCGCGGGCGGCAATCGTTTCCTCATACCGTGCCTCGGCACCGTCGCGTGCGCCGACCAACTGGGCATATCGGCTGGCCAGCGTGTCGATCTTTGTCCGCTCCTCCTTGAGCGCATCAAGCTGGCTCTTTAGCTCGCCAAGTTCTCCGCTCCGTGCACGCTTCTTGTAGAAGCCATCGGCCTCCGTTCTCAGTTCGACAAGTCGATGGCTCAAGTCAGCCAGTCCGGCGCTGGCGGAAAACAGGAGTTCGCCGAGGTCGCCCTCGCTCGCCAAGATGCTTTCGCCGCCGGCCTCGAGCGTGTCGTCGTCGAGCGAAAACATCGTCCGGTACGACTCCCGATCGATGCCTCCGAGATCTCCACGCAGCATGGCCTCGGAAATCGGCTGGTCATCCGCGTCGAGGAGGCTGTTTTGTGGGCGCTTGATGCGAAAGACCTCCCGCTCACCCGTCGTCAGGTCCAAGGCCGCGCCGAGCCGCATCGAAGGATAGGGATGCAGGAAACCATAGGGGCTGCGCATCTCGATGCCGAACAGAAGATCCAAGACCGCCGCGAGTGCGGTCGATTTTCCGGCTTCATTCGGGCCGTAGACGATATGCAGATCCGGGTTGCCTTTGGTGCGCTCGCCGAAGTCGATCGTGTGGTCGGTGAATTTGCCGTAGCGGGTGAGATCAAGACGACGAATACGCATTAGGCAGCCTCCACGTCCAAGTCGGCATGCAGGCGTGCGACTACGTTGTCCGCGCCCTCATTCAGCAGGTCAGCAACGACGCTGTCGAAGGCGGCCTCGTCTTCTCCAAGGATGTGTCGGCATTCCGGCGGCAGCTGTCCTCTCAGTTCCTCGGCGACGTCGCATGCTGCAGCCTTGAACGCATCCGAGCCTGCTACCTCGTCCGAGATCAGGCGCCGCAGTTCCGCCAGCGGATCTCCGGAATCGACCTGCGCAGCAGAGGGTGGTTGGCTCTGGACCTCGAGTTTCTCGACCCAACAGCGGCCAACCATGGACGCCCGGTCATCGGCTTCGGCCTTGAGAAGATCGATGTCGCGCCTCATGCGCCAGGCGAGAGGAGAAATGCCCGTCAGGCGGACGCGCGCAACCAAGTGATCGGAAGCGGCATCCTTCCGGGTCCGCTCCAGCGCCTTTCCGATTTCCCGAGCAAGACCGGCCCAGTCTTCAGTCTGGCTCGTATCGACGTTGACGCGTTCAAATTGGGCGATATTGGTGAAGCGCTCTTCGATCCGGACTGACATGTCGTCGGCGACGGTTACCAGGGATACCGACTTGACGCCGGATTCGTTGATGTCGCGTCCCTGAGGCATGCCCGGCATGACCACGGTGCATTTTCCTTCGAACACCGATCGTTTGTGGATATGGCCCAATGCCCAGTAGTGGAAGCCCGTCGCATGGAGATCGGTGAGGCTGCATGGCGCATAAGGATTGTGGCCGCTTGATCCCGAGAGGCTGGTGTGAAGAATGCCGATGTTGAAGGCGCCGTCGATCACAGGCTTGTATTTGTCGACGAGGCTTTCTGGCGCGTGTGGTTCGGCAAAGCTCAGGCCATGGACGACGACGGGAAAACCGCCTCGCGCCCGGTCGACCGCCACCGCTTCTGCGCGCCCGCTGAACACTTTCACCGTCTCCGGTAAGACCAGTTCCTTTGTGATTTGGGAGACAGCGTCGTGATTTCCCCTGATAATGAAAACACGAATGTCGGCTTCATGGAGCCGACGAACCTGCTCGGCAAGGAACCGGGCTGTCTTCATCGAGGTCTGCTCGCCGTCGTAGAGGTCACCGGCCAGCAGCAGCGAGTCGACCTGTTCTCGAAGGCACAGATCGATGACGCGCACGAAGGCCTGCCGGGTCGCATTCCCGATCAGCTCGGCGAGTTCCGAGCTCCGCATTGCCAAAGACCGGAGCGGAGAATCCAAATGGATGTCCGCCGCGTGAACAAATCGATACGCCACTACCCCAGCCTCCCGCTCCCAATCATCTGCCGACGATTCCCCGAGGAATCGTACGGTCGCATATCTAACGGGGGTGGGTGCCAATTCCTGTCATGTGTCCCCAGGAAAAGCACGGCGCGATGGTTCACTCAAAGCTGGCTATATCGGCCGCTTCTAGCCCATTGAACGCGACTAGGCACGAGAGACAGCACGGGTGCCAAGGGAAACAATCGTGAAGGGCGTATTCGACCTTGAGGGACGCACGCCAGTTGTCAGGCAAAGATTGCCTGCGTCGTCTCATGACAGATGTCGGCCTTGGCTCCCCGACATTTCAGGACCGCTTTATCTGCGAAGCAACCGTCCACGACATGGCCGCAGCCCGCGAGGGCTAGGTGGATCGCTTCTGGCGGCTTACAGGGAAATCTAAAGCGCACTCCGTCGACATGGGCCAAGCGAAGGAGGGCCATGCGGTGGCATAGTTCGGGAAACGGGCGACAGCTTCCTCAACGCAAGGGATTGTCCTTGCTTATGGAGGCATCCGCCTTAGCGGAGGCGGAACTCGCCCCTTCTAAGGTCGATGATGCCTTTGCTCCGTTGGGAAGCGCCAGAGTTCCGAATGGCAGGATCTGGTGGGACCGCCTCATTGGGGAAGTCGCAGCAGCATTGCGTTCGGTTGCTTCAGCAAGAAACTGAGGACATTCGCGCGGCACGGTTCACGCGGCCAGAGGAATCGCAGCGAGTTTGTTCGCGCCCTGGGCGAGCAGCTTCTCAATTTCGTCCGATGTCATCCGCACGGCGAGTTTCAACGCTTCATCGATGTGGACGTAATCCTGCGTAACGTTTTGCGATGCGTGGCCAAGCATGGCCCGGATGGTCAACTCCGAGAAGCCGAGATCACCTGCAACACTGCCGAAGGTGTGCCGGAGGGTGTGCGGCGTTACTCCGCTGATGCCGGCGAGCCTGCAGACGCGATCTAGGCATGATCTGACGGCCGTGAAGGGCCCGTCCGTCCCCGCGGAGGGAAACACATGCGGATTGCCGATGACGCAGGGCTGAGCTTCGATGACGCGGATCGCCGCTGGACCGATCGCGCGGAGTTGCGCATCGCCCTTGGTGTCCGGGAAGGCTACATAGCCGCCTTCCGGATGAACCCATATACGGTGCATGGCCTGCGCTTCTTCGCGTCGATAGCCGGTTAGCAGGAGCAGGCGCACGACACCGAGACCCGTCGGGTTTTCACCGTTACGTTCAGCATAGGCGATGGCCGTGCCGAGGGCTTCGATTTCCGCGACGCTCAAGCGGCGGTCCCTCTTCTTGCTCTTAAGCCTTTTCGCTCCCTTCGTAGGGTGCTCGGCGAGAAGTCCTTTGTGCTTGGCATGGCCGATGACGGCTTGAAGCGTCCCCACGCACCGACCTGCGACGCCCGCACCGCCAGAGGTTTTGCCACCACGCCCCTCGGGGCGCGGCTTCGCGGTCTTTCCGTTCCTGACGTCGACCTGCATCTGCTCCACATCTGCGACCGTCAGATGGCGGACCACGCGCTTTCCGAGGAGAGGCTTGATGTGGGTCCTGATGGAGCTTTCATCCATGTTCAGCGACGACGCCTTGATCGGTCGGTTCTTTCGGCCGAGGATGTTTCCGGCACGCGCTTCTGTGAGATACCAGTCGCACATCTCTGCTACCGTCATGCCCTTGCGAGCCTGGCGTGCTTCGTCGGCGGGATCCTCACCGGCCACGACCAACCCGACCTTGATCTTGGCCAAATCCCGGGCCTGCTCGACGGTCATGATGCCAAAGCGGCCGAGATTAATGCGGCGCTTGATCCCCTCTGAATTGCGGTATTGCAGGACGAACGTCTTGAGGCCCGATTTCAGAACACGGACGCCAAACCCGCGAATTTCGCTATCCCAGTAGACGATCTGCTTGTCGGCGGCCGGTGCGAATGAGTCGACGGCCCTCTTTGTCAGTTTGGTGGTCGGCATACCATTTTCTCCTGGAGACAAAACTCTGAGGACGGGTCAGTGTCTCCAAAATGTCTCCAAAAGAACGCGTTTCGTAGGTTAGAGAAGGATAATCCGTCGTATGCCGATGTCAATAACTACCTGTTAAATAGGCGTTTTTCGTGCTGTAGCGAACCGTGGCGCACGCTCGCCATAAAGTTCGTAATGATGGGGTCGCGTGTTCGAGTCACGCAAGCGGCACCACAATTTCAAAGACTTAGCTCGTTCTCGCTTCGTCGCCGCACAGAAACCCCTACACCTCGGCGGCCTGACGCTGCCAATCTGGGTGGTGGTGTCCGTAGGTTTCCTGCAGCATCTGAACCGACATTCCGAGCGATCCAGCGGCCTGCCAAGGGTCGATCGCTTGCTGCATCATCCATGTTGCGCGCGTGTGTCGCAGGACGTGGGGCGTCACGTCGTCGCTCAGCCAGGCCAGATCAACAGCCGCCTCCCAAGCGGTCCGAACAGACCGGACGCCCCCTCCCCGCCACGAAACTACATGCAGGTACATCGCCAATGGCTTGTCGACATCTGCGGTCGGACGATGGTCCCCAGCGGTCGCGCGGGCTCCGTCGTCGAGGCGCTTCCACCGCCTGAGATGAGCAAGAACACGACGGCCGAGCCGGGTAGCCGGTTGCCGCTTCTTCGTCTCCTGCTCGCCGTCAGCCTTGCGGTACATGATACCGCGGTTGAGATCGATCCATCCCCCGCTGACGTTCGGCATCCATTGGGCGCCTAGGATCGCCTACTTGCGAGATCTGGTGTAGAGCCCGAGTAGGACGAATCGGGCGAGATGGCGATTGATGCCCCCGCTGTATCGCTGCCAACGCCAATGGCGCCGACGGGTCGCAACGTCCGTCCAGAATTCTCGGTACCAGCCCAGCGCGCCCGCCAGCAGCAAGGCCGCCTCCGTCCGATCGAGCCAGCGAGTGCGCGCCTGCGGCTTCGGTGGCAGCGTCACCTTCGGCACTGCTGTGAGCGGGCCGTGCGTCTGGTGCCAGTGGCTTACCGTCGACTGCAGGATCGCCAGTTCCCGCCGGGGCGTGCCTGTCGAGCCGACCTTTTCCATCCTGCTCGCGGTGTAGCGCTGACAGGTCGCCTTGTTGATCTGGGCGATCGTCATCGTCCCCCACCAGTTGACCCGGGTGACGATATTGTAGCCGGCCATCGACGGGCTTGACCCCTTCGTCGCCGGCGCGTGCTCGCGGCCGTAGGCTGTCAGAACCTCGGCGACCGAGAGCTGAGTGGGATCACTTTCGCGGGCGACTGGTCTGAACTTCGTGCCGATGTACGCCCCGAGTTCTTTTTCAGCTCCTGCCCGATCAGCTTCGCCGCAGCCAGTGCGTCTTGTGATCGATCCGTCCCGGATGAGCCATTGCCGCTCGACGGGGTGGAGGTAGAGCCTTGGGCCCTTTGATGGTCTTGGCATTTCTTCATCATCTCCCTCACTGCCGAGGGCGTCACAAAATCCGCCCGCCCGATCCGCATGACGATAAGCGTGCCACGCCGGGCCTCGGCTCGCAACGTGGCCGGCGTGATCCGCCACACCGCGCACGCGTCTCGGAGCGTCATTGGAATCTCGGCATCGTCGAGCTGCGGGTCCGTCATCGCGCACCCCGCGATTTCAGTTCGGCCTGTGCCTCCTCAGCTTGGAACTTCCAGATATTGCGCTCGGCGGCCATCTGGCGCGCCTGGCGCTCGGCGAGCTCGGCGCGGGCCTCCTCTGCCCGAAGCCTCTCCCTGGCCTTGACCAAGGCCATGTTCAGCTCCGTGATCTGCCGCTTGTAGGTGGCCAGCTTCTGCGCGCCCCGTATTTCGGCCGCGCGCTGCTTCAATCCGGCGAAGGTCTGCGTCATAGACTAGCCTCGCGCATATCCAGATCCAGCCGCCGGCGATGCCGAGCCCGAGGATGGAGCCGAGCAGGATCCGCTCGGCCGGATGGAGCTTTGTGGCAAGGTTGGACTTGGTAACCTTGGCGTTCTGGCGCCTCCAATTGGAGAACGCGAGCAGCGCGTCGGCCTTGGCGGCATGCGCGTCGGCGAGGCGCTGGAGCCTCAGCGCGCGCGACGCGTGATAGTAGGCGCGGATGGCGCGGAGGAGCCTCACTTTGCACCTCCGTCCGGCATCGGTACCGAGAAGTTCGCGAGTTCGACCGCCTGCCAATAGCCCTCGACGATGAATGCGCGCATCTCGGGCGTGGCGGATTCGCGATCATCGCTGTTGCCGTTCCCGGCGTTGACCCATGCGACGTACCGGTCGAAGCCCGCCAATACGTCGGCGAGCGACTTTGCCCCCAGCCGCGCGATCCCGCCGCGGCCATTCGGAGACTGAGAAGGACGACTAGCGGCACTTGTGGAACTCATTTAGCCGATCGCCGTTGATGCGCTGCGGGCTCCCCCCCCAAGCCCCTTACCCCCTCAGGAGCCCGTTCAATTCCGGCCCGTTCCCTCACGGGCCGTTTTTTTGCCAGCTTCCCCATAGGTCAATAGACATTAGCACTGCCGAATATGGTAACCTTTGGCTGGCGGAGTGGCCTTGCCCGCTGCTCCGTCAGAGCCGCGCGGCGGCCGCTTTCACCAAAACCTGGGCCCCAACGCCCCCCGAGGGTGACCGCTGCCGGCTCACCCCTTCGCCCGCGTGATGCGTGTCAATACCGGAATCTGGCGATAGCGCGCCGGGTCCGATCGACCGCACGCTGCCTCCACGAAACGGAGGGCAAGATGCTGACCCATGACCTTGCTGCCGATGAGGCTGGATGCTGGCGCGTCGTGTTCGTGCCCGAGGAGTTGCACCTGCATGTCGAGTTCGCGCCAGTAGGCAGCGCCTCCGTCGAGGACTGGACGATTGAGGACTTCATCAATTTCAACGGTGATGAAACCCGTCAGCGCGCCCAGGACCGCTTGATTGCTCTGCTCGAACAGATGCTGCGCTCAGAGTAGCCTGGCCGAGACCCTCACGCCTCGCCCTCGGTCGGCCTGCCGGCGAGCATCCGCGTTGGTATCAGATCACCTGGAAATCGGCATTGGTGAGTGCGAGGTTCGGCGCGAGCGTCGCGAAATGAACCGAGCCGCCGACCGCATTGCCATTACTGTCGTAGAACAGCTTGCCGGTGTCGGTCTCATAGATGATGCGGTCAGAAGCATCGACAGCAAGCCCGGACGTGTTTTTCACAAATGCGGTCGCGGCGAAGGCGCCGACGGCAATCCCCTTGAAGATGGCGTTCTCCAGCACGATCGTGTCCTGCGGCGCCGAGAAATCGGTGATGCGGTCGACATTGGCGGCCGACAGCGCGGTATCGAAGCGGAAGCTGTCATTGCCCGCCCCTCCGGTCAGCACGTCCTTGCCGAGGCCGCCGATCAGCGTGTCGTTGCCGGCATAACCGGCCAGAACATCGTTGCCGCCGCCGCCGGAGATGACATTGGTCCCGTTGTTGCCGTTGATCGACTGGGATAGCTCGTTGCCGGTGAGCCGGATCGCACCCGTGCCTGCGAGCAGCGTGGTACCGAACCTCTCTATGTGTTGATAGGCGGCAAGTGTGTAATTGACTGCCGTGAACACAGTATCGGTGCCCTGGTTCGCTGACTCGAGTGCTTGGTCTGCGGCATTGTCAATGCGGAACGTGTCGTTGCCGAGGCCACCGAACATTCTGTCGGCCCCGCTGCCGCCATTCAGCGTGTCGTTGCCATTGAAGCCATAGAGGGTGTCGTTGCCGCCGCCACCGTTCAGCGAGTTGGCGCCGTTGTTACCATTGATCCGCTGGGCGAGCTCGTTGCCCGTCAGGTGTATGGCGCCCGTACCGGCGAGCGAGGTCGTCGCAAACATCTCGATGTGTTGGCCTGCCGCTAGCGTGTAGCTGATGGAGCTGTACACAATGTCGGAACCCTGGTTCGCGGCCTCGAAGATCCTGTCGCCAGCATTGTCGACGTAGAAGCGGTCATCACCGAGACCGCCTATCATTCTGTCAGTCCCGAAGCCGCCGTCCAGAATGTCATTGTCGCCGCCGCCGGCAAGAGCGTCGTTGCCGCCGCCTCCTGAGAGGGAGTCGTTGCCCCACTCTCCGTCCAGGTAGTCATTGCCTGAATCGCCGGCAACAACATCATTACTAGATCCCCCATACAAGTAGTCATTCCCATGGCCGCCACCAATCGTATCGTCTCCATCTCTGCCCCATACGGTATCGTTACCCTCTCTGCCGAGGATGTAGTCTTCCGAACCACCACCAACTAGCAGATCATTGTAAAATGATCCTTCGATGTGCCTTTCGTCAGTCATATTTAGAAGTTGATCCAAATCAGGTGCCTGGTAAAATCTATCAAAAGTGAAATTCGCGTGAGATATACCCCAGCCGCGGTCAAGATATTTGTCAAATACGTTTATTTCTTCGATGATCGTTTTGCCGTCATATTGAGCCTTCGGGTCTGACTGTGTCAGTGGCTGAAAATTTCCGACGATGGCGATAGTAAATTCCCCCGCCTTGTAATACAGCGTCTTGCCGCTCTTATACCAGAACGTCATCCCGACCTTAAGGTCGCCAAATTCCGCGTGTGACGTCATGTCAAACGGGTCGTAACGGAGTGGAAAAATGCGCATTTGTTGTGGAGTCGTCCGTGAAGAAGGTGGCTGACGACAGAGAGCGGCTTCTGGTGTGACTGCCGGCTTGGGCTCGGTCATGCGGATCGCGATCGGGGCTGTGGTGCCGTCAGGGTTTCGAGCATTGCCAGGAAGAAGGCCCACAAAAGCCTCAGCCAGTTGAGC
>VFQN01000964.1_pt1 | contig 50697 bp, 45 predicted proteins | sample 3512371 | NCBI WGS metagenome assembly VFQN01 (sample SAMN10412370, study PRJNA504923) | tailings metagenome | isolation source: Replicate 2 from Balatoc abandoned mine | place: Philippines: Itogon, Benguet | collected 2017-08-28
GGCAAGCGGCTGAGGCAGCGCAGAAGGCTGAGGAGGAACGTCAACGGCAAGCAGCTGAGGCGGCGCGGAAGGCCGAGGAGGAACGCCAGCGTCAAGCGGCTGAAGCTGCGCGAAAGGCCGAAGAGGCGCGTCAACAGCAGGCGGCTGAGGCTGCACGGAAGGCCGAGGAGGAACGCCAGCGGCAAGCGGCTGAGGCTGCACGGAAGGCCGAGGAGGAACGTCAACGGCAAGCGGCTGAGGCGGCGCGAAAGGCCGAAGAGGCGCGTCAACAGCAGGCGGCTGAGGTTGCACTGAAGGCCGAGGAAGAACGCCAGCGGCAAGCGGCTGAGGCGGCGCGAAAGGCCGAGGAAGAGCGTCAGCGGAAAGCGGCCGAGGCTGCGCGAAGGGCCGAGGAGGAACGCCAGCGTCAAGCGGCTGAGGCGGCGCGAAAAGCCGAAGAGGAGCGTCAACGGCAAGCGGCTGAGGTTGCTCGGAAGGCCGAGGAAGAGCGCCAGCGGCAAGCGGCTGAGGCGGCGCGAAAGGCCGAGGAGGAGCGTCAGGCGGCTGAGGCGGCACGGAAGGCCGAGGAGGAGCGTCAGCGTCAGGCGGCTGAGAAAGCGCGGAAGGCCGAAGAGGAACGCCAGCGTCAAGCGGCCGAGGCTGCGCGACAGGTTGAGGAGGAGCGCCAGCGTCAAGCGGCTGAAGCAGCACGGAAGGCGGAAGAAGAGCGCCAGCGTCAAGCGGCTGAAGCTGCGCGACAGGCCGAGGAGGAGCGCCAGCGTCAAGGGGCCGAGGCGGCGCGAAGGGCCGAGGAGGAACGCCAGCGTCAAGCGGCTGACGCGGCGCGGAAGGCCGAGGAGGAGCGTCAGCGGCAAGCGGCCGAGGCTGCGCGAAAGGCGGAAGACGAGCGCCAGCGGCAGGCGGCCGAAGCCAAAGCGCGAGCCGATCAAGTGGCCGGCCCGCGCAAGCCGGAATTTACCGTCACCCCCGAGGACGGCGCCCGTTTCCTGAAACGCGGGCGCGCTTTGTTGACGATGGGTGACGTTACCGGCGCTCGCCTGTTCCTCGAGCGCGCCAGCAACGCCGGCCTAGCGGATGCGGCCATGGCGATCGCCGAAACGTACGATCCAGAGACGCTGCCGCGCCTCAATGTCGTGGGACTCGCAGGCGATCGCGCACAAGCGAGAGTCTGGTATCTGCGTGCGCAGGCACTCGGCTCCGCCGCGGCGACTGAACGGCTGAAGAGCATCGGTGGCCCATGAGACGCAGCAGTCGACAAGCTCCGGAAGAACACTCGAAGGAAGGTGGTCGCGGCGCGTATCGCCCGTGTCGCCGCCGCAAAGGCTCTCAGAACTCGCAGCTAAGGAGACCATGATGAATAGCATGTGGCGCCTCGGCGCTCGAACGGTTGCTGCGGTACTGATCGCAGCGTTGGCGCAGAGAGCCTCGGCGCAAGGTTTCGACAAATGGGGTGAGGCGGGCAGGGAGCGGATCAATCAAGGAACGATCGGCCTTGCTGCAGGCTTGCCGGAAGGGGCGCCGCTTCGCCTCGCGGCCGAGATTGCCCGCGTCTTGAACGAGGGCGACAATCTCCGCATCCTGCCGATCGTCACGCGCGGCGTATTCGACAACTTCGTCGACTTGCTCCAGCTACGCGGCGTCGATGCGGCCATCGTCTACGGCGATACCCTCCTGCATTTCGAAAAGGTCGAGAAGGTTCCGCAAGTGGCGTCGCGGATCAACTATATCGCCAGCCTGTTTCCATCGGAGTTGCAGATCTTCGTTCGTCCGGAAATCAACTCCGTCTCTGACCTCGCGGGCAAATGGGTCAACTTCAACAGCCCGGGGACGGCGGCCGCATACAGCGGTCCGATCATTTTCAAGCGGCTTGGGATCAACGTCGTAGAGAAGTTCGATCCGCATCCGGTGGTCATGCGCGATATCCGCTCGTCTGACAAATATGCAGCGACGGTATGGGTCACCTCGAAGCCGGTCGGCGGCATTGCGCAGGCTGACTGGCCGCCGGGATTCAAGCTGCTCTCCGTCCCCTACACGAAAGAGCTGGAAGAGCTCTACCTTCCGGCCACGCTCGACAGCAATGACTACCCGAAGCTCATTGCCGCGGGCCAGAAGATCGAAACGGTCGCCGTGCCGAGCGTGCTCGCCGTCTACAACTGGGAACCAGGGTCACCTCGACACGCACGCATGGTGCGCTTCGTCGACAGCCTGTTCGCGCGGCTCGGCGATCTTCAGAAACCGCCGTTTCATCCTGCTTGGAAAGACGTCAACCTCGCTGCTCCAGTGCCCGGCTGGAAACGCTACGGGCCGGCGCAGAGCAAGCTGGACCAGCTTCGCGGTGCTTCGTCACCCGTGACGCAGAAGCCGCGCGATGCCGCTGTTGTGGGGAGTGCGTGCGATGTCAACGCGTGCGCCAGCCTGTACCGTTCGTTCGATCCGACAAGCTGTACGTATCAGCCTCGAGGCGGCGGCCCGCGCGCCCGATGTGACGTGATTTCCCCGTCGCGTCTCCCGCCCGGCATAACACGTTGACGGCATGGCGGCAGGCGTCGTGACCTCACGAGTGCCGATCGAGCCCTCGGCGCAGGTGTCACTTGCCGAGAAGCACGCGCGGTAGCCACAGTGTCGGCTCCGGCAGGTACGTGATCAGTTCGAGCACGATCAGCATCGGCACGTAGAAGATCATGATCGAACGCGACACGGCCTCCATCGAGACCTTCCCGATGGCGCATCCGACCGCCAGCGTTGGCCCGACTGGCGGCGTGAGAAGGCCAATCCCGAGATTGAAGATCATGATGATGCAGCATCCGACATTGAGCCGAGCGACAACGGAATAGAGCTTCGCTTGGCATTGGCGATGCGCGCGAGCATCGGCCTCAGAATCAGTACGATGCGACATGGCCGGCCACAGGAATACAATCCTAAAGCATTGGAATTACTGATGAATATATTTTTTTCCGCCGGCCTCCATTAGCACAATCTTATTGGGCTCTCGCCCATAGTTCACCCTGGGGCGGTCATGTTGCCGGCGCCGGTGGAATAGCGCGGCACTGCCGAAGTAGGGGCGAGAGTACGAGGGGTCACCAATGAATGTTCTGAAGTGCTTGGCGGTGGAGCATGACCTCCGCTTGGTGGCGCTTGCTGCTTTCGTTGTCTTAAGTGGCGGATGGGTCGCTCTTGGTCTCACGCAGCGCGCGTCGGAAAGGGTCGGCGTCATGCGCGGGGGGTGGCTCGCGCTCGCGGCAATCGCGACCGGCGCATCCATCTGGTGCACGCACTTCGTCGCCATGCTCGCATATGAGGTGGGACTACCTATCCACTTCGACCCATCGCTCACTGTTCTGTCACTGGTCATTGCGATTGCGGGCTCTGCAGCCGGCATCTTCATCGCCGTGACTGCCAAGTCGCGTGCCATGGTGGCGATCGGTGGTGGCGTCGTCGGCACGACGATCGCTGCTATGCACTACACGGGGATGCTCGGATATCGCGTCGACGGGATTGTAGACTGGCACCCCGGATACATCGTCGCCTCGATCGTATTGGGCGCGTGTCTTTCGTCACTCTCAATGATTCAAGTCGTGCACCGGCCGCAACCGTATTCGCGTCAGATCGCCGTAGGGCTGTTCGTGGTCGCGGTCGTGGCGATGCACTTCACCGGCATGACGGCCTACTCGGTCACGCCTCTCGTCACCGGCGCGCCGGTAGCCGATGCAGCGTCCCATTGGGCGATGGCTGTTGGCATCGCCGGCGTAAGCTCGGTCATCGCCATCACGGGCATCTTGAGCTTCATCATCGACACGCGCGCAAGCGAAGAGATGCTGGAGCGTCTGAAAGAGATGTCGACGCGCGATCCACTCACTGGGCTGCCCAACCGCGTGCGGTTCTCCGAGCAGATCGATACCGAGATCGATGCCGCCCGCCGAGCAGATACTCAGTTCGCAGTCATCGGCATCGATCTGGATCGCTTCAAGGAGATCAACGACATCCATGGCCATGCGGCCGGCGACGTCGTGCTCAAGACCTTGGCGGCGCGTCTGTCAGGTCTGCTGAAAGAGGGCGAATTCGCGGCACGTATCGGAGGCGACGAATTTGCGGCCGGCAAGCGATTCAAACACAGGCCCGAACTGGTCGGCTTCATCGAACGTCTGAAAGAGGCGCTGTTCACACCCATAGCTTTCGACGGTGTCGTGGCGACGCCTGGCGCAAGTCTCGGGATTTCGATCTTCCCTGCCGACGGTGACACCACGCAGCGGCTTACGGCCAATGCCGACCTGGCAATGTATCGCGCCAAGGGAGACGTAACGCGCGTCACTTGCTTCTATGAACCCAAGATGGACGACGCCTCGCGCTACCGCAATGCTCTTGGTCGGGAGTTGCAAGGCGCGGTCGAGCAGAACCAATTCGAACTCTATTACCAGGTCCAGGCGAACATCGCGACCGGGGAGACCTCTGGCTACGAAGTCCTGCTGCGTTGGCAACATCCCGAGCGCGGCATGGTCTCGCCGGCGGATTTCATCCCGGTCGCCGAGGAAACCGGCGCCATCATTGCGATCGGAGACTGGGTCCTGCGAACAGCGTGCCGGGAAGCCGCATCCTGGAAGGTGCCTCACAAGATAGCGGTAAACCTCTCGGCCATTCAGGTCGCTCAACTCGATCTGCCACGTCGCGTGCACGAGATCCTGCTCGAAACGGGTCTGAGCGCAAACCGGCTCGAGCTCGAGCTCACCGAAACAGCCATTCTCCTCGACCGCGACCGGTCGCTGCACATTCTCCGTCAGATCAAGGCGCTCGGTGTGACGATCGCCGTCGACGATTTTGGAACAGGCTATTCGTCACTCTCGACGCTTCGCGCCTTCCCCTTCGACAAGATCAAGCTCGATCGCTCGTTCATGGGCGAAGTGGAGCACGATCAACAGGCGAAAGCAGTTATCCGCGCCGTACTCACTCTGGGCAAGTCGCTGAATGTGCCGGTTCTTGCTGAAGGCGTGGAAACGACACAGCAACTCGCGATCCTGCGCAAGGAAGGTTGCGACGAAGCTCAGGGCTACCTTCTCGGCCGGCCAAAGCCAATCGGCCAGATCGAGATGGGCCATTCCGCAATAGCCCGATCTACAGAGGTACCGAGCGTCGCATCGCACGCTCCCCGCAGCGCCGCCTCAGCGGCCTGAGGGGAGCCACGGCGCGGCGATGCGTCACCGCGCAACGGGCTTGCCCAGTCGTAGTGGTGTTGGCTGTCCGACCGGCCTACTTCGGCATTCGGTAGTCAGACGCGCCACTCAAGAGCTCGATCAAGACGCGGGCCATATTTTCCAGGGTGTAAGGTTTCTGCAGTACCTCGCGATTGCGGTGCTCCATTGGCAGCGATGCCTGCTCACCATATCCACTGGCGAATATGAACGGGATGCCCATCTCCTGTAGCTTGTCGGCCACCGGGAAGCTGGTTCGATCCCCTAGATTGATGTCGAGGACGGCAATCGACGGCGTCGAGCTATCGAGGTAGTCGAGAGCGCCTTCCGTCGTTGCGTGGATTTCCACACTATCCGCGCCCAACCTGAGCAGTATGTCCTCGGCATCGAGAGATATGATGAGGCTGTCCTCAACCAGCATCGCGTTGCGATTGGCGAGAAACTTGGGCGGCGGCTCGACGGGATGATTTATAGACGGCCGCGCGAACCGTATGGCGGGGCCAGCGAAGGATTTTGGCTCGGAAACGTGCCGCGAGCGGGATGCTCGGGCGACCGCTTGCCGAACTTAGCAAAACGGACGTCGCCGGTCTGCCGGTGACGTCCGCCGCTCATGCGCGCCGAATTACGTTGCTTACTTCAGGCTGGGCGGCGGCCCGCCCCACTTCATTGTGAAGCCGACCGAGAAGACGTCCACGCTCGATTTCGTGTTGGCGAACAGCGTGGGCGGCGTGCCGGTCGTGAGGTTGCGCTCGAGCGACGCGTCCTGAACGAACACGTGGCTGTAGCCGAAGTTCAACGCCGTCGTCTCGGAGAACTGATAGGTACCGCCAATGCTCGCCCAGATGCGATCGGCATCGGGGATCTGCACCAGCCGCTCCGTCGGGTCCTGCACCGGCGAAATCTCGTATGCAGCGCCCGCGCGTAGCTTGAGCTGCGGATTGACATTCCATTCGCCACCGAGCGCGAACAGCCAACCGTCGTGCCACTGGAAGTCCAGCCTGAGGCCGACCGGGACGATGGGGACCACGCCGAGCTCGCTCCACCGCGTCCATTCGACCGTGCCCATGACACGGAACGCGGGCGTCACGTCTTGCGAGAAGCTGAACGTTACCTTGTCGGGCGTGGTGACGTCGGCCGAGATCGGCACCGAACCGCCGCCGACCGCCGGGCCTTTGAGGCTACCCTCGAGAGAGTGCTGGATCGACGAGCGATAGCCGAGACCAATCGACGTTCCAGGATTCGGCCTCCAATTTATGCCCGCGGTGAACCCGAACCCGATATCATCGGCGGAGAGCGTATTGCTGACGTCGGTCGGTGAAGCGAGGCCGGAAGCGGACCGCAGATGCATCAGGTCGAGCAGCTGCACCTGCACGCCCACGCCGATGGAGAGCCCTGGCGCCAGCTCGTACGACAGCGACGGATTGGCGTTGATGCTGAAAAGCTTTGCCGAGCGTGCGTGCAGCTGGCCGATCCATTCCCGATTGTCGGGCTTCGTCGAGGCGCCGAACTGCGAGTTCATGGCGAGGGCGAACACGGTGCGGCTATCCAACCGGTAGGCCATATAGCTGGCGGGAACCAGCACGGGACCACCGATGTCAACCGAGCAGTCGAAGGTGCTGCAATTGACGCCCGGTGGCACGCCGGACAACCCAGTCGCGTTGACCTGTGAATTCACGTTGACGAGCGAGTAGCTGGAGTCGGTCACGAGTCCGTAGCCCACATAAGCGGAGGCTGCCGGATTCCAGAAGATCGAAGAGAGACTATGGCCTCCTGCGGCGGCGCCCGCGAACGACGTGCCCTGGAAGTAGGAGGACTGCTCGCGGACCTCGAACCCGCCGGCCTTGACCGGAGCGCTCAGGTAGAACACCGCTAGCGCTGTGGCCGATGCGCGCAGCACGGCCTTGAATCCATCAACGCGATACATGTGCGTCCCTCGAATGACCGACTCCGGTTTGCCCGGTATTGTCGATGCAGCAGATGGACCGACGAGAACCCTACTCGGCCCACTTCATGAGCATATCGCGCGCGGATTGGTGACGTAGTACAGAATCGTCAGGGTGCAGAATTTGACCGTTCGGTTGTTACATTTGCGCAACGAACGCGGTCACAAGCGGAGCCGGCGGTGCCACTCCTGTGACGTTGCGAAGAACACAGCGAACGACCATCTCCGCGCGTCGGCGCCACAACGATCTTGCCCTATCGCGCCAAGTTAAATAATCGAGTGGCCGGCACGGCCCCCGGCTCCTTGACGAAGTGGCTGACTTGGTCCGAGCTATCCATTGGCAACTGCGCCGAGCCGTAATCCCAACCACAGCCAAGCCTTTTTCATCTGTGCACAAGTTCCCGTTCAGGGGCTGCGGATGGCGCACTTCACGGTTCCCTCGTTGTCCTTGTCGGTCGGTCGTCTAAGGTCAAGCGGTTGACATGCGGAGTTCACTTGTCATGGCTCGTGGCGCGTTCGTAGCAATTGCGGCCGCACTCTTTTGTGCGCTCGCGTTTGGCGCCTCGGCGCAGCAGTCCCCGCCCGCCGCGCCTCCGGCTGCAGCCACGCCGACGACGCAAGCCGCGCCCTCACCGCCACCGGCCCCTTTGTTGCCGCCCGAGGTGACGTCGCCCGTCGAGCGGCTCATACGCGGCATCGAGTCCGCCGAGAAATCCATACAGCAGCTCAAGGAGCTGGAGAGCGAACTGCAGCGACTGCGCTCGGATGTCGAGGAGATGATCTATGACTCGACAGCGACCGCCGAGGCGCTCAGGCCGCAACTCAGCGAAGTAAAGAGCCAGATCGAACGGCTCGGTCCGCCACCCAAGGATCAGCCGGAGGCGCCGGCTATCGCAGCGGAACGAGCGCGCCTCAATGCAAAGGCCGCAGCCCTCGATGGCGCGATCAAAAGCGTCGAACTGGCTTGGGTGCGCGGCAAGCAGATGATCGACCGCATTACCGTCATGCGGTATCAGATCTTCTCTCGAAATCTATTCGAGCGCCGTTCGAGCCCGCTGCTGCCGTCCGTCTGGCACGAAGTCTTCGGGCGCATGCCAGGCATTGCGGGCCGCGTGCAGTACTATGGCGCGCACTGGTTCGAGCGCGGCGGCGCGCAGTGGCTCGCGCTCCTCGCCGTCGTGGCGGCGACTATAGCCGCTGGATTTCTGATCTCCAGAACGATCGAGCGCTGGATCGAGGGTCGGCGCGCCCGGTTCGAGGGAATTCCGAATTTCTTCGAGAGGGTTAGTCAGGCTGCGATCGTAGCGCCGGCGCGCATGTTGGCGCCCATGTCCGCCGCTGCGATCCTCTACGTCGGCTTCGACACGCTCGACATGTTCTTCTCACCATGGGAGCGGCCGTCCGAGGCCGCCCTCTGGGGAGCCTTTATCTACATCGCAGGAGCCGGCGTTGCACGAGTGGCTCTCGCGCCTCGTCATCCGGAATGGCGCCTTGTCCCTGTCGACGATGACACCGCGTCGTTCATCCTTGTCATCGTGCGGGCAATCCTGGCCGTCTACATTGTTGATACGGTGCTCGTCGAATTCAGCCGCGCCATATACGTGCCGCTTTCAGTGACTGTCGCGCTGGGCTTCATCACGACATTGGTCACTGCCGGGCTGCTCGCCTGGCTTGCTCTCACGCCGTTCGTTGCGCAGACGGGGCCCCTACGCGCCGTCAATCATCTGGATAGAGTCGCGGCAGATGCCGGCAAGCGTCTCGCGCCGTTCTGGATCAAGCTGCCCCTTCTTGCTCTAGCGCTGTTCATCGCCACGAGTTCCGCAGTAGGGTACGTTGCGCTCGGACGCTACATCGCTCAGCAGATTGTCTTGACGGGAACAGTGCTAGCGATCGCGGGCCTCGTCTATCTCGGGATGCGGGCGCTGACCCGGCGAAGAGATGGCGCCAACAGCGCGCTTGGCACGTTCCTCGAGAACCGCTTTCGCATCGAGCTTTCGCGGCAGACGCAAATCATCAAGCTTTGCGAGGCGGCTGTATTGCTGGCACTCGTATCTGCGGCGCTGCCTCTGCTGATGCTGCAATGGGGTTTCTCCGGCGCCGATATTCGCGACTGGTCGAAGGCGTTGTTCTTTGGGTTCGAGATTGGGCAGTTCCGCATCTCGCTCATACGCATCCTGGCCGGCATCGTTCTTTTCATCACGCTGCTGTTCCTCACGCGCCTGACCCAGCGCTGGCTGCGCGAGCACGTCCTGGCACAGGACCGCATGGACGCGGGCGTCGCGAACTCGGTCGATCTCGCGGTCGGATATGTGGGCGTCAGCCTGGCGGTGCTGATGGCGGTCTCCTATGCGGGGCTCGATGTCACGAACCTCGCGATCGTCGCCGGCGCTCTCTCGGTCGGCATCGGCTTCGGCTTGCAATCGATCGTCAACAATTTCGTATCGGGCCTGATCCTGCTCGCCGAGCGACCGATCAAGGTGGGCGATTGGATCGTCGTCGGCGATCAACAGGGCAATGTTCGCCGCATATCCGTTCGTTCGACCGAAATCGAGACCTTTGATCGGGCGAGCCTCATCGTCCCGAATTCGGAGCTGATTTCCGGCCGGGTGCTGAATTGGACACACCGCAACATGCTCGGCCGCGTCGTCACGAGGATCTCGACGGATATGAAGGCGAAACCGAAAGAGGTGATCGCCATTCTTGAGGCGGTGGCAGGCAAGCAACCGGGCGTGCAGACCACGCCGCCACCGCTGGCGATACTGGAGAGTTTTACGCCGGACAGCATGATGTTCTCGCTCAGCTTCACCCTGTCCAACGTGAACACCGGTGGACGCGTCAAATCCGAGCTGCACATGGCCATGCTCGAGGATCTTCGAGCGGCCGGCATCTACGCGACCTTGCACTGAGGATCGACACGCACGATCGCAAATCGCGTGCGGCTCAACCGCGCTGGCGCCGTTTGAGGGCGCGCAGGTCGACCACGCCCGCGATGCTGCGTGGATCCGTACCTTGCGGATAGACGTTGTGCTTCTGAATCTTCTGGGTTCCCGTCGTCGGCAAGGTCTCGACGATATGAATCCACCCCGGTGCCTTGAAGTACGCCAGCCGATCGAGACAGTGCTGAAAGATCTCTTGTGCCCTGCCGGCCGCCGACGTGACCTCCTTCAGCACGATGCAAGCGAGAACCTCTTCTTCGCGCAGCTCGTCCTTGACGGCCATCACCGCTGCTTGCTGCACGTCGGGATGAGCGAGCAAGACCGCCTCGACTTCCGCAGCGGCGATGTTCTCGCCCGACCGGCGGATGATGTTCTTCTTGCGGTCGACGAAATGAAGCATTCCATTGGCGCCGCGCCAGACGACATCGCCCGTGTGGAACCAGCCGCCCCGCCAAACCTCCTCGGTGGCCGCCTCGTCCTTGAGATAGCCGGAAAAGCATTCGCTGCGCGGTGACGCCTCCGAGTGCCGGAACAGCATCTCACCGGGTTGCCCATCGGCGACGTCGCGATCGTGCTCGTCGACGACCCGGATATCCACGCCGGGAAAGGATTTCCCAAACGCACGCGTCCCAACTTCGCGCGGCTCCGTGCTGGCCGCGAGAACGCGGACCATCTCGGTCATCCCCCAGACCTCGACGAAGGGGAATCCGAAGCGCTGCTCCAGGGCGAGATGCAGCGTCGGCTCGATGCCGGCCCCAATGCCGAACCGCACGGAGTGCGATCTATCGAGGTCGCTCGGGGGCTGGCTCGCCAGCATCGAGGCAACAATGCCGAGGTAGTGGACGATGGTGGCTCTGGTGTCGATGACCTCACGCCACCATCGTTGAGGATGAAAACGCTCGGGTTGGATCTGGCAGCATCCCGTGAGAATGACGCCCATCAGGGATAGAACGCCTGAGTTGACGTGATAGAGGGGCAGGGGGTTATAGATGCGGTCTTCCCCCGGCCGCAGCGCGGCGAGCCCGCCCATCGACGCATAGCGGCGGCCCGAGGCGACTTCATAGTCGTGCGAAAGAACACACCCTTTCGGCCGGCCAGTCGTGCCTGATGTGTAGAGGATGCTGGAGGGCGTATCGGGTTGCGCACTGACGTTGCGGGCCGGTCGCCACGCCCGCGGCAATGAGGCGGCGAACGCGTCCGACGAGGCAAGCGGTGGGCGATGTGCACACTGTGCCAACGCCTCCTGCATCTGACTTTCGCGCGCGGCGCGCGTCAGCACCAGGTCGGGCTCGCTGTGGTCGATGAGGTACGCTGTCTCGCCGGCCCGGTAGTCGGGGTTGATCGGCACGCAGCACGCCCCGAGGCTATTGAGGGCGAGCTTGTGAAGGACATAGTCGGGGTGGTTCTCCAGCAGCGTCGCAACGCGGTGGCCCGCACCATAACCCGCCTTGCCATAGATCGCCGTCAGTTCTTCGACGCGTTTGCCAGCCTCCTCGTAGGAGAGTTCCGCCCCGGACGGCAAATAGTCACGCGCCGCATTCACCGGCACCGCCAAGAAAGAACGATGCGGGTGACGTGCAACCGCGTTGCGGAAGATAGATTCGATGGTTTGGCGGTCCATCATGCGCCCCAGCTCATGGTTCGTGGCCCGCGGCCAACGCTCTTTCGACGTTCATCCGCACCGGCGCTGCGCGCTACGCTAGCTGAGCACCAGCCTCCCCACAATCGCGCCAAGCCCGACGCTGCGCAACGCTTGAGCAACTTGCCCGCCTTCCGCGCACGAACGCTCCCGGATGTGTGTTGCCACAGCCGGTCTCTTGTCGGAACGGCGTGACCACGAGGCCGATAAGCTTCAATGGCATCAGCGATTTCCAGCGCTCGAAGGTTCGAACGGATGAGCCGAACAAAGACACTCGGGGTTATGGCACGACCATTGCTGACCTATCGGTTGGACATGCGCGGTGGGGCCCGCGGGCATGATCGAGAGCACGCTCGACGTCCGGGTCGCGGCCATCTCGGGCGTTTTGATTGCCAGCGTGACAATGCTTATGCTGATTATGGAGCGGCTGGTGGGGTTGCCCCGCCGCATGAGTGGTTGAGGATCGTAGTATGCGTATGATTGCCTGTGTGCCGTTGACGGCAGCGGCGTTCGCCCCTTTCGGCGACGTGATCGAGCGTCCAGCGGACTACGGCCGCGTGTACTTCAGCGACGCGCTAGCCAATGGCCGCGGCGGCGCAAAGCCGAGCTTATCGCTGACCCGGTCGCGACCACTCGAAGCCACCACGCTCGAGGCGGCCAGGATGGAGCGCCACGAGTTCTCGTCGCAAAGCTTCGTGCCGATCGATGTCGCGCGCTATCTCGTCATCGTGGCGCCGCATGGAGCTGATAGTAAGCCCGATAGCGTGCGGCTTCAGGCTTTTCTCGCGCGCGGCGATCAGGGTGTCACCTATGGAATGAACGTCTGGCACCACCCGATGACGGTGCTCGATCAGCCGGGAAGGTTCGCCGTTTTCATGTGGCTCGAGGGCGGCAAGGGGGACGAGGAGTTCGTCGACCTACCAGCGCCGATCGCCATCGATTTTCCTCCAGCGCCTATCGGCTAGGAGACGAGGCATGCGTAACAGAGATTATGATCGCGATCTAATCGGCTACGGCGCCAACCCGCCTGATCCGAAATGGCCCGGCGGCGCGCGCCTGGCGGTCAATTTCGTCATGAACTACGAGGAAGGCTCCGAGCCCTCCGTTCAGGACGGCGAAGGCTTCACCGAGACCGGCCTCACCGAGGCGCATGGGGCGAACCAGGGCGTCAGGGGGCGCGATCTCGCTGGCGAAAGCATGTTCGAGTACGGCAGCCGCGTCGGCTTCTGGCGGCTGATGCGGCTGTTCGAGGAGCGTGGCCTGCCGATGACGGTGTTCGGCTGCGCGCTCGCGATGAAGCGCCATCCGCCAGCGTGCGAGGCAATCAAGGCCGCCGGGCATGACATTTGCTCGCATGGCTGGCGCTGGATCAAGCATTTCGAGCTGAGCGACGTTGAGGAGCGCGAGCATATCCGCAAGGCGGTCATCTGGTTCAAGCAGTCGCTGGGAGAGGCGCCCGCGGGCTGGTATTGCCGCTATGGACCGAGCGTCAATACGCGCCGTCTCGTCGTCGAGGAAGGCGGCTTCCTCTACGACAGCGACTACTACGGCGACGAGCTGCCGTTCTGGAGGACGGTGAGCGGCAAGCCGCACCTCATCATCCCCTATTCGCTGACCAACAATGACGGCAAATACGCCGGCTGGACCGGTACCTCGGACGACTGGTTCAACTTCATTCGCGATGCCTTCGACATGCTCTACAAAGAGGGTGCCAAGCAGCCGAAGATGATGTCGGTCGGCCTGCACATGCGGCTGATCGGTCATCCCGCCCGCGCGGTCGGCCTCCAGCGCCTGCTCGATTACATCAGCCTCCACAAGGACGTGTGGATCACGCGCCGCGTCGACATCGCCCGCCATTGGATGGCCGTGCATCCCTACTCGGGCAAAGGCCTGAACGAGTAGGGCGAGCTGGCCCAGGATCGGGGTGAACAGCATCGCCGCGATCGGCCCGGGCTTGCCGCATGACGAAGGCCCGCAACGCCGAGCTCTCTCAAATCGCGACGACGTAGCCGTCACGGCGCGGATCGGCCGCTCCGGTCATCAGCCCGGTCGCCGGATCGCGTCCCACCGCCTGCATCCCGCCGCAGCGCATTGTCCAGCCCACATCGAACGCCTCGATGTCGTGTCCACGCCGGCGTAGCTCCGCAATCGTCTCCGGCGCGATGCGATTTTCCGCCTGAATACGACGTCCGTCCCACAGTCGCGCGCGCGGTGCCTCGATCGCGGCCTGCAGCGGCAGGCCGAAGTCGCGATGCTGCACCATGGCCTGCACCTGCGTCTGCAGGATGCCGTAGCTGCCCGGTGTGCCGAGCGCGAGCAGGGGCTCGCCGCCGCGCGTCGAGAGGCTCGGCGCCATGCACATCGGCAGCTCGTCACCCGGTTTCGAGCGGTTCGGGCTGCCGGGCTGTACGTCGGACCAGTAGAGGAAGTTGTTGAGGATCACGCCTGTGCTCGGCACCACGACGCCGCTGCCGAAGGGGCTGCCGAGGCTGTTGGTGATGCAGATGAGATTGCCTTCGGCGTCGGCGACGGAGAAGGACGTCGTGTGCGCGGGATCTTCGCCGGCCTGCGGCGTCCATTGCTCGGTCGGCCCGTCGATGGGCTTGCCGTCGCTGACACGCGCACGCAGCTTCGCGAGCGAGGCGTCCGACATGAGCTCGGCCAGGCGCTCCGGCGATGGGTTGTTGTTGGCGATGCGGATGCCGGCTGCGAGGCGGATCGCCCGATAGACGAGATCGAGATGCTGCGGTCCATCCTTGGGCAACGTGGTGAGGTCGAAGCCTTCGAGAATCCGGAGGCTCAGCAGGAACTGGAAGCCTTCGCAGGGCGGCGGCGGCACATGGATCTCGAAGCCGCGATAGGTCGCGGCCAGAGGTTCACGCCAGCGAGGTTTCACGGCAGCGAGATCCGCCATCGTCATCGTACCGCCGAGTGTGCGGAGGTGTGCGACGACGCGCTCGCCGAGAGCGCCGCGGTAGAGGTGATCCGGTCCTCTCGCGGCGATCTCGCCGAAGGTGCGCGCGAGTTCGGGCTGGTGCAGTAACTTGCCGAGCTGCACCGGCCCGCCATCGGGGAGGTAGTTGGCGGCGAACGTGCCGTAGAGCTCCGGCCAAGCTTTCAGAAGCGGCGCCTGCTCGTTGAACTCTGCGACACCGAACTCGGCAATCGCGAAGCCGTCCGCCGCGAGCGCGATGGCCGGGGCGAGGATGTCGGCGAGCGACTTCTTTCCGTAGCGGCTCGCGATCTCGCACCATCCGGCAAGGTTACCCGGCACCGCGACGGACAGCGCGCCGCGCTCGAGGTCGGAGCGCTTCGAGAACCGCTCGGCCGGGAAGCTCGCCTGGATCGGCGGCACGAAATCGAGGACGCGCACGCGCCTCTCCGCGGCGCTCCAGAGCGTGGCGACACCGAGGCCGGCGAGCCCCGACATGAAAGGCTCGACGACGTTGAGTGCCGCAGCCGTTGCTGCCGCCGCGTCGAAGGCGTTGCCGCCCTGGATCAGCAGGCGGGCGCCGGCCTGCGCCGCGAGCGGGTGGGCGGCGGCTACCATGCCGTGGCGGGAGAACATCGTCGGGCGGTGGCCGTGCATCGTCGGAAGACCTCGATCGTTAGCGGAAGAGCAACGCGAAGCGATGTCCGGAACGCGAGGTCCAGCCGCCGCACCCGCCAGTGTCGAACGTGTCGAGGAGAAATTCAACGCTGCGGTGTGGGCCGGCCGCTCGGCTGGCCGCGGAGGAGCTATGCGGATTGCGGACCGGTTCAGGCAGGCGGCTGCCAGCCGTCACCGGCGGCAGCCATATACCTGGCGTGGTGCGGCAGCACGAACACCTCGCCGTCGCGCGGCGGCGCGTTCACGCGTGACGTCCATCCATAGACCGAGGCCAGCATCTCATCGGTGAGGACCTCGCTCGGCGCGCCGGTCGCACGCACCTTGCCCTTGGCCATCACCACCAGCGTGTCCGCCCATGCGGCCGCGAGGTTGAGATCGTGCAGGACCAGCACGACAGTCAGCCCCGCCGTCGCCAGCGACCGGCAGAGTGCCATGACCTGAGTCTGCTGTGCCGGGTCGAGGCTGGCGGTCGGCTCGTCCAGGAGGATGACCTGCCCGTCCGTACCGAACCGGCGTGCGGCTCGGAGCTGGCAAAGCGCGCGAGCGATGTGCACGCGCTGGCGCTCACCGCCCGACAGCTCCAGGTAGTTGCGCGCCTCGAAACCGGTGAGCCCGACGGCAGCCAGCGACCCGATCGCGACCTCCGGCCTTTCATCGAGGCCGAAGCCCGGCACCGTCGCGCCGAGCATGACCACCTCGCCGACGGTGAACGGAAAGCCGAGGCTCGCTCCCTGTGCGACCAGTGCGCGCCGCTCGGCGAGCTCTCGCGGCTTGAAGTCGGCGATGCCGCGCCCATCGAGCGTTGCGGTTCCACGCGTTGCCGGCCACACGCCCGAGGCGACCTTGAGTGCGGTCGACTTGCCGGCGCCGTTGGGTCCAATGAGTACGGTGACGCTGGCAGGCTCAAGCGCCAGGGCGACGTCCGATATGAGCGTGCGCCCGTTCCGTTCGACCGTCACGCCGCTGAGCTCGATGCGTCCCATCACTCGGCTCCCGCGACGCCGCGCGACAGCACGAGATGGAGGAACACCGGGCCGCCGATGACGGCCATCACGATGCCGAGCGACAGCTCCGCCGGGGCGACGATGATCCGCGCGACCACATCCGCGCCGACGACGAGTGCCGCGCCGAGCACCGCACTGACCGGGAGTACCATGCGATGGTCGGGTCCGGTCAGGAGACGCACGAAGTGCGGCACCACCAGCCCGACGAAGCCGACGACGCCCGCGACCGCCACGGCCGCGCCGACTGCCGCCGCCGTCGTCACGACGATCACCATATTGACCCGCTCGACGGCGATGCCGAGGTGGTAGGCTTCCGCCTCGCCGAGCAGGAAACCATTGAGCGCGCGCGTCAGCGACGGCGTGACGATCGCGATCACCGCGACGAACGGCACGACAGCGATGACCTTTGTCCAGCTCGATCCGGCAAGGCTGCCCATCGACCACAGCGTCAGGTCGCGCAATTCGCGGTCGTTGCTAACGTAAGCCATCAGGCCCGTCAGCGCGCCGGCAATCGCCGCGATCGCCACGCCGGACAGCAGCAGCGTCGCGACGGACAGCGTGCCGCTGCGGTTGGCGATCCACACCAACACCAGCGACGTCACGAGTCCGCCGACGAACGCCGCGACCGGCAGCGCGTAGAAGCCGAACACGCGCATCCATGCCAGCGCCGGCGTCGAGCCGAGCACGATGATCGTGACGGCGGCCAGCGCCGCGCCCGAGGACACGCCGATCAGACCTGGATCGGCCAGCGGATTGCGGAACAGACCCTGCATCATCGCGCCCGCGATCGCGAGCGCACCGCCAACGAACGCGCCGAGCAGCATCCGCGGCATCCGCACCCCGACCAGTACGAGATGTTCACGCCGCAACGCCGGATCGGTGATCTCGCCGGCCCAGCCAGCCTTCAGCGCGCGCGGCAGCGAGTCGAGCGATATGCCGGTGGGGCCGATGGCCAGCGAGGCAATGGCCACTAAAATGAGGGCGACAACGGCCCCCGGCAGCGCCCATCGGCCGCGCGGCTTCGGCAGCGACGTCACCGGTGCGAGGCGCGTCACCGGATCGATGCGCGTCTCTACGCGGTTCATCCTTTTGAACCTTGGGCTTTGGGTGCTGCCTGCAGCGATCTCATGAGGTCGCCCGCTGCATCGGGGGCGCGGGGCCCGAAACCGAGGAGGTAGAGCCCGTCCATCTCGATCACGCGACGCTCGCGACCGGCGCGTGTGGCGGCGACACCGGGAAGGGCGAGTACCGTGTCTCGGATGGTGTGGCCGGCAGTTCGGCTCATCACCACGATCGCCTCGGGATCCATGGCGATGATCGACTCCTCGGACACCGGCTTGAAGCCATTGAGGCTCGCGGCGGCGTTGGTGGCTCCCGCCAGTCGCAGCATGGCGTCGGCGACGCTGTCGGTGCCGCCGACGGTTGCGCGGCTCCCTTGCAGGCCGAGGATGAACAGCACCGACGGCTTGCGCGTAAGCTGGTCGCGCGCGGCCGCGAGATCGGCAAAGCTCGTCTCGATGCGCTTGACGACGTCTTCGCCTTTCGCGGCCATGCCGACCTTGTTGGCGATCGCGCGCACGCGCGTCGCGAGCGCCTCGGGCGTGGCGTCATCGTTCACCTCGAAATAGTCGATGCCGCTCGCCTTCAGCGCGCGCACGACCTCGGGCGGTCCCGCCTTGTCGCTGGCGATGATGGTGTCGGGCGCAATCGACAGCACGCCCTCGGTCGACAGCGCGCGCAGGTAGCCGACATTCTTGTGCGTCTTCAGCGCTTCCGGCGGAAATTGGCTGGTCGAATCCACCGCAACGATCCGGTCGGCGGCGCCGAGGTCATACAGAATCTCGGTGACGGCGCCGCCGAGCGCGAGGATGCGGGACGCCTCCTTGGCCTGCGCCGCTGAGCCGCCGATGAGCGACGCCGCAACCATCGAGGCGAAGAAGCACTGCATGAAACGGGAGAAGCGAACGTCGATCATCTCTCGCCTTTTCTTGCCTTCATCAGATGGGGCCTGGAAGGACCTCGTTCGCGGCGGCCGAATCTGCCGCTGCAGAAGACCTTCCCAACCACCCCCACTCGGGCGCCATCATTTCATCTTGGCATCTTATACTTGACTGTAACAGTCAAGAAAAATAGCTTCGCGTCAGGAGTGCCCACTACCGCGTTGACGCGTGACGGCTGCAGGTCTAACAGCTAGTTGATCCAGGACGACGTCGCGTGGCGTCTCCGGACAGCCAGCCAACCAGCCAGCCAATCATACCTAGAACTGCGCACCAGACGGTCCGGGATCCACCGGCCGGAGGGTGATCGGGGCGCGTCGAATCCGGATTCAACGCGCGCCTTGGTATGACCACAAGGTTCGGCGTCCAGTAAGGGCACCAAATGGGCATGAATCGTGGCGCTGTCCTCGACTCGGGCAGAGCCGCTGTTGAATTGCCGACAAGCGGTGGTGCCAGCCGCGTGTCGCCGCATTCGGATTGGTTCGGCACAGGAGAGGCAAGGATACACTCATGTACATCGCGATGAACCGCTTCCGCGTCGTCAAGGATCAGACGGCCGAGTTCGAGGCGCTCTGGGCCAACCGCGAGAGCTACCTTCACGAGATGAAGGGCTTCGTCGAGTTCCATCTCCTGAAGGGGCCCGAGAAGGAGGACTATCACCTCTACTCGTCGCACACGCTGTGGAGCAGCTACGACGACTTCATCGCCTGGACGAAGTCCGACAACTTCCGTAAGGCGCACGCGCGCGCCGGCAACGAGCGCACGAAGCCGCTGACGGTCGGTCATCCGGAGTTCGAAGGCTTCCATGTCATTCAGGAGGTCAAGGCGGACGGCAGCAAGATTTTGCACGCTGCCGAGTGATCGATAGTCTCGCGCTCTCGAAGGAAATGCGCCATGAGTGATACGATGAGCGGCGGCGTCGCCACGCTCGAGCCGCTGCACGAGCGGCTCGCCAAGAATCCGGATGGCATTGTCGAGCGTATTGCTCGCGAATACGGCGTCAGCACGCTCGCCGTCGTCGAGGCGTTGCCGGCGGCGCACTGCACGATCGTCGACGGCGAGCGGTTCGCCGATGTGATGAAGGAGCTCGAGAGCTGGGGCGAGGTGCTCTTCATCGTACACACGCCCGATATAGTGCTCGAATGCGCCGGGACGATACCGCCCGGCACATTCGGTCACGGCTACTACAACATCCACGGCGACAGCCCAATCGGCGGGCACATCCGCGCCGAGGCGTGCAAGCGGATCGTGTTCATGGCGCGTCCGTTTATGGGCCGCGCGTCACGCTCGATCCAGTTCTTCAACGGTGACGGCGAAGCCATGTTCAAGGTCTTCGTGCGCCGCGACGAGAAGCGCGAGATGAAGGCGGATCAGCTCGCCAAATTCGAGGATATGCGCGCGCGCTACGCGGCGTGATTGCTGAAGGCGACACCATCGACGCTCCGTGCGGGCGTCGATGGCCGAGCGGCTCCCTTAGAACCCGCAGCACGACCTCAGGCGCGCGAGCGGAGCGGGCCGCAGGTGCGACACGGTCTCGGTCTCGAGGAATGCCCCAAGACGCCGCGTCAGCTCCCGATGGACCGGACTCGCGCGCCGCGCCGCATCGACTGCGTTGGCCTCGTCGAGCGAGCGTGACACGGTATATCGGAAGATCCGATGCAGGCGTCCGATGTGGACCTGATGCACTGCCGCCAGCTTGCTGTCGACCGTTTGATCTTCCGCGCGCAGCAGCTCGCCGTATGCCTGCCAGTAGGCGGGGAGCCCGCCGGGCCGCAACTGCAGCTCGACCTCGGTGAGAATGAGGTTCGGTCGCTCCGCCGCCGGCACATCGCTCACCAGATCAATCAGCTTGAAGGTCGGGTCTGCCCACCGCGCAAGCGACTCATGGCCGGGAGCGGCGATGAGGAAGGCATTCTCCTGGGCCAGCATCATGGGGCGGACGAGCGCGAAGTAAGCGGGGTTCTGCGCCGCGTAGTAGCGGTCGTACGTCTCACGCCAGTGATTGAGAGTGTCGAACCGATAGAGATGGACGATCCGTTCGACATCCGGCGATACGAGCTGGAAGTAGCCAATGTTGGTCTTCAGGATTTCGTGGAACACGTGGTCGGTATTCCAGACGGGCTGCGCGTCCCAGAAGGCCTGCATACCACCAAGGCGGAATGTATAGGCCCGGCGCTCGTAGATCATGGCTCTCCGCCTCGGTCCGCTCTGGTGACTACTTCGACTTGAGCCCCGCGTTGTCGGCGGCTAGACGGCCGAGTGCCGCGTAATCCATCTCCTGCATACCGCGCCCGATGCTCGTCAGCACGTTGTTGCGCACGAGGTTCGCCATTGGCAGCGCGATGCGCACCTCGTCGGCGGCGTCCGTCATCAGCGTCAGGTCCTTGAGCGCCAGCAGCATGTTGAAGCCCGGCGGATCGTAATTGCCCGACGCGATCATGCCGCCGTAGGTGCGATAGACCGGCGATGGGAAGAATGTCGTCGTGATGATCTGCTGGAACAGCTCTGGATCTACGTTCTGCTTCCGGATGAGCGCGTAGACTTCGCCGAGCGCCTCGATGGCGGTTCCGACCAGGAAGTTGGCGCCGAGCTTGATGACGTTGGCCGCGCCGGGGTCCTCGCCAGCGACATAGGTGATCCGGCCCATGGCGTCAAAGAGCGGCTTGCATTCGTTCTCGATCGCGGCGAGGTCGCCGGCCGCCACGATGCCGAGTTGGCCTGCGGTCGCCACGTCCGGTCGGCCGAATACGGGTGCCGCGACGAACCTTTGCCCGGCCGCCTTGTGGTGCTGAGCCACGTTGCGCGAGGCCTGGGAGGACACCGTGCTCATCGATATGTGGAGCGCGTTCGGCTTGAGGATACCCACGAGGCCCTTGTCGCCGAGTGAGATCGCCGAGAGCACCTTATCGTCGGGGATCATGCTGATGACGATGTCCGCGTCGGCCAGCGCGGCAAATGACTTCGCTTCAGTGCCGCCGAGCGCGACCAGCTCAGCCAGCCGCTTCGACTTGGGATCATGGAGCAGTAGTGGGATGCCGGCGCGGAGCACGTTTGCCGCCATGGCTGCGCCCATGTTGCCCAATCCGACGAACGCAATGCGTGACATGGGTCTCTCCTGGCGATGGTAAGTGGACGATGCGATGGGGGCCGATACGCGCACGGCGTCGCGATGAAGTGACGCCCGGCATCACTGCTGAAAGCAGTGGCGCCGGGCGCGATGCGATCTGGTTATGGACGCGTGGACGGTGCTCAGTTCGGCACGATGCCCGCCGCGACGGCTTCCTCCCAGGTCTGGCAGTTCCGCTTCTCGGGCGGAACGTCGTAGGGCTGATAGTTCGTCGTATCGATCACCACCGGCTTCAGCAGGATCTCCTTCGGCACCGGCTTGCCGGCAAGGTGACGGACGGCGATCTGGACGCCGAGGCAGCCCTGAACGAAGCCATTGTAGTCGGAGCTCGCAAGCAGCTTGCCGGCCTTGATGGCGTCGACGGCTTCCTTCGTCCCGTTGATGCTGACGACGAGCGCCTTGCGGCCCGCGCCCTCGAGCGCCTCGATCGCGCCGATGCCCATGGCGTCGTTGGCGGCGAGGACGCCGTCAATCTGCGTGTGCGACTGCAGCAGGTTCTCCGTCACCTGGAGCGCCTGGAGACGCTGATAGTTGGCGGGCTGCGAGGCGAGCAGCTTGATGCCGGGGAACTTCTTGATGGCATCATTGAAACCGCGCACGCGATCGGAGTTCGTGATCGAGCCCTTCACGCCTTCGATGATGATCACGTTGCCCTTGCCGCCGAGCTTGGCGAGCAGCGCTTCCGCGACCAGGAAGCCGAGGCTGTAGTCGTTGGCGCCGACGAAGGAGACGGTATCGCCCGCCTTCAGGCGGTCGGTCACGTTGACGATCGGGATGCCTGCCTTGTTGACCTTCTCGATGCCGGGCACCATCGCGACATAGTCGACAGGCATGAACACGAGCGCGCTCGGGCGCTTGGTGACCACGTCCTCGAGCTGGCTCAACTGCTCGGGGATGCTGTCGGGCTTTGTCGGAATGTAGTGGATGATCTTGACGCCGAGCGCGGCGCCGGCCTTATCCGCGGCAAGCCGCAGCACCTGGAAGAACGGATTCGAGTGGTTCTTCGTGAACACGGCGATCGTCGTCTCTTGCGCCAAGGCGGGGGCCGTGACGAGCGAGAGAGCGGTGACCGTCGCCACCAATCTTGATGTGAGCGTCTTCTTCATCGTTTCCTCCACACGGTTGATTGCGACCGAGCGGTCGTTTGGGAGCCGCCCGGGTATTGGGTATTCATTGCGCGTTTCTTCTCGAGATAAGGTCGACCCAGACCGCCAGGATGACGATCACGCCCGTGACGAACGGCTGCCAGCTCGCGGCGATGGACAGAAGATTCATGCCGTTGATGATGAGCGTCAGGATTAGGGCGCCGATCAACGTGCCGAAGATCGTGCCGACGCCGCCGAACAGCGACGCGCCACCGATCAGCACCGCGGCGACGGCGGGGAGCGTGAGCGCCTCGCCGATATCGGCCTCGGCCGAATTGACGCGCGCGAGGAACACGAGCGCCGCGAGACCGCCCATGGCGCCGGAGACCGTGTAGACGAGCAGCAGACGGCGCGCGACGGGCAGTCCTGAGAGCCGCGCGGCGACCGGGTTGGCTCCGATGGCGTAGATCTCTTGCCCCCAGGTGGTGCGCTTGGTGAAGAACGTGCCGGCGAGCAGGAACAGGCCCATGATGTAGATCGGGATCGGAATGCCGAATGCAAATCCGCTGCCGATCCAGCGGAAGCCCGGCGGCATGCCGTGGATGGTCATGCCGCCCATGTACCAGTAGGTGATGCCATGCAGGACCCAGAGCATCCCGTAGGTCGCGATGAACGACGGGATCAGCAGCTTCGCCACCAGTACGCCATTAACGAGGCCGACGAGCGCGCCGACGCCGACACCGACCAGCGTGCCGAGCAACGGCGAGCCGGTCGCCTTGATGACGGTCGCCGCGATGCACGCCGACAATCCGACGTTGGCGCCGATCGACAGATCGAGACCGCCGGTCAGGATGACCAGCGTCAGCCCGCACGACATCAGGAAGACGAGGCTCGCCTGCCGGAAGACGTTGACGATGTTGCTGTACGAGAGGAACGCATCGCTCAGGAACGTGAGCGCAATGCATATGAGCAGCGCGCCGACCAGTCGGTACAGGACCTGGATCAGGTCCTGGGAGAGGTACGGCGCTGCGGAGAGTCCGGTCGATTGAGCGGTCATGCGCGCGCGCTCTTGCTGAGGTTGTCGACGTAGAGAGCGACGATGACAAGCAGGCCGATCGATGCGACCTGAAGGGAGGATGGCGTCGCGATCAGGTTGAGCCCGTTGCGGAGGATGCCGATCGTGAGGACGCCGAGCAGCGTTCCGAGCAGCCAGCCGTTGCCGCGCTCGAACGATGTGCCGCCGACGGCCACGGCCGCGATGGCGTCGAACTCCATGCCGAGCGCGGCTGTCGGATGGCCGGCATTCATGCGTGCGGTCATCAGCAGGCTTGCGAGGCCAACTGTGGCGCCCGCGATCGTATAAGCGGCAACAAGCACGCGCTCGTGGCGGACGCCGGCGATCGTCAGTGCCTCCGGATTGCCGCCGGCGGCAAAAATGTAGTTCCCAAAGCGCGTGTTATAGAGCAGCACGTGGAACACCGCGTACACGGCCGCGCCGATCCAGATCGGTGTCGGGAGACCGGCGAACGTGCCGGAGTAGAGTTGCGAGACGCTGGCGGGAATGCCGACGACGCTCTGTCCTTCGCTGATGACGAGCGCGAGGCCTTGCGCCATGCCGAGCGTACCGAGAGTCACCACGAAGGGCGGAATGCCGGCGTAGGCGATCAGCGTTCCGTTGACGACACCGAAGCAGACGCCCGCGAAGATTGCTGCCGACAGTGCAAGCGATAGCGATCCAGTGCTCACGAGGACCATCGCCATGATCACCGTGCCGAGCGTGAGCACGGCGCCCATGGACAGATCGAGGCCTTCCGTCATGATCAGGATCGTCATGGGGAGCGCGATGATCAGCAACACCGAAGACTGCAGAATGATGTTGGAGAGATTGGCGAGCGTCAGGAATTGCGGTGATAGCGCCGCGAAGAAGACGCTCATGATGACCATGATCGCAGCGACGCCCGGCACCTTGCGGAGTATGGTGGTCAGCGATCGTCCCGATGATTGTGTCGCGTTGTCCATGTCAGGTGCTCAACCGGATGATGTTCTCTTCGGTCAGTGAGGCGCGATCGAGCTCGCCAACGATCCGCTTCTCGCGCATCACGTAGGCACGGTCACAGACGTGAATGACTTCCGTCTGCTCCGACGAGATCATCAGCACCGCGCGGCCTTCCCCGACCAGCCGGTCGATCAGCGCGAATATCTCTGCCTTGGCGCCGACGTCGATGCCTCGCGTCGGCTCGTCGAAGATGAAGAGCCGCGAGCCAACCTCGAGCCACTTGCCGATGACGACCTTCTGCTGGTTGCCGCCCGACAGCGTGCCGACAACTTGGCTCGGCGAGGAGGTGGCGATGCGGAGCTGCGTGATCAGGTCGGCGGAGGTCTCCATCGCCTTTTGATGGCGATAGAGGCGGTTGGGGAAGATCCGCGAGAGAGCTGCCGACATGAGGTTCTCGCCGACCGTCCGGATGAGAGCGAGCCCCTGCGTCTTGCGACTTTCTGGAACCAGCGCGGCGCCGAGCGCCACGGCTTCCTCGGGCCCGCGCGTGCGCCGCTTGCCTTCGATGAGGATCTCGCCGCTATCGACGCGGTCCTCTCCGAAGATCGCGCGCGCCACCTCGGTCCGCCCCGAGCCGACGAGCCCGCACAGCCCCACGATCTCGCCCTCGCGGACGGTGAGATTGATGTCAGCGATGCCGCTCGGGCCAGCGAGATTCTTGACCTCGAGGACAACCTTGCCGGGCTCGCGGAAGTTCCGGGGATAGGTCATGTCGATGCTGCGGCCGACCATGAGCTGGACGAGCTTGTCCGGCGTCACATCCTTCGGCCGCGTATGACCGACGCGCTTGCCGTCCCTCAGCACGGTGATGCGGTCGCCGAGCTCGAACACCTCGGCCATGCGATGCGAGATGTAGACGATCGCGATACCTTGCGCGCGCAGGCGGTGGATCATCGCGAATAGACGCTCGGTCTCGCGGTCCGACAGCGCCGCCGTCGGTTCGTCCATCACGAGGATGCGGGCGTTCTGCGACATCGCCTTGGCGATTTCCACGATCTGCTGCTGGGCGACGCCGAGCTCGTGCACGGGTGTGCGGGGATTGATGTCGAAGCCGAGCGTGTCGAGGACCTTCTGCGCCTCGCGGTAGAGGGTCTTGCGATCGGTGAAAAAGGGAATTTTGCCGACGAACTCGCGCCCGAGAAAAATGTTCTGGGCGACGTCGAGGTAGGGGACGAGTGAGAATTCCTGGAAGATGACGGCGATGCCGATCTGCTGCGCATCGCTGGGCGATCTGATTTCGACTCGCCGGCCCTGGTGGAAGAACTCACCCGCGTCCGCCTGATAGACGCCGCACAGCACCTTCATCAGCGACGACTTGCCGGAGCCGTTCTCGCCAATGAGGACATGAACCTCGCCGGGCCACGCCGAGAAGGAGACGTCGTCCAGCGCGCGCACGGCCTGGAAATTCTTGCAAACGCCGCGCATTTCGAAGACGGGCGTCGGCTCGGCCGCTGTCACAGGCGCGGCGGTTTCGGCCTCGATATGCGCCAGCTCACTCATGGCAGCACATCTGGTGGCAAGTCACAAATGGTCGCGTGCCCTCGACGTGATCGCGCAGGGCATGTTGCGGCCCGGGCATTCCCAATCCTCCTCCCACGGGACGCTCCTTCTGCATCCGATGCGAGCACCGGATACCCGTCGTCCCTTTATGAATTCACGACTCACCGCCTCATTCTTGATCAAAGAGGCGACGCGATGTTCGTTCTCCTCGTCATTTGACAGGTGGAAGCGGTGTCGGCTGGTAGGCGACAAGCGCCCAACGCCCCGCTTGCCTTGCCCAGACGGCGAGGCAGCTATTGTTGAGTCGACGCACCTCGCCACCCACCATCGCGGTCGCGATCATGCGGCCGGCGACAATCGCCATGTCGCCTCGCACAATGACGCGCTCGACAGGGTGCGAAATCTCCCTGTAGGTGATGTTGCCGCTCTTAACCTTGGCGAGATAGCTTTCCTTGGTGTCGCGGTCGCCGAACGAGTGGGCGTAGACGAGATCGTCCGCCAGCAGCGCGTCGAGCGACGCTACGTCGCCCTTGATCATGGCGGCGTAGCGGGCTTCCTCCAGCCTCGCGATCTCTCGCGCAATGTCGTCCGGCATTGACGCGCCCTTCCTTCTTTGCCTCATTTTGTCGAGACGAGGATCACTTCGCGTGCGCAGTCGCGGCATTGCTGATCAAGGTAGCGCAGCATCCGTGGCGGCGGTAGTGCTCTCTGCGGCGGCGCGATATGCGTGCCTGCCGACTTGCAGATCATCATCAGGGGGCCGAGGCGGAAACCATGGCGAAAAGCAGCCTGCTCAAGGGCGCCACGATCGTCTCGATGGAGCCGTCCGTCGGCACTCTTCTCGGCGATGTACTGATCCGAGGAGACCGCATCGAGCGCATCGGCGCCGCGATCGACGCGCCGGTCGATGAGATAGTCGATCTGGCCGGACGCATCGTGTTGCCGGGGCTGATCAATGCGCACATGCACACGTGGCAGACGGGACTGCGCGGCGTGGCCGCCAACTGGACGCTGCTCGAATACTTCGCGCGCGTGCACGCGGGGCTCGCCGAATGCTTCCTGCCCGAGGACATCGCGATTGCGACGCGGGTCGGCGCGATAAACCAGATCAATTGCGGGACGACGACGTTGGTCGACTGGTGTCATAACAACCCGACGCCGGCACACACGGACGCGGCCGTGGACGGGTTGAAGGCCTCGGGCATCCGCGCCGTCTTCCTGCACGGTTCGCCGAAGCCGGATCCGAAGCCCGGGCAGCCGCACTACTCGGAAATCCCCCATCCACGCGGCGAGATCGCGCGGCTGCGGCGCGGCGCGCTGGCAGACGAAACGGCGCTCGTCACGCTCGGCATGGCGATCCTCGGGCCTCATTACTCGACGCTCGACGTGTCGCGTGCCGACCTGCGGCTCGCGCGCGAATACGGCCTGCTCGCGTCGATGCACCAGGGCGGTGGGGCGGAGAAATCGCCCGGCGGGTGGGAGGCGTTGATAGCCGAGGGCCTGCTCGGCCCGCGCGCCAATATCGTGCATGGCAACGGACTCAGCGACACGCAGCTCTCCGCCCTGGTCGATCGCGGCGTGACGTTCTCGCTGGCGCCGGAAGGTGAGCTGACGCAAGGACACGGTCATCCGATCGTGGGCCGGCTTCGCGAGCGCGGCGCACGGCTGACGGTAGGCATCGACCTCGAATCGATCAACTCGGGCGATCTCTTCACATGCGCCCGCATGGCGCTCGCCTCGCAGCGCGGCCTCGACAACCGGGCGAGTCGCGAGCGCACCGGGCAGCCGCCCGCGACGTCGACGATCCTGGCGCGGGAAGCACTCGAGTGGATCACGATCAACGGCGCGCGTATGCTGGGCATGGAGGATCGTCTCGGCAGCCTCGCGCCGGGTAAGCAGGCGGATGTTGTCGTCATCGACGCGCGACAACTCAATATGCAGCCCGTCCACGATCCGATTTCCTCCGTCGTGTTCCAGACGAGCCTTGCCAATATCGAATCTGTGATGATCGCCGGCCGGTGGATGAAGAAGGATTTCAGGCTGGTACACGACGGCATCGATCGCCTGGCGAGCCAGCTCAGCCGTTCGGGCACAGCCATTCTCGACCGCCTCGCACACAAGACGAGCGGCAGCTGTAGGGCGCCGCCGATCGGATCGGCAGCGTCCCACGACTGCACTGCAGGCGAACCAGTCGCGCCCGCCACGGCGGCTATTCCGCGGCCGCGCGCGATTCCGGTACTTCGAGGTGCGGCAGCACCTCGCGCATGAAGAGGTCGAGCTCATCGAGCATGACGTCAGTCGGACACTGCGCCCAGTGCCAGATCAGCGTGATGTACTCGCACGGCGCCTGATCGTAGATCTGGCGCCAGACGCTGCGGCTCTCCTCGACCGTGCCGCCGATGAAGAGCTCGCTCTTCTTGATCCCCTCGACCAGTGTCGCGTCGTCGCCTTGCGGCATCTGCGGGAAGAAGGGGCCATAAAAGTTGCGGTAAATGTCGAGATCGTAGTCCTTTAGACGCTGGTCGAACTGGCCCGGCTTGCGCGTCACGTGCGGGAAGCGGACGATGTTCTGCCGCTCGCCGAGCTGGAAGTTGAAGCCGTGCTGGCGGGCGATCTTGTGGTAGTGGTGGACCGCCTCGGTGACTTGAGCCACCGGTGAGAAATAGGTCGGGACGAAGCCGCGTCGGGCGCAGAACTCGACGCTCTCCTTGCTCTTCGTCGTCGCGACGAACATCTGCGGATGCGGTCGCTGATAGGGTTTCGGCACTACGGCGATCTTGGCGACACGGCCCTGATCATCCACCTCGCCGTCGACGCCGGCGAGTCTCGCGGTCGGGGCCGCGGGATAGCCTTCGATGCCGGTGATGGGATAGGGGGCCTTGTAGGTCGGTCCGTCGAGATGGACACCGTCCTGCGTCCAGCACGCGATGAGCTGGTCGACGCGTTCCTCGAACACGTCGCGGTTCTTCTGGTCGGACGCGCTGCCGTCCGAGACCGTCGCCTGCGAGCCGGCCCACTGGCCGAGCACGTTGGCCCAGCGTGACTGGTAGCCACGCGCCACGCCGACCCAGTAGCGGCCCTTGGTCAGGTGATCGAGGATCGCCGTCTCCTCGGCGACGCGGATCGGGTCCTGGGTCGCCATGACGTAGCCGATGGCGCCGATATTGATCTTGGTGGTCTTCGCAGCCCAGTAGGCATTCAGGATGCCCGGGTTAGGCCCGACCTCGTAGCCTTCCGAGTGGAAGTGATGCTCGATGGTTGAGGCGCCCCAAACGCCCATGCGCTCGGCGGCAAGCACCACGTCCGTCCATTCGTGGACGATCTGCTGGTACAGGTCACGATCGAGACCGAGTGGGCGCTGCTTGATGCGGCCCTCGAACCCGTCGCTTGGAAACATTGGATAGAGCTGAAGGATAACCTTTGGCCGCGCCATGCGAACTCCCGTGCGTTTCCCGTTTTTAGTGCGCCAGACGTTGTTCGTCGGTGCGTTGGACGAGAAGCTATCTTTCCCAGCATCCAGGGGAATACTATAAGAAGCTATGTCGGTTATAGTTATGAGCTATACATATGGACCTGCGTCACATCAGGGCGTTTGTCGCGGCCTTCGAGGAGGGCAGCATCAATCGGGCGGCTCAGCGGCTGCATCTGGCGCAGCCGAGCGTGAGCACAATGCTCCGCGACCTCGAGACCGAGATCGGGGCGACGCTGCTCGAGCGCGTCGCGCGGGGTGCCTTTCCGACGGTGGCCGGCGAGACCTTCTACCGTCACTGCGTGCGCGTGCTGGCCGAGGTGGATGCAGCGCGCAAGTCGGTGGCGAGCAGCGCCAATCGTATCGCGGGGCCGATCAACATCGGCCTGGCTCCGACCGTCATGAAGGGACTGCTGCCAAAGTTCCTGTCCAAATTTCTCGCTGACTTCCCCGACGTCGAGCTTTCCACGGCCGAGGCGTTCTCTGGGCCGTTGACCGAATGGACACTGTCGGGCGCGGTCGACTTCGCGGTGGTCGCCGTGCAGCCCGTGGATCGCCGTCTGGCATCCCGGCGCCTCGCGACCGATCCCATCTATTTCATCTCGGCGCCCAATGGACTGGCAGCGACGGCGCGCGGGTCGTTCTCGCAATTGCCGCCGCTGAAGCTCGCACTTCCTTCGGGCAACAACGGACTGCGAGCGGTCCTCGACTACTACGTCAACACCGTCGGCATTTCGATCGAGCGGCTGGTCGAGATCGACAGTCTGCATGGCATCCTGGAGCTGCTGAAGATCAGCGATTGGACGACGCTGTTGTCGGTGACCTCGATCATCCAGGAGCTCGAGCGTAAGGAGCTGGCGGCGCGTCGCGCCGATCCGCCGCTGGATCTCGGTTTTTTCCTCATCCACTCGGCGCGGCGTGCGTTGTCGCCGGCCGCACTGATGTTCATCAGCCAGCTCGAGGAGGCGTTCGCGGAAGTGGAACGGGAGCGCGCGTTACTCGCCCTGTGAGCAGTGACGGGGGCTAGAAGCCGAGCAGGGAGCTGATCAGTGCCAGAAACCACATGAAGACGGCGATGAAGGCGGTCCAATAGGCGAATAGCAGGTAGGTCTCGCGCATCACGAACGAGATCGTGCGCTGGGCCGATCCTTCGGGAGGCCGTAGCTCCTTCGGCAGATATAGCCACATCTCGGTCCGACGGTAGGATTTGGTCAGGGCTTCGCGCGCCTTGAAGGCCAGGATGCCGACCATCGAGAGGGTGAGGGTGCCGCCGGCCTGGAAGGCGAGGCGCGGACTGAATGAAAGCCCGATCATGATGCAGAAGATGGCGAGGGATCCAAAACCGCAGGCGCGCATCACCGTCTCGAAGGCGACGCGACGCAGCTCGTCCATCGTGTTGATCCCTGTTGCGGCTTCAACACAATGGTAGCGCCCCGCCTGACGTCGGACAATCCGGCCGCCGGTTCAAAAACCCGTGTAGGGCCCGATCTACAATCCGATAGCGAAAAAATTGCCGATCGCCGGAAGCGTCAGCAGAGCGGTTCCCGCCAGCCAGATCCAAAGCGAAACCTCGCTCGACTCGTCCCCCGTCCCGGTCGCCCGTTCGTAGATGGCTGCCGGAATGCCGCCGAGAATGATGGTGGCGGTCGAGACCATCAATGACGAGAACATCAACGTAAGGCCCGTGCTGCCGAACAGAAGCGCGGGAGCCAGGATCTGCATGTGTAGGATGGCGAACACGAGCGCGACCTGATTGAACAGGCCGTTGATCATGCCGAAGAAGGCGATGGCGATGTAGTAGTATTGGCGGTTCATGCTGGCTCTCAGGTCACGCGCGGCAGCGCGCCGAAATAGAGGAAGCCGTGTAGCAGCAGCACGCGCAGCCAAAAAAGCCAGACGAAGCCGAAAAGCCAGACGATGACAGGTGCGGCGTCCTTCGGCGTTACGGCGCCGACCGCGGCCACCACCGGATCGGTAATACGGCAGAAGAAGCGCCAGATGTAGTTGCCCGAGTCCGGCTGTACAATCAGCCCGAGCAGCACGCGGCCGAGCAATGTGTACATGAGCGCCGCCAGGATGAAGTTCGGCAGGTGGAAGTACCAGTAACTGTATAGCGATCCGCCGCTCACGAATGCCTCATCCCTTGTTGCCGCCGCATATTGGCGGTGGTCGATTCAGGCGACAAGCCCAAAAAGAAAGCGGGGCCCGACTGGGCCCCGCTCGACTGATGGAAGGTACTGCAGGATCAAGTCTTCTCCTGCAGGATCGTATTGCCGCGCGGCTTGCGGATCTCGTCGATGTACGCCTGCATTTCCTTCGAAGGCGCAGGTGTCATCAAGCTGACGATCCAGATCACGAAGAAGCCAAGTGGCATACCGAGCAGGCCGCAGTTGATGTTGTTGAGGTTGAACCACCCGACCTTGTTGGCAAGGGGATGGGCGAGCGTCGGCCAGGACTCCATGGCATTCGGCAACGCCATGGCCTTTGCGATGTCGACGATCGGCGCGCCTGTCACTGGATTGAGCAGTGACGTCATGCCGAAGTACTTCACGCCCGCGCCCGGGAAGTATCGTGAGGTCACCAGATAGAAGAGGCACAGCCCGAAGCCGGCGATGATGCCGCATATCGCGCCGGCAGTAGTCGCACGCTTCCACCAGATGCCGAGCACAAGCGCCGGGAAATTTCCGGCCATGGCGAGCGAGAACGCCCATCCCACCATGGCTAGAATATCCCCAGGTCGCTGCGAGGCCGTATAGGCCGCAGCCACTGCCACGACCAACAGCAGGACGCGCGCAACGAGCAGGCGTCGAACTGTTGGCGCATTGGGATCGAGCATCTTATAGTAGACGTCGTGCGACAGCGCATTGGCGATGGCGAGCAGCAGCCCGTCAGCGGTCGAGAGCGCGGCAGCGAGGCCACCGGCGGCAACGAGGCCCGAGATCACATACGGTAGGCCCGCGATCTCTGGTGTCGAGAGCACGATCACGTCCGTATTGATCACGAAGTCCTGCAGGCGGACAACCCCCGGATGACCAGCAATTGCCTTGCAAGCGGCGACTACGGCATCGAGGTTCACGGCGTTCTTGCCGCAAACCTGGATGAGGCCGAGTTCGCCCCACGTGAACAGCCAGGGCCGCAGTGCGGTGATATCACGGCCGATAATGTTCGTGTAGACCTCGAGCTTCGAGAACGCCGCGTAAGCCGGCGCCGAGAAGTACAGGAGGAAGATGAAGAACAGCGACCACGCGACCGACTGGCGCGCCTCACGAACGCTCGGCGTCGTGAAGTAGCGCATGAGGATGTGTGGGAGAGAAGCCGTTCCGCACATCATGCAGAAGATGATGCCGAAGAAGTTAAGTGGTGAGTAGTTGAGGAATGGCTCGATGTGCGGTTTCAGTCCGGCAGCCGTAGCAAGACCCGACTGGATCATCTGCTGCTCACGCGCCGTAATGTCGGTGAGAGCCTGTCCGTACGTGAGCTGCGGCAACGGAAGACCGTACTTCTGCATCGACAGAATGACGATCGGCGTGAGGTAGGCGACGATCAGAACGATGTACTGCGCGATCTGGGTCCACGTCACAGCCCGCATGCCACCGAGCATCGAGCATAGGAGAATACCGGCGAGGCCGACGTAGACCGCGACGGTGAAGTCCATGCCAAGGAAGCGCGAGGCAATGATGCCGGTGCCAAACACCTGCGCCGTCACGTACGTGAAGGAGCAGCAGACCAGCACGATGACGGCCAGGAAGCGCGTGAAGTTGCCGCCGAAGCGGAACGCCATGAAGTCCGGAACCGTATAGGCGCCGAATTTGCGCAGATATGGACCCACCAGGATCGAGACCAGCACATAACCGCCCGTCCAGCCGAGCACCCAGGCCAAGCCGTCATAACCGAGCAGGAAGAGTGTGCCCGCCATGCCGACGAATGATGCCGCCGACATCCAGTCTGCGCCGGTCGCCATGCCGTTGTAGAAGGCAGGAACGCGCCGGCCGGCCACGTAGTACTCGGAGACCTCCGCCGTTCGCGTCATGATGCCGATCAAGGCGTAGACAGCGAGCGTGAAGAACACGAATAGATAGCCGAGGATCTTATTGGGTACGCCCATCTGCTCGAGGATCGCGATCAGGATCACGAACGCTAGGAACGTTCCCGTGTAGATGCCGTAGATGCGGCCGAGGTTCTTGATGAAGTCCGAAGATGATGAACTTTGCGTCGCCATATGTGCCCCCTCAGTCGTCTTCCGCGACGCCAAATTCGCGATCGATGCGATCTTGCTGGCGAGCGAAGATGAACAGCATCACCACGAAAGCGATGAGCGATCCTTGCGCGGCCATATAGAAGCCGAGCGGAAAGCCCAGAATAGGGATGATGATACTGTTCAGGGGTTTGACGAACATGTGGATGATGTAGCCGAAGAAGAACCAGATCACGAGATGCGTGAACATCAGGTTCCTGGTCTTCGACCAATGGGCCTCGTCGTTTGCGCTTTGCATGGAGTGCATTTCCTCCCGAACTTCGTCACGTAGAGCAATGCGTGAGGAGGAGTCGTCGAATGCCCATGTGGCACCTCCCCGTACCGTTCTCTCCGTTCGATCTTTTTGCCGAATCGGTGATCACTTATTGAGTGATCAGCGTGCAAAGGCTAACATCGCGCCGGTCGATGACTTTATTATACTTTCGTCCAACGCCTGTGGATCAAGCGGAACCCTGCGCCGATGAACCTTCTGGATAGGCTCTTTCGACGGGCTGCGCCGATACAACACCCCGACGAGATCGCCGATTTCATCGCAGCCAATGCCGCTTTCGTCGCGCAGAAAGGCATCTACGAATACGCGCGCGCGCGTGCCGGGCACTATGCGAAGGTGCTGTTCGGCGAGGAGGGCTTCAAGCGAGCTGTCGAGGAGTCGCGGTGGCGCGCATATCCGCTCGGTCTCGCCATGGTTTGCGAGGTTGCGGCCAACGTCCTCGAGGAGACAGTCGGTCTCGATCGTCATGCTGCGGTGCGGGAGGCTTCCAAGCTGACGCTTGCGGCGTTCGACAAGTGGGACGTTCCGGCTGTGCTCGGCGAGGCGACGTGGCGGGGCGCGCGCGCCGAGCTCGTGGTGCGGCTCGACCGCATGGGGCTCCACCCCATGAAGCGCGTGATGGATATCCCCGAGACGATCGCGCAGGACTATTTTGCGCTGATGCCGATCCATAAGAGCCTCAGGGGACAGGATTTCCCTACGCTGAGGAACTATCTCAGAGTGACGCTGTGCAATGTGCACGACGAGCTGACGAAACGGATCGACGCGGGCTCGATCAGGGCCGCACTGTCCGGCTAGAGGTCGACGCCGCCCGAGCCCCACCGGAGGATGTGCGCCTTGTTAGCAGTTGGCGCAACGCCGCTCATTGCTTTGGACGCGCTCGTTCTCGATACGGAGACGACGGGCCTCGATCCTCGCACGGCTGAGATCGTCGAAATCGCGCTGGTGCCGCTTGTCGGCCTGCAGATGCGCACCGCGGACACGATCCGCCATCTCGTGCGTCCGGCAAGACCGATCCCGCGCGAGGCGGCGCGTATCCACGGCATCGACGATGCCGCCGTGAAGGACGCGCCGTCGTTCGCCGGCATCTGGCCGGAGCTGTCGTCGCGCATCGGCGATCGCATCGTGATCGGCCATTCGATCGGCTATGACTTGGCAGTGCTGCGGCAGGAATGCACGCGCGCGGCCGCAGCGTGGCGGCCCCCGCGCACGCTGGACGTGCGGCTCCTCGCCGAAGTCGTCGCGCGCAACCTACCGGATTACGCGCTGGAGCGTCTCGCGGCCTGGCTGGACGTCGCGTGCGAGGACCGCCATTCGGCGCGCGGCGACGCCGTGACGACGGGGCGCATATTCCAGGGCCTCGTGCCGCGGCTGCGCGACCGCGGCATACGAACCCTCGCCGAGGCCGAACGCGCGTGCGCAGCGCTGTCGGTTGTTCGCGACACCCATCATCGTCTCGGCTGGGTGGAGCCCGGCGCCGACGTCGATGAAGCCGTGACGCGCGAGCTGCTGCGGCTGGACAGCACCCCCTATCGCTATCGCGTCCGTGATGCCATGAGCGCGCCGGCCAAGACGATCGGCGCCGACGTCCCGCTGAGCGAGGCCATCGAACGCATGACCGCCGAGCGCGCCTCGTCGCTCTTCGTGATGTTCGCAGAGGGAACGCCGACATCGGCGAATACCGGGATCGTCAGCGAGCGCGACGCCATGCGCTGCATTGCGGCGCGCGGGGCCGACGCCCTGAGCCTTCCGGTCAGCAGCATCGCCAACCGTCCGCTTTTCACGGTGTCCGCTGATGTGCTGATCTTCGTCGCCATGGCGCGCATGAACAGGCTCAACATCCGCCACCTCGGTGTCGTCGATGCGAACGGGGCCGTCGTCGGTGCGCTCTCCGCGCGCGACCTGCTGCGCGTGCGGGCTGAAGGCGCGGTGGAGCTCGGCGACGAGATTTTTACGGCTGACGATGTCTCCGAGCTTGCCCGCGCATGGGCCAAGCTGCCCCACGTCGCTTCCGGCCTGCTCGCGGAAGGACTGTCGGGACGGGAGATTGCCGCGCTCGTTTCTCACCAGCTCGGCGCCCTGAGCGAGCGGGCCGCCATTCTCGCCGAGCGGCGCATGGCCGAGGAAGGCCTGGGCGCGCCGCCGTGCTCCTACGTCTTCTGCATCCTCGGCTCCGGCGGGCGCGGCGAGAGCCTCCTCGCCATGGACCAAGACAACGCGCTGATCTACGCGGACGGCGGCGACGCGGCCGCGCACGACCAATGGTTTGCCGCACTGGCCGAGCATATCACGGCCATCTTGAACGACGTCGGCGTTCCCTATTGCAAGGGTGGCGTGATGGCTACCAACAAACGCTGGCGCGGCGCGCTGTCTGAGTGGCGCGAACGAGTGGCGGGATGGATCCGGCGCGCCAACCCCGACGATCTCCTCGCCGTCGACATCTTCTTCGACATGCAGGGCGTTCATGGAGACATGCGGCTCGCTGAGGAGGTGTGGCGCGAGGCCTTCGATGCGGCAAAAGGCAATGCCACGTTCGCCAAGCTGCTGACGGCGGGTGTCGGCGAGGCATCGCGCGGGATCACCATGCTCGGCGGCTTTCGCACGGAGCAAGGGCGGATCGACCTCAAGCAGCACGGCTTGTTCGGCGTCGTGAGCGTCGCCCGTGCGCTCGCCATCTGCCACCACGTCGTCCAACGCGAAACGCCCGCGAGATTGGCGGGTCTCATCGCTCGCGGGGTCGCCGTGACCGACCTTGAAGGTCTCGCAGTGGCGCAAGAAGTGTTTCTCGAGCTCATCGTCGCCCAGCAGATCGAGGATATCCGCCGGGGCGTGCCGCCGTCGAACAGGGTCGAGGTGAAACGCCTGACGCGCAAGGATCGAGACCGGCTGCACGCCGCGCTCAAGTCTGTCGCCCACCTCGACGCCTTGGTCCGCGAGAACCTGTTCGGCACGTAAGAACCGACATGCGGTCCTTGACGGCCGCGCGCCGCTGACTTTCGATGCAGTGTCGCATCGTGTGGAAGGGATCTCGAAAGTGGCCGGCTTCAAGCATCTGTTCACACCGTTGCGATTGCGATCGGTCGAAATCCGCAACAGGATTCTATCGACCGGACACCAGACCTATCTCGCCAAGGGCGGTCTGCCCGGCGAGGATTTCGTCGCCTACCACGAGGCCCGCGCGCGCGGCGGCCTCGGCCTGATCATCACCGAGGCGGCGCGATTCCACGCGTCGGCACTGTCCGACTCGCCGGAGATCGTCGTTACCAGCGACGACTGCATTCCGGGCTATCGTCGCGTCGCCGACGCCGTTCATCGCCATGGCGGCAAGGTCTTCGGGCAGCTATCGCACTCAGGTCGCGTCTCGCGGCGGCTGACGCAGGGGATGCGCGGCGTCGCCTACGCGCCCTCTGCGGTGCCGGATCACCGCTTTCACACGATGCCGCGCGCGATGCCGATCGACATGATCGAGGAGCTGGTGGAAGCCTGCGGCGCCGCCGCCTGCCGTTTCGCCGAGGCCGGGCTCGATGGCATCGAGCTGGTTGCGAGCCATGGCCTGCTGTTCGCGCAGTTCCTCAATCCCGCCACCAACAAGCGCACCGATCGCTACGGCGGCAGCCGCGAGAACAGGATGCGCTTTCTTCTCGAGTGCCTCGCGGGTGCGCGCCGGGCCATGGGCGAGGATCGCGTCGTCGGCATGCGCATTTCGATCGAGGAGCTGGAGCAGGACGGTCTCACCGTCGAGGAAGTCACGGCGATCTGCACTGAGCTCGCCGCGCGCAAGGCGCTCGACTACGTCAACGTCACGACCGGCTCGATGGCGGGTCTCGGCGGCTCGATCCATGTCGTGCCGCCGATGGAAGTCTCGAACGGCTACGTCGCGCCGCAAGCAGGGTCGCTACGGGCGGCGATCGGGCTTCCGGTATTCGTCGCGGGGCGCATCAACCAGCCGCAGACAGCCGAGCAGGTCCTTGCCGCCGGCCTTGCCGACATGTGTGGGATGACCCGCGCGGCGATCAGCGATCCCGACATGGCGAACAAGGCGCGTGAGGGGCGTCTCGACGATATCCGCGCCTGCATCGGCTGCAATCAGGCGTGCATCGGCCACTACCACCAGGGCTACGCGCTGTCGTGCATTCAAAATCCGACGACAGGGCGCGAGGCGAAGCTGCCGCGCCTGCCGCGTCTCGCCAAGGGCAAACGGGTGCTCGTGGCGGGCGGCGGACCGGCCGGCATGAAGGCGGCGGTGACGGCGGCCGAGCGCGGTCACGACGTCGTGCTGTGCGAGGCCGGCGCGCGGCTCGGCGGCCAGGCGCTACTCGCTCAGCTTCTGCCGGAACGTGCCGAGTTCGGCGGGCTCATCACCAATCTCGAGCGCGAGATCGCCACCGCCGGTGTCGAGGTGCGATGTGGCACGCCCGTCGATGCTTCGCTCGTCGGGCGCCTCGGTGCCGAAGCTGTCATCGTCGCGACTGGGGCGCGGCCCTACGCGCCGGCAATCGAAGGGCGCGAGGACGGCCACGTCATCGAGGCCTGGGACGTGCTGACGGGACGCGCCAACCCAGGCTCTCGCGTTGTGATCGCCGACTGGCGCTGCGACTGGATCGGCATGGGGCTCGCTGAGAAGATGGTGCGCGACGGCCGGCATGTGCGCCTCGCTGTGAACGGGCTGCACGCGGGGCAGAACCTGCCCATCTATCTGCGCGACCTGTGGGCAGCCAAGCTGTACGATCTCGGTGTCGAGACCATCCCCTACGCAAGGCTCGCGGGCGTCGACGAGCGCGCGGCGTACCTGGTCCATATCGTGTCGCAAAAACCGATCATCTGCGATGATGTCGATACGGTCGTGATGGCGTTCGGACATGAGCCGGACACACGGCTCGAGCTGGACCTGGAGAATGCGGGTCTCGGCGTCCCGATTGTTCTCGCCGGAGACTGTCTGTCGCCGCGCAGCGCCGAGGAGGCGATCTACGAGGGATTCATCGCCGGCCGCGAGGTGTGATCGCGCGACCGGCTAACGCTGGTCCTGGTTGCGCTGGAGGAGCTGCGACGCCGCGAGCAGGAGTACCGAGAGCGCGATCAGGAGGGTCGATATCGCGGCGATCGTCGGATCGAGCTCGTCACGCAGCGCATTGAACATCCGCTTGGTCAAGGTCGCGGTGTCGCCGCCAGCGATGAACAGCGAGATGACCACCTCGTCGAGCGACGTGACGAAGGCGAGCAATGCGCCGGAGATGACCGAGATGCGGATCTGCGGCAGCGTCACCGTGAGGAACGCCTTCGGCCGGCTGGCGCCGAGGCTGCGCGCCGCCATCTCCTGGTTCATGTCGTAGCCTTTGAGGCCGGCCGTGACGGTGATCACGACGAGCGGCATCGCGACGACGCTGTGCGCGAGCACGATGCCATGGATCGTGTTGTTGAAGCGGATCTGGGCGTAGATCAGGAAAATGGCGATCGCGGTCAGGATGCCCGGAATGATCAGTGGCAGCAGGAACACCCCGTAGGCGAACCCCGCGAACCTCCCTCGAGCCGCATGCAACCCGTACGCCGCCAGCGTGCCGAGCACGGTCGAGACGATCGTGGTCAGAATGGCAACACCGAAGGAGACGTAGGTCGCGTCGCGCCATTCGACGGCGCCGAGATAAGCCTCGTACCAGCGGAACGACCACGCGCTCGGCGGAAAGCTCAGGTAGCGATCGGCGGAGAAACTCAGCGGAACGACGAGCAGGCTCGGCGCGATCAGGAAGATGACGATCAGCGCGACGAGCACATAAAGCCACAGGCGGCGACCGTGCGTGATTTGCGTATCGGTGGCGGCCCGGTTGAGCATCTATCGACCACCTCCAACGATTCGCTCGAAGCCGATCACGCGGCCGAACACCCAGAGGATGGCGAGCGTCATCACCAGCAGCACGACGCCGAGCGCGCTCGCTGCGCCCCAGTCCGAGTGATAGGTGACATTGGTCTCGATCTGCATCGCCCACATCATCACGCGACCGCCGCCGAGCAGCGCCGGCGTGACGTAGAACCCGAGGCAGAGCACGAAGACGATGATCGTGCCGGCGGCGAGCCCTGGCAGCGACAGCGGCACCAGGATGTCCCAGTAGGCGCGCACGGGCGTTGCACCGAGATTGGAGGCCGCACGCATGAGGTCGGAGCTTATACCGCGCATGGCGCCATAGAGCGGCAGCACCATGAACGGCAGCATGATATGCACCATGCCGATGGTGGTGCCGGTGAAGTTGTGCATCAGTGGCAGCGGCTGCTCGATGATGCCGGCGTCGCGCAACCACGTGTTGACGAGGCCGCGACGCTGCAGCAACACGAGCCACGCGTAACATCGCACGAGCAATGACGTCCAGATCGGGAACAGGACCAGCGCGAAAAGGACCGCGGCGGTGCGACGGCCCGCCTGCGTCATCACATACGCCAGCGGATAGGCGAGCACGATGCAGACGGCGGTGACGAGGAAAGAAAGCTCGAAAGTCGTGCGCAGGCTAAGCGTGTAGGTCTGATGAAGCAGGCGCAGGTAGTGCTCGGCGGTGAAGCCCTGGGCGTTGCGCACCGAGAGCCAGAACAGCCAGCCGATGGGCACCAGCGCCACGACGCCGATCAGCAGCAGTCCGGGCAGCGACAGCGCCGTCAGCGACAAGTTCTCGGCGCGGGCCTGCGCCTTGTACGCCGCGGCATTGAGCGGCGCGGTGTTGGCCACCAGATCACCCCGCGGTGCGAGAGACGCCTGGGCGGTCATGCGTCGTCCTCGCTGGGTACTACGAGACTGTCCGCCGCCGAGAGCGCGAGCGACACGGTCGAGCCCGGCGCTGGCGGCGTCTCGGCCCGGCTCGACATGAGGCGCGCGGCGATCTCCTCTCCGGTGGCGAGCACGACATAGAGGAGCAGGCTTTCACCCTGGAAGACCGCCTGCTTGACGGTGCCGGTGAACACATTCCGGCCGTCGTCGGCGGCGACGTCCCCCGCGAGCTGCAGCTTCTCCGGGCGAATTACTAGGGACTGTCGGCGACCGCCATCTCGCAATGGGCCGGCGACGTTGAGGGGCATATCGCGGAAGCAGGCTTTGCCCTCGCGCACGGTGACGTCCAGAAAATTGGACTCACCAATGAAGTCGGCGATGAAGCGATTGTTCGGATGGTCGTAGATCTCGCGCGGCGTACCGACCTGACGCAACTGCCCGCGGTCGATGACGGCGACACGATCCGACATCGTCAGCGCCTCGCGCTGGTCGTGCGTGACGTAGACCGTCGTCATGCCGAGGCGCTCGTGAAGGCTCCGCACCTCGATCTGCATCTGCTCGCGCAGCTTCTTGTCGAGCGCCGACAGGGGCTCGTCCATGAGCAGGATGCGCGGCTCGAACACGATCGCACGTGCGAGGGCGACGCGCTGTCGTTGACCGCCCGAAAGCTGGTGGATCTGTCGCTCGCCGAGCGCGCCGAGCTGGACGAGATCGAGCGCATGTCCGACGCGTCGCGTGATATCTGCCCGCGCTACCTTCCGAAGCTTCAGCGGATAGGCGACGTTCTCCGCGACAGACATGTGGGGAAAGAGCGCGTAGTTCTGAAACACCATCCCGAGATCACGCCGATGAGGCGGGACGAGGGAGACATCCGTCGTGCCGAAGAAGGTGGCCCCGCTGTCGGGGCGCACGAAGCCAGCGAGGACATTCAGGAGTGTCGTCTTGCCCGAACCGGACGGCCCGAGCAGGGTCAGGAACTCGCCGCTCGAGATCTCCAGGCTGACGTCGTCGAGTGCTGTGAAGGCGCCGTAGCGCTTGACGACTTGGCGGATGGAGATCGGAAGAGACGCGCGACCATCACCGGCAACGCGTCTCCCTGTTGCGTGGCCGGGGTCGCCCGCATTGGCCAGCGATCCCGGATGTGAGTTTCCATGCATGCGAGCGGCGCTACTTTGTCCCCGCTACTGCTGCAGGAAGGCGTCGAAGCGCTTGACCATCGCGTCGCCGTTCTTCGCCCACCACGCGTTGTCGATGAAGAAGCCCTTCTTGATGTTCTCGGGCGAATTCGGGAGACCCGGCAGCTTGTCGTTCGGGATCACGCCCGTCTCGTACGAGCTGGAGTTGGCAGGGGCATAGTTGATGAAGAGCGATATGCGCGCGTTGACCTCGGGCCGGCTCATGATCGCGATTGCCTTGAGGGCCAGATCCTTGTTGGGCGCGCCCTGCGGGATCACCCAGCAGTCCGACGTCAGCATCTGCTGCTCGAAGCTGACGTTGATCTTGCCAGCCTTGCCACCGCTTTCACCTTGCAGCGCCTGGATGCGTCCGTTCCAGGCGGCGACCATATCGACCTCGGCGTCCTGCAGGACTTGCGCCGACTGGGCACCAGACTTCCACCACACGAGCACATGGTCCTTCAGCGACTCGAGCTTCTTGAAGGCGCGCTCGACATCGAGCGGATAGAGCTTGTCCATCGGTACGCCATCGACGATCAGCGCCATCTCGAGCGCATAGATCGGATGGCGGCGCAGCGAACGCTTGCCGGGGAAGTTTTTGACGTCCCAGAACGCGGCCCAGCCGTTCGGCGTCTTGCCAGGGAAGGCCGCTTCGCGCCAGCCGATGGCGACCGAGTACACGATCTGGGACGCCCAATATTCGCTCTTGAGATTAGAGGGAATGCCTTCGATTGCCTTCAGCGTCGCGGCGTCGAATTTCTCGAGCTTGCCTTCGGCTTCGAGCAGCGCACAGGTGTTCACGCCCTGCGTCGTGAGGTCGAGTGTCGGACGGCCGGAGGCGACTTGCGCGCGCACATCGGCGATACCCGACGTCGTCTCCTCCTTGATCGTGATGTCGAGCTCCTTCTCGACGATGTCGAACCACGCCTGCCGCTGCGCCTTCTGGAACGCGCCGCCCCAGGAGGAAACAGTCAGGGTGCGCTTCTGGGCGAGTGCGTGGGGGCTGGACAGGGCGATGGCGATCGCCGCACCGATACCCAACGCCGTTGTGATCCTGGCTTTCACGAGCACCCTCCCTTGCACGGCGCGACGGACGCGCCACTACGGATATACAGGTTCCACCGCGCACTCCGTCCCGTGCGCAGGGTTGAATACTGTCATTGAACGTCTCGATTTCCGGACCGTCAAGCGGCAATAGTCGGCATAGGCTGGTGGCATCACAGGCACGAGCGTGAGCCGGCAGCGGGGATCGCGGTCAGTAAACCCTTCTGGATCGGTATGAAGCGAGGATAGTGTTGCGGTGCCCTCGCGCATACGTCGCGCGGCCGGCCACAACATGAGGCGCCCTCCCCGATGAAGCCCGTCTACATCGACTGCTCCGATACGATGCGGCGGTTGCTGGTCGAGCTCGGCGTCTCAGGGCGGCTGGAAGTCCACGATGCCCATCCGACACTGGCCGAGACCATCCGGCGGATCGCCGACGCACGTATCGTCCTGAACGGCCATAGCATCATGGACGAGGATGCTCTGAGATCGGCACCTCACCTGCGCTCCATCGTCTTCCTCGGCACCGGCGCCTCGAGCTACATCGATCTCGGTGCTGCAAAGCGGCTGGACGTTCGCGTGCGGACGATCCGCGGCTATGGGGACCGTACGGTCGCCGAGCACGCGTTTGCGCTGCTCTTGATGGCGGCGCGCGACGGCGCACGCATGGATCGCGAGATCCGCGCCGGGGTGTGGTCGACGCGCGAGGGGCTGGAGCTCAAGGGACGCACGCTCGGGCTCGTCGGTCTCGGCGGCGTCGGCCGGGAGATGGCGGGCATCGCGCGAGCGTTCGGCATGCGGGTGATCGCGTGGTCGCGATCGGGTGTGCCGTCCGGTCTCGATGTCGAGACGGCGGATATCGACAAACTGCTTGCTACAGCCGATGCGGTCAGCTTGCACCTCGCACTGACACCGGAAACGCGTGGCTTCCTCGATGCGGCGCGGATCGCGCGCATGAAGCGCGGCGCAATCTTGGTCAATACGGCGCGCGGGGCCCTGGTCGACGAGGGCGCCTTGATCGGCGCGCTGCAGTCGGGTTATCTCGCGCACGCCGCGCTCGACGTTTTCGATCCCGAGCCGCTGACTGCCGGCCATCCATTGACCGCCCTGGACAACGTCACCTTGACGGCCCACGCTGGGTGGAAATCGGAGGCAGCAGCGCGTCGCCTTCTGAAATTGGCGCTCGACATCGTCGAAGAGGATGTGCGAACGCTCGCGGCCGGCAAAACGCTGCCGGATTGAATTCGAAATACGCGACAGGACTGCCGAGAATGACCAAGCGCGAGCCTCTCCCGCCGAGCCTCTATGCCGAGACCGCGCGACCCGCGATCGAAACGCCGCCGCTCGATGGCGATCGGCGCGTATCGGTCGCTATAGTCGGCGGTGGCTACACCGGGCTCTCGACCGCGCTGCATCTCGCGGAGCAGGGTGTCGACGTCACCGTCCTCGAAGCGAACGAACCGGGATGGGGAGCGTCGGGGCGCAACGGCGGTCAGGTCAATCCCGGTCTCAAGTATGATCCCGATGTCGTCGAGGCGGATTTCGGCGCTGATCTCGGCCGCCGGATGGTCGAGATGTCGTGGAACGCGCCCAACGTCGTGTTCGACCTGATCAAGCGCTACCAGATCCAGTGCGAGGCGCGCCAGACGGGCACGTTGCGCGCCGCCTACAGGGCCGCGAGCGCGAAGGACGTTGAGGCGAGCTACACGCAGGGGGCGCGGCGCGGCATGCCGGTCGAGCTCCTGGACCGCGAAGGGATGCGCAAGGTGACCGGCACCGATCGCTACCTTTGCGCGCTCCTCGATCGCCGGGGCGGGAACGTCAACCCGCTCGGCTACGCGCGCGGGCTCGCCCAGGCGGCGCTCCAGGCGGGAGCTCGCGTTCACGGCTCGACGAAGGTGGAGCGCGTTTCGCGGCAGGGTAATCGCTGGCGTATCGAGACGGGCAGCGGCACGGTTTCCGCCGAGAAACTCGTGCTCGCGACGAACGGCTACACGGATGGCCTTTGGCCGAAGCTGCAGCGCACCATCGTCCCGGTCTACAGCGGCATCGTGGCGACGGAGCCGATCCCGGACGAGATCGCGCGCGAAGTCCTGCCGAGCCGCTCATCGCTGTACGAACTCGGCCAGGTGACGGTTTATTATCGCCTCGACGATCGCAATCGCGTGCTGATGGGGGGGCGCTGCCGTCAACGTCCGGTGTCGACGCCGGAGCAGATGCGCTTCCTGATGCGCTACACGCACCGGCTTTGGCCGCAGCTCAAGCCGTTCAAGTTCACGCATGGCTGGAACGGCCAACTCGGCGTCACCACGGACCACTATCCCCATATCCACGAGCCTGCCGACGGCGTTCTCGTCTGCCTAGGCTACAATGGGCGCGGCGTCGCCATGAGCACGGCGATGGGACCTGAACTCGCGCGGCGTATTGTCGGCGGGCCGTCGGCCGAATTCAACATGCCGGTGACGGACCTGAAGAGCATTCCGTTTCAGGAGCTATGGCGGGTCGGCGTTGCCGCGCGCATCGCTTACGGGCGCATCCGCGACTATCTTCACGTCTGATCGACTACTTTACGCCTGCGCGCATGAAGCTCTGGACGAACTGGCGCTGGAACAGCAGGAACCCGAGCAGCAGTGGCCCCGACGTCATCAAGGTTGCGGCGCTGATCACCGACCAGTCGATTCCCTGATCGGATGATGAGAACACCTGCAGGCCCACGGTGAGCGGTCGCGACTCGACCGAGCTGGTGATGATGAGCGGCCATAGGAAGTTGTTCCAATGGTAGCTGACAGAGACGAGCCCGTAGGCGAGATACACGGGCTTGCCCAGCGGGACGTAGACCTTCAGCAGCGTTTGAAGTCCGCTGGCGCCCTCGACGCGAGCGGCGTCGTCGAGTTCGCGCGGCACTTGCTTGAACGTCTGGCGCAGTAGGAAGATGCCAAAGGCCGAGGCCACATACGGCAGCGCGATAGCGGGGATCGAATCGACGAGGCCGAGGTTGCTCATCGTGCGGTAATTCTCGACCAGCAGGACATCCGGCATGATCATGAGCTGCGCCAGCACGAGCGCGAAGATGATGCCGCTGCCCGGGAATTCGTAACGTGCGAAGGCGAAGGCCGCGAGCGTACACAGCACGAGCTGGCTCGTCAGTACCATGGTCACCAGCGCGAAGGTGTTGAGGAAGTAGCGCGCGAACGGTGCGGCTTCCCACGCGCGGGCGAAGTTCTTCAGTGTCAGCGGCGCAAAGAGATCGAAGCGGGCGGAGAACTCGGGTGGATGGAACGCCGCCCACACCGCATAGAGCAGCGGCGCGATCCAGATCAGCGCCAGCGACCACGCCGCCACCGTCTCGAGCGCTAGCCCTCTGCCTTTCGGCTGGTACTGGCCAGAGCCTGCCGTGCGCGCCTCGGTCGCTGCCATCGTCAAATATCCCGTCAGCGATAGTGGATGCGCCGTTCTAGTACGCCGTACTGGATCAGTGCGAGGAGGGCGAGCGACACGAGGAGCACCACCGTCAGCGCCGCCGCGTAGCCCGTGTCCCAGAACCCGAAGCCGACCTGGTAGATGTGGAACAGCAGCAGCGTCGTCGCGTTGTCGGGGCCGCCGCGCGTTAGAACGAAGATGTGGTCGACCATGCGGAAGGCGTTGATCACGGCGTTGACGAGCACGAACAACGTCGTCGGCATCAGCAGCGGGAATTGCACGCGGCGGAAGAAATACCAGCGCGACGCGCCTTCCAGCGCCGAGGCCTCGGCGAGATTGGGCGGGATCGCCTGCAGCGCCGCGAGATAGAAGATCATGAAGAAGCCGGCCTCTTTCCACACCGCCACGACGGTGACGGCGGCGAGTGCCGTATCCTGCGATCCGAGCCAGTTGTGGGTGCGGCCGCCGAATGCGTGGCGGACCTGTTCGAGCAGCCCGATCTCGGGCGTGTAGAAGAAAAGCCAGATGTTGGCGACCGCGATCATCGGCAGCACGGTCGGCGTGAAGAATGCCATGCGCACGAACGTGCGGCCGGGAAAGCGATCGTTGACCCACACGGCCATCAGCAGTGCGAGCGCGATCGAGGTCGGGATGGTGCCGAGCGCAAACCACAGATTGTTGGTGAGCGATCGCCAGAAGATCGGGTCAGCGAGCATCTGCTCGTAGTTGCCGGGGCCGATGAACATCGAGGGGCGGCGCGCCCGCGGCGTCGAGAAGAAGCTGTCGATGATGGTTGCGACCGCCGGCCAGTGCGTGAACAGGGCCAGCAGCGCCATTGCCGGCAACAGCAGAAGCCAGGCGTGGATCCAGCCGCGCGTCTGCTGAGTGATCAATCGTCCCCCGGATCGCAAAATGAGAAGGCCAGCGCCGCCCTATCTGGCACAGCGCTGGCCCAATGTCAGCAGTCGATCAGCCGCGCTGGTACGGCTTCAGGATGCGGTCGGCCTCGGCCTGGGCGTCCTTGAGCGCCTGCTCGGGCTGCTTGGTACCCGTCAGGGCTGCCTGGAGGCCATCGTTGAGGGCCTTGGTGACGCGCTGGTTGTCGTAGGTCGACAGCTCCGCCACCGCGTGCGGGAGCTGGTCGCGGGCGACGAGGGCCTGCGGGAAGCCGTCGGTGTACTTCTTCAGCACCGGCGTCTCGAACGAGTCGGGCCGCACGGCCACATAGCCGGTATCGACGCACCACTGCGCGGCGCGCTCGGCGCTGGTGATCCAGCGGGCGAACTTGAACGCCGCTTCCTGCTGGGCGCGCGGCGCCTTGCTCGAGATGTAGAAGTTGCCGCCGCCGGTCGGGCTGCCGCGGCGCTTGCCGGCCGGCAGCATGGCGACGCCGAACGGGAACTTGGCGTTGGTACGCACGTTCGTGAGATTGCCCGTCGTCGTCCACATCATCGCGCACTTGCCGTCGAAGAACGCACGCGGCGTGGTGCCCCACTCGACGACGCCGGTCGGATGCACCTTGTGCTTCTGCGAGAGGTCGACCCAGTACTGCAGCGCCTCGATCACGCCCGGCGCGTCGTAGGCGGTCTTGTTGCCTTCCTGGTTGGCGAGGATGGCGCCGGCCTGCGTCGAGAAGCCCTGGAACAGCCAGTACGGGAAGCCCGACGAAGGCACCTGCAGGCCCCATTGGGTGACGTTACCGGAGGCGTCGCGCTTCGTGAGCTTCTGGGCGAACTCGACCTGCTCGGCCCACGTGTTGGGCGCCTTGTCGGGATCGAGTCCTGCTTCCTTGAACAGGTCCTTGTTCCAGTAGAGGACCACCGTCGAGCGCTGGAACGGAATGCCCCAGGTCTTGCCGCCGGTCTGGCTGTTGAGCATGAACGCGGGAAAGAAGCTTTCGAGCCACTTCTTGTCCTCGTCCGTCTTGATGAAGTCGTCGATAGGCACGACCGCGCCTTCGTCGATCATCGTGAACATGTCCGTCGACAGCAGCACTGACGTTGCCGGCGCGGCGCCCGCCTTGTGCGCCGTCAGCGCCTTGACGATCGTCTCCTGGTAGGTGCCGGCGTAGATCGGGTTGACCTTCATGCCCGAATGCTCGGCCTGGAAATCCTGGGCAAACTTGTCGATCAGCTTCGTGATGGGACCGCCAACCGCGACCGGAAAGAAGAACGAGAACTCGGCAGCGGCCTGCGCACGGAGAATTGCGGGCATCGCGATGAGGCTGCCTGCCGCCAGCGCCGAGCCTTTGATGAACTGCCGTCTCTTCATTTCCAGTCTCCTATTCGAGCATCGTTCGGACGTCGCGGGTCCTGTAACCTACGAAGTACGACGACCGGATGACAGGTCGAACCAGTGCGCTGCAACATCGTCCCAGGCGAGCGAGATCCCGTCGCCTGCCCGGCACGGCGCCTTGCCCGGCAGCCGTGCGATGACACGCGCGCCGCCTACGCTCGCCTCGACGAGGCTGTCGGCGCCTAGGTACTCGATCGCGGTGACGCGCGCCGGCAGGCCGCCGTCGGAGAGCCGGATCGATTCGGGCCGCACGCCGAGCGCCAGAGCCTCGTGCGGCTGCGTGCAGGGCTTCGACCCCATGATCCAAGCCGGCGGCTCGGCGAGATCCTTCAGCGGCAGTACGTTCATTGGCGGCGTGCCGATAAAGCGGGCCGCGAAGATAGTAGCGGGCGTGTCGTAGAGTTCTGCTGGCGCGGCATCCTGCTCGATGCGTCCGGCATTCATCAGCACGACCTGATCGGCCATCGTCATGGCTTCGAGCTGGTCGTGCGTGACGTAGATCATCGTGATGCCGAGCCGCTGCTGCAGCTCTCGGATCTCGCGGCGCATCTCGACGCGAAGCTGGGCGTCGAGGTTGGATAGCGGCTCGTCCATGAGACACACGGGCTTCTCGGCGACGATGGCCCGGCCGAGCGCGGCGCGCTGCTGCTGCCCGCCGGAAAGCTGCGACGGCTTGCGATCGAGCAGGGCCTCGAGCCCGAGCATGTCGGCGGTGCGCGCGAGGCGCGCCTGCTGCTCGGCGGCAGGCACCTTGCGCACCTTGAGGCCGAACAGGATGTTCTCGGCCACCGACAGATGCGGGAACAGCGCGTAGGATTGAAACACCATCGACACGTCGCGCTTTGCAGGCGGCTCGTTGGTGACGTCGCGCGCGCCGATGTGGATGGTACCGGAGGTCGGCAGATCCAGGCCCGCGATCAGCCGCAGCGTCGTGGATTTACCGCACCCCGACGGCCCGAGCAGGGCGACGAAAGTTCCTTGGCGGACGGCGAAGCTGATCGTATCGACGGCGGCAGTGTCACCCCACTTCTTGGTGACGGCGCTGAGGCGAACATCGGTCATGTCGTTGGCGATGGTTTGCGAGAAAGAACGCGATCGTCGAGCACCGACATCCTCACTCCCTGCGATGAGCGGCGGCACTATAGGGTGGCCCATACGTGGTGACAACCGCTGCGGCTGGAAGCTGCATCAGCGGTTCACCCATTCTGATCGTATGGCCCTCGATGATGGAAGGCGCAAGCGCGAAGCCGGGGGGCGCCAGCACGATGATCGTCGAGCCGTGCTCGAACCAGCCCATCTCATCGCCCTTGTCGAGCGCCACGTCGCAAGCCCGTTGCCACGGCTGCTCGTGCTGTCGATCGGCTGGCATCTCCATGAACCGCAGCTTCAACCCGGCAACGAGGATGGCGGCAACGGGAACCAGCGCGATCCTGTGGCCGCCCTCGCGCAATCGCAGGCGGAGCATGGCACGCTCGTTCCGGCAGAAGACGCGATCGACGCGCGCGAGCGTCGGCGGATTGACGTTCCAGGTGTCTCCGGCGATGTGGCTCACGTGCTCGACCCGGCAGTCGTGCGGCGTGTGGAAGCGATGATACATGCTCGCCGTCAGCCGCAGCGTGACGTAGGTGCCGTTGCGGAAAGCGGTGACTACGCTCTCGTCGCGCACCAGCTCGCTCAGCGCGTAGGTCGACCCTTTCACCTGCAACATGACGCCGTCCACGATCGCGCCGCTCGCCCCGACGATGGCGTCGCATGGGCTCGTGAGGATGTCGGGCCGCCGGTCGATCGGTCGCGCGCCGTCCTTGAGCTCGCGGATGAAGCAGTCGTGGAGGCTGCGGAAGCGCCAGGCCTTGACGTCGCGGAGTTCCAGCTCGGTGAACTGGCACCACACGGCAATCGACGCGCGGGCCAGCCAGGGTCTGCGAATGCGGCTGAACCAGC